>Ga0079224_100005997_pt1 | contig 16038 bp, 12 predicted proteins | sample Stecom2015_FD_80414 | JGI IMG/M metagenome (GOLD analysis project Ga0079224, IMG submission 80414) | Agricultural soil microbial communities from Utah to study Nitrogen management - Steer compost 2015 | ecosystem: Environmental > Terrestrial > Soil > Agricultural land | place: USA: Utah...
GCTGATTTGCCGGATTTTACACAATTAGTAAAACAGTCCGGTGCAGCAGTGGTTAATATCAGAGCACGTGAGAATGCCGATGAAAACGCAGTAAACCAAGCGGATCCAAATGCTGAATTATTTCGCTTTTTTGGTATCCCAAACCCCGGTAGTCCCCAGAACAGAGATCGAGTTTCCGGCGGAACCGGGTTTATCATCTCGGCTGACGGTTATATCTTAACCAATCGGCATGTCGTAGATAGTGCGGATAAAATCACAGTAACCCTCAAAGATCGGCGCGAATTAGAAGCCGAAGTTATTGGAGAGGATAAAGCCAGTGATGTGGCGTTGCTTAAAGTTAACGCAGATAACTTACCTACTTTAAAAATTGGTTCAGTTAAAAATTTAGAAGTGGGTGAGTGGGTGATGGCCATTGGTTCGCCTTTGCGTTTTGATCACTCTGTTACCAAGGGTATTGTCAGTGCAAAAGGTCGTCGTATCAGTTCACAGCAGTATATTCCCTACATTCAGTCTGACGTACCTATTAATCGTGGAAACTCCGGTGGTCCATTGATTAATATGCGAGGAGAAGTGGTTGGAATTAATACCCTGATTTTCTCCAATACTGGTGGCTATATGGGTATTTCTTTTTCAATCCCGATTGATGTGGCTATGAACGTTACCGAACAACTGCGTAAGAATGGTGTGGTGAAGCGTGGGTTACTGGGTGTCGGTATCGAAAATGTTACCCAAAAAATGGCTGATTATATGGGCATGAAATCACCCATGGGCGCATTGGTCAATCAAGTATCCAAAGACAGTGCTGCAGAACGAGCCGGGATTCAGGTGGGTGATGTAATTGTTAAATTTAATGGCGAAGATATCGACAGTGCTGATAACTTACCACCGATTGTTGGGATGGTGCAGCCGGACACTAAAGTTAAATTACAAGTTTTTCGTGACGGTAAAACGAAGCAATTAACCGCTCAGCTTGACGCTTTAGACGACTCGGTTGCGGCTACGGGCAGTGAAGGTGATAGTGATGTTAAAGCCGGCATTGGTTTTTCTGTAAGCAAATTATCTGATCAAGATAAGTCAAGAACCGGTGAAGAACAGGGTGTTATTGTTACGGATATCAGCAACCGCGATATTCAAAGGGCAGAATTACGGGTGGGTGATGTCATTAAAGAAATCAATAAGAAACCAATTAAAAATTTAAGTGATTTTAGTGACGCCATAGATGCTTTGAAGGATGATGAGCCCTTGGTATTGTTGGTCAAACAAGGACCTGCAAATCGCTTTATAGTGATTGAACGCTAGCCCAATTACGTATAGAATACACAACAAATCCCATCCAATGCATGGGATTTGTTGTTTCTGGGAATCTAACCCAAATATTTCATGTAATCGGTATAAAATAGCCGTTTTAAGTAAGTACTTCATAAACTAATGAAGTTTTTGAGAAATTAAAAATTGTATCTGAATGGCTTGCTACAGCACTTCCCTGTGCTGTTCCCTTCGGGCAGAAGAGCTGGTCAAAAGGTTTCAGGTGTATTAGTTATGAAAAAATGGTTGCATATCTTACATACAATATTAGGGCTTAATCATCACGCGAGGCTATTAAACACACCATGAAAAATATAAGGAATTTTTCAATCATTGCGCATATTGACCACGGTAAATCGACCTTAGCAGATCGATTTATTCAGGATTGCGGTGGTTTAACTGAACGCGAAATGGACAAGCAAGTTTTAGACAGTATGGATATTGAGCGGGAGCGTGGTATTACCATTAAATCCCAGTCAGTCCGGTTAAAATATCTTGCAGAAGATGGCCAGGAATACCAGTTTAATTTAATTGACACGCCGGGGCATGTTGATTTTTCATACGAAGTATCACGGTCTTTGGCGGCTTGCGAAGGGGCTTTATTGGTAGTTGATGCGGCGCAAGGTGTTGAAGCTCAATCAGTAGCCAATTGTTATACCGCTCTCGACATGGGTTTAGAAGTGATTCCGGTGATTAATAAAATTGATTTACCATCAGCTGATGTCGAGCGGGTTAAATCAGAAATTGAAGATGTCATAGGAATAGATGCTTCAGATGCGCTATTGGTGTCAGCCAAAACCGGCGAAGGCATTGGTTCGGTATTAGAAGCGATAGCTGCTCGAATTCCGGCACCCAAAGGCGATCCCAACGCGCCTTTACAGGCTTCAATTATTGACTCTTGGTTTGACAACTATTTAGGTGTGGTTTCTTTAGTTCGAGTTTTTAACGGTAGTTTACGAGTTAAAGAAAAAGTCATTATCATGTCGCTTAAAGATCAACAAATTGTGGATGGTTTAGGTACTTTTAACCCCAAGCGAACACCGAAAGAGCGATTGGAGTGTGGTGAAGTCGGCTATGTGAATGCGTCGATTAAGGATGTTCATGGGGCGCCGGTGGGTGATACCATAACCACCTTTAAAAACCCGGCTACAAAACCCTTAGCGGGATTCAAAAAGTCCCAACCTCGAGTGTTTGCCGGTTTGTTTCCAACCTCTGCTGATGATTATCAGGATTTACGGGAAGCGTTGGAAAAACTGCAGTTAAATGATGCGTCATTAGTTTATGAGCCTGAGTCATCAACGGCATTAGGATTTGGCTTTCGCTGTGGCTTTTTAGGGATGCTTCACATGGAAGTGGTCCAAGAGCGGATTGAACGTGAGTTTGATGTGGATCTTGTGACCACCGCACCAACCGTGGTTTATGAATTGGTTAATAAAGACGGCAGCATAAAAATGCTCGATAATCCGGCAGATTTACCGGATATGTTTGAAGAAATTCGTGAACCTATAATTACTGCTAACATCTTGTTACCACAAGATTATGTGGGTAATGTCATCACTTTGTGCATTGAAAAGCGCGGTGTACAAAAAAACATTGTGTATTTAGGACGTCAAGTGCAACTAAAGTTTGACCTACCTATGAGTGAAGTGGTGCTTGATTTTTTTGATCGATTGAAATCAGTTAGTCGGGGCTATGCTTCCTTTGAGTACGAATTCAGTCATTATGTAGCCGGCCCGTTTATTCGATTAGATGTTTTAATTAATGGTGAACGGGTGGATGCATTGTCTATTTTAACGCATCGAGATAATGCCCAGCAACGTGGCAGAAGCCTAACAGAACGGTTAAAAGAGCTAATCCCACGACAAATGTTTGATGTTGCAATTCAAGCGGCTATTGGTTCACAGGTGATTGCCAGAACCACAGTTAAAGCATTACGAAAGAATGTCACGGCAAAATGTTATGGTGGTGATGCTAGCCGTAAAAAGAAATTATTAGAAAAACAAAAGGCCGGTAAAAAACGTATGAAGCAAATTGGTCGTGTCGAAGTCCCACAAGAGGCCTTTTTGGCGGTACTGAAAGTTGATAATTAGAGGACAATTACAGTGAATGAAATTCATTTAGATTTTGAAGCATATTTAACCTTAGCGGTCTTGTTAACGATTGTTCCTTGGTTTTACGTAAAGTTCAAATATCGAAAATCAGATAAAACTCCGGAAGGTGTGGCTGGCCATGTTTTGAGCTTTGCCTACTCTTTCTTTCCCGTTTTTTTCTTTGTGTTATTGGTCAGAACCTTTGTCTTTGAGCCTTTTCGGATTCCATCCTCATCGATGATGCCGACTTTACTCACCGGTGATTTTATCGTTGTCAGTAAATATTCGTACGGTCTTAAATTACCTGTGTTGCATGATACAATTATTGAAATAGGCCACCCGAAGCGTGGTGATGTGGCTGTATTTCGTTATCCGCTGGATCAAAAATTCGATTATATTAAGCGGGTTATTGGATTACCCGGTGATGATGTTTTTTATGACGCCAGAAGTAAACATGTTTATATTAATGGCCAACTGATAGAACAAGAAAATATGGGCGTTTATGAGGGGTTTCTTGATGATTTACAGGCACGCAATCGGGTCATAGAAAAAACCGAACATTTGGGTGAGCAAAGTCATCGTATGTTAACGATAAATGGCACTGACATTCAAAATTTCCAGTACACACGGCTGAAAGTGCCTGAAGGCCATTATTTTGTTATGGGTGATAACCGTGACAATTCAGCTGATAGTCGCTATTGGGGCTTGGTGCCTGAACGTAATTTAGTGGGGCGAGCAGAGTTTATATGGATGCATTGGCGTACACCGCACTTTTTAGAAGGCTTAAAACGAATAGGTAGTAAGATAATTTGACAAACCCTATAGTAAGAACTGATAATTATTATTTACAACACTAAAATGGTAGGTAGTTAAGATGAGGTCAATTAAAAAAGTACAAGGCATTACACTAGTCGGTTTTGTCATCATGCTGGCATTTTTAGGTGTTATCGGGTTTGCAGGTATGCAGGTTGGACCGGTATATCTAGACCATCATTCTGTGGTTAAAGCCATGAAAACAGCGGCTAATGAATCAGCCAACCAAACACCGGCACAAATTAAAACTCGCATCGACAAGCTGTTATATATAAGTTATGTTGATCAAGTTAAGCCAAGTGATTTTAAAGTTATTCGTGGAAATGGTCGTGAACTTCAAGTTCAGTATGAAGTGGAAAAGCCATTTTTAGGTAACCTTCATTTCCTCATGAAATTTGATGAAAAAGTACCCTTAAAGTAACTCTTGAAAATTTTAGGTCAAAACGTTATTTGGCGTGATGAGCGGTTATTCCAACAAGCACTCACTCACCGCAGTAAAGGCAGTCAAAATAACGAACGCTTAGAATTTCTGGGTGATTCGGTATTATCTTTAGTCATCTCTGATTGTCTTTATAATCAATTTGAACAGTTAAGTGAAGGTGAACTTTCGCGGCTCCGCTCGCAGTTGGTGAAAGGCAAAACCTTAGCTGAAGTCGCTCGTCATTACCGATTGGGTGATCTTATTAAACTTGGGCAAGGTGAAATTAAATCCGGTGGGGTTAATAAAAGCTCGGTCTTAGCGGATGCAGTTGAAGCTATATTCGGAGCAGTTTATATTGACCAAGGTTATCAGATTTCTTATGAATTTATCCGACAAGTGATGCAACCTTGGTTACAAGATATAGATCCCGAGTCAATTAAAAAGGATGCGAAATCTGCATTACAAGAGCAGTTACAAAGCATTGCTTTACCCATTCCTGATTATCAATTAGAAGATGTTGTTGAACAAGATAATGAACCAATTTTTAAAGTGATTTGTCGGGTTGAAAAATTAAATTTATTGACGCGAGCAGAAGCGAGAAGCCGTAAAAAGGCGGAACAAATTGCAGCTGATTTAATGATCACGTTACTGAGAAAATAATGTCTAAAACACCCTTTAAAGCAGGCTACGTAGCCGTAATTGGCAGACCTAATGCCGGTAAATCAACACTTATAAATCAGATTCTGCAACAGAAACTGAGTATTGTTAGTCATAAGCCGCAAACCACTCGACATCAAATTCTGGCCATATACCATCAGGAACAAGGTCAGATTGTATTTTTAGATACACCGGGTATTCATAATCAAAAGAAAACCGCATTAAACCGGCAATTAAACCAAACGGCAAAAACTTCAGCCCAAGAAGTCGATGTGGTAATGGTGATGGTGGAAGCCACAAAATGGCAAGACGAAGATAAACGTGCCGCTGCCATTGCCATGGACTCTCGTGCTAAAAAAATATTGGTTATTAATAAAGTGGATTTGGTTAAGGATAAAAGTGAATTAATTCCCTTTGTTGAACGTATTTTGGGTGAATTTGAATTTGATGAAGTATTTTATATCAGTGCATTAAAAAACAAACAAATTGAAGTTTTACTTGAGGGATTGTTCCGTTATTTACCGGCATCAGAGCCGTTGTTTGATGAGACGCATATTTCAGATCGCTCGAGCCGGTTTTTTGTCGCAGAATTAATTCGTGAGCAGTTGACTCTTCGGTTTCATGAAGAACTTCCATACAGTGTAACAGTGACAATTGACTCCTATGATGAAAAACCTGAAATAGTTCATATCCATGCCACCATTTGGGTTGAGCGTGAACAGCAAAAACGGATTATTATTGGCCGAAAAGGGGATGCAATTAAACAAGTTGGCACCAAAGCACGTCATGAAATTGAACATTTAATTGATTCTCGGGTTAATCTCAAGTTATGGGTTAAGGTTAAGTCTTCTTGGACAGATGATCAAAACGCCCTGGATGCATTGGGTTATCGTGATTAATGGCCATGGTTAGTGATGAAGCTTACGTTCTGCACAAAATAAAATATAAAAACAGCAGTGAAATCATTAAATTATTATCGAAAGATCAAGGTCGTTTGGATGTTGTGGCGCAAGGAAGTTGCCGACCAAAATCCCCATTTCGAGGGCATCTACAACCATTTATCTCGACCACGGTCAGTTACCGTGGTAAACATGAGCTTAAAACCTTAGTCCAGGCTGAGCAAGAGGATGCCCTGCCACTTTTGGATTACCCTAATCAGGTTGCGCTGTTGTATTGTAATGAACTGTTGTTGTTATTAAATATGGATGCCGATGTCGCGACTGCAATTTATCCGGTTTATAAGCGAATTCTAAAGCAACTCATGCAGTCGCAGAATATCGCGTTGTTATTACGTGAATTTGAGTGGCAACTGTGTTGTTTAAGCGGCTATGAATTGACACTGGATGATTCTGTTGTGGCAGATACCGGTATTTCATTCCATCCTGACTTAGGATTGGTATTCAGCCATGGTGAAAGTGCTTGTGACGCGGCTACCTTTCGATTATTTGTTACCCAGAAAAACCTAAACTCAGTCCAAGTCAAAGCCATTAGTCGGCTGATGCGACCTGTTATACAGCATATGGTGAATAACCGTCCTATTCGCAGTCGTGAATTGCTTAAAAACTACACTGCCAACTGATCGTAAACCGGTTTTTTCACACTTAATTTAGTGATTATTAATCCCTGTTCAGAATAGCTGTTTGGCTTTGGCTTTTGTTACTGGCTATCAGTTATAATGGAGTTTTTTTCAAATTAGTAAAATCATGTCTATCGACAAAATTCTGATTGCCAATCGCGGTGAAATTGCCGTCCGAATCATTCAGACCTGCCGTCAGTTACAAATTAAAACGGTGGCCATTTACAGCGACGCTGATCGTTGGTCAAAAGCTGTGCAAATGGCCGATGAAGCCATTCATATTGGCTCTGTGGATCTACAGGATTCCTATTTAAATGCTGAGAAAATAATTCGTGTGGCTAAAAAGTCGGGTGCACAAGCCATTCATCCTGGTTATGGATTTTTAGCTGAACAAGCAAGTTTTGCCGAACAAGTCGTCTCTGCCGGTCTTATCTTTATCGGCGCACCTGCTTCCGCTATGCGACTAATGGGATCAAAATCAGCCGCTAAACAAACCATGATTAAGGCGGGTGTTCCTTGTGTTCCGGGTTATCAAGCTGAAGATCAAGATGCCAAGATTTTATTAAAAGCGGCCGAGAAAATTGGTTTCCCGGTCCTCATAAAAGCAGTTTCCGGTGGTGGCGGCAAGGGCATGAAAATTGTCCATAATGCGGATGATTTTAGCAAACAATTAGAATCTGCACAGCGCGAAGCTCTGAATGCATTTGCTGATGACCGGGTTATTTTAGAAAAATACATTACCCGTCCAAAACATATTGAGGTTCAGGTTTTTGCTGATAGTCATGGTCAGGTGGTGCATCTTTTTGAGCGAGATTGTTCAACTCAGCGTCGTTACCAGAAAATTATTGAAGAAGCCCCGGCGCTAGGACTTAAAGATGAAACCCGACAAGCTATGTGGCAAGCTGCGGTTAAAGCCACTGAGGCCATCCAGTACCTCGGAGCTGGTACCATTGAGTTTATCCTGGATGAGGATGGCCAGTTTTATTTCATGGAAATGAATACCCGTTTACAAGTGGAGCATCGTGTTACCGAATTGATTACCGGTGTGGATTTAGTGGCTTGGCAAATTAAAGTCGCTCAAGGTGAACATTTGCCTTTATCTCAAGAACAAATTAAAGTTAACGGTCATGCCATCCAGGTGCGTGTTTATGCTGAGGATCCTGACAATGATTACTTGCCTTCGACCGGACTGATTGAGGCCATGCATTTACAAGAGTTTGAACAGGGTTTAGTTGATTCAGGCGTCCGCAGTGGTGACAGTGTCAGTATTTATTATGACCCGATGATTGCAAAACTAGTGGCTTGGGGGGAAGACCGTAATCGTTGTATTCAAAATATGCAGTTTATGCTCAATCACAGTTATGTTTTTGGGGTGAAAACAAATGTCAGCTTCTTATCAAAAATCATCGATGGTTGTGAATTTGCTAATCATCAAATATTTACTAATTCTCTGGATAATAAAGAGTTAAATTTACAGCAAAAGTTACCGCTATCTGCAGTTTCTATCTTAGCCATGGACTTACTGACCAAAGCCGACTCAAATTCAGCTTGGCAGCAGGCCGCCGGTTGGCGAATTCAAGGTCAACAAGCTATGACATTAACGCTTACCCATCATAAAGATAGCGCTGATTATGAAGTTTTGTTCGAAGGTGAGGGTTGCTGGATTAATGATCAAGTCTACTATCGACCAAACTTAAATGATTATTGCTACCAGCATCGCAATCAGGTGCAAATAGTGCACGCCGATCAGCGTCATACTTTGCAACTACCTAACCATGAATTACAGGCAGTTGCATCAGATGCCAATGCCATCTACGCACCCATGCCCGGTAAGATTATTGCAATAAAAGTAAGTGAAGGTCAGGCGGTAAAAATTGGTGATACCCTATTGGTTATGGAGGCCATGAAAATGGAGCTGGCGTTAAAAGCAGAAAAAGATGGTGCTATAAAAAGTATACAAGTGACAACCAACGGCCAAGTTAAAGCCGATGATTTACTGGTGGAGTTAAACTCATGATGAGCTTGCCCCAATCCATAAAAATTGTTGAGGTATCACCGCGGGATGGCTTGCAGAATGAATCTCAAGTGATTGATATAGAGACTAAAATACGATTAATAAATGATTTGCGCTTAGCCGGAATAAAGCAGCTTGAGGTTACCGGTTTTGTTAGTCCTAAATGGGTACCTCAATTGGCTGATGCCAGTGAATTATGCAGTCGTTTAACACCTGATCCTGAGGTGATTTATTCGGCATTGACACCTAATATGCAGGGATTTGAAGCTGCGATGGCGGCCGGTATCAAAGAAGTCGCTGTATTTACGGCTGCATCGGAGAGTTTTACCCAAAAAAACATTAATTGCAGTATCGATGAGTCATTCACACGGTTCACCCCACTGATAGCCGCCGCCAAGGAGCAGGGCATAAAAGTTCGTGGCTATGTTTCTTGTGCATTGGGTTGTCCTTATGAAGGTGAAATAAAACCTGAGCAAGTGGCTGCTGTCAGTGAACGATTGTTTGCCATGGGATGCTATGAGATTTCTTTGGGTGATACCATTGGTGTCGGCACCCCATTAACGGCACAACGGATGTTCGCACAAGTGGCTAAACGGATACCGACGATTTCATTAGCGATCCATTTCCATGATACCTATGGCCAAGCATTGGCTAATATTCTGGCTTGTATCCAAGAGGGTGCACGTATCATAGATGCTTCAGTGGCCGGTTTAGGCGGCTGTCCGTATGCACCCGGTGCAAGTGGTAACGTTAGCACTGAAGATGTTGTTTATATGCTGCAAGGTATGGGTATTAACACCGGCATCGATTTAGAGCAGTTAATCAAAGCCGGTGAGCGGATTAGTGCACGCTTAAATCGCTCCAATAACAGCAAAGTGGCTCGTGCCATGAGCGCAAAAACGTCATAGTGCATGCAGATAATTAATTGGCAGCAATTTGAACAAGTCGAGTTATGTGTTGGCACCATTGTTCATGCCGAAGTATTTAAAGAAGCGCGCCAACCGGCCTATTGTTTACGAATTGATTTTGGGGTTAGGATTGGTGTTAAAAAATCCAGTGCACAGATTACAGATTTGTATTCGTTGGACGAGCTCATAGGTAAACAGGTTATTGCAGTGGTTAATTTCCCAGCCAAACAAATTGGTCCAATGATGTCTGAATGTCTGGTCACCGGTTTTTACCAAGATGACGGTGCCGTGGTTTTAGCTGTGCCGGATAAGCCTTGTAAAAATGGTGTTAAGTTAGGCTGATAGCCTTATGATAATATTATATATTTTAGTGAGGTAATCATGGCTGGTGGTTGGTATAAAGATGGTGCAGTACAAGATCAAATTGATGCCGATGTGGCGGATGCTTTGGCAAAAATGAAGAAACAACATCCACCCGGACCGAGTTTAAGTCACTGCTTGGAGTGTGATGAGGCAATTCCTAAAGCACGTCAACAAGCCATTGAAGGTGTTCAGTACTGCATAACATGTTAATCACTACTGGATGAGCAAGACAATCAAAAGTCGGGCATTAACCGACGTGCCTCAAAAGACAGTCAACTTCGTTAATACCTATGATTATTAAACTAGTCAGTTATAACATTCACCGTGCCATTGGTATTGATCGTCGTTTCAGTCCGGAACGAATTGCCGATATTTTAAAGATCCTGGATGCGGACATTGTTTTGTTACAAGAGGTTGATTACGGTGTGCCTCGTTCAAACGAACTGGATTTAGCCGCTGCTTTGGCCGAGATGTGTGATTATCCATACAAGGCAACCGGTTACAATGTAAGCTTAAAAAAAGGCTTTTATGGTAATGCCACATTAAGCCGTTTCCCAATTGTCGGTGAGAGTAATATCGACTTAACCATTGATAATAAGAAGAAAAGAGGCTGTCAACACACCTTAATTGATTTAGATGAATCGCGAAATGATGATTTAATGCTGGATGTGTTCAATCTGCATTTAGGCCTGTCTGCTAAGGAGCGTCAAAAACAAGCCGGTATTTTGTTTAAATCCAGAGAGTTTTCTCATATCAATCCCGATCAACCTTGTATTGTTGGTGGTGATTTTAATGACTGGCGGTCGTTATTACGGGCTTTATTTATTATTGGCCGTGATTTTAAATGTGCCACAGATCGAACCACTATTCGTGGTAATGAAAAAGCCATTAAAACCTATCCCTCATTCTCACCTCGCGGTGGACTAGATCGCGTTTATTATCGGGGTGGTTTAAAAGTCCTCAATGCCCATCGCTCAAAAATTAAAACTGCTAAAGTCGCCAGTGATCATTTGCCAATCGTTGTCACATTTGAATTGTTGCCAAAAGATAGTAACAACAATTAGCTTATAACCAGCAACAAAAAAGGCGGTCATTAGACCGCCTTTTTTGTTGATTGATAGAATTTCATGCTACCAAATTTTTACTCGTTCCTCAGGGGGTAAGTACATACCATCACCGGGCTGTACATCAAAAGCTTGGTAGAATTCAGGCATGTTTCTTAAGATGCCATTGGTGCGGAATTCAGAAGGCGAATGTGGGTCCGTTTCAATTCGCTTTCGCAATTCTTCATCACGGTATTGACGCATCCAAACTTGAGCCCAGCCTAAGAAAAATCGTTGATCTGCGGTATATCCATCAATCACACGATTGTCGCTGTAATTTGCTTTGAATGCTTTATAAGCGATACTTAGACCACTTAAGTCACCGATGTTTTCTCCTTGGGTAAAGTCACCTTTAACATGAACTCCGTCTAACACAGTAAAAGCATCATATTGTTTAATCAATAGTGCAGTGCGTTCTTCAAAACGTTTACGGTCCTCATCTGTCCACCAGTTATTTAAGTTACCATCACCATCATATTTAGAACCTTGGTCATCAAAACCATGGCCCATTTCGTGACCAATGACTGCACCGATACCACCATAATTAACCGCTTCGTCTGCATCCATGTTGAAAAAAGGAGGTTGTAGAATTGCCGCTGGGAAAACAATTTCATTTTTGGTTGGATTATAGTAAGCATTAACACGTTGTGGATTCATACCCCACTCGTGATGGTCAATGGGTTGTCCTAGTTTACTGCGATTGCGGTGGGTTAAAAACCGAGTTGCTTCTGTTAAATTTGCCACTAAACTGTCTTGTTGAATGTTCATAGCACTGTAATCACGCCATTGATCAGGATAGCCGACCTTGGGATCAAATTTAGCTAATTTAACTAAGGCTTTCTGTTTGGTGTCATCGCTCATCCAATCGAGATTTTTTATGCTGTCACCATAGGCCTCACGTAAGTTTTCAATCATACTATTCATGCGCTCTTTGGCTTCCGGTGGGAAGTGGCGTTCGACATAGATTTTACCAACCAATTCGCCAATTAGACCATTAACCAAATCGACACCACGTTTCCAGCGATCCTCTTGTTCGGTGGTGCCGGTTAATACTGTGCCGTAGAAATCAAAGTTTTCTTGTTCAAACTCAGCACTTAAATAAGGTGCTGATGAACGTAATAAATGCCAATGGTAATAATTTTGCCATGCCGTAATGTCGTATTTTTGTATAACGTTATTTAGGGTTTCTAAATAGCTGGGTTGGCTTACAACTATCTCATCTGGTTGAGTAATCATACTGTTAGTTAACCAAGCAGCCCAATCAATGGCCGGTAATAGAGCAGTTAATTCAGCAAAGGACATTTTGTTGTAGGTTTTATCACGATTCCGATTTTCAACCCGAGTCCAGTGACCTTCGGCCAGATCTTTTTCAATCGCATAAACAACTTTTGCCCTATCTTTTGCGTCTGAAAAATTTGCCAATTCAAAAAGATTGATTATATGTTGTTGGTATTTATCTCGAATCGATTGTGACTGTTGACCTTCTTTAAAATAATAATCTCGATCCGGTAACCCCAAGCCACTTTGACTCATATAAACTATGTGTCGATCCGATTGTTTTTGGTCGATGTAAACATACATGCCCAATGGAGAAGCGCTGTAAATACCTGCATGTGACATATAAGCACTTAAATCTGTGTTTGTTTCAATGGCGTTAATGCGTGCCATTTCTGCGCTGAGAGGTTGCATGCCGGCGGCATTTAAACTGCCGGTATCCATATAAGTGGAATAGATATCGGCAATTTTCTGCTTAGTGCTACCATCCGGATTACTGTGTGATGAAACATCTAAAATAATCGCTTTAACATCTTCACGACTGGCATCTCCTAGACGGGTAAAGGAGCCGTAGTTGGATTTATCAGCGGGCATCTCAAAGGTTTCTAACCAGTGGCCATTTACATGGCGATAAAAATCATCCTGCGGTCGGATGTTTTTATCCATATTATCCAAAGTAATCCCAGAGTCTACCTTTACAGTTGGTGACTGTGTGGGTTTTAGGTTGCTGTCCGTATGACATGCCATCAAAGGCAGACATACCGCTGCTGTAAATATTAAATTTGAGAATGGTTTTTTCATATTAAGGTCATAGTTTAAATAAACCGTACCAGCTTAACGGATGCGGTTGTTAGCTGCATGTGTCTATGGTCATGGATGAAGCGACAAAATTAATTAATTGGATTTTAATCGACTTTAGTTGCTAATTTAATTACCGCTGTGAGAACTTCAGTTATGCGTTTTTTCTGCTGTTGGTAAAATTCTTTATCGGCTTTAGATGATCCATACCAACGTTGTAGCCATTGGCGCGCTCGATTTTGCCCCAGTTCTAGGTTGTCATCGCCGGCCATACGATCGGCCAACACCTGTACCTGATAGGTCATGCGCTGTTCATGGAATTCAGTCGGTGTTTCTATACCGGTTAAATACTCTGCCTCAACCAATAATTGCCCTAACAAAGTGGGATCAACAGTGTTGTCCAGCCTGAATTGAAATGGTTTTATTGCGGCTGCTTCAAATATTGATAGTTTTTGTTGCAGACTTTCTAGGTTAATTTTCTCCAGCTCATATTGCAGGTAGAGGTCATCGACCTGTTGCCATGCCTGAAATTGTTGTTGTTTTTCCTGTGATTTTAATAATTGCTTACGGGATTCCATTTCGGTCACTAATTGTTGCCATTTTGTGTTAGTTTGAGGTGATTCATTGTCTAACGACAGCCAAGCTTCGCGGGCAGTTGCCATCACTTCGGCAAGTGCTTCTACTTGGTTACAGGCAGCAATTAACTTTTGCTGTTGTTTGAGCCACTGATTGGTTTGTTTATACTGCTTATCGGCAGCAGCTTTAGTGGCTTGTTGTTCGGCACTGCGCCGGTTGAATATGCGGTCATTGGCTTTACGAAATTTCTGCCATAATTTGCGTTCTGTATGGGGTTTGACATAGCCTTGTTCAGGCCATCTTTTTTGTAATTCTTTAGCGGCTTCAATAGCGGCCTCAAGATCGTCCATTTCAGTCAATGCAAGCGCCTGTTCTATCAGTTTTTGTTTATTGGTTTCTGCGGTTTTATAACCAATGGCGAGGTGTTTATTTATCCGTTCCATCGCTTGCCGCAAGGCTTTAGCGACTTTACCGCGATCTTTTGGACTCAGGCTGTCTAAATTTTTGAGATGTTTAACCGCTTGTTGAGTCAATTTGGATAAATCAGGTGCTGAGGTATCTTGCAAATCTACTTCTTGCATTCGGTTAATATGATCTTGCACTTGCTGCAATCCTGCATCTTGTACTTCACTGCGTTTTTCAAAAAATGGTTGGGCCGGTTCAAATAATGCTTGTGAGACAGCACGAAATGCCAGCCATTGCTTTTGATTACGTGGTGAATAGCGATCGCCGGGTAGCTTTTCCATATCTTCCAAGTCGGACCATTGTTGGTTAGCTTGTTGCAGTTTTTGTAAAACTGCATCTGGGTGTAGACCGCTACCGACCAGTTTTTCTAGTTCTTCAATAAGTTGTGTGCGGACTTTGTCGTGACTCCATTGTTGCCATTGGCGTAATTCTTTTAATTGTTGCCACAATTGATCGATTTGAAATTTATGTTGTTTTATTTTCGGGTGATTAAAGCCACACTGCTTTTGTAATTCAGTCAGTTTATTGATTTCAGCTTTGGCAGCTGTTAGCTGGCCGTCTTTTATTTTTAACTGAATTGGTTCAAGCATGGCCATGACCTTATCGGCCGCTTCGTCGCGTTGCTTTGCACTGTGACTAATTTTATCAGCCAATTGTAATAAGGCTTGATCAAACTGGTTTTGTAAAACCATCAGATCATCACTTGGTGGTAATTTTTTAGTGGCTTGTTGCCATTGTTTTTTATAGCGATTAATCGACTGTGGTGAAGCGGTTTTTTTAGTCAGTTGTTGATTAATGTCTGATATTATTTGATGACAAGCTGCGGGCAGGGAAGTTGCTTGTTGTGCGTTGGCTATTTTTTCCTGTAATTCAAGCGCTAAAGCCTGCCAGTGCGTTTGTTCTTCGGCTGTTAAGTGCTCATATCCCGTTTCATGAAATTGCTGTGACAATGCCTGTAATTCAGCTAAACGACTGTTATCAGTACGGCCAACAGCCTGCGCTAATTCTTTTAATGCTTGTTGCTGGCGCAGTTTCTTTTGTTGTTGTAAGAAGGTGTCGCGATAACTGCTATCTAAGGTTAATTTTGCGGTGTTAAGAGCACCTTGATAACGGGTCGTTAAATTATCAGGCACCTCGCTTAACTGTTGCCACTGGCTTTCGATATCGGCTAAATCTAGCTGTTGCTTTTTTAATACCACATCCTCAAGCTGTTTACATAGTTGCTCAGCAAGGATTTTAGAATCAGCCGGTCGCTTGAGGTTCAGCTTTTCATCGATTGCCTGTTTCAATGCGGGTTGTTTTTGACTGAGTTTTTTTAACAGTCGCTTTAAGGTCGATTCTTGGCTTATTTTATCTAAAATGGCGTTTTGGACTGTGGGGTCCGATTCGGTCATTAATAAATCCCCTAATAAACCTTGTTGGGAGAGCTTATCAATAGCCGCCAAGCGTAATTCAGGTGCATCAGCTTGTTCCGCAATTTGGCGACGTACATCATTGCTTTTGATTGTCTGTACTAATCGAACTTCAGTCTCAGTTAAGTTTGTGGCATTAATCTGTATTAAGGCTTGTGCCAGTTTTTTTTCGGCTATTGTTCGTAAGCCCGGATCAGTGTGTTTCTGAGCGACGCTGGCAATGACCTGAATGTCATTGTGTCTATTTAAGGCTGCACGTTGA
>Ga0079224_100005998_pt1 | contig 16036 bp, 10 predicted proteins | sample Stecom2015_FD_80414 | JGI IMG/M metagenome (GOLD analysis project Ga0079224, IMG submission 80414) | Agricultural soil microbial communities from Utah to study Nitrogen management - Steer compost 2015 | ecosystem: Environmental > Terrestrial > Soil > Agricultural land | place: USA: Utah...
ACATGCGATCGTCGGTTTGTCGTATGGTTAACCGGCCATTCCCCCCTACCCATTCCGGCCACTGACCAGGTTCTACCGTAGCAAAGGTAGCGTTGCGAGTTTCCCATGAAAAACGGTACGCGTATAGCGCTCCCTCATGCGCTCCGGCAATAAGGATCGTATCGCCCTGATCCAGGATGATCCGCGGGGCTGATCTACCCAGGAGCGAATTGTATCCAACCGTACGCACGTTTCCAAGCATATTGATATTGGGTGCGCTGTTGAGATCCGGATTAAACTGTGCTAATTGCTGATTTCCGGTATTGACCCATACCCCAATTAACCCATTGTCCATACCAGCAATGACATCCAGGTCGCCGTCGCCATCCACATCAAATAGTTCTGGAGTTGCTCCCGAGCGCAATCTAAGACCAGCCCAATCCGCTTCCACCCGCCCCACAGAAAAAGGTTGGCCGGGAAATCCTCCATGGACAAGGAGGTAGGAACTACCATCCGACATGCCAATGAGTATATCCTCCGCACCATCACCATTCACGTCACCGGAAGTGAGGTATGGTCTGTATCCACGAGTGAGGACAGTGGACAACGATTCAAAGTCCATATCCTTCAGTCGATAGGTGTTCAGATCTATCGCTTCGAAATAGGCAATGCGATTGAGCGTCTCCTGATCCCGATCCAAAAATTGATACCCGATTAGCAAATCAGGAATACCATCAGCATTGACGTCAAAAAACAGGGGAGCAGTGTAATGTCCCAGATCAATATGTCCATCGATTAACCATTCCCGAGTCTGAAAATGAAAGGGATGTTCGGGATCGGAAGTGCCCCGATACCACCATACACCCTGCTGATCAAATGTTGGAAATTCATTCCCGGCAACGACCACATCCGACACAGAATCACCATCTACATCAATTCGAAAGGCTGCCGGGAAAAAAGGCAATTCTGCCAATGTATCATTGTGGGGAAATTCTGGGTGAATCTTCTCGATGTAGGCCTCGGTCTCAGTACCTCCGTTTAACAGGACCTTCAGAAAACCTGACCCGATATCTCCCAAAATCAAATCCATCGTTCCATTGTAGTCATAATCAACAAGACAGGAGGTTGATCCGGCATGCCGAACCGTGAACGGAGGCGGACATTGGCTGTCGGTTTCGCTCAGATTAATTTCATCATTAAAGAGGTTTTCAGCAAAATAACCCCAGCAATTATGCTGCAAAACATAATCAAGCGGGTTTCCTGTAGCCTCAGCCCGGTTTTCGTAAAAATATAAGTAGGTACCTGACAATTCAAAGGTCAGAATATCCAGATCCCCATCGCCATCAACATCTTCGATGATAGGTATGTCCGTTGCAGCATGATATATATTCGTGGTCCCTCCCGATCGATTGTGGAATATCAGGGAATCGTCCAGAAAAGATACGCCTCTCATGGGTTCAAAAACAATTTTACGTCCCTCCTTCTTCCCACGATAAACAGCGATGCCATGATTTCCCTGTGTAAAAATATCCGGCAATCCATCCCCATTGAAATCACGGACCAACATCCATGAATGGAGTACCGGCCATTCCAGGTCAATGTCATTGGTGAGAATATAAACTCCAATTTCCTCCTTTTTCTTCCATACCTGAGGAATACCGGAATATCTGTCAAAAGAAATGATCTCTGGTACTTTATCTCCATCCAGATCAAAAGGTGAGAATTGAGGTGCCTGAAACCCACCGGATAAAGCCGAAGGATAGGGATTGCCCATCTCATCCTGCCACAGAGAAGTCCTCTGTGCCGATAACTCGTATATCCACCAAATCAGGACGATTTGTAGTACCAAAAAATATCTAATAACAACTTTGATATGCATGATTACTGATTGTGGGACCTCAGGTTACGCAGTAGCTTGAAGATAAAAATCTATAAATGGAAATGGGTATCATTTCAGAAATTTAACCTCGTATCATGGATCAATGCAAGTTAGGCACTGCATAAGTAAAAGTCAAATACCTAACCGGGACGGGCCCGAACCAATTTTTTTGGTTAATAGATGTACTCATTCGTAATGGTATAGGTGAAAACATGAAGGTATTAAGAATATGAAGGTCAAAGCGCCCCACAGGGCATTAAGATGATCAATGCTTCGCATTTAAAAAAACCACAATTTTTCCCCTTGAGGAATTCTTTTAATCCATTCACGACGCTGATAGTGTATGGGAAGCACATAGTCATCCCCCCCTTTCCTACAAGTAAAATGGTGAAAACAGAGGGAACTGTGCAGATCATGGTGAAGTATCTGAACAATGGATGGCAAACGGGATAGGTACCTAAATTTTTATTTCCTGCTACTCTTTTGATTTTAAAAAATAGATTATAACTTTGCATCTCCAAACCGGAGGAGTGGCAGAGTCTGGTTGATTGCACCGGTCTTGAAAACCGACGTACCTTTGCGGGTACCGGGGGTTCGAATCCCTCCTCCTCCGCCCATGCCCTGTTGATAGATTTTGTCAACAGGGTTTTTTTTATCATGATTGCGCCCATTTCAATACCGCACAAAATCGCCATCCCACGGACCCTAGGTCTTTCTTCATGGACCCTGGGGTTGTTTTCCGTAAGTAAAATTAAACACTTGGTGGCTTCCTGCGCCCCATATAAAACTGGAGATTTCAGGGGTCGGATAGAGACAATTCCGTTCGACGTTATTCAAAGAGTTCACCCTGACTTACATCCGGTATGGGTAAAACTAAATCCGCATGGTTGTTTCGAACACTGTTCACCTCTTGCGATACCCGATAGACCTCAAGGTGGTCAGTACCAAAATCGGGCAATTCTTTCAGAAATATTTCCGGATCGAGATCAGGATCGAGCCATTTTTCCTCCAATTCCAAAGGAAGAATGACCGGCATCCGGTGGTGTAAAAAAGCCATGGACGGGCTGGCATCCCGGGTGAGTATAGTAAAGCTGAACACTTTTTCACCTTCTGCATTTTTCCATACTTCCCAAAGGCCAGCGATGGAATAAACCGCTTTATTTTTCATTACGACACGGTAAGGAATCTTTTCCTTTCCTTTGGTCATCCATTCGTAATAACCATCTATAGGCCATAGACAACGTCTTTGGGCCAATGCCTGCCTGAAAGCCGCCTTTTCTGCCACCGTTTCGCTTCGGGCATTGATCATTTTGTACCCTATTTTTTCATCTTTGGCCCAAAAGGGAATTAACCCCCATCGATATAAATTGATATGATCAGGATCCGCATCCGTAATCACAGGAAGTAGTTGGCTTGGTGCCATATTGTAATTGGGAATGGGGTTGTATCTTTCCAGATCTTCAGAGTAAAACGAAGCATTGAATCGGGCTTCGAGCTCTTTTTCTGTCACGGTTAAGGAAGACCTTCCACACATATTCTATTTCAGGTGCGAAGGGTGAGGAAATTGGCCAAATCCTGCCGGCGTACCACACCCAGTATACGACCATCTCTGGATACAGGAAGCATCTGAACCGACTTATTATTGAACAGATAAAAGAGGTGCCGGACGGGCAATTCCATGGTGACGGATTCAAATTCCTTACTCATATACCGGTAAACCGGGGTAAACACATCCCCTTGCTCGCGGGCGTGAAACACATCTTCTTCAGGAATGATGCCGATGATATTGTTATTGTGATCTGCTACCAAAATAGCATTTTCCTCCGATCCTTCCCACTGATGAAATACATCCTGCATCAGATCATCCTGAGAAAAAACCATAAAATTATGATTGAGAACATCCGCTACTTTCCCATGCCGATAACGTTCTTCCGAGGCTACGGTACGATATTCTGCACGAGCAGCAAAATAGACGAAAATTCCAATAAAAATAAGCCCCAGGTGATTTTCATAAAGTCCGAATGCCAGAAATCCTATAGCCAAAATTCGCCCAATCCAACTGGCGATCAATGTACCTTTCTTTCTACCCTGGAAAATAGAAATCAGGGCGCGAAGGATTCGACCGCCATCCATAGGAAAGGCGGGAATCAGGTTGAACAATACCAGAACGACGTTCAAATAAAGCAACAACGCCGGAAAATTCGAAAAATGTTCGAATACCGCTTTTTCGTCACCAATAATATCAAAACCAGTTCCGGAAAAATATAGATACATTGCGATAAGACCTGCAATGGCCACGTTAACCAGAGGTCCTGCCACGGCAACCACCATTTCATGTAATGGATTTTCCGGTAGACGATCCAGACGGGCAAGGCCACCGATTGGTGTTATTAAGATATCTTGAGTACCGATCCCATATTTTCGGGCAGTGAGTGCGTGTCCAAATTCATGGAGGACTACACAAACGAAAATTAGGAGCGTGAAATAGAAAAAATTGATGATGGCAAACGTCGACATCCCCAGCTGTTGTCCGACATAAATCACATAAATCAGCAACAATGCAAAACTCCAATGAACTTTAACCGGAATTTTGAGAATCGTTCCTAGATATAAAGAGCCACCTTTAAACATTTTTTCGGATTTTAAGATTAATACGCCCGGGCTTCCACTTTGTTCATATAGTTTATAAAGGATTTGTTGACAACTTTATTACCCCCGGGTGTGGGATAATTTCCACTAAAATACCAATCTCCTTTATTTTCAGGACAAGCCCTATGTAAACTTTCGATTGTTTGATAAATAATTTGTACTTCGGCTTCTGTTTCTGGCGGGGTCAAAATTTCAGCTATCTTGGCCGAGATCTCATCGTAGGTGAATGGATCATAAACCAATTTAACATAATTCACTACTTCTTCTTTTGGCAGATTTTCCTGAGCAAGACATTTCTGAAAAATATCCTCAAGGTAATCCTCCATATTACGCTCCTCCAGCAATTTAATCGCTGCCTGGAATGCCACAAAATCTCCGAGGTTGGACATATCAATTCCATAGCAATCCGGATAGCGGATCTGCGGTGCAGAAGATACAAAAACAATCTTTTTCGGATGGAGCCGATCAACCATTTTTATGATGCTATCACGCAGGGTGGTGCCACGTACGATACTGTCATCGACCAATACCAGTGTATCCTGTTGATTCTTAACAATCCCGTAGGTCACATCATAAACATATGAAACCATATTGTGCCGGTTCTCATTATCGGCAATAAAAGTCCTCATCTTCGCATCCTTCACCACTATTTTCTCGTACCGGTGCTTGATTTTTGCGATCTCCTCCAGGTCCTTTTCATCTGCTTTGTGGGTGAGTTCCAGCGTTTTGCGCATGCGGATCTCCTTCGCTCGGTCTTCAAGCCCGTCCATCAATCCCAAAAATGAAATTTCAGCTGTATTGGGAACGTAGGAAAAAACAGTATTCTCAAAATCATGATTGATACTTTCCAAAACCTGGTCCACCAATTCTCTTCCCAGTTGTTTGCGTTCGAGGTAAATATCCCGGTCGGTACCTCTGGAAAAATATATTCGTTCAAAACTGCATGAAAGCTTTTTGCCTGGTTTGGCAAATGGAACTTCATCCATAGCTCCATTTTTCTTCACGATCAAAATATTACCGGGTTGGAGTTCCTGAATATAGCGGAAACGTACGTCGAAGGCAGTCTGTATGGCAGGTCGTTCGCTGGCGGCCACCACAACCTCATCATCATGATAATAATAAGCAGGTCGAATCCCATTGGGATCCCGCATCATGAATGCATCCCCGTGTCCTATAAAACCACCAAGAACATATCCACCGTCCCACTTTTTGCTGGCGCGTTTGAGTAATCGCTGAATATCGAGATGTTCTATGATTTTTTTGGTAATTTCTTCATTAGTAAAACCATCTGGCTTGAACCAGGTAAACAGACGTTGGACTTCATCATCCAGAAAATGACCTATTTTCTCTAATACGGTGACAGTATCTGATTTTTCTTTTGGAAACTGACCGAGTTCCACCAATTCTTCAAACATTTCATCCACATTGGTGAGATTAAAATTGCCTGCGAGAACCAGGTTTCTTGAAATCCAGTTATTCTGTCTCAGAAAAGGATGGCAGGTTTCGATGGTATTGAGACCATGCGTACCATAGCGCAAATGGCCCAATAATAGTTCTCCCGTATACGGTTTGTTGGCTTTGAGCCAGACAGGATCGTTCAGTTCCCGTGGATCCATGTTTTCAAAATGTCGGAAAACATGTTGAAACAGATCAGAGATATAGTTTTTGCTGTTTGTTCGATATCGGGAAATATACCGCGTTCCGGGTTCCGGATCCAGTTTTATCGTTGCGAGGCCAGCTCCATCCTGGCCGCGGTTACGCATTTTCTGAAGAAGTAGCTGGAGTTTATTCAATCCATACAGTGGGTCGCCATATTTCTCATAATAAAATTCCAACGGCTTCAGAAGCCGGATCATGGCAATGCCGCATTCATGCTTAATCAGTTCGCTCATGGATCATTTTATATCCTTACAAATTTACTCCATATTTCGTACATACAACAACCTTTTGGCAGAATTGATTAAATTTGCAGTCACCAGAATGATTAAAATGGGATTTTTTTCTTTCAATAAAATACCTCGCCATAGAGTTTTTCATTACCATCCGAGATACTATGATCCGGATAAAGACGCCAGGGATTCCATTATCAGGCAAGCCAAAATAGAAGCCGGTCTGCTCGATGAATCTGAACTCGATGATGATGTAGAACGGGCCAAACTCCGAATCACGAAAGCCTATCGCAGTCGCAATGTAGTCAAGAATTTTAAAAAGAAAGGACACAACAAATCTAGTATCCGGGTAGTCATCATTGCGATCATTCTTTTTACCATAACCTACATTCTACTCAACTATGATTTTACTTTTTTGGTTAGGTTGATTGAATAAAAGGATCTATGAAGGGAAATATCAAAATGCTACCTGATGTAGTTGCCAATCAAATCGCTGCCGGGGAGGTCATCGTACGTCCGGCTTCGGCGGTTAAAGAATTGATGGAGAATGCAATAGATGCTCAGGCTGGCAAGATCGAAGTAATTATCCAGGACGCCGGGAGAACAAAAATCCAGGTTATAGATACAGGAATGGGCATGAGTGAAATGGATGCACGAATGTGTCTGGAACGTCATGCAACATCCAAGATCAGCAATAGCGAAGATCTTCAGAAACTTTTTAGCCTGGGATTTCGTGGAGAGGCACTGCCATCGATGGCATCGGTCAGCCAGATGGAATTGAAGACCAAACTCGAAGAGGAAGAAATGGGCATCCGGTTGGTCGTACACGGATCAGAAGTGGTCTCCCAGGAATATTGCCAGGCCAGAACAGGTACATCCATTACGCTTTCCAACCTTTTTTACAATACCCCGGCACGACGCAAATTTCTCAAATCGGATACGGTCGAGTCCAAGCATATCCTGGATACCTTTCAACACCTGGCCCTGGCCTATCCAGACATTCATTTTACCTTGTACCATAATGACCGACTGTACCATCAATTGTATCCTGCGAACCTCAAGCAACGTATTGTGCAAATATTCGGGAACCATTATGAGAACAGACTCATCCATGTAAAAGAGGATACCGAATACCTCAATCTAAGCGGGTATGTGGGAAAACCTGAATACGCCAAAAAATCCAGAGGGGAACAGTTTCTCTATATCAACAACCGATATATCAAAAGCTATCGACTCAATACAGCAGTCTTTCAGGCATATGACCGGCTGATCGACCAAAATGCCTTTCCCTTCTTCTGTTTATTTATTCAGATGGATCCCGAACGTATGGACATCAATGTCCATCCCACCAAGCAGGAAATTAAGCTGGAGGATGAAAATTTTGTTTACAATATTGTCCTGTCCGCTGTGAAACATGCTTTGGTTCAACATAGCATTCCTACATTGGAATTTGATGAAAATCAACCTTTTGAATTGCAACCGGATAGCAAATCGCTTACCTTAAAACCATCTTCTTCTTCCGGAGCTTCCTGGCAGCCCGATAACTTTCGCTCGGCTAATAACTGGCCGTCAGAAAACTGGAAAGCGTTCTACGATGAAATTAAAAAGTCAGGGAAAGATATTCGGTCTCAGCCACAGAACGAGATTACAGAATCCCATCAGGAACTTGACCTGAAAACGCATAGCGGACAATTTTCTCCTGTACAGATTAAAAATAGTTATATCATCAGCCCCATTAAATCGGGGATCATGATCGTCGACCAAAAAAATGCCCACGAACGGATTTTGTATGAGAAATTTCTGCAACAACAGGAGCATAAAACCTTGAATGCGCAATCGTTGCTGTTTCCGGAAATCCTCCATCTCAACCCGGAAGAATCCCGGATCATGAAAATCATCCATCCCGTCATCGAAGATTATGGATTTGTAATTGAACCTTTTGGAAAAGATGCCTTTGTCCTTCGTGCGCTTCCGGATATTTTGCTTCTGGATACAAAGGATAAAATAAATATCATTCGACAAATCCTCGATGAATATCATGAGGATCGAAAATTGGGACCTACGCTCCACGAAACGGTAGCCCAGCTGTTTGCAAAGAATATGAGTATAAAACGAAATCAAAAATTATCTGAGGAAGAAATCAAAGAATTGATCCATCAATTGTTCAGTTGCAAGGAACCTGCGGTGAGTCCGACAGGCAAAAAATGTTTTATTACCTTTAAATCCGAGGATTTAGAAAAACAATTCGCTTAATGATACCAATCACCGATACCATCAAGCACCTGATTATTATCAACGTGCTCATTTTTATTGCCGCCACCTATGTATTTCCTGGATTGCCGGAAACAAATTCTGCCTTGGAATTTATCCGAAATTTTCAGGAAAACGGTGCTCTGTATTACCCCGGTTCCGACTTTTTCCGATGGTATCAGATCATCACACATATGTTCCTCCATGGAAATTTTAGTCACCTGTTCTTCAATATGTTCGCTTTGTATATGTTTGGCAGTGCTCTTGAAGGACATTGGGGAAGAAACCGCTTTTTGTTATTTTATTTCTTTGCCGGACTGGGTGGAGCAATATTCCAGATCATAAGTTGGAAAGTGGGACTAATGGGGATGAACCCTATGGAACAACAATTTTTTTTATCGACCCCATTTCGGGTAATTGGTGCCTCAGGAGCCGTATTCGGCGTGCTTGCCGGTTTCGGAATGTTGTTCCCCAACGTGGAACTTTTGCTGTTGTTTCCGCCTATACCTATTAAGGCCAAGTACTTTGTTATTATCTATGGCCTGCTGGAAATCGTGCTTGGCTTGAGTAACCTGCAAACCGGGGTAGCGCATCTCGCGCACGTAGGCGGTCTGGTATTTGGTATCATATTGATACTTTATTGGAAGAAAAATCGGTAGTACCATGTTCGAATCGATCAAGAGAGACATCCAGCACCAATATATGTACGGAGGCATGACGGTTCGCCTGGTATTGATCAATCTGGGCATATTCGTTACGATCATGCTGTTCCGTTTGGTTCTGTTTATTGTAAATGCAGGACAGATACCAGGCGTTTTTTATACTTTGACCGATGGATTGTCCCTGGCCAATTCCTGGAAGCTTATTCTTTTCCGGCCCTGGACCCTGATCACCCATATGTTTTTTCATACGGGCTTTTTTCATATCCTGATCAATATGCTCTACCTTTTTTGGTTTGGCCGGGTATTGGAGAATTTGCTGGGGAACCGAAAGGTGTTGAATACTTATATATTGTCCGGGCTGGCAGGTGCATTGCTCTATTTCATCTTTTCACGAATTTTATATGAAACAACCACTTATGCATTGGGTGCATCTGCGGCAGTGATGGGAATTGCAGTGGCTGCTGCCACCATGGCTCCAGACCATGAATTTCAATTGCTCTTTATCGGAAGAGTCAAATTGAAATTTCTGGTGCTCGCCCTCGTACTACTCGATTTAATCATGATCCCCGCGATGAGTAACTCTGGCGGGCATATTGCCCATATTGGGGGCGCTATCATGGGGTATGTTTATATCAAATTATTGTACCAGGGGATCGATCTGGGGGATATCAATTTTAAGCCCAATATAAAACGGCCAAAATTTGACGTTTATGTCAATGAAGAAAAAAAATCCTCTAATCCCGCAAACCCACGAAATCAGAAAACCCAGGATCGTATTGATGAAATTCTTGAAAAGATAAAACTGTCGGGCTACGAAAGTCTGACTCAGGAAGAGAAGGATTTTTTATATGAGGCAAGTAAAAAATAATAGGTGAAGGCTTTGCGTCGTCTTTTGGTCATTGGGAATGCCGTCCTGATCTTTGCCTTGTTTCTTGGGTATATCCGACAATATATTGAGCCCGATTATGCCGGGTTTCTGACAATATTTTCCCTGCTATATCCTTATATTGTAGTCGCCTTATTTATCACCATGTTGTTGCTCGTGGCGATGAGATCCCGTACCGCCTGGGCTTCTCTTTTGGCATTGGTTCTTACTTCGGGAAATACCATTCGCCAAATTGGATTTCATATGCAGCCGGAACTCCCCGACGATTCGACAATCTATACCTTGACCACACTCAATGTAAAGAATAATTTCAGTCACAACGATGTGGACCAAAGCAAAACATTCATTCAAAAATTTAAAAATAATCCATCCACATTTCTGGTTTTGCAGGAAATCGCCGGAGAGAAAATCCATTCGATCGCCCAGGAGTTGAATTATCCATATCATAGCCATTACGGCACTTCCAATCCCAGGGGATATCTTGCCATCTTCAGCAAGTTCCCCTTAAGCAATATACAATCCGTGCACAATGGTGAAAACAGAGTTATTGCCCTGCTCGCCGATGTTGAAAGTCCCATGGGCAAGATAAAGCTTGTAAACATACATCTTCATACCAATGCAGTCACTGTACGGGCCGGTCAGTTTTCACCTGAATCATTCTCCAAAAAAGAAGGTCTTCGGGCTTTACACAGCATGATCCAGTCATATAGCCAAAATGCCAGGTTGCGATTGGAAGAAATAGATCAACTTCACGAGGCACTTCGAAAATCGAATTATCCTGTGATCATAGCAGGGGATGTCAATGACACTCCATACTCTCCTGTTTATCGCAAATTACAGGATAACCGTCAAAACGCATTCGTCAAGGGTGGATTGGGTTTTGCTCAGACCTACAATGGCCTCCTATTGCCTCTCAAAATAGATTATATCTTTATGGACAAAAACTTTAATATATTCCATACACTTGTGGAAAAAATAGATTTTTCCGATCACAATCCGATCACCACATCATTTACCATACAAAATTAACGTATTGATATGCGGATAGCTATTTTTATTCTTTTCATTCTGGCCGGTATGATGGCCTGTAAATCTGATTCAAAACAATCCACGACTTCAGAACTACCTCGGGAACGAAAACCGTTGAACGTACCAGCATTTAACGCGGACAGTGCTTATACCTATATAGAAGATCAGATTAGTTTTGGTCCCAGAGTACCCAACACCGAAGCCCATCGATCTACCCGGGATTATCTCCAATCCCAGCTGGAACGATTCGCTGATAAAGTTACAGTCCAGTCTTTTACTGCAAACCGGTTTGATGGCATCGAGCTGGAAGGATACAACATTATAGGATCTTTCAATCCACGGGAAAGTCGGCGGATTTTACTACTGGCTCATTGGGATACCCGTTTTATGGCTGACCACGCCAGTTCTGCCGATTTGAGGAATGAACCGGTCCTGGGGGCAGATGACGGTGGCAGCGGTGTAGCCGTATTACTTGAAATAGCCAGACAATTGTCATTACAACCTGTAGAGGTGGGTATAGATATTTTGTTCACGGACCTGGAAGACCAGGGTATGAGCAATGATTCCAATGGGACAACATGGGCGATGGGAGCACAACACTGGGCCAAAACTCCCCATACCTCCAAATATCGGGCAGAATACGGTATTTTACTCGACATGGTGGGTGCCCGGGGTGCACAGTTCCTCAAAGAAGCAATTTCCAGAAACTACGCCCCTCAGTTTGTCGATTATGTTTGGAATCTGGCCAATAGCATGGGATACGGACATTTATTTGTCAATCGAAATCTGACGGGTGGTGTAGTCGATGATCATTTGTTTATCAATCAGATAGCAGGTATCCCCACAATTGATATCATCAACAAACCCGATAACAATTCCTTTGGCGCACACTGGCATACTGAAAATGATAAAATCGATGTCATTGACAAAAACGTGCTTCGGGCCGTAGGTCAGGTAGTCACCGCGGTGGTGTACCGATTTGATGCAAATTATCTGTAAATAATTTTTGATCCAAAATTTGTAATTTTGAGATATGAAACTATCTTTGCCTCCGCCTTTGATACGATGAGGTAAAAGAAACGGGAGATTAGCTCAGTTGGTTCAGAGCACCTGCCTTACAAGCAGGGGGTCACTGGTTCGAGTCCAGTATCTCCCACCAACCCAATGAGGATTTTCAGAATCCAAATGATTAAAGTGCAAAACGACCAATGCACTCCAAAGATATGAGCCTGGCTGTCAAGTGGCGGCCGGGCTTTTTTAATCGGCTAATTCTGGTTTTGCAGCTCAAAAGTTTTCCAACCTTCCCTCCCCCATTATAAATCATACTTGCATTGCGTATAGTAAAGTTTGTGTGCGGAACATCAAATTATTATCCATGTTTTTGAATATTTTTTTCGCCAGGTCAGGGCACAGTGATGACGACCTAGTGGAGTTATGTGATATCGGTACAATGAAGAATTGGCAAAAAAGAGGAAGAAAAACATGATATGTCTTTGAGTTTCGTGCATGGTTCACTCGATTTCCATACAATCACACCAATAACTGAGCCGGCACTCATCGGATAATACACTATCGAATACCAGAGAATGTGGCTCCTGATGTTGCTGGTGGGAGTTTTGTTCTTCCCAATGCCAGTTTAACTCAGTATATTCATAAGAAGTCCAGACTCAAAAACACGTATAATCAGAAACAAATTGGAATCATTCCTGGATTTTGAACTATCGATCCCTCCTACTAAATCCTGTCCAATGATCGGAAAAAAAATATTCTCTTCCCAATCAAATTGAGCCTGATGAGCGAATGGGCCGCTTCTCTCACACGGGACTACACCGATTCATGGATAAAGGTGGGTTCCCATTTTCTTGTGGTACTTTGATCTCCATACTGATCAATCAGGTCAGCCACAAGCCCGGTCCATCCCGTCTGATGAGAAGCACCGATACCCCTTCCATTTTCTCCCTGGAAGTATTCGAAAAATAACACAAGATCCCGATTCTCCTCCTTTTGATAAAATGATTCATACCGAAGATTGACCGGTCGTTTGTTCCAGCCATCCTCACGGAAGATACTGATCAGGTTACAAGCTATTTTCTGACTAATCTCTGCGGTTGTCCAGAATTTCTCGGGCATTTGAGGATCCTGTATGGTCAGATTATCACCAAAATGCTCATGATACTTTTGCAGTGTCTGAATGATCAGGTAGTTAATGGGAAACCATATGGGGCCACGCCAGTTGGAATTTCCACCGTAAATCAAGGACGTGGATTCCCCAGGATCATAAGCAATACTGTAATCGATACCATTGATATTCATATAAAACGGATCGGAATGTATTTTGGAAAGTGAGCGAATGCCGTAATCGCTAAAAAATTCGTTGGGATCGATCATCGCACTGACGAGTGTTTTCATTCTTTCCTGAGGAATCAGGGTCAGAAATAGATCCTGGTTGGGCTCATACGTTTTAATGACTTCATACTTTTGGTTCTTTCGCCTTTGCTTTACAAAGTTTTTTATTCCCGAACGCAAACGGGGTAACTTATCCAGTCTGTCCGACTCAATACGCAAGACAGCAAATAAAGTGGTCAATCCGACGATAGATCGAATACGTATGGGAATGAATCGGTCATCTTTTACCAGAACGTCGTAAAAAAACCCATCATCATCGTGCCAGATACCAGCCCAATGCTCATCCATACGATTGAGTGCTTCTGCGATGTAGATAAAATGTTCGAAGTACTTTATCGCCATATCTTCAAAGGCATCATCCTCCACGGCAATTTCTATAGCCATCTCAAGCATATTCAGGGCAAATAAGGCCATCCATGCGGTACTATCTGCCTGCTTGAGATAACCTCCCCCCTCAATTTCCACATTCCGGTCAAAAATACCAATGTTGTCGAGCCCCAGAAAGCCACCTTCAAAGATATTGTTTTGGTCCCTGTCCTTCCGATTCACCCACCAGGTAAAATTCAGAGATAATTTATTAAAGACTCTTTTCAAAAACTTAATGTCTCCAACTCCACTTTGACTTCTGTCCATTTTAAAAACCTCGAGTGCTGCCCAACCATGAACAGGCGGGTTCACATCGCTAAAATGCCATTCATATGCCGGAATCTGTCCATTGGGGTGCATATAGGATTCCTTGAGAAAAAGCAGCAATTGGTCCTTGGCAAATTGAATATCCAAACGTGCCAGTGGAATACAGTGGAATGCCGTATCCCATGCTGCATACCAGGGATACTCCCATTTGTCGGGCATGGACAGGACATCCTCGTTGTGAAGTGATTTCCATTCGTGATTCCGTCCGTGCAACCTGCTACGTGGCGGAGCAGGCCTGCCCGGATCCCCGGTTAGCCACCGACTGACATTGTAATTGTAATATTGCTTACTCCACAACATACCAGCCCATGCTTGTCGCTGAATGTTTTGTAACTCCTTGTCCTGATGAAGAAAAAGCGAGTCATAAAATTCATTGGCCTCCAGCTTTCTACGTCCTAATACCTGATGAAAAGCTTCATCAAGAGGTTCGGTCATGGACCCAGCTGAAGTAAAACGTAGGTGGATTGTCCATTCCTCTCCTCCCTGCATATGCCGGTAATATAAAGGAGCAAATTTTGTTCCTTCTCCAAACCGGTCTTTTTCCTCTTCCCACTTGTGGTTGACGAGAAGATCATGGAACCGATCCTTGACCAGAGGAAGTGCATTCTCTTTACCGAACAGCCGTTCTGCATTGTTCTCGTTGTTCGTGAACAAATAAGCATCCGGTTCATCGAAATAAAGCGCATAGTTTCCAATTTCGTTGTGATACGCAACCACTTTCCCTGGTCGATCAATCGACTTACGGATTATATTATCGCGGGACATCATTTCGAATGACCAAAGATTTCGAAACCACAACGTGGGCAGCAAATAAAGATCATGAGATTGAAGACTTCTGTTTTTTACGGTTATACGTACACAGATATCCTCCTCATCGTTTTTGGCATACTCCGTGTAAATGTCAAAATAGTCATCATTTTCAAGCCAGTCCGAATCCAGAATCTCGTATTCATATTCTTCCACCGTTCGTTCGGCATTAACCCTTAACAACTCATCATATGGATAAGCCCGGTGTCCATACTTATAGAGATATTTCATGTACGAATGGGTGGGAGTATTATCCAGATAGTAATACAATTCCTTGACATCTTCTCCATGGTTCCCCTGAGGGCTGGTCAATCCAAACAACCGTTCTTTCAAAATTGGATCACGACCATTCCACAAGGTCAAGGCAAAACATATCCTGCATTTGTCGTCGGAAATACCCGCTATGCCATCCTCGCCCCAGCGATAAACCCTGCTTCTGGCATGGTCATGAGGAAAATAGTCCCAAGCACTCCCGTCTTCACTATAATCCTCCCTCACTGTGCCCCATTGCCTTTCACTGAGGTAGGGGCCCCATTTTAACCAGTTCTTCTTTTCACTATAGTGTTGTTCCAATCTTTCCTTCTCCTTCACCATAAATCTTCGCTTTTACTGCATATTAATCACCATACCGACCTGCAAAGATGGCAAAATTTATGTTGACCATTCTTTTCTCCACATCAAAAAATGGGTGACCTGCATGATCTTTCAAAAAGTGCGATTCACAAATTTCAGTTGTTTTATGTATACAGGTGTTTTTACCCACTTGCTCCGTTACGTAAACACGCTAGTGTGCGGAAATCTAAATGCATAGTAATATTGACGAGATTATTTTTTGTCAGATCAAAGAAGCGAAACCGCGCATAGCCATAGCTACGTAAGGTTTTCGATGATGATGAGATGGCGAAAA
>Ga0079224_100005999_pt1 | contig 16036 bp, 12 predicted proteins | sample Stecom2015_FD_80414 | JGI IMG/M metagenome (GOLD analysis project Ga0079224, IMG submission 80414) | Agricultural soil microbial communities from Utah to study Nitrogen management - Steer compost 2015 | ecosystem: Environmental > Terrestrial > Soil > Agricultural land | place: USA: Utah...
GGTCCATGGACGGGCTGAATGGTTCTCTTTAAAGATAAAAAATGAAAACTATAGCTTTGATTCCAGCCCGAATGGGCGCCACACGTTTTCCTGCAAAGCTGGTGGCGGATCTGTGCGGGAAGCCATTAATCGCCCGAACCTACTTGAGCACAGTTGCGACTGGAGTTTTTGACGAAGTAATGGTGGTGACAGACCATGACGACATCGCAAGGATTATTGAGCAGGAAGGCGGTAGGGTATTCATGAGCCGGCGGGAACACCAAAGCGGATCGGATCGTATTGCAGAGGCGGTTCAGGATTTGGATGCTGAAGTGGTGGTAAATGTGCAGGGGGATGAGCCTTTTCAAGACCGGAATTCACTTCAAGATCTGGTGGAAGTCTTTAGGGACGGGCAGGTAGAAGTGGCCTCCATGATGGCCAGGATTACCGATCCTTCGCAAATAGAAAACCCCAATGTCGTCAAAGTGGTCGTAGACAAGTATGACTTCGCCCTTTATTTTAGCCGTTCGCCTCTTCCGTATAAAAGAAGCCAAGAAGTTGACATACCCGTTTACAAACACATTGGTATATACGCCTACAGGAGGCCTACCCTCTTGCGGTTTACGCAGCTCGAAAAGTCACAGTTGGAGATGGTTGAAATGCTCGAACAACTGAGGCTATTAGAAAACGGGATCCGGATCAAAATGGTTGAAAGCAATCACCAGGCTGTAGCCGTTGACACGAAGCAAGATCTGGAAAAGGCTATAGCCTATTACGCAGACAATTATAAAAAGTAAAGCTTTATTGGTTGATGAGGTTCAGTGTATGAACCGCTACCAATCCCGCCGTCTCGGTCCGCAACCGGCTTTTTCCCAGTGAACAGGATGAAAAGCCGCTGGCAAAAGCCTGTTGGATTTCATCCTGTGAGAAGTCTCCTTCTGGGCCAATCAGCACCAGATAGGAGGAGGCTCTTCTGGCCTGGGTGTGCAGGGTTTGGTTGTCCTCATCCACGTAAGCTATGAATTTTTCGAAACTCTGGATCTGCGGTGAACTGATGAAGTCTCCGTAGTCCATTTGGTTGTTCAAGGTAGGCTTCCAGCTTTTTAGGCTCTGTTTACATGCCGAAATAATTTTCTTTTCCAGACGGTCCAGCTTTAGGTAGGCTTTTTCGGTATGGGCTGTTTTTAAAAAAGTGATCTCATGACAGCCGATTTCTGTGATCTTTTCGACCATCCACTCCAGCCTATCTTGGTTTTTGGTGGGCGCTATAGCCAAGTGGATGTGGTAGTCATCCTTTGGGATTAACTGTGTGCCCGAGATGCTTAGCAGCGTCTTTTTTGGGGTTATTTCTTCAATGCGGCAGGTAAACAGCCCGCCGCGGCCGTCGGTGAAATAAACAAGGTCTCCTACAGACTTTCTCAATACCTTCACCAGGTGTTTTGATTCTTCGGGGCCAAGTCCGAATGGATTTTGAGACATGTCTTCCTGAAAAAAAAGTTGCATAGTAGCGACATTCGTTGGTTGCTTCAAAGGTAGAGAATTATAGGGGAAGAAGGAAGGCTACAATTTATAGGCGTTAAAAAGCATTTTTCTTCGCTTATAAAAATGATGAGGTAGATATTTTCAAGAAGATAGATGGTTTTTGTTCACTAATTATCCTATTTTTACTCTTCACAAGGAAGACTTGTTCAATACGTTATTTAAAAAAGCTATTTAATGAAGAACATACTAGTCATAGACGATGAGTTGTCGATGTGCACACTGTTGGAAAAATTTCTTTCGAAGAATGGCTTCAACGTAGAATCCACTATTTCCGGCAAGCAGGGTGTACATTTAATGAAAAATAAGTTTTATGATGTGATTTTGTGCGATTATCGCCTGACGGATATCACAGCTGAGGACTTATTTGATGAAATCAAAAAAAACAGCAACAACTCCGTGGTGATATTCATCACCGGATACGCCAATCTCAATATAGCTGTCAATCTTATTAAAGAAGGTGCTTACCACTATTTGGCAAAGCCCTTAAATCCCGATGAACTCTTGGAGATCATCAACAAGTCATTGTCTGCCGAAAGGCCTGCACCGTTGAAAGCGAGGAGTGCCTCGCGTGAGGTAATTTCCGACAATGGAGAGGAATCGAGGCCATTGGAGGATTATGTCTATGGCAGTAGTCCATCCTCAAAAAAGATGCTGGAATATGTCAGGTTGGTCGGCCCCACCAACTACACCGTCATTATTGAAGGAGAAACGGGGACAGGGAAAGAATCCCTTGCCCGCTTGATCCATATGGAAAGTAACCGTCGTACAAAGCCCTTTATGCCGATCGATTGTGGGAGCTTATCCAAAGAAATAGCTGCCAGCGAGCTTTTCGGTCATGAGAAGGGTGCTTTTACCGGTGCGGTGACCGCAAAGGCAGGTGTCTTTGAACTTGCAGAGGGAGGTACTGTTTTTCTTGACGAAATAGCCAACCTCTCCATGGATATTCAAATGGCCCTCCTCCGTGCGTTGCAGGAAAAAGTCATCAGAAGAGTGGGGAGTCTGAAAGAAATTCCAGTCAATGTCCGGATCATCGCCGCCACCAATGAGAATTTATTTGACAACACTGGCACGAGTAAGTTCAGAGAAGACTTGTACTACCGCCTCAACGAATTTACCCTTAAGGCACCTCCGTTAAGGGAGAGAATTGATGATTTGCCTTTATTTATAGATTATTTCTTGGAGAAAACCTGTAACGAGCTCGAGATTGAAATCCCAGCGGTCTCAGAGGAGGTAAGGAGCTACTTGATGAGGTATGACTGGCCAGGGAATATCAGGGAGTTGAGAAATGTTATCCGACGGGCCTGTCTGCTTACCGGGAAGAACGGTGTCATCAAGAAAGAAGTGCTTCCCGACCAGATTGTTACGGTAGAAAAAGCAACTCCAAAAGATGTCGGCATGGAGATGCCCGTCACAGGAGATTTGGATCTTAAATCCGCTTCCATGCTTGCTGAAAGCAAGCATATCTTAGAAACCTTAGACAAGGTGCACTACAATAAGACCTTAGCGGCTAAGATGCTGAACATCGATCGTAAGACCCTTTATAGTAAGTTGAAGATGTTTAATATAAAGGCGTGATAAAGGAAAGGTATGTTTTTTGGTAAGGTATAGGCATAACTAAAATTACATACCTATGAGCGATTCCACCTCCATGACACCCTTGTCCGTTGTGATGGCTAATTTGGCCAAGAAAGGGTTTGACAAAGAGTTTAAGATTGATAAAAGAGGTGCCCGGCTCGATGGCCACGATCGCGTGTATCAGCCGGAAGACCTTTGGATTCTGAAAGTATATCGGTTCGAAGGGGAGTCGGATCCGGCAGATATGGCCGCACTGTATGCCATCGAGACTACAGATGGTGAACAGGGATTCGTGTTAAACGCCTACGGAACCTATTCTGATCAGGATCAAAAATATTATGATGATTTCATCATGAAGGTAAATATTGAGAAAGAAGATCGTTTAGAAGATAATGTTTGACCGTCTAATTCTGGTTCGTAGGTGAAAAAAAACGCTCCGCTACTTTAAGTATTCGGAGTGTGCCTTGTTTTTTATACTGGTGTTTTTCCATTCTTTCCAGAATATTTACAAGGGTTGTCACAGCATCCAGTATATGGTCACCTTTGTTCAACATTACACATTCGGATCTTGCTGACATAGCCGCATCTGTGATTTCTGCACGTGCGGCTATTCCTTTTTTTGCCAACGTCTCCAATACCTGCGTGGCCCAAATATTGGGGATCAGCGCTGCTTCACATAGCCAAAGTATTTGCTCCTGCACCTCGGATAGGCGTTCAGCTCCCAATTCAACGGCAAGATCGCCCCTTGCCGTCATCACCCCAAGTGTCGGGCTCCTCATTCCTTGTAAAATTAGAGCAGGGAGGTTGTTAAAGGCTTCCTTATTCTCAATTTTCAACACCAAGCCCAAGTCGGCTTTGTTCAATTTTTCTAATTCTTCCTGTAGCAATTGCACATCTTTTGGCTGTCGGACGAAGGAGTAACCGATGATATCTGCATTGGCCGCGACAAATGGAAGGTTTCCAAGATCTTCTTGGGTCAAGGAGGGTAAGCTGAGGTTAGTATCGGGCAAATTGATGCCTTTCTCCTTTCGTAGCTTACCGCCTTTTGGATCGGTCTTGGTGATTCTGATTACAAAGTGTTTCTTATAAGTCTGCTCAATCACGCCTCCGATCTTACCATCATCAAACCAAATACGTTCACCTTCTCGGACATCTTCAAACACCTGTGGCACCGTGCAGGAAGCCGCTAGGAATCCGCTGGTGTCCAGTTTGGCAAACAACTCCGGGCTTTCTTCCCAGTATAGATGGAGCCGATCCTCTGGATGGAGTGAAACGAAGGCTTTCCTTCCTTTTTTGTGTGTCGGATGGATGGAAGCAGTTCTCAGTTTGGGCCCTGCCAGATCGAAATAGATGCTGCAGTTCATTCCGGTTTCTGTCGTTGCTTGTCTCACATTTTGGACCATCTTCTCCCATGTCTGCTGATCGTCATGGCTGCAGTTGATCCGGGCGATTTCCATTCCGGCTCTGATCAGCGCTTTTACATGTTCGTACTTGGTGGCTTGGTCTGACAAAGTGACCATGATTGCGGTTCGTCTAGCGCTTTTTTGAGTCTTTAGTAGACGTCTCGTGTTCTTTTTGAGTACTCTTTGGCTTTGTGAAAAATTGACAGGATGCTCCCCAAGCTTATACTTACCCTTAAAATCTTGCCCTTGGCTTAAGTATAGGAAATGAAGGATGTTCTCCACGTTGGCCAACACGTGCCTTTCTGAATGGCTAATGGAGGATAGACCTAGCGCAGAAAGTCTAAATTGCATTTTTCTTAAGTCAAAAGTCCTTAGCTTTAGGTATCGGATAAAGTTGGTGGCACTATACCTATAGTTCGGATGGACCTGTTCAATTATGTCCTTATATTCTTTTTCCTCTTCCAATATGGCTTTCCGGATAGCTAGAAGATTTTCAATTAGTGAATTGATGTATTTCATTGGGATGGATTTTTGATATCTTTAACTGGTCTTTCTGTCAGCGCTTGCCAAAGGAAAATGCCATGCAAGAAAGCCATTATTTTACTTAAACGATAATACCATGGAGGAAGTCAACATAGAAATATTAGGTTGCGGCGACGCTTTTGCTAGCGGCGGCAATTTCAATACTTGTTTTTATGTGCACAGCAGTGACTACGGCTTTTTGATTGACTGTGGGGCCACTTCTCTGCTTGCCTTGAAAAAACGTGGGATACGCACCGATGACATTGATTTAATTGCAATCAGCCATTTCCATGGCGACCACTTCGGTGGCCTGCCTTTTTTTCTTCTTGATGCCAGCGTACAGGCGAGGACGAAGCCACTGACGATTGTGAGCCCTCATGGGGGCGAGCAAAAAATGCGGGAAGCGATTAGTCTGTTATACCCGGGTTCTTTGGATATACTGGAGAAATTTCCAATCCAGTTTATCTCCTATGAAGCAAAAGAAGCTATAGCCGCTGGAGGTATCCGCTTGGAAGCATTTCCCGTAGTGCATTCGGAAGAGACTTTGCCTCACGGTTTGAGGATAGAATTCCATGGGAAATCTATCGGCTTCTCTGGAGATACCTCCTGGACGGAGGAATTGGTCAACATTGCGAAGGATACTGATCTTTTTATATGTGAATGTAACTTCTATGACTTAGATATGAAGGGACATTTGAACTACCATACGATTCAGATTAATAGAGAACGCTTGACCTGTAAACAGATCCTGCTGACCCATATGGGCGAAGAAATGTTAAAGAACATCGATAAGATCGACATGCATTACGCTTCGGACGGAATGAAGTTGGTGATTTAGATCCTGCTCCTCATTCGCAAAAGACGTCTATTTGCACGATTCTATGTTCTTTATTTGATTTACGGTGGCTGTCTGCTACTAATATTGTATTTTAGCAGTATTTAGAAATAAACAAAAAATATGAATCCATTACTGGAAAAATTCAACACCCCTTTCGAGACCCCTCCGTTTCATTTGATTCAGCCGAGTCATTTTCTGCCCGCGATTAAAGAAGCCATTAAGGAAGCCAAAGCAGAAATAGAAGAGATAAAGAATGAAGATCAACCCGATTTTGCGAATACCATAGAGGCGCTGGACAATAGTGGATCAAGATTGAATATCGTTACCGGGATTTTTTTTAACCTCAACGCTGCTGAAACGAACCCTGACATTCAGCAGTTGGCTCGCGAGATCTCCCCGATCGTCACCAGTCATAGCAATGACATTCTGTTGGACGCTGTCTTATTTGAGAAGGTAAAGGCAGTGTATCAGCAAATAGACTTGCTTGACCTGGATGAAGAACAGCTTACCCTACTTAAAAAGACTTATAAATCATTTGAACGGAACGGGGCGAATCTGGATGAAAGTGGAAAGCAACGGCTGCGGGAGATAGATGCAGAGCTCTCTCAGTTGGGACTGAAATTCGGTGAAAATGTGCTGGAAGAGACCAATAAATTTGAATTGGTGGTAGAGGATGAGGCAGATCTAGCTGGATTGCCGGAAGGAATCATTGAAGCAGCAGCCCAAGCGGCAGTGGAAAAAGGCAAAGGAGGCAAATGGGTCTTTACTTTGGCCTATCCGAGTTATGTGCCTTTTATGACCTATGCAGACAACAGGGCTTTGCGGAAGGAAATGTTTATGGCGTATAACACCAAAGCCAGCAAAGGGGATGAGCTAGACAACCGAGAGATTATTAAAGATATCCTGAGACTGAAGGATGCCAGGGCCAAATTGCTGGGTTATGAAAAGTATGCCGACTTCGTTTTGGAAGAACGGATGGCGGAAAGCGCTACAGGAGTTCTGGATTTCTTGGAGGATCTTCTTCAAAAATCCAAACCCAAGGCAGAAGAGGAAGTGCAAGAGCTGCAGGATTTTGCGGCCAAGCTGGACGGTATAGCGGTTTTGGAAAAGTGGGATTTTGCCTATTATTCCGAAAAGCTGAAAAAAGAAAAATATGAGGTAGACGATGAGTTGTTGAAGCCCTACTTCCCCTTAGATAATGTCGTGAAGGGTGTCTTTGAGACGGCAGGCATATTATTCGACTTGACCTTTGTACCCAACAAGGATATTCCGGTGTATCATCCAGATGTCATGGCTTATGAGGTGAAGAACAAGGCCGATGAACATGTGGCGGTATTCTACGCCGACTTTTTTCCCCGTTCGGGAAAGAGAAACGGTGCATGGATGACAAGCTTCAGAGGACAGAAGAAGAATGCAACTGGGGAACAAAGACCACATGTATCCATTGTTTGTAACTTCACCAAGCCAACGCCAACCAAGCCCTCTCTTTTGACTTTCAACGAAGTGACGACCCTGTTTCACGAGTTTGGACATGCACTACATGGCATGTTGGCAGGCGGAAGGTACGAAAGCCTCTCTGGTACCAGTGTGTATTGGGATTTTGTGGAACTCCCTTCGCAAATTTTCGAGAATTGGTGTTATGAAAAGGAATGTCTCGATCTATTTGCCGCACATTATCAGACAGGCGAAAAGATCCCGGAGGATTTAATTCAAAGAATAAAACAGGCTGCCAACTTCCATCAGGGCTACCAGACCGTTAGACAGATTAGTTTTGGCCTACTCGATATGAACTACCACACGGCGGATCCATCCTTGATCGACGACTTGTTTGAATTTGAGCGGAAGGCTATGGAAGCGACGGAACTTCTCCAGCCAGTAGAAGGGACGCTGATGAGCTCGTCTTTTTCGCATATATTCCAGGGAGGATATGCTGCAGGATATTACAGTTACAAATGGGCAGAAGTGTTGGACGCGGATGCGTTTGAGTTGTTTTTGGAAAAGGGAATATTTGATAAAGCTACAGCGGATTCATTTCGTGAAAACATCCTATCAGCCGGAGGAAGAACACATCCAGCTAAGTTGTACAAACGCTTTAGGGGCAGAGACCCCAAGCCGGACGCCTTGCTGAGAAGAGCTGGGCTGGTATAGATGACAAAAAAAAGGGTGTATTTACACCCTTTTTTATTTAAAAATGAATCCCGAGTGAGATTAATGGATGTCGTAGTATTAAAATTTTTAAATGAAGATAAACCCAATTATCAACAACCAAACCAACGCCGAAACTGCAATCAGAATTGTAAACTGTCTGTCATCTTTCATAACGTTTTAATTTAGAATGTGATGCAACGTTTACAAGATACATTAAATTATGTCTGATTGCAATTTTTTGTTATATTATTTCATTAAATCATTTATATTAAGAGAATTGTTAAGTGCTTTCGTGATAATGCTTTTGGTTTTTGGCCATGTTGTCTTCATTCCATAGGATCTTTTTAGTATGGGGGAATCTTCTGACGGGGCAATCCCTGACAGCACAATAGTGGCAACACTGATCAGGAATACAAGGGTCAGCGTGAACGAAAACTTCAACATGTCCCGGTAGATTTTCTTCAAGTGCTTCTTCTACCTGATGGACTTCATCGTGTACTGCCCGTAGATCATAATAATAGGGCAACGTCAGGTGGAGGTCGATGTGTCGGTCTCCGCCATATTGTTGTACCCGCATGTTATGTATATCAATCCAGTTATCCTTCCTGTATCGGTTTAAAATGTCAACCGTCGCGGTCATGGCTTTGGGATTCGACTCGTCCATCAGCCCCGCAACGGACTTCCTGACCAAGAGGTAGCCATTGAAGATGATATACAGGGAAAAAAAGATTGAAAATAGGCTGTCCAAAAAAAAGTATTCTGTAAAATAGATGATGCAGATACCGAATAGGAGCACAGCGCTACTGGCAGCATCGGTAAGGATGTGCCGCCCATCAGCTTCCAAGGTAAGGCTGTTGTATCCCCGACCTTTCTTGAGCAGCATATATCCTAGCCAGCCATTGATGGCGCCAGATACTGCAATCAAAGCCATGCCTAAGGGAAGGTACGCCAGGGGCTCAGGGTTGATCAGGGTTGACACTGCTTGATAAATGATGAAGATGCCCGCCAAGATGATTAGCGTCCCTTCCAGCCCTGCGCTGAAAAACTCTATTTTGCCATGCCCATAAGGATGATTATCATCCCTAGGCTGGGCACTTAAATAAATGCTATAGATGGCAAACCCCGAAGCGACTACATTGACGATGCTTTCCAGTGCATCAGTAAGTATGGCTTTTGAGTTGGTAAGGTGGAAGGCGTAAAACTTTATAACGAGCAGCAACAGGCTTATCAAAAAAGAAAGGGTGATCCACTGGCTTTTGTTTTCATTGCTTGACACAATATCTTCTGTTAGTTGGGTGATCTTGCCCGATGAGGCAATGATTTTTTTGTGGGGCATGACTGCCATCTCAGTGCTTTATAGCTATGGTTGCTTTTTTTAAAACCTTATGTAAGATAAATTTGTTCGAAATATCAAGTACGTCAAAAAGATTTAAATTACTACCATTGAAAAAGGCACTCGTTATTATCAGTTCGTTTTTATTGCTTCTAGCCTGCGATAGCGCAGAAGATAAAAAAGGGCGATTTCTTTTAAAAGGGAATGTTAGGCTGCAGGAAAACGACATCAGCGGCGCAAGGGGTTTTTATGAGGAAGCACTAAAAGTGGATCCTAACTTTGCGGAGGCATATTATAATCGAGGTTTAACTTACAAGATGGCTGCGGATTACCAGCAGGCTATCATGGATTTTAGCCAAGCAATAAGTTTAAAAAATGATTATGCAGATGCTTATTACCAAAGAAGCCTTTCACACTTAGACCATGGAGAGAATTATAAGGCCCTAGAAGATGCAAAATTTTTGATCGGTCTTGAAAATCAGTCCTCAAGAGGCTACTTTGTTCTGGGCTTAGGCAATGAGGCATTAAGAAGGTATGAGGAGGCGCGGGCTGCTTTTACCGATGCATTACAATGGGATCCCAACAATGTAGATTTGTACGTTAACAGAGCGACTATCCAATATTATCTGGGCAATGTAGAAGAAGCTTTAGCGGACCTTGAAAAGGGCAAGGCTTTGAATCCTAAAGAAGCCAATATTTACAACCTACATTCAATGATTGCTTTTGATCAAGGGGATTACGATGGCGCTTACGGCTTGGTGCAACAGGCTCTTGAACACAATTCTTCCCAGCCTTATTTTTACAATAACCGGGGCCTATACCAGCTCTATCTGGGCAATTTAGAAGAAGGATTGGAAGATATCAATCTTAGCCTGAGGCAGAACAGCCGGAATTTATACGCCTTGCGAAACAAAGGAATTTATTACGCCATGATGGGAGAACAAGAGCTGGCTCTTAAATATTTGGAAGAAGTTCACGAACTCGATCCCAACATGCCGTTAGTGACAGCATATCTGGAAAAAGTCGCTGTAGGCAATTAAATTCCGAATTCCACTTGAAGCATACCGGTCCAGTTGTTTCCTGGATGATCAAGCCGTTGGACTCCATCCACCCACCTGTACCCGATGTTGCCTTGGACCTTGATGCGGTGCCCGTTGAGATATCTCGTGACGCCGACAAGCCCTTCGTCGATGCGGTTTTGTACGGACTCTATCTCCTCTTCAGGGTTTACAAAGGCATACCGCAGGGCAACTTCTGTCTTTCTGGAGACCATCTTACTCAATTGGGTGTTAATCCCATATCCTGTAAAGACATGACGGGTCTCGCCCAGATTGTTGGTAGTGATTGGATTGTCTGTGTCTCTTCGGATATATTCTGAAGAGGCGGCCCACCCGCGATATTTGAATATGGCGTCAAAGATAACACTGGTTAAATCCCGGGTGCCGTACAGTTCTTTTCCTAATTGACCGCCCGTTTTGGTGGCCTTGAAGTTTTTGGAAAAAGCCGCACCCACTGATAGTTTGGGAGTCTCCTCAAATTCCAGATCCCCTTCAGAGTAGTCTCCGCTGTTTTCGAATGCGCCAAATGGGAGGAACTCCGCCCTGCCGGTGTAGGCTAAGCCTTCGTTAATGGCAGAGGCATTTCGACCATCTCCAGTTGTGACGGCGCCCTTCAGCATCAGGATGGATTGTGGCATCTTAAAGGTGTAGTAGCCAAAGAAGCCGAAGTCCCGGTCTAGAGTAAGTGTGCTGTTGACAATCGATCTGTCGGCAAACTGGAGGTTCCCGGAACTGTTGACCCGTTGACGGTTTCCGGGTAGTTTTGACTGCCCAAACCCCATATAAAAATTGTCATTGAAGGTGTAATAAAGGATCGCATCCCTTACCGGCTGTGCCTTGTCTTGGTCTTCCAGGTTCAGGTCAGAATGTGAAAAAGCGAGCTGGATGTAATACTGAAATTTCGGATTGAGGACAAAGCCGTCAAACCTGAGGCGCAATCTCCTGACGCGCATCTCAAACTCATCGACGCCGAGATCATCTCCTGAAATGGTGTTAAAGCCCGCTCTACTCTGCATACGGAACCTTAAATTCATCAAAAACAGCGAATCCTTGCTAAAATTAACCCCCTCATCCACGGTTAGGATCGCCCGTTCGTCAGATTCCACAAATTGGGCCCGTGCGGTTTCAGCGGAACAAAGTATGGCCATCATGAGCAGGAACGCAGCTTTAACGGCTTTCGAATAAGTAGCTATCATATTGATAAGGCGGGATTTTTAAAAGGGCTATAGAAATAACTGTGCCATAAAAAAGAGGCTGGGATGCTTTGTTACCCAGCCTCCAAGTCAATTCTGAAAATTATCTTGCAGCTTGCTCTTTAACAATGTTCAAAGCAGAACCGGCTTTAAACCAAGCGATCTGGCCTTCGTTGTAGGTATGGTTGACCAGAATCTCATGACGGGAACCATCTGCATGGTTTAGAACCACTGTCAGGGGTCTGCCGGGGGCAAACGTCGTTAATCCTACGATATCGATGGCGTCATCTTCCTGAATCAAGTCATAATCAGCAGGATTAGCAAAGGTCAATGCCAGCATACCCTGTTTTTTCAAGTTCGTCTCGTGAATTCTAGCAAAGGATTTTACTAGGATCGCACGTACGCCCAAGAACCTAGGTTCCATGGCGGCATGTTCCCTAGAAGAGCCTTCGCCGTAGTTCTCATCTCCGACGACGACAGAGCCGATGTTGTGCTGCTTGTATTGTCTCTGTACAGCTGGTACTTCACCGTATTCGCCGGTAAGTTGGTTTTTGACTTTGTTGGTTTCGTCGTTGAAGTAATTCACTGCGCCGATCAACATGTTGTTGGAGATATTGTCCAGGTGGCCTCTAAATCTAAGCCAGGGTCCGGCCATGGAGATGTGGTCGGTGGTACATTTTCCTTTGGCTTTGATCAGAAGTTTAAGTCCGTGAAGATCTGTTCCTTCCCATGCCGTAAATGGCTCCAATAGTTGAAGGCGGTCGGAATTTGGATCCACTACCACTTCCACTTGAGAGCTGTCTTCGGCCGGAGCTTGATAGCCTGCGTCTTCTACAGCAAATCCCTTGGTAGGCATTTCCAGTCCCGTGGGTTCATCAAGCTTTACCAGTTCGCCGGCCTCGTTTTTCAAGGTATCCGTCAACGGGTTGAAAGTAAGGTCGCCCGCAATGGCCATCGCCGTGACTACTTCAGGAGAAGCTACAAAGGAGTGGGTGTTAGGGTTGCCATCCGCACGCTTGGCAAAGTTCCGGTTGAAAGAAGTGATAATGGAGTTCTTCTCTTTCTTTTCCGCCCCGTGCCTTGCCCATTGCCCTATACAGGGCCCGCAAGCATTGGCTAGAACCACCCCGCCCATTTGATCAAAAACACTCAAGAAACCGTCCCTTTCGACAGTATAACGTACTTGCTCGGACCCAGGGGTGATGGTAAATTCCGATTTAGCCACCAACTTTTTGTCCACTGCCTGCTGAGCCAAAGAAGCCGCTCTAGAGATATCCTCATAAGAAGAGTTGGTACAAGAACCTATCAATCCTACTTCCAGCTTAGTTGGCCATCCATTTTCTTTTACGGCTTCGGCAAATTTAGAAATTGGCCAAGCCAAGTCTGGCGTAAACGGACCGTTAATGTGTGGCTCCAGTTCAGACAGGTTGATTTCAATGACTTGGTCAAAATATTGCTCAGGATTAGCATACACTTCGTCGTCACCGGTCAGATGTTCTTTAATGGCGTTGGCCATATCGGCTATATCCGCCCTGTCTGTACCTCTCAGGTAGGCTTCTGCTTTATCGTCGTATCCGAAGATGGAGGTTGTGGCCCCGATCTCAGCACCCATGTTACAGATGGTACCTTTACCGGTAGCGGAGATGGACTTTGCCCCTTCGCCGAAGTACTCTACAATACACCCTGTACCGCCTTTTACGGTGAGGATGCCTGCCACTTTAAGGATAACGTCCTTTGCAGCAGTCCATCCGGAAAGTTTTCCGGTCAACTTTACACCGATGAGCTTGGGGAATTTAAGTTCCCAAGGTAAGCCGGCCATAACGTCACAGGCATCCGCGCCACCAACACCGATTGCAATCATTCCTAATCCTCCTGCGTTGGGAGTGTGGGAGTCGGTCCCGATCATCATACCACCGGGGAAGGCGTAATTTTCCAAGATCACTTGGTGGATAATTCCTGCACCCGGCTTCCAGAATCCTAAGCCGTATTTGTTTGAGACTGACGAAAGGAAGTCATAGACCTCTTTGTTTTTATCCTTTGCTTTTTCTAAGTCTGAAGCGGCGCCTACCTCTGCTTGGATCAAATGGTCACAGTGAACCGTAGAGGGCACGGCTACTTTTTCTCGCCCTGCCTGCATAAACTGCAAAAGGGCCATTTGAGCTGTAGCATCCTGCATGGCCACCCTATCGGGTTGAAAATCTACATATGACCCGCCTCTTTCGTAGGAGATAGAAGTTTCCCCAGCGGACAGATGGGAATATAATATTTTTTCAGTTAAAGTAAGGGGTTTGTTTACCACTTTTCGGGCAGCATTTATACGCTCAGGAAATCTTGCGTATACTGCCTTGATCATATCTAAATCAAATGCCATTTAAAAGAATTATATAAGTTTAAACTGTTTTAAATTGTTGAAAGGTTGCCAAATAGCAGGCAAAGATAAAAAATATGTACTGAATTGGAAGAGAATAAACGGGCTACTTTCCTTATTTAGAAAGGATATGAATGCGGCATTTTAAGGCTGGACCCCGCTATTGTAGCCTGTTTTAGCGATGCCTGGCAGCAGGAGTGGGCATAGAAAGTAAAATGGGGAGCCAAATAAAAGTTTAAAACCCGGGAAAAATTGATGAAATGTTTTTAATTTGCTGGACTTTTGATTAGATGTACACGGTCGATGCAATTGGAATTTAATCTTTATGCCGTTACTTTATTGGTCTTAGGTGTTGCAGCGGGCCTTTTGTCCTTGTTCATCATTTATCGGTTGAGTGATAGTGTTCGGTGGTTTGCTTTTACTTTGCTCAACGGGGCAATCTGGGCGTTTTTTTATGGTTTCGAACTAGCCAGTTTGGATTTACCAACGATGTACTTTTGGATACAATTTCAGTATGTGGGTATTGTGCTATTGCCTGTCACTTGGTTGCTGTTCTGTTTCAAATATACCGGCCGGGAAGGTTTGTTTCGGAACATCCCTTTGCTAACCGGCTTGCTGTTCGTTGCCATGGGCGTATATGCGGTGGTGTTAACGAACGAATTACATCATTTGTATTACGCATCCATCGGCTTGGATTTGGAAGGGGCTTTCCCTTTGATTGCGCTACAGAAAGGCCCGTTTCATTACTTGTTTACTTTTTATTTTTACTCCATGATTATCTGGGGCAATTATTTGCTGATTTCGAGCATGCGGCGAATGGAGCGCCTTTTCAAAACCCAAACATTGCTTTTGATCATTTCCACCGCGGTACCTTTGTTTTTCCATGTAGTGGAATTCTTAGGGTTTGAAATCTTAGGACGCATCAATTTTACTCCCTTTGCCTTCGCCATTTCATTTTTTGCTACAGGTTTGGGATTGGTGAAGTTTAACCTGTTCAATGTTGTTCCAATTGCGAAGGAACAACTTATTGAAGCGATGACTGATGGCTTAATTGTAATTGATAACAAAGAACAAATCATTGAAATGAACCCGGCCATGAAGAGGATCTTGGGGTCGGAACAGGTAAGTCATATCGGCAAACCTTTAGTGTCGGTTATGCACCAGCAACCGGGCCTTCTAAAGGATGTTCGGAAGCAACAGCATCTAAAAATTTCTATAAACGAAGGCTTCTACCGGGAACAGAAAGTTTTTTTGGTGGAAATCATTCCTTTAAAGGGACGTAAAGATAAGGTCAAGGGGACACTGCTTCTTTTTAAGGATATAACAGAAGAAAGAAATAGCCAAAAGCTATTGGAAATGCAGGCTCAGGAACTTAAAAAGCACAATGCCCTGAAGGATAAGCTTTTTTCGATTGTTTCCCATGACCTAAAAGGGCCCGTGTTGGGGGTGAAAGAGATTCTGGACCTGTCTAAGAGAGGTTACATGACTTCAGAAGACTTTGCTGAAATTCTACCAGCACTTTCCGACAGTATGGACGGCGTCGCGATGCTCTTGGAGAACCTTTTGGCATGGTCTAGGAGCCAATTGAGAGGAGAACATACGGATAAGGCGGTGTTTGATATCTATCAGCTCATCCAGCAGCAGAAGGCATGGATAGAGCCGGTTGCCTCGCTCAAGAAGGTGGTTGTGGAGGTGGATTCTGACGGATCGGTGATGGTATTTGCCGACAAGCATATGGTGGAACTAGTCGTCAGGAATCTATTAAATAACGCCGTTAAATTTTGTAGTTTGGGAGACAAGATTTCCATTCGCGTTATCAATCGAAAGGAAGATGTGAAGATATCCGTCAAAGATACGGGGGCAGGCATTTCACGCGATAATCTTCAAAGGCTTAGGCAAGGCGACAGCTTTACCACCTTTGGAAGCAACAACGAGGTTGGCACAGGCCTCGGGTTGTTGCTTGTAAGGGATTATATAGAAAAAAACGGCAGCCAACTCTGGATCGACAGCGAAGAGAATGAAGGGGCGGAGTTCAGCTTTTCCCTTCCTAAGATCAACGTCAATTAGGCCAGTTTAC
>Ga0079224_100006000_pt1 | contig 16034 bp, 14 predicted proteins | sample Stecom2015_FD_80414 | JGI IMG/M metagenome (GOLD analysis project Ga0079224, IMG submission 80414) | Agricultural soil microbial communities from Utah to study Nitrogen management - Steer compost 2015 | ecosystem: Environmental > Terrestrial > Soil > Agricultural land | place: USA: Utah...
ACAGCACGTGGCTGTGGCCGTCCTGGTGCTGCAGCCCTTCGCCCGCCAGCGTCGTGCGGCCCGACGTGCCGCCGAGCAGGAACCCGCGGCAGCGCGAATCGGCCGCGGCCCAGATCAGGTCGCCGATGCGCTGGAAGCCGAACATCGAGTAGTAGATGAAGAACGGAATCGTGTTGACGCCGTGGTTCGCGTAGGCCGTGCCCGCCGCGATGAACGACGACATCGACCCGGCTTCCGTGATGCCCTCTTCGAGAATCTGCCCGTCCTTCGCTTCCTTGTAGTACAGGAGCGTGTCCATGTCGACCGGCTCGTAGAGCTGGCCGGCGTGGGCGTAGATGCCGACGGCCCGGAAGAGCGACTCCATGCCGAAGGTGCGCGCCTCGTCCGGCACGATCGGCACGATCAGCTTGCCGATGTCCTTGTCGCGCAGCAGCTTCGACAGCATGCGGACGAACACCATCGTCGTCGACGCCTTGCGGCCCTCGGTGCCCTTGTAGAACTCCTCGAAATGCGGCTCGAGGTCCGGCTTGATCGGCTCGGCCCTCACCACACGACGGGGCACGAAACCGCCGAGCGTCTGGCGACGCTCGAGCATGTACCGCACTTCGGGGCTGTCGTCCGAGGGTCGATAGAACGGCATCTCCTTGCTCTGTTCGTCGGAGATCGGGATCCCGAAGCGGCTGCGGAACAGCTTCAGATCCTCTTCGTTCATCTTCTTCTGCTGGTGGGTGATGTTCTTGCCCTCACCCGCCTCGCCCATGCCGTAGCCCTTGATGGTGCGCGCCAGGATGACCGTCGGCTGTCCGGTGGTCTCGTACGCCGCCTTGTAGGCGTTGTAGACCTTCTCGGGGTCGTGGCCACCGAGCCGCATCTTCTTCAGTTCGTCGTCAGAGAGATGTCGCACCATGTCGAGCAGCCGCGGGTCGGCGCCCCAGAAGTGCTCGCGCAGATAGGCGCCCGATTCGACGGTGTACTTCTGGTACTGCCCGTCGACGATCTCGCCCATGCGCTTGACGAGCGCGCCGTCGCGGTCCTGCGCGAGCAGCGCGTCCCATTCGCGGCCCCACAGCACCTTGATCACGTTCCAGCCGGCACCGCGGAAGGCGGCTTCGAGTTCCTGGATGATCTGCCCGTTGCCGCGCACCGGCCCGTCGAGCCGCTGCAGGTTGCAGTTGATGACGAAGATGAGGTTGTCGAGCTTCTCGCGCGAGGCGAGGGTGATGGCACCGAGCGACTCGGGTTCGTCAGTCTCGCCGTCGCCCATGAAGCAGATGACCTTGCCCGTGCCCTTCTTCTTGAGGCCGCGATCCTCCAGATAGCGGAGAAAGCGCGCGTGATAGATGGCCATGATCGGGCCGAGGCCCATCGAGACCGTCGGGTATTCCCAGAACTCGGGCATCAGCCACGGGTGCGGATACGACGACAGACCGCCGCCCTTCGCCAGTTCGTGACGGAAGTTCTCGAGCGTCTCCTTGGAGATGCGGCCTTCGAGAAACGCGCGCGCGTAGATACCGGGCGACGCATGGCCCTGGAAGTAGATGACGTCAGCGTTCTCGTTGGCGTCCTTGCCGCGGAAGAAGTGGTTGAAGCCGACTTCGTACAGCGTCGCGGCCGACGCGTAGGTCGAAATGTGCCCGCCGATGCCCTCCGACTGACGGTTGGCGCGGACGACCATGGCCAGCGCGTTCCAGCGGACGAGGCTCTTGACGCGGCGCTCGATCTCGCTGCTGCCCGGCACCGGGACCTGTTCGCCGGCGCTGATGGTGTTGACTTAGGGCGTTGTGGCCGTGAACGGCACGCGAATGCCGTGCGTGCGCGCGCGATTGCGGAGCGCGTAGATGAGGCGGATGGCGCGCTCGCGGTCGCCCTGGCTGATGACGTAGTCGAGCGAGTCGAGCCACTCGCGTGTTTCAATGGCTTCGAGTTCCGCGGCGTCTCTGGGTGCGATGTTCTTCATGGAATAGGCCTACCGATCCTTACAATTGTAAACTCTAGGCATGACGCTCGTCACTCTCACCCGGCGTCTGCAGTCGCGCCGACCACGTGCCGCGCACCGTACGTCGCTGACCCTAATCGCACTATTCACAGCACTTATCGGCTCCACGCCATCCGCACAGGAGCCTCTGCCGACCATGCCAACGCCTGCCGTGCTTCCATCCCACGCCGAACTGACCAGGATGATTGCGCGCTTCGCACCTGTCGAAATCGGCGCCGATCTCTCGTCGCTGCCCGACACCGAGCGTGCGGCGCTGACGAAACTGGTCGAAGCCGCGCGCCTGATGGACGGACTGTTCCTGCAGCAGGTCTGGGCGGGCAACGCCGCGCTGCTCGTCGAACTGGCCGGCGACGACTCGCCGCTCGGGCGCGCGCGCCTGCACTACTTCCTGATCAACAAGGGGCCGTGGTCGCGCCTCGATCACGACGCGCCGTTCGTCCCGGGCGTGCCGGCAAAGCCCGAAGGCGCGAACTTCTATCCGGCCGACGCCACCCGGGAAGAGATCGAACGGTGGCTCGACACGCAGCCCGAAGCGACGCAGCGCGAGGCAACGGGGTTCTTCCACGTCATCCGGCGCACGCCTGACGGCCGTCTCGTCACCGTGCCCTACAGCCAACAGTACCAGAACACGCTCGACCGCGCGGCCGCCCTGCTTCGTGAAGCCGCCGCCCTGACATCGCAGCTCACGCTGAAGCGCTATCTCGACACACGCGCCGCCGCGTTTCTGACCAACGACTACTACGCCAGCGACGTCGCGTGGATGGAACTCGACGCCTCGATCGAACCCACCATCGGCCCCTACGAGGTCTACGAAGACGAACTCTTCAACTACAAAGCCGCCTTCGAAGCCTTCATCACGCTGCGCGACGATGCCGAGACGGCCAGGCAGGCGGTGTTCGGCGAGAACCTGCAGAAGCTCGAAGACGCGCTGCCCATCGACCCGAAATACCGCAATCCGGCCATCGGCGCGCTCGCGCCGATCCGGGTCGTCAACGTCGTGTTCACGGCGGGCGACGCGAACCGCGGCGTGCAGACGGCCGCTTTCAACCTGCCGAACGACGACCGGGTGATCCGGGAAAAAGGCTCGAAACGCGTGATGCTGAAGAACGTGCAGGAGGCCAAGTTCGAAAAGGTCCTCCTGCCGATTGCGCAAGTAGCACTCGCGCCGGCGGACCGCGCCCGGGTATCGTTCGACGCCTTCTTCACGCACATCCTCATGCACGAGATGCTGCACGGCCTCGGACCGCAGGTCGTGCACGGCACGACGACGCCCCTGCGGCAGGCCCTCAAAGAGCACTACTCGGCCATCGAGGCAGCCAAGGCCGACATCGCCGGGCTCTGGGCCCTCGAACGCCTCGCCTCGGAAGGCATCGTCGACGCGGCCATCGCCCGCGACATGTACGTGACGTTTCTCGCGTCGATGTTCCGCTCCATCCGCTTCGGCGTGAACGAGGCACACGGTCGCGGCATTGCGATGCAGTTGAACTGGATGCTCGACGAGGGCGCGATTGCGGTGAACGCCGACGGGACGTTCGCCATCGTCGAAGCGAAGATCAAAGACGCCGTGACGCGTCTGACCGGCGAGTTCCTGACGATGGAAGCCGAGGGTGACTACGAGAAGGCCGCCGAGTTCGTCCGGCGTCTCGGCATCGTGCGTCCCGAGGTCCAGCGCGTGCTCGACAAGCTGACGGACGTGCCCGTGGACATCGAGCCGCAGTACGTGACCGCGACGGAACTGACGGCAGGGAAATAGGGCTCAGGGCGCAGGGCGGAGGGCTCTGACCAGGGGAACGGCGATGTCGGGCCGATCCGTCACGAGACCCGATACGCCCCAGTCGAGCAGTCGACGCATGTCGGACTCGGCGTTGACGACCCACACATGGACCGGCAGGTTCGCGCGCGCGGCCGCCCGTACGAAGCGCCGGGACACGACGCGCAGGCGTCCCCACGTCTCGGGAATCTGAAAGCTCACATAGGCCGGGTTGCGGGGCGCGAGCCCACACCACGAGCGCATCAGCGCCGAGCGCACTTCGCCGGGCGTCGGGCCGGTGCGAATCTCTCGTGACCGTCGACGGACAGCCAGCAGGACGCCCGTCCTGAACGACGCAAGGACGGTGCGCTCGATCGCGCCCGCAGCCCGCACGGCGTCGACCGCCGCCTTCGCAAGCGCCGCACTATCCTCCTTGAACTCGATGATCAGGGGCGTCTCGGGATACCGGCGGAGCACCTCGTCGAGGCGCGGCACGCCGATACCGCGTGCGCGGCATGGAAACCCACCCTCGACGGCGAACCGATAGCCGGCGTCGAGGGCCGCGAGTTCCCCTGACGCTCGCGCGGCCACCGGGCCGGTGGCGTTCGTGGTGCGGTCGAGCGTCGCGTCGTGAATCACCACAGGCACGCCATCGGCCGCCAGGCGGACGTCGAGTTCGAGCCCATCGGCGCCCACCGCCAGACCGTGGTCGAACGCCGCGATCGTGTTTTCGGGGGCCAGGGCGGCCCCGCCCCGGTGCGCGTAGACCAGCGGTCGCATGGTGTTTCTGCCGTCCTTCGGTATTCTGTCCTGTATGCCCCTGCCGACGACTGTTGCTGAGCTGCGGAAAGCGGGCCACGCCCGCCGCTCGGTCAAAGACGAAGTCCGTGACAACCTGATCGCGAAGCTGCGCGCCGGCGACCCGATCTTCCCAGGCATCGTCGGCTACGACGACACGGTGGTGCCGCAGATCGTCAACGCCATCCTCGCGCGCCACACCTTCATCCTGCTCGGCCTGCGCGGGCAGGCGAAGAGCCGGATATTGCGTGCGTTGACGTCGCTGCTCGACGAGCAGGTGCCAGTGATGCCCGGCTGCGAGATCAACGACGACCCGCTCGCGCCGCTCTGCGCCGCGTGCCGGTCACGGCTCGCTCGCGAGGGAGACGCCACGCCGATTGCGTGGCGGTCGCGCGACGCGCGCTACGTCGAAAAGCTCGCAACGCCAGACGTGACCATCGCCGACATCATTGGCGACATCGATCCCATCAAGGCGGCACGTGCTGGTCTCGAGCTCTCCGACGAGATGACGATGCACTATGGCCTGCTGCCGCGGGCGAATCGCGGCATCTTCGCCATCAACGAGCTGCCCGACCTTGCCGGCCGCATCCAGGTGGGTCTGTTCAACATCCTCCAGGAAGGCGACGTCCAGATCAAAGGCTATCCAGTGCGGCTGCCGCTCGACGTCATGATGGTGTTCAGCGCCAACCCCGAGGACTACACGGCGCGCGGAAAGATCGTCACGCCGCTGAAGGACCGGATCGGCAGCGAGGTGCGCACGCACTATCCGCGCACGCGCAACGAGGGCGTGTCCATCACTTCACAGGAAGCCTGGGTCTCGCGCGGCGGACTGCCGGTCGAGATTCCGCAGTACGTCCGCGAAATCGTCGAGGAAGTCGCCTTCCAGGCCCGCGGCGACCAGAAGATCGACCGCCGGTCTGGCGTCAGCCAGCGTCTGCCGATCACGGTGCTGGAGCATGCGGTCTCGAACGCCGAGAGGCGCGCGTTGACGGTCGGCGAGCCCGTCGCCGTCCCGCGCGTCACGGACATCTACGCCGCCCTGCCCTCGCTGACCGGCAAGATTGAGCTCGAGTACGAAGGCGAACTTCGCGGCGCCGAACAGGTGGCGCGCGACCTGGTGCGCGGCGCCGTGGCCGCGGTCTTCGATCCGCTGTTCGTCTCGCTCGACGCGAAGCCGATCATCGAGTGGTTCGAGATGGGCGGCGAACTCGACCTCAGCGACGTGACGTCGGCCGCCGACATCATCGCCCGCGCGAGCACCGTGCAGGGCCTGGTCGACGCGGCACGCCAGACCGGGCTGGTCGGCGGCGAGAACGACGCGCACCTCGCGTCGGCCATCGACTTCGTCCTCGAGGGCCTGTGCGCGTTGCGCCGCATCAGCCGCGCCGAGTCGGGCGCCTTCGCCGCGACCGAACTTCGTCGCGGCGCACCCGACCGTACGGCCGAACACCTCGACGTCTTCGACGATGACGACGCGATGCCGCAGGGGAGGAAGAAGTACTACAACTGATGAAATACAAGTACCGCAAGTACGAGCCTGACCAGTTCGAAGGCATCGACCTCGCGGACCTGGTGTCTCAACTCTCCGATCTGCTGCTGTCGAGTGGCTTCCAGAACCCCTGGGATCCGGACGATGACAGCGCGCAGTCGATGCAGGCGCTGCATGACGCGATCCTCGACGCGCTGCTGAATGGAGGCGTGCTGGACGCCGACGCGATGTCGAAGCTCTTCGGCGACCTCAGCGAGAGCGAGGCCGAAGCGAAACTCGAGGAACTCGTCGAGCAGCTTACGCGGGGCCTCGAGCAGCAGGGCTACATCACGCAGGCGCCGCGGCCGGGGCAACTGAGCCAGCCGGGAGGCTCGGGCGAGGCTGCCGACGTGCGCTTCGAAATCACCGACAAGACGATCGACTTCCTCGGCTATCGCGCCCTCCGCGACCTGCTCGGATCGATTGGGCGCGGCACGAGCGGCCGCCACGACACGCGCGAACTGGCCACCGGCATCGAAGCCGGAGGCGCGTCCAAGCCGTACGAGTTCGGCGATACCCTCAACCTCGACGCCGCCGCGACCCTGCGCAACGCCCTCAGAAAAACGGGGACAGACCCCATTTTTTCTGACCGTAAGTCATTGAGCGGACAAGACATAAATGGGGTCTGTCCCCGTTTTTTGGATGTCGGGTACGAGGACCTCATGGTCACCGAGGGCGAGTACCAGAGTACGTGCGCGACGGTGCTGATGCTCGACTGCAGCCACAGCATGATCCTCTACGGCGAAGATCGCTTCACGCCGGCGAAGCGGGTCGCAATGGCGCTGTCGACGCTCATCCGCACCCAGTACCCGGGCGACTCGCTGCACGTCGTCCTGTTCCACGACTCGGCCGAAGAGATTCCCGTCGGCCATCTGGCCAGAGCGCGCGTCGGCCCGCACTATACGAACACACGCGAAGGGCTGCGCATCGCGCGACGCATCCTCGAACGGCAGCGGACCGACATGCGGCAGATCGTGATGATCACCGACGGCAAGCCCACGGCCCTCACCCGCCCCGACGGCCGGATCTACCGCAACGCCTTCGGCCTCGACCCCTACGTCGTCGCACAGACGTTCGCGGAGGTTGCAGCCTGCCGCCGCGCCGGCATCATGATCAACACGTTCATGCTCGCGCGCGACTACGACCTGGTGGCGTTCGTGCGCCGCGTGGCGCAGATCTGCCATGGCAAGGCCTACTTCACGACGCCACGCACGCTCGGCCGCTACGTCCTGATGGACTATCTCGACGGCAAGACGCGCACGGTGCACTGAGACGCGCATGCTGCCCGACGTCATCCCGATCTTCCCGCTGCCCAATGTCGTGCTGTTTCCGCAGGTCTTTCTGCCCCTGCACATCTTCGAGCCGCGCTATCGCGCGATGGTCGCCGACGCTTTGGAGGGCGACCGCATCATCGGCATGTCGCTGCTGAGGCCTGGATGGGAAACGGACTACGAAGGCCGGCCGCCGGTGTTTCCAATCGGCTGCGCCGGCCTCATCACACATGCCGAGCGGATGGCCGACGGGCGCTTCAACATCATCCTGCGAGGCCTGGAGAAGTTCCATCTCGACGACGAGGATCCGTCGCGGTCCTATCGACTCGCGCGCATCGAGTCGATCGAGGAGCCATCCCTGAAGGGCGAGGCCACGCTTTCCGCCGAGCGGCGCCGCCTCGAACATCTGATTTTGACCGTCGGAGACAACGGCGAGCCGGTGACGCCGCCGTCCATGCCCGATGAGGACTTCATCAACGCGCTCGCGCAGTACCTGTCATTCGACCCGCTCGAAAAACAGGCGCTGCTCGAGACCGCCGGCACGCTCGAGCGGTGCCGCGCGGTCATCCATCTGCTCGAAATGAAGGCGCTAGCGGGCCACCGGGGCTGGATCGCGCAGTAGACCGAGACGCGACGCGACGATGTCGATCACGCGCGCGCCATGGAAGCGGCCGTTCTCGATGAAGATGCGGCCGCTCTGGCGTCCCGCCACGACCGCGCCCGCCAGGAAGAGCCCGGGCACGTTGGTCTCGAATGTCTCGGGATCGTGCCGCGGATACTCGCCGCCATTGAGAATTTCGACGCCGGCGGCGCCGAGCAGCTGATTGTCGGCGCGGTACCCGGTCAGCAGGAACACGCCATCGGCCGGGATGGTCTCGAGACCTGAAGGGGTCTCGACGACGACATCGCGCGGCGTGATCTCGCGGACATGCGCATTGAATCTCGCCGCGATGGCGCCTTCCGCAAGGCGGTTCTCGATGTCGGGCTTGACCCAGTACTTGATGCTGTCGGAAAGCGCGGCCTGACGATACAGCAGCGTGACGTGCGCACCGTTGCGATAGAGCTCCAGCGCGGCTTCGGCGGCCGAGTTCTTGCCGCCGACGATGACGACCCGTTTGCGGTACCACGCGAACGGCTCGCCGTAGTAGTGCGAGACGTGCGGCAGATCCTCGCCTGGCACGCCGAGCTTGTTGGGAAAATCGTACGCACCGGTGGCCATCAGGACGAACCGCGCGCGGGTGACGCCGGCGTTCCTGCCGCCAGTGGTCACCTCGAAGCCATCATCCGCACGGCGCACGTCGGTCACCGGCGTGTCGAACAGGATGTCCAGGTCGTACGCTTCGGCCACCCGCCGGTAGTAGCGCAGCGCCTCCGCGCGTGTCGGCTTGTCGTGCGGGCTGACGAACGGCAGGCCGCCAATCTCCATCAGCTCGGGCGTCGTGAAGAACACCATCCCCGCCGGATAGTGCAGCAGTGAATTGACGAGCGAGCCCTTCTCGAAGACGCGATAGGTCAGGCCGCGCTGCTTCGCCGCAATCGCCGCGGCCAGGCCGGCCGGTCCTGCGCCGGCGATCACGACATCGAGCACTGGCGCGTCGTTTCGCGACGTTTCCACCGACACGTCAGCGCCCTCCCGCTGGCGTATACGCCACTTCGAAGTTGCTGACCAGCGCGATGGGCCGTCCGACGGTCTCGAACCGATCCAGTTTCGACGGCAGCTGCACATCGAGCCACTGCCCGACGATGGAGATGGCCGTGACACCGGGGCCCACGGTCACCGTAATGCGTTCAGGGCGCCCTGGTGCGGCGGCCAGCCGTGTCCGCGCGCCGACGGCGGTCAGCCGGTCGAACAGATCGTCCAGCGTGCGCAGCTCACCGCGGACCGCCCCACGGCCAATCACCTGTCCCTCGCCGTCGACGATCGCCACGATGGCGTCGTGCCGCTGCGGCGCGACGCTGCTGCCGACCGAAAAGCGCGCGTGCAGGTCGAAGCGGACGGTTGCCTGTCCGGTGTGCGCGGGCACATCGACGCGCACGCCGTCTTCGACGACCTCGGCAATGCGCACGTCGCAATAGCGGCGCTTCGTGTTGATGCCCACGCCCGTCACGACCGGACAGTCGTAAGCCGGCGTCTCGCGCCGCATCTGCGCGCCCGTGCCCTGCGCGCCGTCCGCCGCGGCGTGTCCCAACACCATGGCCACGCCCGCTCCAATCGCCAACCCCCTGAGCATCCGTCTCAGTTTATCCTTCCTCATGTACCCGTCGCGCATCGTCTGCCTCACCGAAGAGACGACCGAGACCCTCTACTGGCTCGGCGAGCAGGACCGCGTCGTCGGCGTCTCGGGGTTCACCGTGCGGCCGCCCGAGGCACGGCGTAAACCGCGCGTGTCAGCGTTCCTGTCAGCCGACTACGAGAAGATCGCCGCGCTCGAGCCGGATCTCGTCCTGGCGTTCTCCGATCTGCAGGCGGACCTCGTGCGCGAGCTCGTGCGGCGCGGCCTGCCTGTGTTCACCTTCAACCAGCGGTCCGTCGCTGAAATCCTCGACGCAATCCGCGTCATCGGCGGCATCGTCGGCGCCGGCACGCGCGCCGAAGTGCTCGCGGCGCGCTTCGAGCAGGAGCTCGAGCAGATCAGGTCGTCAGCCGAGCGCTTCGCCGCACGACCGCGCGTGTTCTTCGAAGAGTGGGATGCGCCGCTGATCTCGGGCATCCAGTGGGTGGAAGAACTCATCGAGATCGCCGGCGGCGCGCCGATCTTTCCGGGCCTCAGGCACGCGAGACTCGCGGCCGATCGCATCGTATCGCCGGACGCGGTCATGGAGCGGGATCCGGAAGTCATTATCGGATCGTGGTGCGGCAAGGGCGTCAACTTCGGGCGCATCCGCGCACGTGAGGGCTGGGGCGCCGTCACGGCCGTCAGGCAGAACGCGCTCTACGAGATTCGATCGAGCTACATCCTGCAGCCGGGCCCGGCCGCACTCACCGAAGGCGTGCGCCAGTTGCACGCAATTCTCTGCGAGGTTGCCGGCGTCTCCGCACCGGCAGAGCTCGCGCCAGAGAAGGTGTTCAAGAGAGCGCGGTGACGGTGGGCCCGTCGTCCTCCCCGCATGCCGTCACGCCGGCCTGTCGCGAAGGGCGGCGAATCAGCTCGAGGAATTCCATGCGGGTGCGGGCATTGTCGCGGAAGATGCCGTGCATGGCGCTCGTGACGGCGAACGAGTTCTGTTTCTCGACGCCGCGCATCGACATGCACAGGTGGGTCCCCTCGCAGACGACCGCGACGCCCTTCGGCTTGATCTTGTCGAGAATCGTCTCGGCGATCTGACTCGTCAGCCGCTCCTGCAGCTGCAGCCGCCGGGCGAACACATCGACGAGGCGCGGGATCTTGCTGAGCCCGATCACGCGCCCCTCGGGAATGTACGCGACATGGCACTTGCCGAAGAACGGCAGCAGGTGGTGCTCGCACAGGCTGTAGAAGTCGATGTCCTTCACGATGACCATCTCGTTGTAGTCCACCGTGAAGAGCGCGTCGTTGATGACCGCATCGACGTCCGCCTCGTACCCGGACGTCAGGAACTTCAGGGCCTTCTCCACACGCCGCGGCGTGTTCTTCAGCCCTTCGCGTTCCGGGTCCTCGCCGAGCTGCTCGAGCAGCCTGCGTACCGTCTCCTGCATCGTCAGTACTTGTAGAAGCCTTCGCCGCTCTTGCGACCGAGCTTGCCCGCCAGCACCATCCGCTTGAGCAGCGTCGGCGCCGCGAACATCGGCTCCTTGAACTCGTCGAACATGATCTCGGCGATGTAGTACGTCGTGTCGAGGCCGACGAAGTCGAGCAGCGTCAGCGGCCCCATCGGATAGCCGCACCCAAGCTTCATCGCGTTGTCGATGTCCTCTCTGGTGCCGAGGCCGCGCTCATAGCAGCGGATCGCGTCGAGCAGGTACGGCACGAGCAGGCGGTTGACGATGAAGCCGGGGCGATCGGGCGCCGTGACGACTTCCTTGCCGATCGAGCGGCCGAAGCCGAGCAGCGCCTCGTGCGTTTCGTCGCTCGTCGTGAGCGCGCGAATCACCTCGACGAGCTTCATGATCGGCACCGGGTTGAAGAAGTGCAGCCCACCGAACCGGTCCGGACGCTTCGTCTTCGCCGCCAGCTCCGTGATGCACAGTGATGACGTGTTCGATGCGTAGATCGTGTGGTCCTGCACCAGCGCGTCGAGCGCCGCGAACGCCTTCGTCTTCTCCTCGACGTTCTCGATGATGGCCTCGATGACGAGGTCGCACGACGCCAGGCCGTCGAACGTCGTCGTGCCGCTCAGGTTGCCGAGCGTCTGGTCGCGCTGCTCGGCGGTCATCTTGCCCTTCTCGACGCCGCCGTTCAGGAACTTCTCGATGCGCCCGAGGCCTTTGTCGAGCGCGCCCTGCGTCACTTCCCGGACGATGGTCTTGTAGCCGGCCGCGGCCGACACCTGCGCAATCCCCGCGCCCATCAATCCACAGCCGAGGACGCCCACTGTCTTGATAGCCATTCAGTCTCCCGAGGTTGCTCGTTGCTGGTTTGTTGGTTGCTCGTCGGAGCCGGCAGGCACAACGGCCTTCCGCCTTCGATCTTCAGCGACCCGGGCGTTGTCCCGCGCCGCTCACACCGACCATCAGCAACCACACACCAACAACCAGCAACCAGCTAAACCGTTTCCACAATCACCGCGATGCCCTGCCCGCCGCCGATGCAGGCCGTGGCGATGCCGCGGCGCTGTCCGCGGCGGCCGAGCTCGAGCAGCAGCGTCAGTACGAGACGCGTGCCGGTCATGCCCAGCGGATGGCCGAGCGCAATCGCGCCGCCATTCACGTTCGTCTTGTCGCGGTCCAGACCGAGTTCCTTCTCGACGGCGAGATACTGCGCCGCGAAGGCCTCGTTGACCTCGACGAGATCGATGTCGGCCAGCGTCAGTCCCGCGCGCTCGAGCGCCTTGCGCGTCGCCGGCGCCGGCCCCATGCCCATCAGCTTCGGCTCGACACCAACCGACGCCCAGTTGGTGACTCTGCCGATCGGCTTCAGGCCGTACTTGTCGACGGCCTCCTTCGACGCAAGAATCACTGCGGCGCCGCCATCGACAATGCCGCTGGCATTGCCCGCGGTCACACAGCCGTTCTTCGAGAAGGCCGCCGGCAGCTTCGCCAGCACGTCCATCGTCGTCTCGGGCCGCATGTGGTCGTCACGGTCGAACAACGTCACGCCCTTGCGCGACTTGAGTTCGACGGGCACGACTTCGTCGGCGAACTTCCCGGCTTCCCAGGCGGCATGCGCGGCCTGCTGACTGCGGATGGCGTACGCATCCTGCTCTTCGCGGGTAATGCCGTACTGCGCCGCACAGTTCTCGGCCGTCACGGCCATCGAGCAGCCGCAATGCGTGTCGACGAGACCTTCCCAGAGGAAGTCCTCGAGCTGGCCCTGCCCGAGCTTGAGCCCGCTGCGCAGACCTCGAATGACGTGCGGCGCCTGCGTCATGTTCTCCATGCCGCCGGCAAGCACGATGTCGGCCTCGCCGAGCTGAATCAGCTGGCCGCCACTGACGATCGCCTGGATGCCCGAGCCGCAGAGCCGGTTGACGGTCAGCGCCGGCACTTCGATGGGCAGGCCTGCGCGCAGCGCGGCATGGCGGGCGCCATAGATGGCGTCCTTGCTCGTCTGCATGACGTTGCCGAACACCGCGTGATCAATCCATTCGGGCTTCACGCCCGTCTTCTGCATCGCCCCGCGCGCGGCTATCGCCCCCAGATCGAGCGCCGAGATGTCCTTGAATGCGCCGACATACTCGGCCATCGGCGTGCGGGCGCCCCCGACTACGTATACGTCTTTCGTCATGTGCTGTCTTGAATGAAGTATGAGTTCGTGAATCTATCCGTTCGCGGTGCGCAGCGCGTCGCAGACGGCCTGTCCGGTTTCGCGCGTGCCCAGATTGCCACCGGCATCGGCGGTCACGCGGCCCTCGATGACGCAGGCCTGAACGGCCGCCTCGATGGCCCGTGCCTCATCCGGCAACCCCAAATGTTCGCACATCAGGGCCGCCGAGAGAATGGCGCCCACCGGATTGGCGACGTTCCGGCCGGCCATGGGCGGCGCCGACCCATGGACGGGCTCGAACATCGACGTGCGGCCAGGATGGAGATTGCCCGACGCGGCCAGGCCGAGGCCGCCCTGCAGTTGCGCGCCGAGGTCGGTGACGATGTCACCGAACAGGTTGTTGGTGACGATGACCTCGAATTCCGAAGGGTCGCGCACGAGGTACATCGCGAGGGCATCGATGAAATAGTGCGTGGGCTCGATGTCGGGATACTCCGCCGCGACCTCGCGGAACACGCGCTGCCACAGCGCGTGGCCCTGCTGCATGGCGTTGCTCTTGTCGGCCATGCAGACCTTCCGGCGCCCCGTGGCGCGCGCGAACGCGAACGCGTGGCGGATGATCCGGTTGACGCCCTTGAAGGTGTTGATCTCTTCCTGGATCGCGACCTCGTCTTCGGTGCCCGCCTTGAAGCGCCCGCCGATGCCGACGTAGACACCCTCGGTGTTCTCGCGGAACACGACGAAATCGATGTCGTCGACCCCACGGTCCTTGAGCGGACACAATCGGTCGTGCAGCAGACGGACGGGCCGGTAGTTGACGTAGAGATCGAGCTCGAAGCGCGTGCCGAGCAGGATATCGCGTGCGTGACGGTTGTCCTTGACCCGCGGATCGCCGACCGCGCCGATGAAGATGGCCTGGAAGTCGTCGCGCAGCATCCGGTAGCCGTCGTCGGGAACGGTGATGCCCGTTTCCAGGTAGTAGTCGGCGCCCCAGGGCAGCTGCTCGAGCGTGAGACTCCGTCCGAAGACCTCGTTGACGGTCTGGAGCACCTTGACGGCTTCGGCGGTGACGTCTTTCCCGATGCCGTCGCCGGGGATGATTGCGATGTTCATGATTGGTGGTTGCTGGTTGTTGGTTGCTGGTTGTTGGTGAGTCGGCGCGCCCGGCTCAGACAGCCTCCACCGCCAATGCCATGCCGAGGCCGCCGCTGACGCACAGCGTTGCGAGGCCGCGTTTTGCGCGCCGGCGCGCCATCTCGTAGAGCAGGGTCACGAGAATCCTGGCGCCGGTTGCGCCGATGGGGTGGCCGAGCGCGATGGCTCCGCCGTTGACATTGAGCCGGGCCTCGTCCATCGAGAGGTCGCGGACCACGGCCAGCACCTGCGGAGCGAACGCCTCATTCAACTCGATGAGATCGAAGGCCTCGAGCGACATCCCGGTCTTGTCGAGCAGCGCGCGAACGGCCGGAACCGGACCGATGCCCATGATGCGCGGATCGACCCCGGCGGTCGCCCAGCCGATGATGCGCGCGAGCGGCTCGAGGCCGCGTGCGCGAACGGCGTCGCCTCCGGCGAGCACGACCGCGGCGCCGCCGTCGGTGATACCGGACGACGTACCTGCCGTGATGATGCCCGGTTCGCCGTCGACCTTCGGAAACACGAGCGGCAGTTTCGCGAGCCCCTCGATCGTCGTGCCCGCACGCGGATGCTCGTCGGTGGCGAACAACACCGTCTCGCCTTTGCGACCGTCGATGGCAATCGGCGCAATCTCGTCCGCAAAGCGGCCAGCGGCCGTTGCCGCTTCGGCCTTGCGCTGACTCTCGAGGGCAAATGCGTCGGATGCGTCGCGAGTGATGCCGTACTGGCGCGCCAGCACTTCCGCGGTCTGCCCCATGATCAGGTTCGAGATCGGACAGAAGAATCCGTCGCGGTACATCGCGTCGACGAGCGCGAAATCGCCCATGCGATGTCCCCACCGCGCGTCGTCACTGTCGAGCAGGTACGGCATGCGGCTCATCGACTCGACGCCGCCCGAAAGCACGACCGAGGACTGACCGAGTTCGATGGCCTGAGCGCCGAGCGCGACGGCCGACAGACTCGAGGCACAGGCCTGATTGATGGTCTGTGCCGGAGCCTCAACTGGCACACCGGCGCGCACGGCAACCTGTCGCCCGGGGTTCGGCCCCGACCCGGCCTGGCGGCCGTGCCCGATGAAGACTTCGTCGACGTCGGAACCCGAGAGTCCAGCACGTTCGAGCGCTGCCCGCGCGGCAACGGCGCCGAGCTGAGCGGGATGGACGGACTTCAAGGTGCCGCCGTAGCGGCCAATCGGGGTGCGCGCGGCGCCCACAACGAAGACGTCGCTCCCCGCGACGTGCACTCGGGCTGACATGGTCCAGACAGGATACCGTATGGAGCCGCCTGCCGAGGGCTACCGCAGCCGGTCGAGCACCTCGTCGAGCTCACGCGTGGTGAAAGGCTTGGTGAGCATTTTCACGCCCTCGGTGTCGGCGAACGCGGCGACGTCGGGACTCAGCGTATCTCCTGTCATCAGAACGAACCGCGACGCCACGTCCGGCTGGTGCCGCGCGATCTCCTCGTACAGCAACCGGCCATTGAGCCGCGGCATCCGCACATCGCAGAGTACGAGATCGAAACGCTCGTGCGCGATGCGTTCGAGTGCCACCTCGCCGTCGGGCGCCTGTCGGACGCTGAAGCCCCGACACTCGAGCAGACGCGCCACCAGACTCCGCACGCTCGCTTCATCGTCGACGACCAGCGCGCGGCGGACACCACCGGTGGCGGACGCAGGCGCGGGCGCCTCCGCACGCTGCGCCTGCGGCGCGCC
>Ga0079224_100006001_pt1 | contig 16031 bp, 11 predicted proteins | sample Stecom2015_FD_80414 | JGI IMG/M metagenome (GOLD analysis project Ga0079224, IMG submission 80414) | Agricultural soil microbial communities from Utah to study Nitrogen management - Steer compost 2015 | ecosystem: Environmental > Terrestrial > Soil > Agricultural land | place: USA: Utah...
GAGGCTATGGCGTAAGCGACGTCGTGCCGGGTGATCTCGCCCGTGGCGAGCAGGCCTGCGTAGCTCTCCAGCCCATGCCCGTCCGGCTCCCGGCCGAGAAGCCTTCGGTATGCGAGCCTGACGAAATCATGGTTCCCGATTTTCGAGCCTTGTCTGCGCGAGGCGAACTCGGGTGAGGTGATCAGCGTAGCCAGCATCCCGGCGACGGTGGCATCTTCCCGTGTCAGCGCCGTAGACCAGTGCTCCACTTCCTCGGAGCTTGCGACCCTGTCGAAGACGAGGCAGTGCCCGTAGGAAACCTGCATCTCGGTCGTTGCGCCGGTCCGCACCTTGGCGGGATCACTGCAACGCCGCGGCAGCGAATGCCGGATCAGATCGCGAACCGCCAGATAGGCCGGCTTCGGCGGTCCCACCATCCAGCCATCGGGCATGGGCACGAGCGATACCAGCCCCATCACGGCCTCGAAGTCCGGCTCCCAATAGGGTTCGTCGAGAAGCTGATAGATGTGGACGGCCTCGATCTGGTACTTCTCGCTGAGGTCCTGGAGCCTGCGCATCATCGCCGTCAGACCCTCGGCCTGCGCCTCCGCGCCATCCTGGCTGCCGTAGGGATGGTTCAGTTCGGTGATCCAGATCGGGCGATAAAAGCCCTTGAGCATCTCGAAGGCCCATTCGGGGTCCTCGCCATAGAGGTGCCAGACGGAAATGTCCCAGTCTATCCCGTCGCGCCGCATGCGTTCGAATGCCCCGACGTGACCCCAGCCGGCAGTTCCCATGGCCTTGATCGCAGCGGGAGCCGCATCGGACAGCCCGTCCGAAAGACCGCGCAGCAAGGCGCTCACCCTGGCCCAGCGCTCACCGTGATAATCCAGAGGATCGACCCCGCCGGCCGGACCCCACTCGCAAGGGTATTGCGTGCCATCGTCGCGGATCTCGCAGGGCTGGATGATCGCTGCGACTTCCTGCTCGTTGCCGAGCTCCCAGACGGAAATGTCACTGGCGAAGCGCCTTCCGAGCTCGTTGGCGAAGGCATAGGTTTTCGCGTAGATCACCTCCGTGCTGTCAGTCCTCTCGAGTCCTCCTGGCGTGAGGACAGGCAGGATTTCGATGCCGCGCTCGCGACCGGCCGCAATGATCCTTTCCAGGTGGCCCGCCTGGGCGGCGAAGGAGATGTTGACCCTGTAGGAGGTCATTCCGAGGTCGCTCAGCAGGTCCAGCTGGTCTTCGATCGGGATGCCGGGATAGGCGGTGATCGGATGTCCGTTCGCGCCCCACTGGATCTCCGCCACCGCCTGCGACGCCAGACATGCGATTGCGACCGATGCAACTGTTCGGCAAATCATCTCGGGTTCCCCGGATCGAGCGACGAGTAAAGGATAGAAGGAGACGCCTGGCAGGCATGCTGCCCATTTGTCGCCGGTGCATTGCTCGACCTACGCCTTTGGGCACGGGCCTCCCCCTCATAAGGTCGAGGTCAAGGTGCCGGCCGGAAGAATGGGGGCGGACATCGCGAGCTTGAGCGTGGCCCCTTGTCCGGCGGGCGGCATTTCGTCGCCAGTTCCACCGTCCGTGCGGACCCGTCAGGAAGCACATGTCCGCGTTGTCGAGGACTATCGACGCTCAGGGTCGCGGAAGGTCTTCCAGATGATTCACGCATCGTCCCGGCGTCGCGGCAGCTCAGCGCGGGCATGACAACATCCCCTCCCGCCCGGCACGGACGAGACATGCGGCTTGCCCTCGACCGTGCAGCCGGGCCAGTTGCGACCCTCGGATATCAGGAAATTGGCCTCGGGACCGGGGAGAAGGATCGACCCCGGCCCCCTTGTCAGAGGCTGGCTTGCCTCAGGAGCGCAATGGAGGCGGCGGGCAACTCATTCGGCTTCCAGCGATCCAACCGGAAAGAGGGAGTTGAGCTTGTAGGCCGCCTGCGTCCGGTTCGTTGCCCGGAGCTTCTTCATGATCGTCCGGATGTGAACCTTGACGGTGCTCTCGCACATGTTGAGTTCGTAGGCGATCGTCTTGTTCGCCTTGCCGCGCCTGAGGGCGTCCGCCACTGCCGCCTGGCGCGAAGTGAAGTACTCCTCGACCCCTGTCTTGCGCTCGACCTTCTGGACAACAGTGTCACGGAGGGCAAGGATGCTCGATGCAGGAAGGAAGACGCCCCCGGCAGATGTCAGCCGCGCCGCCTCGATCACCACATCCGCGCTGACGCTGCCAGGGATGTACCCTCGCGCCCCGTTATCGACGGCGGCGATCATTTCCGAGAGTTCTTCGGATTCCGCAAGAACGATTACAGGAATATCATCAGCCTGACCGACGAGGTTCCTGATCTCCTCGGCAACGGCGGGCTCGGAGACACGCCGCCCCCCGATACTCAGAAGGACCGCGACGGGCGGTCGGCTCATGTCGCTGGCCTTCCATTCACTGACCGAGCCGTAGGCGGCGATGGTCACGGCACCGTGCGCCGCCTCGATGCCCCGGACGAAGCATTCACGCTCAAGCTTCCTCCGGTCTATCAGCACGAACAGATTGTCGGCCTCCGGTGCCGAGGGAGTGTTGTCGGAGCCGCTGACGTCACCCTGAAAATTCAAGCGGCCGGCGGCATGGCCAGCCCTGACGATATTCATCCCCTCTCCCCCTTCGTTAATACGCCCCCACCACAAAACCTGCTGGTTCGTCACCGAGGTGATGCTCAAAAAACGCAGGTTTACCAAGTAATTTTGCCACCAAAACAAATAATATTTGCAAGCTTAAACCGACGCGTTGCTCTCCTGCAAGATGTTTCATGCAGCCTGCGCTGGACTGAACAGTCTGCACCCGCTATCCGGAGTCTTTCAAATGCCACGAGTGGAAAAAGTAGTAGAAATTAATCATTTTACTCCAATTCGGCTTAGAAAAAACGCGCTTAACGTGTGCGGGCAAATGGGACTTCAGCCGTGTGGAGTTGAGAATGCGAATCGCCGGCCAGTTCGGTGCCGGCCACGGGTGCCGCCGAAAGCACCGCCTTGCGGAGGAAGAAGGCTTCCGCATGTCGAGAGGGGGCGCGGCATTCCATTCCCCTGAGCCTCGTCACCCCTCGGAACAGTTCCGGATCGAACCAGTCCTTGCTGCGTTGCGACCCGAAATGCCGCATGAGAAGGGCGATCTTGTGCTCCAGGATCCGCGCCTCCAGCGGAAGGTAGAGGTTCGGCTGGCCGAAGTCGCCATCCCACTTCGGGATCTCGTACTCCAGGATGAGGTGATCGCGGAACACGTTCCATACGATCCTGTTGAGCTCGCGGTGATCCTGGTGTCCGTCTTCCGACCGGTGAACGAGAACGATGTCGGCCGCGAACCGGGACCTGACGTCCGTGAGCCAGCGCTTCACATCCCGGCTCTGCTCGGGGAGATACGAGTCCTCGAAGCCGCCGAACTCCACCTGCGCCTGGTCCGCATCCTGCAGGAAGTCGCGTGCCGAGGCCCGTGCCTCCGCCTCACGCTCCGGACCGGCACAGGCCACGCACCAATGCACCGAGAGTTCGCGGCAGCTCTCGGCGAGAGTGAGCACGAGGCCTCCCGCGCCGATCTCGATGTCGTCGGAATGGGCCCCGATACAGAGCAGGGACAGGCGCTCGTTCGCAACCTTCAACTGTATCATGAATGCGCTGTCCGGACCTTGTCAGTGTAGGGGTCGGTGCAGGGGTGATCCTGCTGGTTGCGGAGCCATGGCGTCTCGCCGCGCTCGACAAGGTCCTGAAGCGACTGCCAGTCGCGCAGCGTGTCCATCGAGCGCCAGAAGCCCTCGTATTTGTAGGCCATCAGGAGATCATCCGCGATCAGACGCTCGAAGGGCTCGAGAACGAGTTCCTCGCCTTCGCGAATGTAGTCGAAGATCTCAGGTCTGAAGATGAAATAGCCGCCGTTGATCCAGATGTCGGAGCGATCGGAAGAACGGAACTCCCGGACCCGCCCGTCCTCGTCGGCGTCAACGAGATGGTATGTAAGCGGTGGCCTGACGGCAAGGAAGCAGGCGATCTTCCCGCTGATCTCGAAACGCTGGATCATGTCGTCGAGATCGACATCGCTCAGCCCGTCGCTGTAGTTCGCAAGGAACATCGGCTCGTTGCGGACGTGATCGCGCACTGCCCAAAGCCGCTGGCCGATGTTGCGCCAGACGCCCGTATCGATGAGCGCGACACGCCAGTCGGCAGGCGGCTTGCCGAGCACCTCGATCTTCTGGCCACCGGCCGAGACGATGCAGTCGGCAAAAGCCTGGGGACGGCTGTTCAGGAAGAACTCCTTGATGATGTTTGCCTTGTAGCCCATGCAGAGCACGAAATCGGTATGACCGTAGTTGCTGTAATACTCCATCACGTGCCGCAGGATGGGCTGATCGCCAATGGGGATCATCGGCTTCGGTATGTTCTCGGAGTATTCGCGAATGCGCGTGCCGAGCCCGCCGCAGAACAGGACGACCTTCATGATGCGATCTCCCTAGGATCAATGACCTGAACACGCGGAATAGGCACGATGAAGCGGGCACCCCATTCCGCGACATGGGCCATCTGCGCGACGATTTCCTGCCGCAGGTTCCACGGCAGGATCAGAATGTAGTCGGGTTTCGCCTCGTCGATCGCCGAGACCGGCAGGATGGGAATATGCATCCCCGGCGTGAACCGGCCATGCTTGTATGGATTGCGATCAACCGTGAAATCGATGAAGTCCCGGCCGATGCCGCAGTAGTTGAGGAGGGTGTTGCCCTTTCCGGGCGCGCCATAGCCGGCGATGGTCTTGCCCGCTTCTTTCGCATCGATCAGGAACCGCACGAGTTCCCGTTTGGTGCGCCGGGCCCTTTCTTCGAAATCCGCATAGGTTTCGACACTGTCGAGTCCGGCGGCGCGCTCCCGCGCCAGTAGCTCCGTCACCCGCGTCGAGGGGCTCCGCCCGGAGGCGGCATGGGCCAGATAGATCCTGAGCGAGCCGCCATGGGTCGGGATCTCTTCAACGTCGAACAGCAGGAGATTGTGCCGCGCCGCCAGCGTCTCGATCGTCAGGAGCGAATAGTACGAGTAATGCTCATGGTAGATCGTGTCGAACTGGTTTTCCTCGATCAGCTTCTGGACATGCGGGAACTCCGCCGTCACTGTCCCCTCCGGCTTCAGCAGGCGGACGATCCCGCCCACGAAGTCATTGAGGTCGGGCACATGCGCGAGAACGTTGTTGGCGACGATCAGGTCCGCCTTCAGTCCCTCTCCCGTCATCCGATCGGCAGTCTCGACACCGAAGAATTCCACCCTGGTCGGGATGCCCTTCGCCGTCGCCGCCTTCGCCACATTCGCGGCGGGTTCGACGCCAAGCACCGGCACCCCCAGGGGCAGGAAGTGCTGGAGCAGATAGCCGTCATTGCTCGCCAGCTCGACAACGAGGCTGTCCGGGCCGAGATCCAGCCGATGGACGATCATCTCGACATAGCGGCGTGCGTGCTCGACCCAGCTCGTTGAAAAGGAAGAGAAGTAGCCGTACTCTGAGAATATGTCCTCGGCAGGAATGTAGTTCTTCAGCTGGACGAGCAGGCAGTTCTCGCAGACGAGGACGTGCAGCGGAAAATACTCCTCGACGTCGTCGATCTCGCCTGCCTGCAGGATCTTTTCGCAAGGTGGCGACATGCCGAGATCGACGACGGAGTGGCGAAGCACCGAGTCGCAGAGCCGGCAGTGCGCAGAAACCATCTTGCCGGCTGCTTCGGCCGACGGAGAGCGAGCTTGGATGTTCACCAGGTCCCCCAAAGTCTTCGCGCCCATTGGCGCCGGGTTGGAGGGTAGTCATGGTCTGTGATCCGCGGCGGACATTGAGGGCTGACCGGCTTAAAACCTTCTGCCACGCCTCTCCCTCAATTGGTCATTCGGCCCAACGGCCTCCACCGAATCGGCGAGGCACGGCGGCGGCTCCGGCGGAAGGAGCAAGGCCGGAGCCGGGCTGCCGAGTGGTCGGAATGCTCCTTCGGCCTGAAGATGCCGGCGTGCAACCACGTCGCGGAGTTACCTGCGATGCGCTTCGTCGAAACCAGCATCAAGGATGTCTGGCTCGTCATCCCGGTGCCGCAGTCCGACCAGCGCGGCAGCTTCACGCGCACCTTCTGCGCGCGTGAATTCGGAGTTCGGGGACTCGCCACGGACTTCGTCCAGCACAGCATCTCGCACTCCTGGCGCCGCCACACCCTTCGGGGGCTGCACTTTCAGCTGCCTCCGTACGAGGAAGCGAAGCTGGTGGGCTGCGCGCGCGGGGGGGTCTGGGACGTTGCAGCAGATCTCCGTCCGGACTCACCCACATACGGACAATGGTTCGGGGCCGAACTCACCTCCACGAACGGCCACCGGCTGTACGTGCCTCCCGGCTGCGCCCATGGTTTCCAGACGCTCGCGGATGACAGCATCACGACCTACCTCATCTCGAACTTCTACCAGCCCAGCGCCGGAGCCGGCGTGCGTTACGATGATCCGGCACTGGCAATCCGCTGGCCCGCCGAGCCCTCCTGCATCTCCGAGAAGGATCTTGCCTGGCCGCCGCTGGCAGAGGTGGAATTCTGAAGCTCGGCCTGCCGCCCCGGGCCGGATGTCTGACGGATACTGCTTCCGCTCGGTGGAGGGCACGATGCCTGGCTTCCAGACGGCCATTGGCTTGACGGGAGGCAATTGCAGGCGGCAACCGGGATTTGCCGTGATTGACGGGCAGAAAACCCGCCCCGGTGCGGCGCGCGCGTGAGGCTTCTGTCGGTTCTGAAGCGTGGCCGCGCACGAGGTCGGTCCTGGTGTGGCAGATCATTGTCGCGGCAAGGGCGGCGCTGATGTCACCGTTACCGGACCTTGTTGCACCTGCGTATCCTCCATCTCGTCCAGCAGACCGGCCTTCCGAAGTCGTCCGGCCGCGGCGGCCAGCGTCGAGAAGGGCAATCCCGAACGCGACGCCATGTCGAGCAGCGAATGTCGTCCGTCGGCAAGGTTCATTACCCAGAGCAGCGCCATTGTTCCGTCACCCTGTGCGACACCGCCGACGGCACCGTAGAGGCCACGGCGCCCGAGCTGCGGCTCGCCTCTGGGCATCCGGCTGAGAGGCACCCAGTCCCCCTCGATGATCTCGATCGCCTGGAGGATGAGGTCATGCGATGCTGCAAGATGCTTGGCCGAGACGAACGTGAGGTCGTCGGCGGACGTGTGGTACTCGGGGAAGCTGCCGTAGGCGCTCCGCTGCAATGAGCCCACGGGAAGGTCGTATCCCGGCGAGCAGTATTGCCGCTCATCATAGCCATAGGGCACGAAGTCGAGGATGCGGGCGGTGGGGCCGGCGTGACGAAGCACTTCCTGCATCGCGCGGTCGATTGTCGCATCGCCTCTGCGGCTGCGCTTGTAGGTGGGCCCGCCACCATCCCCAAGACAGGAGACCACGAGGCCGTGGTCGATCCGGTCCACCCGATCCTCGTTCAGCGCCAGCCAGGTAATCGCTCCGATGGTGCCAGGCGCGAACAGGAAGCGGTAGGTGTGCCGCAGCCGTCGTCCTTTCAGCGTCTTCGCGAGCTCTGCAAGCACGGCAATGCCCGCGCAGTTGTCATTCGCGAGGGACGGATGACAGACATGCGCGGATAGAAGGAATTCGCGATCAGACAGCCCGGGAACTACATGTTCGCCATAGGTCAGATGGCCGTCACGATGTTCGGCGTCGATGCAGACTTCGTACTCCCCCTCGGGCAGCTGCATGAAATCCCGATGCCGCATGCAGAAGCCCCACCGGTCTTCGTAGTAGGTTGTCCGGTACGGGATTACGTCCGGCTGATCCTCCAGGGTGTGGATGTGTTGCCTCAGTTCACCGAGCGGCAGGCGGGCCCGGATTGCCGTGCTGTAGTTCATCACGTGCAGATTGTGGTCCGACAGGTCGAGGACGAGCCGCCCCGACGGATCACGGATCCATGCCTCGCGCACCATCCACTCCCGCGGAACGGTCCAGTCGAGCACTGGTGTGCCGGTCGGGACCTCGGTGAGGCCGAGACCGATCTCCCGGTCCAGAATCTCGAGGGTCTGCCGCACACCCGGGCCGGCGATGCTCCGGCAGATCGGGTAGAGTTCCGCGGTCAGGGCATGGATTCTGGCGCCGAGAGAGGGGGTGCCGGTCTTGGTCCGGCTTCGGCACTCATCCCCTGGCGCCGGAGTCGATGACATTTCAGGAGACGGCGGCCATGGGTGTGGCCGGCTTCGGGCTGCCATCCCGCCAGCGTATGTCCGGCCCGACAATCCCCTGCTCGAGCAGCTTCCGAAGATGACCGACCCGCTGGTAGCGCGGTCCTTCGAACTCGGCTTGAGTCAGCGGAGAGCGGCTGAAGGCGGCATGGAGCTGTTCGGCGCCAGCTCGCGCATCCCAGCGTGGCTGTGCGGCCGGCAGCACTCGTGCCAGCTTGCGGAAGTCGACACTGTAGGATCGCGTATCCGGCCCCGCGTCCTCCGCGAACTCGATTCGGCAGCCTGGCACCACGGCGGCAACGATCTCGGCGATGTCGCGGATCTGGTAGTTCTGGTCGTTCGAACCCACGTTGAAGGCCATGCCGTGAACCGCCTCGCGGGGGGCCTCGAGAGCTGCAAGGAAGGCGCGCGAAATGTCCTCGATATGGACGATCGGCCGCCAGGGGGTTCCATCCGATTTCAGGAGGATCGTCCCCTCCGTTACCGCCCACGCGACGAGGTTGTTGAGCACGATGTCGAAGCGCTGGCGTGGCGACAGGCCGTAAGCAGTCGCGGGGCGGAGAAACGTCGGCGAAAACGACTGGTCCGCAAGCTCTGCGATGTCGCGCTCGGCCATCACCTTGGAGCGGCCGTAGGCCGTGACCGGATCGAGCGTACCGGTCTCGTCGATCATGCTGTCTCCGGCACGACCATAGTTGCTGCAGGACGATGCGAGGAGAAACCGGCTCGCTCCCGCCGCCTTGGCCGCTGCGGCGACCCGGACGCTGCCGCGGTGGTTGATGTCGTAGGTGAGGTCGGGATCGAGATTGCAGAGCGGGTCATTCGAGAGCGCGGCGAGATGCACGACCGCGTCGACTCCCTCGAAGTCGGATGGCTCGACGTCCCGCACATCCTTGCGGATCGTATCGATTTCCGGAAGGTCGCCGCCCGGCGCGTAGGTGCATCCAGAGTAGAGGTCGACGTCGAGCCCGACGACGTCGTGGCCTGCCTGCTGCAGCAGCGGCGTGAGTACGACGCCGATGTAGCCGAGGTTCCCTGTAACCAGGATGCGCATGTCAGATGCTCCGCTTCTCGGTCCGAACTGTTCAACTGGTGTCCTGCACGCTCCGGCCGGGCCATGCAGCGTGGCTCCCGGAACGCGTCTCACCGTCGGGCCGATCCAGCAGGCGAGCAATTAGCCTTTCCCGCGTCGTTCTACCTCCTTTGACTGAAGGCCCTGAACCGCGAGCCGGCGGAAGCGGGCTTCCCCCGGACCATGGCTCGCACTGCAGGGACAGGTCAGTTCGAGGCGTGGTGGCGGCAAATGTAGTCTGGTTCCTGGCGCAATACCACTATCGGCCGATGGGCCTGCTCCGAAGGTAAGGATCCTCCGTCAGCGCGCGCGGCCCTACAAGAAGTTCCGGGCTGCACAGGGAAGAAGATCATGACCGTCGCTACCGTGGCCGAACACGATGCGGAAACCGGCATTTGCTTCTCCCGGTCGAAGGCGCTGAGCGCGGTGGCGCACCGCCTGATTCCGGGCGGCGCCCATACCTACGCAAAGGGCGACGACCAGTATCCCGTTCTGGCTCCCGGCTTCATCGCGTCCGGCGCCGGCTGCAGGGTGCGGGACATCGACGGCAACGACTTCATCGAATACGGCATGGGCAACCGGGCCGTCGGTCTCGGCCATGCCGAGCCGCGAGTGCTGGCGGCAGTGTCCAGAGCCCTTGCGAACGGCTGCAACTTCACCCGCCCCTCTCCCATGGAAATCACTTGCGCCGAGACCTTTCTCGAATGCGTTGACGGCGCCGAAATGGTCAAGTTCTGCAAGGACGGCTCGGACGCGACCTCGGGAGCGATCCGCCTCGCGCGTGCCTATACGGGACGGGATCTCATCGCGATGTGCGGCGATCACCCGTTCTTCTCGACGGACGACTGGTTCATCGGAACCACGCCGGTGAATGCCGGTGTCCCGGACGCGATCCGGGCGATGACGCTCAGCTTCCGCTACAACGATCTCGACAGTGTCCGCGCGCTCTTCGACGCATTTCCCGACCGAATTGCGGCGGTCATCCTCGAGCCCGCCCGCAGTGAAGAGCCGGCCGGGGATTTCCTTTCCGCACTCCGGCAGCTCGCCCATGACAACGGTGCGCTCTTCATCCTTGACGAGATGATCACCGGCTTCCGCTGGAGTCGCGGAGGTGGTCAGGAGGCTTACAGGATCGAACCCGACCTGTCGTGCTTCGGAAAGGCGATGGGCAACGGCTTCTCCGTGTCGGCGCTCGCAGGCAAGCGGGAATTCATGCGCCTCGGCGGGCTCGATCACACCGATCGCCCTCGGGTATTCCTGTTGTCAACGACCCATGGCGCCGAGACCCATGCTCTCGCCGCCGCGACGGAAACGATGCGGATCTACCGGGATGAGCCGGTAATCGAGCATCTTTACCGGGTCGGCTTCCTCCTGAAGAGAGGTATCGAGCAATCCATTTCCCGGCACGGGTTGCAGAAATTCGTGCAGATCGTCGGCCGCCCCTGCTGCCTCGCCTACACCACTCGGGACAGGGCCGGGCAACCCTCGCAGGCGTACCGGTCGCTCTTCCTGCAGGAGATGATCAGGGGCGGTGTCCTCGCGCCATCGCTCGTGGTGAGCTACGCGCACGGGACGGAGGAGGTCGAGGCTACCATCGAGGCGGCGGATCGCGCGCTCGAGGTTTATGCGCGTGCGCTCGAGGATGGGGTTGAGCGCCATCTGGTCGGCCGCCCGTCGCAGGTGGTCTACCGCCGTTTCAACCACAGCGACCGCGAGTGATCCCGAGCCACAACCCCGCGCCCACATGCCGTTCTTCGCGCCCCGGAAGGGAACTTGCCGATCGCCTCGGGCACCGCTGCTGCAGGATTCAAGCCCTGATCAGGGACATCATGAACAAGCCTGCATCAGGTGGATGCATGGTGTCGCCGGCGACAGGCGCAATGCAATTGCGCAAGGGGGAACGCCGAGCCGCGCAGATGGCGCGCGAGCCATACTGTGCAACTCGATGCAGAAGCCGGGAGACGCGCCCACGATAAACGTGGCACTGCACTCCGGACAGATGCTCTCGTTCTTTCAAAGGGGGCGGGTCCGGATCAAATTTTGCAGGCCGCTGTATCGCGTTACCGTCTCGGTCTCGCCTCGGAGATCGAGACCGGCGCATTCTCGCGCGGTTCTTCGGAGTCGTCATCGCGGCGGCGGCCGGACCGCGACGCCTCGCGGCTGCGATCGCGCGGAGCGGACTCCCGCCCTTCCTGATTCCGGTCTCCCTCGCTCCTGCGCTCGTCCTCGTTCAGAGCCGCTGCCAGGGTGCGGATGGTGTCCTCGCCAAGTTCGATCTGGAATGGCCGGTCGCCCCGGGCGAGGGCGCGCCAATCGCGTCGTATCCGCCTGAGTTCCGCTGCCAGATCGCCACGTGTCGACTGCGGGGCAGGATAGGCTTCCTGCATGGAGTAGTTCCGCATGTCGAGCCGGTACTCGAGGCTGTACCTATCCTCGGCCGCAGGCATGCGCTTCCACGAGACTGTGATGAGGAAAGCGGTATCCTCGACCATCTCGGCGGGGCAGGCATAGCTGACCATCGACTGGCCCGGGCGCAGGATGCTCACATCGGCCCATCCCGGCGGGCGCGCTTCGCTCTCCGGATCGGCGGGAATCTCGGGTTTTGACGTCACCTTGATGTCGAAGGCGGGTGCGAAACCGCTGTTCTCGACAACGAGATCCAGATATTCGCGGCCGGCGGCGCTCGGCTCGAGGGATACCGTCACGTAAGGCTCGTGCGAGCGCCCCGAAAGCTGGTCGAATCCCTTCTGCACGGTGGCGCCGAGGCGAAACAGGGCGTAGGCAGCGGCTGCGATGAACAGCGCCGAGATGAATTCTGCAAGAGTCAGCGATAGCATGCCGCCAGTGGACATATCATTCCCCTATCGGTGCAAGTAGTTGGAATTGCGCGCCGGATTCGTGGAAACGGCGGCGGCGCCAGCAGGAAGCCTTGGGGTTGGCGCAAGCTATCCCCTCCGGGCGACGAACAGGCTGTGCATCTGCACGGGGCGGAAGGACCGCTTCATCTGCCTGAGGCCCGTACGATTGCTGTCATTGAAGTCGTTGAAGTAGCGGTAGTTCGAGAGGCCCTCGATCAGGCTCCTGCGCTGGAAATATGCAAGTCCCGGATGCCGGCGATCCGATACGGTGATGAAGATGCTGGCATGGCTCGTCGTGATTTCGCCCCCGAAGCTGAAGGCTGCGACCGCGCCTTCCACCTCGACGACCTGACCCGCGAGTTGCGACGTGGCGAAGGTATCATGCTCCGCAAGGCAGGCCCGCGTGTAGCGGTAATAGGGGCCGATCTTCACCCCCATTTCCCTCAGTTCCGTCCGCCACGCATCGAGGAGGGCGCGGCATGCGGGCTCGTCCCCGGCCTGGTAGGGACGGACGGAGGCAATACCGCCGGCATAGCGCGCGATCTTCCGCCGCAGCGTCGCGAATGATGATCCCTGTTGCTGGAGCACCGCCTCGGCGCCGTAGATGTATTCGTCGCTGTGATGATGAATCTCGAACCCGGCCCGGGCCACGAGCAGGGCTTCGGATTGCTGCATGCGGATGATCCGCGCGCCGCGGCGGCCGTTGAACAGCCACATCCGTTCCCGCGCCCGCTGCAGCGCGGCCGGGCTGAAGGGAAACGGCGTCAGCAGGAGGGTGAGCCGCTCCTTTCCGTTCCTTCTCTCGATCCGGTAGACAAGGGCAGAATCTTCCACGAATTCGTGGAGGATCCGGCGCGAGGAAGTCTGGCGGCCGGAAAGGTAGAGATAGGGGAAGAAATGCGACCAGGACACGGCGCCTGCGGCCTCGGCCGCAGCGGTGATGCGTGAAGCATCTTCCATTCGGATCGGTTCGAGGCCGACCAGGGCCTCGGCCTGCGTCTTTCCGATTGCATCGTTGCCGGCGTCGCTTGCGTCAGATGCTGCCGGCGCCGGATCGGACGGCGTCACCGGGGCATCATTGGATAGTCGATCGAAAGTCATTCGTGCCTCCCCGGAGGGATCGCCGGCATGCGGGCGGCTTTCCCGATCTGCATGACCCGGAACTCGCCGACGATCGTCATGCTCGCCATCGTCAATCCACTCCTTCAAGGATTTCGGGTCCCGCGGCGGAGTGAGCTGACACACTCCCGACCGGCGTGCCAAGGCCGCTCCACCCTTCACCCGGAGCGGCCAGCAGCCCCGAAGACAGTTCAAGATAGTGGCCGAACTCGTCCTGGCCGCGATGAGGTTCCTGCGGAAGGTCCCCGGAGAGAATCGCAGCGGCCTCGTCAAACTCCGCCTCCGTGACGGTGCGGTTCTGGAAGCCGGTGATGGCGTTGTCCGTCATCAGCGGGTAGAGGCGGAGCACGTCCCCCGAGTGCGTGAATTGGATGGACAGGGCCATGCCGAAGGGCTTTGCGCCGAAGCGTGCGAAACGGCCGGGCGCGTTCCAGACGAAGTTTCCGATGCCATGGAAGACCGGCGTGCCGTCCATGATTTCGGGCGGCTGCAGGATGCGTGCGCCGTGACCCACAACGAGATCCATGCCGGCATCGACAAGACGGGCCGCGAGTTCCCGTTGCTCCTCCGTGACACCGGCATAGTCGCGGCCCCAGTGCGGGAAGGCGACGAAGACCGGCGACGGCAGCGAGGCGCGGAGATCGCTTACCCGTTCGGCGATCCGCTCGGGGGAAAGTTCGGCAACGCCGGAAATTCCCGGCCCGGCGTACCAGCGATAGCGCCGCGCGTAACGCTCGCGGTATTCGAAACCGGCGAAGACGACGAGGCTGCGCTCGATGCCTCCGACGGTAAAGTGCACGACAAGCGGGTCCTCCGCCGCATCACGATCGGAACCGGCACCGAATGGGGCGATTCCGCTCGCCTGAAGATGGCCGATGGATTCGATCAAGCCGGCCGTGCCGCAATCAAGGCTGTGCCTGTTCGCGAGGGACAGCGCATGCACGCCGGCCGCACCGAGCGCCTCGACGACCTGCTCGCCCTCGGACCACAGGAGATGTTTCTTCCGGCCGCGCAGGCCCGGATCCGGATGACGTGCAAGCGGCACTCCGAGATTGCCGATCACGTGATCCGCCGCACCGATCAGTCCCTCAAGATTCTCGAGGCATCGGCGATGGCCATAGGTGCCGAGGAGATGGTGCAGCTGCCCGGCGCGCGGATGGTGCATGTAGGCTTCGCCAAAGCCGATATCCCCGACCATCAGCACGCGGAAGCGGTCCTTCATCTGTCCCGGTACCGGCGCGCTGGCCTTCGTGGCTCTGGTGGCGGTTGCCGTTGCGACCGTGGCGGGCCGCGTCCGGGCATCGCTGTCGCTCCGAAGACCGAGTACCTCGAGAGCCCGCTCCAGCGCCGCCGGATCCCCGGCGGAGATCACGCGCTTCCCGGCGATACGCGACAGCGCGGCGCCGGCGCGGGAAACCGTCCCCGAGCTGCTCTTCGGCGGAAGGATGGCAAGGTCCGCCTGATCGATGCCCAGGCCCGAGCGAACGATGTCGCGCGCGGATGCTTCCACCAGCGCGGCGTCGATGCTCTCATCCCAGGGGAGGAAGGCCGCATCCTCGAAGACCGCAGTGGTGCCGCCGAGGTTGCGGCGGCGGTTCGCGCTCGCCACGACGCCGAGCCGGCGGCCGGCACGAGCCGCCGCCGCAACCACGGCATCGACGAGTGGCGCCGTCTCCTCCCCCTCCAGGACGACAACAACCGGAAACCGGAAGGCGGCGCCCTTCGGGTAGAGCATGTCCACGACATCGACCGCCACATCGCGCCGGCGGCCCTCCGAAACCCGGGAATGGACCGTGAGGCCGGGGCGGCTGTTCACCTCGCAAATCCCGCCGCCGGTCTCCCACCACGGGCGGGAGATGTCGCTCGTGAGGAAATCGACGCCGCAGATGTCGAGGCCGAGGATTGCTGACACTCGTTCGGCAACCATCCGGATCGAAGGATGGATGCGGTCGGTCTCGTCCACGGCGTCGCCGCCGCGCGATACATTCGAAACCCGGCGGAGGAGGACCACTTCACCCGCTGCCGGAACCGACTCGGGATCGATATCCTGTTCGGCGAGAAGCTCGAGGGCCTCTTCATCGAGAATGATCGGTAGCCGCGATGCCATCTGGCCGGGCAGGATCGCCTCGCGCTCCGGCCGGGCGTTCTCCTGCTCGATCAGCTGGCGCACCGTGCTGACGCCATTGCCCAACACCCGGGCCGGGCGACGACGGGCCGCCGCGACGAAACGCCCGCCGATGGCGAGAAGCCGATATTCCTCGCCCGGTATCATGGCTTCGACCAGGACATTGTTGGAGACGGTCTGCGCGCGTTCGAAGGCCACAGGGATCGCCGCCTCCTCGGTGAGGCCGACGGAGACGCCCTTTCCCATCTTGCCGAAGGCAGGCTTCACCACCAGCGGAAAGCCGATTTCCCGCGCCGCCGCCAGCGCATCCTCGAGACGGCGAACCCGTCTCTGGGCAGGAACCGGCAATCCTGCGGAGCGAAGGACTGCCGAACTGACGGATTTCCGGTGCGCAAGCTTGGCGCCGATCGACGATGTCCGCGTGGTCTCGGATCCCCGCAGCACGACGGCATGACGGCCCCAGCCGAGACGGAGGTAGATCGACCCCGGAAGGGTAGTCCACGGAATGCCCCGCGCGGCAGCGACGCGCGCCATGTCCATCCCGTCGAGCGAGGGTGTCACCCGGACGGTCTTCCTCGCCAACTCGTGGAGCTTGTCGCGGAAGATCTGTTCCAGAGCTGCTCCGCGCACGCCGCTGACGAAAGCCGCCA
>Ga0079224_100006002_pt1 | contig 16031 bp, 15 predicted proteins | sample Stecom2015_FD_80414 | JGI IMG/M metagenome (GOLD analysis project Ga0079224, IMG submission 80414) | Agricultural soil microbial communities from Utah to study Nitrogen management - Steer compost 2015 | ecosystem: Environmental > Terrestrial > Soil > Agricultural land | place: USA: Utah...
TGAAGACTATCCGCTCGATAAATTTTCACTGGTAGCTACAATGCTAAATCCAGTAGATTTGTCGCGGGTGTTGATACTTTTAAAACTAGACATTTCTGCACTTTTGGGTTATACTGGCGCTGTTTTTCAGAAATTCTTTGGTACCAGTTTTGGATTGATTCTGTCCTTGTGTCTATTAGTTCTTTGGGTCTTGGTTCCAACATTCTTTATCTGGAGAATTGCGAAGAAAAAGGATTTCTAAAAAAGGATAGGAAATACTTTTTATGACTTTTGTCATATTATAAAAAACCTAGATTACTCAAATTTACTGCCTTTCAATCAAAATTTCTTTCAATATGACGATGAGTCCCCATACTTTCCATATTCCCGTGATGGGAGTTGCTTTCACAATAGATTCTCCTATAAAAGTTGCCCATTTCGGAATAAACTCGGTGCTTTCCATCATTGAGGATAATTTGGTGGAAGTGATGCGTAAATATTACTATCAACAAAATAACGAAACTTATACGCCTATTTCCGAAAAGGAAGAAAACTATAGAGCCCGAAGAATTATAGACTATCTCAATTTGATGCAGCGAATAGTCAGTGCCAAAATGGAAAAATTGAAAGCTTCTGCTTTTGAAACGGGATCAGATATTGTAAAATATTTTGAAATGCTTCCCGACAGTAGTTTGCTGAAGCAGAATTACCACGAATGGTTTTCAATGTCAGATTCCACAGAAAAGGAGTCAGTTGAAAAATTTCTTCGGAAAAACCTAATTCCTGGTTCAATCGAAGTTAATATTATGACCAAGGTAGATAAGGACCAGTTGGACAGGAAAAAGCAACCAATTGAAAATGGTTCCGACGCGCTCACTGCCTTAAAAGGATATGCTGAATGCGACTTAACCAACTCTTCCCTTGTTCTGTCAGCCGGAATGAATCCCCGTTTATATAATTATATGGAAGGTTTTTCAGCTTTTGACGCATACGAATGGGGCTGTTTTCATAAGAAAGTAATTATAAAGGTGAGCGATTATCGCTCTGCATTGATTCAAGGGAAATATTTAGCAAAAAAAGGGATTTGGGTAAGCGAATTTCGAATTGAATCTGGATTAAATTGTGGCGGGCACGTTTTTGCCACGCAAGGTTTGCTTATGGGGCCAATTCTTCTGGAATTTAAAGAGAAGAAACAAGAATTAAAGAATAGCCTTTTTGAACTTTATAATCCTGCTATTATTGCTAATGGGAAGCTTGGTTTCGAAAAGCCACATCCAATAAAAATAACTGTTCAAGGTGGAATTGGAACTAGCGAAGAGGATGAATTATTGCGAAATTATTACGAAGTGGATGGCACCGGCTGGGGCACGCCGTTTTTGTTATGCCCAGAAGCCACAACCGTTGATGAAAATACCCTTGGGTTGCTTTGCAGATCCAAGGCAAACGACGTAGTTCGTAGCAAAGCATCGCCTTTGGGAGTACCGTTTAATTATTTAAAGGGAACCACTGCTGAAAAGGAACGCATAGACCGAATAGCGAAAGACAAACCTGGAAGCCCTTGTACCGAAAAATTATTGGAATCTAATACTGAATTTACCAAAACGCCAATATGTACCGCTTCAACAAAATATCAAAAATTGAAACTGGAACAGTTGGAGACCTTAGATCTGCCCGAAGACGAATATAATCAACAAAGAGAAAATATTTTAAGCAAGGAATGTCTTTGCATAGGTTTGAGTAATGCGGCACCCAAAACGTATGAGCTTCCTTTCCTGAAAAAGCTTACCGCAGTAACTATTTGCCCCGGACCGAATATTGTAAATTTCTCCAAAATAACTAGCCTCCGCGAAATGACCGATCATATTTATGGCCGAAAAAATATGATGAATAATTCTAATCGAGCTTCTATGTTTGTAACCGAACTACGGCTTTATATAGATTTTCTGAAAAAGGAAATTGAACAATCTTTCACTCCCTCTGCGTGCGATTTTAAAAACTGGGAAAATTTTAGTAGAAATCTTTTGGAAGGCATTGAACATTATCACATACTGTCTTCAAGTTATCCGATGATGAACACTGCCCAATTTGAAAAAGATTTAGTAGAAGCCAAGACTAAAATTTATCATTTACGGGAAACCCAATTACAGACTGTTTAAGCAAATATTTGTTGAGCGTATTTGGAAAAATAGTAATCGTCTAAGGTTTTTATGAAAATTAAATTAAAAGATGTTTTTGTCTTAAAATTGATATTTATCATATTTAATTTATTTGGCATGAAATAAATTTGAGGGAAAATATTTCATAAATTGATTCCAAACAACTCAAAAACCTATTTTATTGTATTGGCTGCGTTGATGGCCATTTTTGCATTTTACAATTATGTGGTTTATAACACCGATGGCTACGTGGCCGTCGAAAAATTATCCCCCGTGGCAGTAAAAGGCCAACAACTGTTCCAGAGCAACCGCTGTTGGTCCTGCCATCAATTGTACGGGTTGGGCGGCTATCTTGGTCCAGATTTGACAAACATTTATTCTACCGATGGCAAAGGTCCAACATACATAAAGGCATTTTTGAACAGCGGCGTGAAAAGCATGCCGCAGTTCCATTTTACGGAAGAAGAAAAGAATGCCTTGGTGGAATATTTGAAACACGTCGACCACACTGGAATCTATCCCAATTACGACGCAGAAATTGAAGCGACGGGCTGGGTAAAAATTAAGTACCGAAATGAAGAGTAAAACCTCACTTTATTTTCTGCTCTTCGCGATGGTTGCCCTTTTTTTGGGTATGTTTTTCGGCCTGTCCGCTTCCTTTCAATATATTTTGCCTGAATTTATAAAGGAGCATTTGCCCTTTTCAAAATTGCGGCCCTTTCACGTAACCTCCGTTATTTCGTGGATCGTCCTTTGCGCTACGGGCTGTATCTATTTCTTTCTGGCGTATGTTGAAAAATTTCGCCTTTTTTCGCCTTTGTTCGTAAAATTACATTTCATCATTTTTCTATTGACGGGAATTGCGATTTACCTTTCGTTTCTTTTCGATTATACTGAAGGCAGGGAATATTTCGCCTTTTCGCCCATACTCATCGTGCCCATTTTACTTGGCTGGATTTTGTTCGGCATAAATTATTTCAAGACCCTCTATAAACATGTTCGCGGATGGCCCGTTTATTTTTGGATGTGGGGCACGGGCATCGTGTTTATGTGCTATCATTTATTGGAGGCACATTTCTGGCTGCTCGATTTTTTCCGGTTGAATTTCATAAAGGATTTTGCCGTACAGTGGAAAAGCTATGGCTCCTTTACCGGCTCGTGGAATATGCTGGTTTACGGAATTTCGATTTATTTGATGTCAAAAATTAAGAAAGACAGCAATGTGGCAACAAATAAAATTGCTTTTTTTTTCTACTTTTTGGGATTGGCCAATTTAATGTTTGGCTGGGCGCACCACACTTATCTGTTGCCCACCCAACCGTGGATTCGCTATGTGGCTTATGCCATAAGCATGACTGAGTGGATTGTGCTGGCCTCGATTATCTACAACTGGAAACGCTCGGTTTTGAAGGTTGAAAAGGAAAACCACCCAATGGCATACCGTTTTTTGCTATCTACCGATTTGTGGATTTTTTTGAATATAATTCTCGCTTTGCTTTTTTCAATTCCTGCAATCAATTTCTTTACACACGGTACGCATATTACAGTGGCGCACTCCATGGGCACGACCATTGGCATAAACACCACAATACTTTTTTCGGCGTTGTTTTTTGTGCTGCACCAAATTTATTCAAATTTTGAAACCGACCGAAAATGGGTGCGGCGCGGTTTTGTTTCCTTCAATATTTCGCTCTTCTTTTTTTGGATTTCACTTTTGGTCGCGGGTGCAAAACGCAGTTATTGGATGTACGTTTCAAAGAGCGGCCTCTTTTCAGAAATGCAGGATTCGCTGGTTCCGGTATATATTTCCTTCAGCATCTTTGGCTTTGGCATTATCGTTTCGCTTTTAGTGGTGGCGTTCCCAATATTTAAAGGACTTCTGTTGAAAATGAACACGAAAAAAGAGCGGTTTTTATGATTTATGTCATATTAAATTTATGCGCAACACGCTAATTTTGAACCCTTTTAAATTGAAGTTGAAATAGAATGGATTTAGCCGAAAAAATAAAAAATTTAAAAAAGGAAAAGAATGCCGTAATCCTCGCGCACTATTACCAAGTACCCGAAATTCAAGAGGTGGCAGATTTTGTGGGCGACAGCTTGGGCCTTTCGCAAAAAGCGGCCCAAACCGAGGCAGAAATAATTGTTTTTGCAGGGGTGCATTTTATGGCTGAAACCGCCAAAATATTGAATCCCGATAAAAAAGTGCTACTGCCAGATTTGATGGCGGGCTGCTCGCTGGCAGATTCCTGTCCGCCGGAGGCTTTCGGAAAATTGGTTGAGGCACATCCGGACCATGTAGTGATTACTTATGTGAATTGCTCTGCAGAGGTAAAAGCTTTAAGCGATATTATTTGCACTTCTTCAAACGCCGAAAAAATCGTTAATTCCGTGCCGAAAGATGTCCCAATTATTTTTGCGCCCGATAAAAACCTGGGGAAGTATATCCAGAAAAAAACCGGAAGACAAATGCTGCTTTGGGATGGCGCATGCATTGTGCACGAAGCGTTTTCAATGGACAAACTTTTAAAACTGTACAAAGAACATCCCGGCTCAAAAATAATTGCGCATCCCGAAAGTGAAAGCCATATCCTTGAAACTGCCAATTACGTTGGTTCCACAGCGGGAATGATTGATTATGTGAAAAAACATCCTTCGGAAAAATTCATAGTTGCAACCGAAGCTGGCATACTTCACAAAATGCAGCACGAAGTGCCCGGCGCTGTTTTAATTCCCGCTCCTATTGAAGAGGACAACACTTGCGCCTGCAGCGAATGTGCGTTTATGAAAATGAACACGTTGCAAAAATTATACAATTGTTTGCTGAATGAAAATCCGCAGATTGAGATTTCAAAAGAGATACTGAATAAAGCGCTTCTACCCCTTGAACGGATGCTTGAATTATCAAAATGATGGAAACCAATTTTTTAATTATCGGTTCGGGAGCTGCAGGATTAACACTTGCTGTGAAACTTGCTGACAAATTTCCGAAGAAAAAACTAACCATTGTAAGCAAGGCCCACGAAGCCGAATCGAATACTAAATATGCACAGGGAGGAGTAGCCGCGGTGTTTGATTTCAGCGAAGATTCCTTCCAAAACCACATTGAAGACACATTGAATGCGGGAGATGGGTTTTGCGACAGGGACGTTGTGGAAATAGTGATAAAAGATGGTCCAAAAAGATTACGGGAATTGATGGAATGGGGAGCCAATTTTGACACTGACGCCGAGGGCAAACTTACCTTGGGAAAAGAAGGTGGCCACTCACAATTTAGGGTAATCCATCATAAAGATACTACGGGCAATGAAATTGAACGCGTTCTTTTGGAGCGTGCCTACCAGTTTAGGAATATTACGATACTGCCGCATCATTTTGCTATAGATTTAATCACGGAGCATCATTTACCCAACAGAAACCTTGAAAATAATTCGTGTTTTGGAGTGTATGTTTTGGATCAGATTTCGGGAAGTATTTTTACAATAAAAGCAGATTGTACAACGCTGGCTTCGGGAGGGATTGGGCAAGTTTATGGCCATACCACAAATCCTGGCATAGCAACTGGCGATGGAATTGCAATGGCCTATCGCGCAAAGGCCCGAATAAAAAATATGGAGTTTATACAGTTTCATCCCACTGCTTTTTACGATGGAAATAACGGCGCGTCTTTTTTAATTTCCGAGGCTGTGCGTGGCTTCGGAGCTTTTCTTCGGAATAAAAATGGGGAACGGTTTGTGTTTGGGTATGACGAACGGGGCGAACTGGCTTCAAGGGATATAGTTTCGCAAGCAATTGATTTTGAAATGAAAGAATCTGGAAACGACTGTGTTTATTTGGATTGCACCCATTTAAATATTGAAGCTTTCAAACAAAATTCCCCAAATATTTATGAAACCTGTTTGCAAAAAAATATCGACGTTTCAAAAGATTGGATTCCCGTGGTTCCAGCGGCACATTATCTGTGTGGTGGCATTGCGGTCGATCAAGACGGAAAAACCTCTATCAAAAATCTTTTTGCCTGTGGGGAATGTTCCTGCACGGGTTTGCATGGCGCCAATAGGTTAGCATCAAATTCATTGCTGGAAGCGTTGGTGTATGCGGACCGTATTTTTCGTTATCTCTGCAAATATCAGCCTTTGCGTAATAAACTAACAATTCCTGAGTGGAATGACGAAGGTACGGTTTTATTGATGGAAGAAGAAATATTTCCAAAAAAAACCAGGGAATTGCAGTTATTGATGCGAAGATTTGCAGGTGTAGTCCGTAATAGTAAGGATTTAAGGGAAGCTTCTGCCCAACTTGAAGTTTTGTATTCCCAAACGGAAACACTTTATCGAAAACATAAATTGAATACTGCGCTTTCCCAACTTCGGAATATGATAAATGTAGCGCATTTAATTATCCAGCAATCCTTAAAACAAAACAAGAATCGCGGCGGATTTTACAATGAAGATTACAGTATAAAAACAAAAAATGAAAAATATGCAACAGTTAATGCACAATAGTATGGCCAAATCTATGAATTATGCCCAATACATTTCCCTCACCAAAAACTTGGCAGAGGAGGGCAGAACCACGGGCGAGCAAACTTCGGAAAAAATACATTTTACGAAATTGAATTACAGCAGAATGAAAAGGTTGAACAAAACCATAGAGATTCCTGAGGAATATATTGAGGCGTTAGGTAATATTTCAGAAAAGCAAACGTGGCTTGTTATCAGCGAACCCTGGTGTGGCGATGCGGCAAACACGCTTCCCATATTGAACAAAATAGCACAGCTTTCAGAAAATATAGAATTAAGAATCGTCCTTCGCGATGAAAACCCTGAATTGATGGAGCAATTTCTCACCAACGGTTCGCGCTCCATCCCTAAAATCATTATGATTGATGCCGATATGAATGTTATAAACCATTGGGGTCCGCGGTCTAAAGCGGCCAGCCAATTTGTAAATGATTATAAACAACATTACGGAAAAATTGATGATGCTTTTAAGGAAATGTTGCAAATATGGTATAACAATGATAAAGGTGTTTCCGTGCTGAAGGATATTTTGGAATCAATTGAGGTAAAGGCATAAATCTGACTTAAATCATTTTAAGAACAATTCAGAAATCCAATCTTTGCACAAAATTAAAAGGTATGAAAATAGTTTCCGCCGAAGAGGCCGTGCAAATAGTAAAATCAAACAACCGAGTGTTTTTCCAAGGTGCCGCAATGACTCCCAATTTATTGATAGACACCTTATGCGAACGCTACAGTGAACTGAAAAATGTTGAGATAATCCAAATACATACCCACGGCGAGGCAAAATACACCCAGCCGCCATACACCGATGCCTTCCATTTATCCAGTTGTTTTGTGGGCGACAATGTGCGAAAGGGTATCAATTCAGTCCACGGAGATTATATTCCCGTATTCTTAAGCGAAGTACACTGGCTTTTCAGACGAAATATTCTTCCGCTGGATGTCGCTTTCATTCAGGTTTCACCGCCGGACAAACATGGTTTTTGCTCGTTGGGCCTTTCGGTAGATGTTACCCTGCCCGCAATACAAACGGCAAAAAAGGTGGTGGCACAAATAAATCCGCAGGTACCGCGAACACATGGCGATGGCACTATTCACATAAAAAATATTGATTTTGCAGTGGAAATCGATACGCCCATCCACGCTTCGGTTTTGGGAGCCCCCACGGAAGTTGAAGCTACCATCGGGAAGCACGTTGCAAGCTTGGTGGAAGATGGTGCTACCCTGCAAATGGGAATTGGGAACATTCCCAACGCCGTGCTTCACAATCTGCACAACCATAAAAGATTGGGAATACACACCGAAATGTTTAGCGATGGCATTCTTCCCTTGGTTGAAAAAGGAATTATTACAGGGGAGGATAAAGTTGTAAAAACAGGAAAAATTGTGACCTGTTTCGCGATGGGTACAAAGGGTTTGTACGATTTTATAGATGACAACCCGTTGGTGCATTTCAAGGAAGCGGGCTACACAAACGATACGGCTATAATCCGCCGCAATCCAAAAGTTACCGCCATAAACAGCGCCATAGAAATAGATTTGACTGGGCAGGTGTGTGCCGATAGCATTGGAATGTACCAATATTCCGGGGTTGGTGGCCAAATGGATTTTATACGCGGTGCCTCGCTTTCGGAAGGAGGGAAACCCATAATAGCAATGCCTTCAATAACCAATAAAGGAATTTCGAAAATCAATCCATTTTTAAAGGAAGGTGCCAGCGTAACCACCACCCGGGCGCATGTTCACTACGTTGCTACGGAATATGGTGTTGTAAATCTTTTTGGAAAAAGCCTTCAGCAACGGGCAAAGGCGCTCATTTCAATAGCACATCCCAATCATCGGGAAACCTTGGAAATGGAGGCAAAAAAACGTTTCGGATTTTAAAGGGAAGGTCGAAAACTTTTAAAATTTAAGATAATATTATCCTCAATTTGGGTAGCTATTGGGTAAATTTGAAAAAAATGAAATTATGTTTTCAAAAGCCTGTGAATATGGCATCAGGGCAGTCCTTTTTATAGCAAAGCAGTCCCAAAGCGACCAGCGGCCCAACATTGCCGAGATTGCCCAAGCCATAAATTCGCCCGAACCTTTTACCGCGAAAATTTGCCAGCAATTGGTTCGCGAAAATATTTTGTTGTCGAAAAAAGGTCCTCGCGGCGGATTTTATTTGGAAAAGGATTCTCCCTTAAAATTGGCCGATATTGTGGTGGCCATTGATGGTGAAAAAATTTTTAACGGCTGCGGGCTGGGCCTTTCGGAATGTTCTTCGGAAAATCCATGCCCCATTCACAACCAATATTTGGAAATCCGTAGTGCCCTGAAGCAGATGTATGAAAATGCTTCGGTAATGGATCTTTCGGTAAGCTTGGAGGAAGGCGAAACTTTTTTGAAATTATAATGGGAAAAAATGAAGAATGATATATTGAGTTTGAACGACGTTAAAAATTTAGTGGATTCCTTTTACGGTAAGGTACAGCAAGATATATTGTTGAAGGATATTTTCAATAATATAATCCAAAACCACTGGCCCGTACATCTTGAAAAAATGTACACTTTTTGGCAAACCGTACTCTTGGGCGAGCATACCTATTACGGCAGCCCTTTTCCGCCGCACGCCAATATGCCCATAAACAAAGAACATTTTGACCGTTGGCTGCAACTGTTTTTTGAAACTATTGATGAAAATTTTGACGGTAAAATTGCTGATGAAGCCAAGTGGCGTGCATCCAAAATGGCGGAGATGTTTCAGTTTAAGATTGAAAATTTTCGGAAGACTGGAAATTCCCTTCTTATTTGATACAGATTCCACTCTTCATTTGGCATTTAATTTTATCAGGGAAATAGCAGGAAACAATAGTTAATTAATTTAGGATAATTTTATCTTAAATATAAATACTTTATCTTTGCAGTGCTTTTTGGAACCACCAATTAGCAGGTATCACAATCGGAATAACAGATTTAAATAATATTATTATGAAAACAGCATCACTGACAAACAATGTAGAATATCACGAAACTCGGCCAACAATCCAAGTATTGTTGGAAACGGAAACAGGGAAGGAAATAAGAATTGTTTTCAAAAAGGACCAAATAATGAAAGAGCACAAAACTCCTTTCCCCATTGTGGTTGAGATTTTTGAGGGTAGTATGGATTTTGGGGTAAACGGCGAGCTACATTCACTAAATAAGGGAGATTTAATTGCTTTGGAGGGCGGCGTGCCACACGACCTTCGGGCGACAAACGACAGTATAGTGCGGTTAAGCTTAAACAAAGCTGATAGTGCCAAGCGTGTGAAAAAAGTCGCACAAAATTCTTAGAATGAAAAACAAGACAATCAATACTGAACAAGGCCATTGGATACTTGCCAAAATGGGAAAAAAAATATTACGACCCGGGGGGAGGGAACTTACGTTGAAATTAATTGAAAATTTAAAAATCACCGCCAAAGATGCCGTTGTGGAATTTGCCCCGGGAATGGGATACACCGCTTCTTTTTTGTTGAAAAATCAGCCAAAATCCTATACTGGTATTGAGCTGAACGAGGAAGCGGCTGAAAGATTGTCTCGAAAAATGAAAGGTTCCAATTGTAATGTTTTAAATAGAAGCGCAGCCGATACTTCATTGAACGAATCCTCTGTAGAAAAAGTGATAGGCGAGGCAATGCTAACGATGCAAGTAGACTACCGCAAGTCTGAAATTATTGGGGAAGCGTTTCGCATTTTGAAAAAGGGAGGACTGTACGGAATCCATGAATTGGGATTGGTGCCGGATGGACTCGACCCGGCAGTTAAGGACGGCATACAGTTGGAACTCGCAAAAGCAATAAAGGTAAACGCCAGACCGCTATCACAGGCAGAATGGTGTCAATTGTTGGAGAGCGAAGGATTTAAAATCAAGGAAATCCACATTGCACCAATGCACCTTTTGGAACCCAAACGCATCATAAACGACGAAGGTATTTTCCGGACGATGAAAATCATGTTTAATATTTTGACCCACCCCGAAGCTAAAGATAGAATTAGGAATATGCGCCACATCTTCCAAAAATATGAAAAGCAAATGGCCGCCTTCGCAATAATTGCCGAAAAATAAAATACCCAGCCTCCGCGATTTGTAAAGCCTAAAAAACAAAAATGCTATGAAAAAATCCAAACCAATTAAACGCCACCAAGCCCTGCAACCATTGAGTCGCCAGCACCATTTCGGATTGCTGTTCAGTTGGAAATTACGGAAGGGTTTCAGCAAAAATATTGCCATTGAAAGATTGCAGGAATATGCAATATGGTTTTTTAAGCAGGAAATTAAACCACATTTTCTAGCGGAAGAGCAATATATTTTTCCAATCTTGAATGAAGAAAATGAATTGGTTGTTCGCGCGCTTCGGGAACATAGAAGAATCGAGCGGCTTTTCAGCGATACCGAAAACCCTGAAAAATCACTGAGCCTTTTGGAAGAGGAACTGGACGCCCACATTCGCTTTGAGGAACGTATTCTTTTTAACAAGATACAAAAAGTTGCCACTGAGGTACAGCTCAAAAAAATAGCTGAAATCCATGCCGAGCCCGAAAAACATGCGGAGTACCACGATGCCTTTTGGGAATAATGAAAATACTTTTATTTAAGATAAAAAAGTCTTTTTATGATTTAAGTCATATTTTACTTTTGCATTTCTTCTGAAATTTGTCCCATACTATTTTTAAAACTTCTGAAAAATGACAACACTTCAAGAAAGAACAGTAGCCGATGTGGTTACCCAAAACATAAAAGCCGCACATATTTTTAAAAAGCACGGCATCGATTTTTGCTGTGGTGGCGGTGTAAGTATTAAAAGGGCGTGCGAAAAGGCAAACATTGACCCTTCAATTTTAGAGACGGAACTGTTAAATCTGGACATGGTTCAAGACAGGGGAATAGATTACAATAGTTGGAAACTCGATTTTCTGGCAGATCATATTGAAAATATACACCACGCCTACGTTGAGGAAAACAGCCCAATGTTGCTGCAATACGCCCAGCGCGTCAACCACGTTCACGGTCACCATTACACCGAGTTGGTTGAAATTGAAAAATTGGTAAAACAAGTGGTTCATGAATTGGCTTCACACATGAAAAAAGAGGAGCTGATACTATTTCCTTTCATAAAAAGAATGGTGAAAGCGGAACGGGAAAACGGCCCATTGCCTGCAATCCATTTCGAGACGGTTGAAAACCCTATAAAAATGATGGAAGCCGAGCACGAGGAAGCCGGGGAATTATTGCGGAAAATTGCTGAGCTGAGCAACAATTACACTCCGCCCCAAGGAGCCTGCAACACCTACCGCGCTTTTTATGCCAAGCTCGATGAATTTGAACAGGATTTGCACCAGCATGTACATTTGGAAAACAATATACTTTTTCCCAAAGCATTGAAATTGGAAAAAAAATTGAAAGTGGATTAAAAACTTCGCCCCAAATCTTGGTTTTTTTTAGTTGATTGGTTTTTTTTACAGTTCGGAATTTTGGCGCTGATACATATCTGGAGCCATATTCCGGACTGTTTTTTTTAATTTAGACCCTCAATGGATATTAAGAAACATATCGTCGTTGCGCTGTTTTATTTTTTATTGGTTGCACTGATGGGGGTTTTATTGCGATTTTTTTATGTGGCCCCCATTCCGTTGAACTATAAATTCATACTGCATGCCCATTCCCACACCGCCTTGCTGGGCTGGGTTTATTTGGGGTTAACCACTTTAATCTACAAAATATTTCTCGCTTCCGCAGAAAGACCAAAACAATACAATCGCATATTTTTATTCACCAATTTTTGCATCCTCGGAATGTTGTTAACTTTTCCAATCCAAGGTTATGCGCTGTTTTCCATTATTTTTTCCACGTTGTTTTTATTTGCTTCGTATTGGTTTACATGGTTCGCTTTTAAATTTATTCCGAGTGATAATAAAAACCGTTTCTCCTGGAAATTGATAAAAACCTCGCTGTTGTATTTAGTGTTTTCGAGCCTTGGACCGTGGGCTGTTGGGATTGTAATGGCAACTATGGGTAGTGAGTCCATTTGGTATAAAAATGCTATTTATTTTTATCTGCATTTTCAATACAACGGTTGGTTTATATTTGCTCTCTTGGGGATATTGTTTTATTTTTTTGAAGAAAAAGATATTCATTTCAATTCTGAAAAACTTAAGTCGTTCTATCTACTTTTAAATGCCGGCGTAATATTTACTGTATTTCTTTCGGTACTTTGGTCTTTGCCGCCTACGGTTTTTTATCTGCTCGGGCTGGCTGGTGCTGTGGCGCAGGTTCTCGCATTCCATGAGCTTTATCTACTATTTAAAAATTATTTCGTCATTTTAACAAAATCACTGCAACGGTCGGCTTATTTTCTTTTGCAATTTGCTGGAATTATGCTCCTACTAAAACTTCTGATGCAACTGTTTTCAGCAATTCCGTACTTCGCACGCATCGCATTTCAGTTCCAGGATTTTGTGATAGGGTATCTACATTTGGTTTTCCTTGGAATTGTAATTACCACAATGCTCGCATTTTTAAAATATTATGAATTGATCCGGCTGCCAAAATCATTTGTTGTATTTTTTTTCCTGGCGTTTTTCTCGACTGAAATTTTAATATTTTATAAAGCTATTTCCTTTTGGTTGGGTCTTCCCTTTCTTTCAAATTACTATGTAATTTTAGCTTGCTTTACTTGTTTTTTTCCCGTTGCGATAGCAATTTTATTTTTCAGAAATCTGAAAATTTTTTAAATTACAGCTTAATAGTGGTTTTTGAATAATTTTTATTTCACCATAAGAACCAAAATTGATAATTATCATTTCCTAAAAATACATTCAGCGCAACCTTTGCAATGGGCAAAACGAGAAACCTTTTGATCAATGATAAATTGTTACCACTGCGGCGATCCGTGTCTGGACGTTGAGATTAAAGACTGCGAGAAATCGTTTTGTTGCTATGGTTGCAAAACGGTTTTCAACATTCTGCACGAGAATGACCTTACTTATTACTACGATCTGGAAAAAAATCCAGGGATCTCGCCTAAGGAAATTGCGGGAAGATATGATTTTCTCGAAAACACCACTATTGTTGAAAAACTGCTCGAATTCAACGATGGCACCACGCATATTGTTTCCTTTTTGATCCCTTCCATCCATTGCAGCAGTTGTATTTGGATTCTTGAGAATCTGAACAAACTCAATTCCGCCGTGAAATCATCAAAGGTAAATTTTCCGGAAAAGACGGTGCGGATAACGTTTTCTTCAGAAGAAATTTCCTTAAAAGATATTGTAATCTTATTGAGCAAAATTGGGTATGAACCCTATATTTCACTGGAAGACTCAGAGAAAAAAACAAACCGGAAGGACCGAAGTTTAATTTATAAACTGGGCATTGCAGGTTTTGCTTTTGGAAATGTAATGTTCCTTTCCTTCCCCGAATATTTTGAACAGACCGAGTTTTGGCTGGAACGGTTCAAGCCCGTATTCCGGTGGTTGATGTTTGCTTTTTCCCTTCCCGTGGTTTTTTATGCGGGCAGCGGTTATTTCACTTCGGCCTACAAAGGGCTGCGTTCCAAAATTTTAAATATTGATGTGCCCATTGCGTTGGGAATATCCGTGCTTTTTATACGAAGTACGTTAGATATCGTAATGGATTGGGGCACGGGTTTTTTTGATAGTTTGACAGGGCTTGTTTTCTTTTTGCTCCTCGGAAAATTTTTTCAGCAAAAAACCTACAGCTATCTTTCATTCGAGCGCGATTACAAATCGTATTTTCCCATTGCCGTTACGCGACTTTTCAAAAATAATGAAGGGAAAAACTTTGAGGAGCAGGCGGAGGTTTACACGGTGAAAAAAGGCGATAGGCTGCTTATCCATAACAATGAAATTATTCCCGTGGATGCCATTCTTATCAATGGAAATGCATTGATTGATTACAGTTTTGTGACGGGGGAAGCGGAGCCTATTTCCAAACAGAGCGGCGATAAGCTTTTTGCGGGCGGAAGGCAACAGGCAGGAATTTTGGAAGTGGAAGTACTGAAACCCGTGTCGCAGAGCTACTTGACGCAATTGTGGGGCAATGAGATTTTCAGTAAGGAAAAGGCAGGTATTTTTGAATCCATTACCGATAGTATCAGCAAGCGGTTTACCGTTACCCTTCTTTCCATCGCCTTTATTGCCACTATTTTTTGGTTGGTTTTTGATCCCTCAAAAGCATTTAATGTGTTCACTTCGGTATTGATTGTTGCCTGTCCATGTGCCATTGCTTTGGCAGCGCCCTTTACTTTGGGAAATCTTTTGCGCATTTTTGGAAGGGAAAAATTGTATTTAAAGGAAGCCTCCGTAATTGAGCAAATGGCAAAGGTGGATATGGTAGTTTTCGATAAAACGGGAACCCTTACTACCAACCAAAAAAACCTTATTTCATACGAAGGGGTAGCACTTTCTGAGGAAGAAATTCAATTGCTTACAAGCACCCTGCGTGCATCAAGCCATCCGTTGAGCCGATCGCTATATCAAATTCTGGATAAAAACAACATCCGCACCCTCGATGAATTTGAAGAGGAGGTAGGAAAGGGAATTGCGGCAACTTCAAACAAAAATTCCATAAAAGTTGGCTCCTTCGAATTTGTGGGAAACAACGGAAATACTTCGGAATTCAGAAATAAAACTACCGTCCATATAAGCGCAAACAAAATATATAAAGGCTGTTACATTTTCAATAGCGAATATAGAATTGGAATGGACCAACTTTTTGCGCAATTGGCCACAAAAAAGGAAGTATCCGTACTTTCGGGTGATAATGAAGGGGAGCGGGAACGTTTGGTGCAATTGCTTCCCACGGGAACAGAATTGTATTTCAACCAAAAACCGGATGACAAACTCCAGTTTATAAAAAAACTTCAGCAAGACGGAAAAAAAGTAATGATGATAGGCGATGGCCTAAACGATGCGGGTGCATTGAAACAGAGCGATGTTGGGTTTGTGGTTTCAGAAAATACGAATGTGTTTTCACCCGCCTGCGATGGAATTTTGGATGCTTCACAATTCAAAAGGATTGCACACTTTTTGAAAATTTCAGAAAAGGGAATGCGAATTATAAAATGGGCGTTTTTGCTTTCGCTACTCTATAATTTGGTGGGGCTGGGCTTTGCCGTAACTGGGCATTTGCGCCCAGTAGTGGCGGCTATTTTAATGCCGCTCAGTTCCATTAGCATTGTGGTTTTTACTACTGTGGCAGCCCAATATTTGGGAAAGAAATTAAGAATGGATATAAATAGGAAAAGTTGACAAATGTCATAATTTAAGGATGGGTACAACTATACTTTTGAAATATAATTTATAAAAATGACGATAATTTACA
>Ga0079224_100006003_pt1 | contig 16030 bp, 12 predicted proteins | sample Stecom2015_FD_80414 | JGI IMG/M metagenome (GOLD analysis project Ga0079224, IMG submission 80414) | Agricultural soil microbial communities from Utah to study Nitrogen management - Steer compost 2015 | ecosystem: Environmental > Terrestrial > Soil > Agricultural land | place: USA: Utah...
CACGCGGACCTGGACATCGCGGACGCGGACGCCGCCGCTGCGCTGGACCGCACCGCGATCATCAAGCTCAACGGGGGGCTCGGCACCTCGATGGGCATGGACAAGGCCAAGTCCCTGCTGCCGGTGCGTGCGTCCGGCGGCGAGATGCTCAGCTTCCTCGACGTCATCGCCGGGCAGGTCCGTGCCGCACGCGCCGCCACCGGGGCACGCCTGCCGCTCATCCTCATGAACTCCTTCCGCACGCGGGAGGACTCGCTCTGCGCACTCGCTCGTGCCGGCGACCTCGCCGTCGACGGGCTGCCGCTGGACTTCCTGCAGAACCGGGAGCCCAAGCTGCGCGCTGACACCCTGGAGCCGGTCGAGTGGCCGGCGGCTCCGGACCTCGAGTGGTGCCCACCCGGCCACGGCGACCTGTACCCGGCACTGCACGCCTCCGGCGTCGTCAAGGCCCTGCTGGAGGCGGGCTTCCGGTACGCCAGCGTGTCCAACGCGGACAACCTCGGGGCAGCGCCGGACGGCCGGATCGCCGCGTGGTTCGCCGCCTCGGGCGCGCCGTACGCCGCAGAGATGTCCCTCAAGACACCCGCGGACGTCAAGGGCGGACAGCTCGTGATCCGCAGGTCCGACGGACGGATCATCCAGCGCGAGACCGCGCAGACGCATCCCGACGACCTCGACATCGCCCTCGATCCGGAGCGGCACCGCTACTTCCACACCAACAACCTGTGGTTCGACCTCGAGGCGCTCGACGCTGAGTTGGAACGCACCGGCGGGGTGCTGGAACTGCCGCTCATCCGCAACGAGAAGACGGTGGACCCGACCGATCCCGACTCGCCTGCCGTGATCCAGATCGAGTCGGCGATGGGAGCCGCCGTAGCGGTGTTCGAGGGCGCGCAGGTCATCGAGGTGGGCCGGGAACGATTCCTCCCGGTGAAGACGACCAACGACCTGCTGCTCCTGCGCTCGGACGTCTACGACCTCACCGAGGACTACCGGCTGCGCGCCACGGTGACCCCACCACTGGTCAAGCTGTCCAAGACCTACAAGACGATCGGCGACTTCGATGCGAGGTTCCCGGCCGGTGCACCGTCGCTGCGGTCCGCCACGGCGCTGACGGTCGAGGGGGACTGGACGTTCGGTGGGGGTGTCACGGTCGAGGGTGACGCCGCGCTGCCCGACCGCGCGGAGCCCGCGAGAGTGCCGGACGGAGCGCGGGTCACCGCCGAGGGCGTCAGCGGCTGATCACCTCGCCGGGGACGTCGCCGCACGCCCGCGGGAGCGGCCGCGACCACCACGGCGCCGTCGGCCACGGCCGGATCCGCCGGGCTTCCCGGACGGAGCGCCGGCACCACCGCGAGCGGGTGCCGCCGTTGGGGATGCCGGTGCCGTCCAGGGCCCCGGGCGGCTGTGCTCGCCGGGTGCGAGCTCACGCAGCACCGGATGGTCGACCGTCCCGACGGACGTCGTGGCCGGCTTGATCCGCGCAGCCCGCATGAGGGCGCGCACGTCGCGGAGCTGGTCCTCGGTGGCCAGCGTGACGACCGTCCCGGCGGCACCGGCGCGCGCCGTGCGACCGGAGCGGTGCAGGTACGCCTTGTGCTCGGCCGGCGGGTCGGCGTGCACCACCAGGGCGACGTCGTCGACGTGGATACCGCGAGCGGCGATGTCGGTGGCCACCAGGGCGGTCGCCGTGCCGTCGTGGAACGCCGCGAGATTGCGGGTGCGGGCGTTCTGGCTGAGGTTGCCATGCAGGTCGACGGCCGGGACGCCCTGGCCGTTGAGCTTCCGGGCGAGCGCCTTGGCGCCGTGCTTGGTCCGCGTGAACAGCACCGTCCGGCCGGGCGCGCTGGCCAGGTCCACGAGGACCGAGAGCCGTAGATCGCGCGGCAGCGTCAGCAGGTGGTGGTCCATCGCGGCCACGGGGGACTGGGCCGAGTCGGCTTGGTGCACCCGCGGGTCGGTGAGGTAGCGCCGGACGAGCACGTCGATGGCGTTGTCGAGAGTCGCCGAGAACAGCATGCGTTGGCCCCGCCTCGGCGTCGCGTCGAGAAGCCGGCGCACGGCGGGCAGGAACCCGAGGTCAGCCATGTGGTCGGCCTCGTCCAGCACCGTGATCTCGACCTCGGTCAGCGAGCAGTGTCCCTGACCGATGAGGTCCTCGAGGCGGCCGGGGCAGGCGATGAGGAGGTCGACGCCGCGGCGCAGTGCCTCGACCTGCGGCTGCTGGCCGACGCCGCCGAAGACGGTGGTGATCCGCAGCCCTGCCGCCTGGGCGAGCGGGCGGACGGCCTGCTCGATCTGGGCGGCCAGCTCCCGCGTCGGGGCGAGGACGAGTGCGCGCGGCCGACGCGCCTGCGGGCGGCGACCTGAACGGCGCAGCCGGGTCAGCAGCGGCAGGGCGAAGGCGAGCGTCTTGCCGGAGCCCGTCCGGCCACGTCCGAGGACGTCGCGGCCGGCGAGGGAGTCGGGCAGTGTCGCGGCCTGGATGGGGGTGGGGACGGTGATCCCGGCGTCGTGCAGCACGGCGGCCATGTCGCCGGGAAGGCCGAGGTCGGTGAAGGTGGACAGGGAAGGGCTGACTGAAGCAGCAGAAGTCACAGAGAATCTTTCGGTCGGCGTCTCGCCGCGGAGGTCCCCGCCGGCCGGCGGGATCGCGGAAGCGGAGCCCGCGATGGCGCGACATGTGCATCGCGCAGGGCCGGGGCAAGACCAGCCGGCCGCGAACCAGTCTACACGCGCGCCGCTCAGGAGCCGGTGAGGGCGGCGTCGTCCAGCTCGACGGCGGCCACCCACTCGCGCTTCAGGGCTCGCCACCGCTCGTCGTCGACCCCGCGGCGCCAGTACCCGGACGCGGACAGCTGCTCGCGGCTGACGCCCAGCTCGGCGCGCGCCCAGCGTCGCAGCACCCGCACGCAGTTGGCCTCGCCGTGGAGGAAGGCATGCGGAGCGCCGGCGGGCAGCTCACCGCGCTCGTGTGCGCCGATGACCGCCTCCTCCAAGGATTCGGTCCCGCGGATCACCCAGCTGATCCGGGTATCGGCCGGCGCCCGGAGGTCCTGCCGGTCCGCCTCGCTGGGCACCTCGACGAACGCGCGGGCGACGGCGTCGTGCGGCATGGCCTCGAGCGCGGCAGCGATCGCCGGCAGCGCGGCGTCGTCCCCGGCGAGTAGGTGCCAGCGAGCCTGCGGGTCGGGAGCGTAACCGCCACCGGGCCCGAGGAAGGTCACCTGATCGCCCGGCCGGACCCGCTGCGCCCAGGGACCGCCGTACCCCTCGTCGCCGTGCACCACGATGTCGATGTCCCAGGCGTCCTCCCGGACGTCGCGGATCGTGTAGGTGCGCAGGGTGGGACGTCCGTCCGGTTCCTCGGGCTCGGCCATGACCAGCTTGATGTACCGATCCGTGTACGAGGTCGGGTCCACGCGCGCGAGCTCGTCACCGGTCAGGGTCACCCGCACGAGATTCGGCGTGACGCGCCACGCAGCCGCGACGTCGACCGTGTGCGGTACCCGCTTGCGCTTCGGTGTCTCCGTCATGGTTAGGCAAGCCTAACCTCCGGGCGGCCGTGGATGTCAGGACCGAGTGACTCAGCTCACGTCGGCTGCCTCGCCGGCGCCGAGCACCGCCCACCCGCGAGGGGGCACGGTCACGGTGGCGGCGTGCTCGTCGAGCTCACCGGACCCGGCGAGCAGCACGGTCGCGTCCGCGGCCGGAAGCCGCGCCCCGTCGTCGGCGATGTTGAGGGCCGTGACGACCGCCGCGCCGTCGGTCCCGGTGCGCAGTACCAGCCAGGTGTGAGCGACGTCGACGACGTCGGTGGCCGCCTCGTGCAGCCACGGGTTCCGGCGCCGGACGGCGATCAGGTTGCGGTGGGCTCGCCAGATCGGGTGGTCCGCCAGATCCCCCGGGCCGGGCGGCTGGGCCGGGAACGCCGGCCGGACGGCGTCGTCGCCGCCGAGCCGGTCCTCCTTCACCCCCGTCATGCCGAGCTCGTCGCCGGCGTAGACGGCGGGGGTGCCGGCCACGGTCAGCAGGATGGCGACGGCGTGCGGGACCAGGTCCTCGCCGACGGCCGAGGCGATCCGGGTGACGTCGTGGTTGCCGACGAAGGTGGCGGGGACGAACGTCTCGAGCATGCCGCGGTGGCGACCGAGGGCGTGCTCGGTCTCGAAGAGGTTGCGGTCCGCGATCCCGTGCCAGATGCCCTGCCACAGCTCGTACTGGGTGACGGTGTCCATCCCAGACCCGGCCACCAGCTGGGAGTAGTCGCCGTGGATGACCTCGCCGAGGAACCAGGCGTCCGGGTGGCGTTCGCGCACACGCGGCAGCACGGCCTGCCAGAACTGCGGCGGCACCGCGTAGGCCGCGTCGAGGCGCCAGCCGTCGATGCCCCGGTCGAGCCAGTGCGTCATCACGTCGGTGACCACGTCCACGACGGCCGGGGAAGAGTGGTCGAGCTCGACGAGGGCCTCGTGCCCCTCGAACACGTCGGCGGGGACCGGCCCGCCGGGTTCGTAGGAGTCCCAGTGGATCCGGAACAGGTTGGCCGTGGCGGCGTCACGGCCGTGGGCCTCGACCTCGGCGAACGCGGGATGGGTGCGGGCCACGTGGTTGAAGACGCCGTCGAACAGGAGTCGGATCCCGCGCTCGCGGCACGCGGCGACCAGGCGGTCCACGTCGGCCTCGTCGCCCAGGCGCGGATCGAGGCGATAGTGATCGACCGTGTCGTAGCCGTGCGTCTCGGAGGCGAAGACCGGACCGAGCAGCAGGCCGTTGAGGCCGAGATCGACGAGGTGATCGAGCCACGGCTCGAGGTGGCGCAGCCGGTGGGCCGGGGCGCGCTCATCGTCCGTGGCCGGGCGGACGGGGGCGCCGGTGAAGCCGAGCGGGTACACGTGCCACCACAGGGCGTGGCGCACCCATTCCGGCTCGTCACGGGTCATGCGTCGGCCCTCCGCACGGTCAGGCGCCATCGATCGTCAGGCACTGTCGGTCGGTTCAGCTTCCCATGTGGCCGACGGATGCGAACGCGATGCAACTCCTGGCGTGGCCTGTCCGTTGGCCAGGGGTGGGAGGAGATGTCGCATGCACGAGCAGGACGACGCAGTGATCACTGACCGCCGGGCCGAAATGGCCGCCGAGCGGGCGCTCGTCGAGGCCGAGCGCGAGTTCTGGGATCGCATGGCGCGGGCGGGCCTCGACGAGGACACGGCCGAGGCTGATCCGGTGCTCAGGTCGACGGCTCGCGACGCAGGGTGACCCGGACCGCACCCGGTGTCGACCACCTGGGACGATGCTGACTCCGGTGATCGAGAGGAGGCGGCCCGATGAGTGTGGCGGAGCAGCCGGCGCGGACCGTGAAGTCCGCGGGGCGAGCACTGGAGCTCGTGGACCTCGTGGCCGAGCGCGGCAGCGTGACCTTCCAGGACGTCGTCGACTCCGGCATCCCGAAGTCGAGCGCTCACGGCCTGCTCAGCACCCTGGTCCGCTCCGGGTGGCTCGAGCACTCACCGCAGGCGCGCCGGTACAGGCTCGGGCTGCATGCCTGGCAGGTGGGACAGGCCTATGACGGTCACCGCACACTGCTGGAGTCCTCGCAGGCCGTCATGGACGACGTTCGTGACGGGGTGGGGGAGACCGTCCAACTCGCGCGGCTGGAAGGGATCGAGAACGTCTACATCGCGATCCGCCCGTCACCCAAGCCGATGCGGATGGCGTCCTCGGTCGGCATGCGACTACACGCGCACGCCACTGGCATCGGCAAGGCGCTGCTCGGCACGCTCGACCCGGCCGAGGCGCGCCGGCGCCTGTCCGCCGTCGCGCTGCCGCGGTTGACGGAGAACACGGTGACCGACGTCGGCGCACTGATGCGGGTGATCACCCGCGCCCGCGAGGCGGGTTTCGCCGTCGACGACGAGGAGTTCATCGAGGGGTGCCGCTGCGTGGCCGTTCCCGTGACCACGGAGGCGGAGACGGGCGTCTGTGCCGCGCTGAGCATCACCATGCCGACCTCGCGCACGGCGGAGCGGTGGCCGCACTCGCTGTACCCCGTGCTCCGTGATGCCGCCGGGAGGATCCGCGCGGCCATGGGGGTGCCCGGGTCGCTCTCGCCGTGAATCGGCCACGGCCGAGCATGGCTTGAACCATCACGGCGCCGCCTGCCATACTCCCGCGATTTCACGACCAGGAACCAAGGTTCACACATGTGAACCACCGGTTCGAAGGAGAATCGCGTGACGTATCCGGACGCCCCATGGCGGGGCGCAACCCTGGCAGGCGCCCGATGAAGGCCCTGCGCATGGCCGACGTCGGCCGCATGGACATCGTCGACCTGCCGGACCCGCACCCGGGTCCGGGCGAGGTCCTCATCCGGGTGATCGCCACCGGCATCTGCGGCTCGGACCTGCACGGCTTCACCGGTGAGAACGGCCGCCGGGTGCCGGGTCAGGTCATGGGGCATGAGTCGGTCGGGACCGTCGCAGCGGTCGGTGACGGTGTCACCGGGTTCCGTGTCGGAGCCCCGGTGACGTTCAACCCCGTCGTCGTCCCGGAGGCCGACGTCGAGGCGTACGCGGGACGCGAGCAGCTCAGCCCGAACAAGACGGTGGTCGGCGTCACCCCCGACGTGGTCGCCTCCTTCGCGCAGTTCGTCGCCCTGCCGGCCCGCAACGTCGTGCTGCTCGAGGAGACGATGCCCCTCGAGTTCGGTGCGCTGGTCGAGCCGCTCGCGGTGGCCGTGCACGCGGTGCGGTGCGCCGGCGCCGGCTCCGAGGACGCCGTCCTCGTCACCGGTGCGGGGCCGATCGGTCAGTCCGTTGTCCTCGCGCTGCAGATGCACGGGGTGAGCCGGATCGCCGTGACCGAGGTGATGGCCTCGCGGCGCGAGCTCGTCGCCCAGCTCGGCGTGGCCGCCATCGACGCGACCCGCGCGGATGCCGGCGACGCCGTGGCCGCGGCGTTGGGTGGCCCGGCCGACCGGGCGATCGACGCCGTCGGCATCGAACCGACGCTGCGCTCGGCGCTGACCGCCACGCGCATCGGCGGCACCGTGTGCCTGGTCGGGATGGGCGCGCCGCAGCTGACCCTCGACGCGTTCGCGATCAGCACGGGTGAGCGCGCGCTCGTCGGGTCCTTCACCTACTCCGCGCAGGACTTCGCCGACGCCGCCGCCTGGATCGGCACCGCGCCGGACCAGGCGCGCGCGCTCATCTCCCGGCAGGTGCCCCTCTCGGAAGGTCCGCAGGCCTTCACCGACCTCGCGGCCGGCGCCGACGTGCCCGGCAAGATCCTCGTCCGCCTCGATCAGGAGGGCTGAAGGTGGCCACCGCATCCGCCACGACACGTACGATCGCCCAGGTCCGCGCCTACACCGTCCGCGGCAAGGGCGCCGACTACCACGACCAGTCGGGCTACCACTGGATCGACGACCACATCGCGACGCCGATGTCGATCTACCCCGAGTACCGGCGGTCCCGGCAGAGCTTCGGCATCAACGTCCTCGGCACCCTCGTCGTCGAGATCGAGGCCGACGACGGCACCGTCGGATTCGCGGTCACGACGGCCGGCGAGATCGGCGCCTGGATCGTCGAGAAGCACCTCGCCCGGTTCCTCGAGGGCCGCCCGGTCACCGACCTCGAGCGCATCTGGGACCAGATGTACCGCTCGACCCTCTACTACGGCCGGCGCGGCGTGGTCCTCAACGCCATCAGTGGCGTCGACCTCGCCCTCTACGACCTGCTCGGGCGTCTGCGCGAGGAGCCGGTCTACGCCCTGCTCGGCGGCCCCGTGCGCGACGAGCTGGAGTTCTACGCCACCGGCGCCCGGCCCGACGTCGCGAAGGAGCTCGGGTTCATCGGCGGCAAGATGCCGCTGCATCACGGGCCCGCCGAGGGGGAGGAAGGCCTGCGGAAGAACCTCGACGCCCTCGCGGACATGCGCAGCCGGGTCGGCGAGGGCTTCTGGCTCATGTGGGACTGCTGGATGTCCCTCGACGTCGACTACGCCACCCGGTTGGCCGGCCGCGCCGCCGAGTACGGGCTGCGGTGGATCGAAGAGGCGCTCATCCCCGACGACTACTGGGGCTACGCGCAGCTCAAGCGCCAGGTCCCGGCAGGGATGCTGGTCACCACGGGCGAGCACGAAGCCACCCGCTGGGGATTCCGGCAGCTGCTGGAGACCGGTATCGACATCATCCAGCCCGACGTCGGCTGGTGCGGCGGCATCACGGAGCTGCTCAAGATCTCGGCGATGGCGGACGCCCACGGGACGATGGTCGTCCCGCACGGCTCGTCGGTGTACTCGTACCACTTCGTCGTCACGCGCACGAACAGCCCGTTCGCGGAGTTCCTCATGATGCACGAGACCGCGGAAGAGATCGTGCCCATGTTCGACCCGCTGCTCCTCGGTGAGCCGGTGCCCGAGAACGGGCGGTTGCGCGTGCCGGACACGCCCGGCTTCGGCGTCGAGCTCAACCCCGAGGTCGAGCGCACCCGGCCGTTCACCCACTGACCCCGCCACCACCGGCCGAGAGCACCGGCGCGCCCCGGGATCACCGGCCACCCGAGTCCAAGGACGGACCATGATCGACATTCTCTGGCTCGCGCTCAGCATCGCGGTCATCGTGCTGCTGATCATCAAGGTCAAGCTGCACCCCGCCATCTCGCTCGTCCTCGGGACCCTGCTGCTCGGCACCCTGACGCAGGTCTCGACGGGTGAGCTGGTCGGCGTCGTCACCGGAGGTTTCGGTGAGCTCATGGCCGGCATCGGCCTGTCGGTCGGCTTCGGCATCATCCTCGGCCAGCTCATGTCCGACTCCGGCGGTGCGCGGGTGATCGCCCGGACGTTGGTGGGAGCGACGTCGGACCGGTTCGCGATGTTTGGGCTGGCCGGAGCGGCGTTCCTGCTCTCCATCCCGGTCTTCTACGACGTCACGTTCGTCATCCTCGTGCCGTTGGCGATCGCCATCGCGAAGGAAGCCCGCAAGCCGATGCCGCTGGCTGTTGGCTCGGTGGCGCTCGGCGCCGGCACCGCGCACACGATGGTGCCGCCGACGCCGAACCCGCTGGCGGCGGGTGAGATCATGAACTTCGACGTCGGCATCATGCTGCTGGTCGGCGGCATCGGCGGGTTCGTCTCGGTGCTCGGTGGTGTCGCCCTGTACTCGATGATCCTGCCCCGGGTGTGGCGGCCCGCCGGTGACGTCGACGGTGAGCCCGCCATGGTCGAACACGCAGGCGTGCGGCGCGAGCCCGGGTTCGTGCTGGCGCTGCTGCCGCTGCTGGTCCCGATCGCCATCATCCTCACCGGCACCGTGTGGTCGGCGACGGTCGAGGAGCTGCCCGGGTGGGCGGCGTTCGTGACCGACAAGACGATCGCGTTGCTGATCGGTGCCCTGGTGGCGTACCTCGTCGCCGCCCGCGGGATGAACCGGGACGAGATGAACGAGTCGGCGGGGACCGCGGTGCAGAGCGCCGGCCTCGTGCTTCTGGTGACCGGTGCCGGCGGCGCGTTCGGTGCGGTCATCGAGGCGGCCGGCATCGGCGACCTCATCGCCGAGTCGGTTTCCGCCTTCGGGGGCAACTTCTTCGTGGCGCTGCTCGCGTGCTACCTGGTGGGCATGGCGTTCCGCGTGGCGGTCGGCTCCGGCACGGTCGCGTCGATCACGACGATGACGATCATGGCCTCACTCGCGCCGGCGATCGGGGTCCATCCGGTGTGGGTCGCGATGGCATGCCTGTCCGGGGCGCTGAGCCTCGGCCACCTCAACGACAGCGGGTTCTGGGTCACCGCCAAGATCCCGAACTTCTCCGTCACCGGTGGCCTGAAGGTCTACACGCTGCCGGAGTTCCTCGCCTCCGTCGTGGCGTTGGCGTTCACGCTCGTCGGCGCCACCGTGTTCCCGATGGGTTAGCGCGGCGGAATCGAGCACGGTCAGGCACGGTCCCCGAGGGCGGCGATGTGATCGGGCAGTCGCTCATGACTGCCGTACATGAAGTGGTGCTGCATCCGCTCCGAGTACCGGCTCGCCTCGGTGGTGCGGCCGACAGCCTCGGCCACCTCGCGGATCAGCATCGGTGAGGCGCCGCAGCAGACTCCGAGGTAGTTGACGCCGAGTGCCGCAGCCTCCCGGGCAAAGGCGCCGATCTCGTACCGGTTCGTCTGGAGCGGGTCCAGGGCCGTGGGGAAGGTGCGGCCGTGCGGAGAGGGCACCCTCGCGCCGTCGTCGGAGAGGTTGAAGAAGGTCGGTTCCTTCTCCGTCGTGCGGTAAGGGACGGGAAGAGCCCCGACGTGGCAGGAGACGGCGGCGCGAATCCGCCGGAGCCAGGGCAGCATCGTGTCCGGTCCGCGGAAGCAGTTCAGGCCGACGACGTCGGCCCCGGCCTGTTCGAGTCGCTGGCACGTCTCGACGATCCCGACGCCGTCGGCCATCTCGTCCATGGCCATGGGGGCGAGCGTCAGCACGATCGGGAGACCGGAGGCCCGCGCCGCCTCGAGTGCAGCGAGGGCTTCGCCGGCGTAATAGAACGTCTCGCCGATGATGAGGTCGGCGCCGGCCTCGACGGCCCAGCCGACCATCTCCTCGAACATGGCACGGACCTCGGTCTGCCGTGCGGTGTCGGCGGGGTCCCAGATGTTGGTGTTGGAGATGTTGCCGGCCATGAGGTCACCCGGTCGGCGGTCGGCGACCTCGCGGGCGATGGCGAGTGCGGACCGGTTGAGCGGCTCCAGGAGATCTTCCTTGCCGATGACGCGCATCTTCTCGCGGTGGCCGTTGTAGGTGAACGCTTCGACGATGTCCGACCCGGCACGTTGGAAGTCGACGTGCAGGGCCCGGAGGGCCTCCGGATGGTCGAGCGCGACCTCGGGAACGAACTCGCCGGCGCTGAGGTAGCCCCGCCGTTCGAGCTCGAAGAGGAACCCCTCGGCGCAGATGACGGGGCCGGCGTCCAGGCGCCGGCTCAGCGTACGGTCGGTGGTCACGGCGAGCTCCTCGGTGGTGCGGGCGGTCGGTGGCGGCCATGCTGGCAAGCGCCCGGCTGGGAGTGGCGGCCGTCGGGGCGCCTGTTCGCATAGCGGACACCAGGCGGATCTCGTGAGGCGGCGTTCTCGATGCGTGGAGCGCGCGGCGTGTCATTGTCCGACGCGGTAGGCCGATCCCGGTGCTTCCGCGGAAGCGCACTGAGCCTCGGCGGCGCTCGCGCTTCAGCGGAAGCGTCTCGGGTATGGCGAACCAGCACGGCGAACCGGTATGGCGAACTGCCTGACCGTGCTGTTCGGCCGACCTGCCAGGTTCGCTGCCCGCCGGAACCGCCCCATGAGCTGGTCGGCCGAAATGTCAGCGGCGCCCCGTAGCGTACGAACACGCGTTCGAATCCCTGCTGTGATCGTGAGATGGAGGCGAGAGCCATGATGACGACGTCGGACCCCGTCGCTGCAACAGAACCTGGGACCGGCCAGCCTGCCGGTGCCCAGCCTGCCGCCGACGAGTCCGCTGATGAGAGCACGGCGGAACGGCCCTTGGAGGACGTCGAGCTGGAACTGAGCACCTTGGCCGCCCAACTGGCGTCCGCAACATGCCGGTTCCTGCAGCTGGTCGCCGAGTTCGATGCCCGCCAGGGCTGGTCGCAGGTTCACGGGATCGTCTCGACGGCGCAATGGCTGTCCTGGCGATGCGGGCTCTCGGCCGGGACGGCGCGCGAGCAGGTGCGAGTGGCCCGTGCCCTTGCCGATCTGCCCGAGATCACCGCGGCATTCGCGGCCGGACAGCTGAGCTACTCGAAGGTGCGTGCGATCTCCCGCGTTGCCACGGCCGAGACCGAGCACGACCTTCTCCAGATCGCCGAGGCGGCGACGGCGAATCAGCTCGATCGGTTCTGTGCCGGCGTTCGGACCGCGTCCACCGTCGAGGGCGTCAACGAGCGGCACAGCGACCGGCGCCTGACATTCCGTACCGAGTGGGACGGGTCCGTGGCCTTCAGCGGCCGGTGCTCGCCGGAGGACGGGGCGGTCATCGTGGAGGCGCTGCGACGGGTGCAGGACCAGGTCGAGGCCGGCACCGCGCACACCAGCGACTCTCCGGCACCCCCGGGCGAGGAGTCCAAGGTGGCCGCGGGCCGCGCCTTGATCGACGCATTGGTGCTGTTGTGCGAGCACGGCGTGCTCGGGCCCGCTGTGTCCGTCGAGAATCTCGAGAGCATCGATGCGGCCGACACCGTCGATGCCCCCGAGGTGGACAGCTCCGGGGACACCGGACCGATCGATACCGGACAGAGCGAGGACCCATGCGCCTCGACCGGCCCGCGGATGCCCGGCGTCGCACGTGGATCGAGGCGCTCGGAAACGATCCTGCACGTGACCCTGGACGACCTCGCCGAGACACGGGTGGCTCCGGCCGAGACGTCGGCAAACCGCCGGCTGATCGGACCACGGCTCGAGTTCGGGCCGGCGCTCCACCCCGAGACCGCGCGTCGCCTGACCTGTGACACCGGGGTCGTTCTGCACATCCACGAGGCCGAGCAGGCGCCACCTGCCGACCCGCCCCGCCGTGTCCGACGCGCGATGCAGCGTTTCCGGGTCACGCCGAGTGCGCGGCCCGGTCGGACGGTCGACCTCGGCCGGCGCCGTCGGACACCGAGTGCGGCGCAGTTCCGTGCCCTGTGGGAGAGGGATCAGGGATGCCGATTTCCAGGCTGCGAACGGCGCCGGTACCTGCATGCTCACCACATCATTCACTGGGCCGACGGCGGCCCGACCGACCTGGACAACCTCGTGCTGCTGTGCGGCGAGCACCACCGCCTCCTGCACGAAGGCGGCTTCGTCATCATCGCCGACGCCGACGGCGAGCTGACGTTCCAGTCGCCGGACGGCGTGGTCCTCGAGCCTGTGCCGGCACCGCCGACGGTCGACCTCGGTGCCGCCCTGCCGCTCGCGTTCGCCCGGCCGGTGCCGGCAGGCGACGGCCCGCACCCGCTGGCTCCGGTCGGGGGCGGCAGCAGGCTCGACCTCGATTACGCCCTCTCCACCGTCATGGGGAACTGGGACATCGCCCGACGGCGGGCGGAACGCGACCGCAGCGGTCCCGACTCGGCGCACAATTCCGAGTGTGCCGCGTGACGACGCCGCGGCCCGGCGGCCCGTCCACGCTTCAGCGGAAGCGGGCGGTGAGCCGCTGGGGTGATCCGAGGACTCTCGGTCCGTCACTCGGGCCCGGTGCGCTCGCCGGCTCGTGCGTCCTCGAGCGCGGCGATGAGCGTGCGTGCGTCGTGTGACCCGCGATGCCGGACGCCGTTGAGAAAGAACGTCGGTGTCCCCCGCGCCCCGCTGGCCCGCGCGCTGACCATGTCTGCCCGAACCCGCGCGATGACGGACTCGTCGGCGACGTCGTCGTCGAACCGGGACATGTCCAGCCCGAGGTCGAGCGCATATCCGCGCAGATCGTCGGGCTCGAGCTGGGACTGATTGGCGAACAACACGTCGTGCAGATCCCAGAACCGCCCCTGCCGCGCGGCCGCCTCCGCGGCGACTGCCGCACCGAACGCCCGGGGGTGCACGTCCTCGAGCGGCAGGTGCCGCACCACGTATCGAATGCGGTCACCGAAGTGGTGGCGCAGATCCGCCCACATCCCGGTGACGCGCGCGCAGAACGGACACTCGAAGTCCAGGTACTCGACCACGGTGATCGGCGCGTCGTCGTCACCGTGGATGTGATCCCGCGCGGGATCGACCTCCGGCGTGAGCACCGTCGGAAGGTCGGCGCTCGTCTCGCCCTTACGACGTGCCGTGGTGAACATCGCCAGGCCGATGAGCGAGGCGGCCACGATCGCGAGAAGCACGCCCACCGTGGCCGCTTGAGCCTGAGCGGGATCGGTGAAAGCCAGATCGATGATCAGCAGCGAGACCGTGAAGCCGATACCCGAGAGCGCCGCGCCACCGGCCACGCTTCCGGGCCCCACGCCGTCGGGGAGTCGGCCCAGCCCCAACCGGACCGCCAGCCCGGTGCCGACCGTGATCCCGGCGAGCTTGCCGAGCACCAGACCGCCTGCGACGCCCCACATGATTGCCGACCCGAGCGCGGCCCCGAGAGCCCCGCCCCGCAGGTCGATCCCCGCGTTGGCGAGAACGAAGACCGGGACGACGACGAGCGCGACCGGCGTGCTGAGCGCCAGATGAAGCCGCTCGTTCACCGAGATCGACCGCGCGAGGCCAAGCTGCACGCTGCGCGCCGGGCCGGCTCCGGGGGACTGCCAGTAGTCACGGAAGAGGTACTTCGCACGGAGCACGTCGTGCCGCTCCGGCTCGCGGGACGGCACCAGCAGTCCCGCCGCCATGCCGGCCAGCGAGGGGTGCACCCCGGCAAGCACGGTGGCACCCCACAGCACGACGACGGCGAGGACGTACGGACCGCTTCGCCACTCGCGCGTGCGGCCGAGCAGCCACAGTGCAGCCAGGCAGGCGGCCGCCACCACGAGCGGCATCACCTCGACCGCCTCGGAGTAGACGACGCCGATGATGGCGACCGCGAGGAAGTCGTCCACCACGGACAACGTCAGCAGGAAGACGCGCAGCTGACTCGACATCCGCGGGCCGACGATCGCCAGGACTCCGAGTAGGAAGGCGGTGTCTGTCCCGACGACGACGCCCCACCCCTCCGGGGCCTCGGCCCCGGCGATCACCAGGTAGATCAGGGCAGGAGCCGCCACCCCGGCGGTTCCGGCCACGAGCGGGACGAGTCGGCTGCGGCGGTGCCGCAACGACCCGACCGAGAGCTCCTGGCGGACCTCGAGCCCCACGAGGAAGAAGAAGGCCACCATGAGGCCGTCGTTGACCCAGTGGTGCAGGTCCATGTCGAACCGCAGATCGCCGATCTCGAGGTTGATCCGCAGCTGCCAGAGCGCCTCATAGCTCGCGGACAGGGGCGAGTTCGCCCACACGAGCGCGACCACTGCCGCGCCGAGGAGCAGCAGTGCGCCACCGGTCTCGGACCGCAGTCGATCGAGGAGTGTCCGCAGGGGGCCGGGCTCCGGACTGTCCATGGCGGGAAGCCTAGGCCCGCCCGGGTCGACCGTCTCGATCAGGAGCGGAACTCCTCGGCGGAGCGGACATCCTCGCTCGGGCCGGGGTGCCCGGTGAGGTTGTGCTCGGTCACGTCGCGTCGGGCCACGTTCTCGCGGACTTGTGCCCTCTCGGTGTCGAGCCGCGCCTCGGCGTCCTGCGTCGCCGCCCAGGAAGCGAGCATCGCGAGCCCGTCCGCGGTGGGGGAGCCGGCTGGTGCGGTGTAGACGTTGAGCACCAGACCGGGCTCCGACGGCAGGTCCATGGACTCGAAATCGAGGTCGAGCTGGCCGACGACCGGATGCCGGACGCGCTTCACGCCGCTGCGGTGCAGGCTCACATCGTGAGAAGCCCAGCGCTGGCGGAAGAGTTCGCTCTGGGTCGAGAGCTCACCGACCAGTTTGATGAGGGCGCGATCGTGCGGATTACGCCCGGCCTCCAGGTGGAGCACCGCGGCGGCGTCGTTGGCGATCTGGTCGTAGTCGACGAAGAACTCCCGCGCGGCCTCGGGATACAGGTACACGAACCGTGTGGCGTTCGCCGGCCGGTGCGGATCGATGAGCACCGGTGCGTACAGCGCCCGGGCCAGCTGATTCATCGCCACGATGTCTTGGCGGCCGTTGCGCACCCATGCCGGGGCGCCCGTGATGGCCTCGAGGACCTGCTGGACGGCCGGGCGTACCGTCGTGGCCTGCCGAGGACGGCCGCGGCGCGCGGACGGTCCGGCCACCCGGGCCAGGGACATCAGATGCTCGCGTTCGGCCTCGTCGAGCTGGAGTGCGCGGGCGAGTGGGTCGAGCACGCCGTTCGAGGCGCCGGCGAGGTTCCCGCGTTCCATGCGCACGTAGTAGTCGACTGGGTCGGCACTCCCAGCTGGCGCCGGCGCGCAGCAGGCTGGAGACCGCTCCCTCACCGACCGGAAGGAGAGCCTCGTGCTTCAGCAGTTCACCAACCTGCCGAGCCGACCGCGTGCCCGGCG
>Ga0079224_100006004_pt1 | contig 16028 bp, 15 predicted proteins | sample Stecom2015_FD_80414 | JGI IMG/M metagenome (GOLD analysis project Ga0079224, IMG submission 80414) | Agricultural soil microbial communities from Utah to study Nitrogen management - Steer compost 2015 | ecosystem: Environmental > Terrestrial > Soil > Agricultural land | place: USA: Utah...
GCGGCCGGACTGGCCGCGGCCTCGATGGCCGGGCTGCCGCCGCTGCTCGGCTTCGTCGGCAAGGAGGCCGCCCTGGAGGCGTTCCTCCCCGGGCACGTCCCGGAGCTCCCGCCGCTCGCCGCCGGGGCGGAGCTGGCCGGGCTGGTCCTCGCGTCGGTGCTCACCTTCGCCTACAGCGCCCGGTTCTGGTGGGCGCGTTCGGCGACAAGCGCCCGCACGAGACCGACATCGAGCCGGTCGCCGAGAAGGGCGCCGACGGGGAGGGCGCGGAGCCCCGTATTCCGCGCACCCCCGTTATTCCGCCCTCGGCTGCCTTCCTCGCCGCCCCGGTGCTGCTCTCGCTCGGCGGGCTGGTGCTCGGCGCGCTGCCGGGCATCGCCGACGCGGTCGCCGCGGCCTACGCGCAGCCCTATCCCGACCACGGCAAGCCCTACCACCTGGCGCTGTGGCACGGGTTGAGCACGCCGCTGCTGCTCACCGTGCTGGTCATCGCGGCCGGCGCGGCGCTGTTCCGGTGGCGGGACGCCTTCGCCCGCTTCCAGGACCGCGCCCCCCGGGTGATCTCCGCGGAGATGGGCTACCACCTGTTCCTGCACGGCACCTACACGGTCGCGCTGAGCGTCACCCGGCGGCTGCAGACCGGTTCGCTCCCCGCCTACCTGGGCATCATCCTGGCCACCATGCTCGCCCTGCCGGGCGTGTGGCTGGTCGCCGCGCTGGTCTCCGGCGAGGTGGCGGTGCCCTCCGAAGGCGACGGGCTGCGGCTCTGGGACAGCCCGCTGGAGGGGGTGGTCGCCGTGGTGATCGCGGTCACCGCGATCGCCGCGCTGCGCGAGCACCGCCGGTTCCCCGCGCTGATCCTGCTCAGCGCCACCGGCTTCGGCATCGCCGGGCTGTTCGTCCTGCACGGCGCCCCGGACCTGGCGCTGACCCTGATCCTGGTGGAGACGCTCACCACGATCATCCTGGTGTTCGTGCTGCGCCGGCTGCCCGCCACCTTCTCGGTGCGCGCGCCCGGCTGGCCCAAGCGCTGGATGGTGGTGCTGTCCGCCGCGGCCGGCACGTTCATCTCGGTCTCGCTGTGGCTGATGGCCGGGGCCCGCACCGCCGAGCCGATCTCGCTCGGCTACGAGGCCGCCGCCGAACAGGCCGGCGGCCGCAACCTGGTCAACACGATCCTCGCCGACTTCCGGGCGCTGGATACCTTCGGCGAGGTCGTGGTGCTGCTCACCGCGGCGGTCGCGGTCGCCTCCCTGGTGCTGCTCAACCGGCGGCACCGCGTGGTGGACGAGCCGTCGGCCGACGAGGAGGAGCTCGAAGAGGAAGGGAGCCGACGATGAGACCCCCGCAGAGCGGAGCGGTTCCCGGCGCGGACGAGGAGCACCGCCCCACCCCGCCGGAAGGCTGGGAGGCGCCCCGGGAGCGGTGGCTGAGCACCGTCGTCAGCCCGGCCTTCGGACCGCGGTCGGTGCTGCTGGAGGTGGTCGTCCGACTGCTGATCCCCTCCATCCTGGTCTTCTCGGTGTTCCTGCTGGTCTCCGGGCACGACCGGCCCGGCGGCGGGTTCGCCGGCGGGCTGGTGGCCAGCATGGCCTTCGTCCTCCGCTACATCGCCGGCGGCCGGCACGAGCTGGCCGTGGGCATGCCGCTGAAGCCGAACACGCTGCTCGCGGCGGGACTGCTGCTGTGCGCGGTGATGGCGGGCGTGCCGCTGATCGGCGGCGCCCCGCTGCTGGACGTCTTCTACCGGACCTTCGAGCTGCCGCTGTTCGGCGAGGTCAAGGTCGCCAGTTATCTGTTCTTCGAATCGGGGGTGTTCCTGATCGTCGTCGGGCTCGTGCTGTCCGTCGTGGCCGCCCTGGGCGCCCGGATGGAGGCCGAGGAGGAGGAAGCGCGCGCGGGCCACCGCCGTCGCCGCCGCGCCCGGACCGGGGGAGGGGAGCGATGAGCGACACCCCCAGCCTCCTGCTGGTCCTCGCCGTCGGAGTGCTCTACTCCTGCGGGTTCTACCTGATGCTGCAGCGCTCGCTGATGCGCGCGGTCTTCGGCATCCTGCTGCTCGGCCACGCCGCCAACGTGTCGCTGATGCTCACCGACCGGGCCATCACCCTGCCGCCGCTGCTCGGCGGACCCGAAGGCGTGCTCTCCGACCCGCTGCCCCAGGCCATGGCGCTCACCGCGATCGTCATCACCTTCGGCGTGACCACCTTCCTGCTCGCCCTGGCCTACCGGGTCTGGCTGGGCGACGGCAACGACGAGGTCCCCGACGACCTCGAGGACCGCCGGATCGGCCTGCTGCAGGAACCGGAGGACTCCCCGTGAACCTCCTGCTCGCCGTACCGTTCCTGATCCCGCTGCTCGGCGCCGCGCTCACCCTGCCGATGCGCCGCGCCCCCCGCACCCAGCAGGTGGTCAGCGCGCTGACCCTGGCCGCGGTGGTCGCCGCCGCCGTCGTCCTGGTCCGGCAGACCCGGGACGGGTCCGTCATCACCAGCCAGGCCGGCGGGTGGCCGGCGCCGATCGGGATCACCATCGCGGTGGACCCGCTCTCCGCGCTGCTGCTGCTGGTCTCCTCCGTGGTGCTGCTGGTGGTGCTGCTCTACGCCATCGGCCAGGACATCGCCGGGCTCAGCCGGGCCATGCCGATGGTCTTCCACCCCATCTACCTGGTGCTGACCGCCGGGGTGTGCCTCAGCTTCATCGCCGGCGACCTGTTCAACCTGTTCGTCGGCTTCGAGATCATGCTGACCGCCAGCTACGCGCTGATCACCCAGGCGCCCACCCGGGCCCGGGTCCGGGCCAGCATGATCTACACGATGGTCAGCCTGACCTCCTCGATCCTGTTCCTCACCGGGATCGCCCTGGTCTACGCGCTGACCGGCACCGTCAACCTGGCCGACATCGCGGTCAAGCTCGGCGACGCCCCCGCGCCGCTGCGCATGGTCCTGGCACTGCTCTTCCTGGTGGTGTTCGGGATCAAGGCGGCCATCGTGCCGATGCACTTCTGGCTGCCGGACAGCTACCCGGTCGCCATCACCCGCATCTCCGCGATCTTCGCGGCGCTGCTCACCAAGGTCGCGGTGTACGCGATCATCCGGACCCAGACGCTGCTGTTCTCCCGCGACGACGTCTCCGACGTGCTGCTGTGGATGGCCATCGCCACCATGATCATCGGCATCCTCGGTGCGCTGGTGCAGGACGACATCAACCGGATCATGTCCTTCGCCCTGGTCAGCCACATCGGCTTCATGCTGTTCGGGCTGGGTATAGGAACCGTCGCCGGGCTCGCCGGGGCCATCGTCTACCTGGTCCACCACATCGTGGTGCAGGCCTCGCTGTTCCTGGTGAACGGTTTGATCCGGCAGTTCGTCGGGCACACCTCGCTGCGCGCGATCCGCGGGCTGATGGCGGTCTCGCCGGTGCTGGCGCTGCTGTTCTTCCTCCCGGCGATGAGCCTGGCCGGGATGCCCCCGATGTCGGGCTTCGTGGCCAAGGCGGCGCTGTTCACCGCCGGCGCCGAGGCCGGCGGGTGGCTGCTGTACACCGGCATCGCCGCCGGTGTGGCCACCAGCCTGCTGACCCTGATGGCGATCTTCCGCATCTGGGTCCGCGGGTTCTGGGGCGAGCCGCTGGAGGACATGATCGAGGCCCGCGACCAGCTGCGCAGCCAGGGCATGAGCGGCGGGCGGCTGCTGATGACGAGCTCCACCGCCGCGATGGTCGGCATCGGGCTGGCGCTGGCCGCCCTGTCCGGGCCGCTGACCGAATTCGCCTTCACCGCGGCCGAGGACCTGCTCGGCGGCGGCGCCTACATCGAGGCCGTACTGACCGGAGGGGAGTCATGAGCACCTACCGCGCTCCCGCACTGCGCCTGCTGGGCCGGCTGCCGACCGTGCTCTGGCTGACGGTGATGTGGGCGATCCTGTGGGGCGACTTCAGCCCCGGGACCCTGGTGGCCGGCGCCATGGTCGGCGCCGGCTGCTACGCCGCGGCCAAGCTGCCGCACCTGCCGGTCCGGCTGCACTTCCGCCCGCTGCGGGTGGTCCGGCTGATCGTGCACGTCGCGTTCGACCTGCTGCTGTCCAGCGTGCACATGGCCTACCACACGGTGCTGCACCCGGCCCGGGTGCGCGGCGCGATCGTCGCGGTGCCGCTGCGCACCGACTCCGACCTGCTGATGGCCATGGTCAGCGCCGGGATCTCGCTGGTCACCGGCAGCCAGACGATCGAACTGGACCGCGAGGGCGGTGTGATCTACGTGCACGGCATCCCCATCCACGACGAGTCCGACGTGCCGAAGCTGCGCCGCTCCGTGCTGCGCACCGAGGAGATGTACGTGCGCGCCTTCGGGAGCAGAGAGGACATCGCCCACTTCGAGGCGGCCGAGCGCGAGCTGGCCGGAGCGGGCGCGGCGGCCGAGGAGGAGCGGTGACCGTACTGGACTACGCGATGATCGCGACCGCGGCGATGCTCTCGGCCTCCGCGGGACTGGCACTGTTCCGGCTGGTCCGCGGGCCGTCGGTGCTGGACCGGATCATCTCGCTGAGCACGGTCTCGGTGCTGCTGGTCAGCTTCATCGGGCTGGAGGTCGCCTACCGGGGCGACACCGCCTACACCGGGGTGATGGTCAGCATCGCGCTGCTCGGCTTCGTCGCGACGCTGACCGCCGCCCGATTCGCCGAGAGGAGGGCGCATGACCGCGACTGACTGGGCCACCGCCGTGCTGATGCCGCTGGGGGCGTTCTTCGCGCTCACCGGCACGATCGGCATGGTGCGTTTCCCCACCCTGCTCGGCCGGATGCACGCCTCCACCAAACCGGACACGGTGGCCCTGGTGCTGATCCTGGCCGGGGCCGCCTTCCAGCTGCCCGACCTGCGATCGGCGCTGCCGCTCGCCCTGGTCGCGGTCTTCCAGTTCATGACGATGCCGGTGCTGGCGCAGACCGTGGGCCGGGTGGCCTACAGCCGCGGCATGGTCGTCTCCGAGCACCTGGTCACCGACGAGCTCGCCGACGACCTGGCCAAGCGCGAGGCCGAGGAGGGCAAGGCCGCCGCGGAACCCAGCCCGGCCGAGACCCCCTGAGCCGTTGCGGACGGGCGGGGCGCCGCCCGGCGCCCCGCCCGCCGGCCGTCCACAGGCCGCCGGAACCGCACCGGGAAAGGGGGCGGGCTCTGGTACCAAGGAGGACATGGTGACCTCCGATTCCCCGACCCCCTCCCACGACGCCATGCGCGAGGCGGCCGAGTCCCACCTGCGCGCCCTGGCGGGCGACTCCGCCCGGCTGCGCGAGGACCAGTGGACCGCCATCCGCGCGCTGGCCGCCGACCGGCGGCGCGCCCTGGTGGTGCAGCGCACCGGATGGGGCAAGTCGGCGGTGTACTTCGTGGCCACCGCGCTGCGCCGGGCGGAGGGCGCCGGTCCCACGGTGATCATCTCGCCGCTGCTCGCCCTGATGCGCAACCAGATCGCCGCCGCGGAGCGGGCCGGCATCCGCGCCCGCACCATCAACAGCTCCAACCTCACCGACTGGGAGGAGACCTACGCCGACATCGCCGCCGGCGGGGTCGACGTCCTCCTGGTCAGCCCGGAGCGGCTGAACAACCCCGACTTCCGAGACCGGGTGCTGCCCTCGCTGGCCGCCGGCGCCGGCCTGGTCGTCATCGACGAGGCGCACTGCGTCTCCGACTGGGGGCACGACTTCCGCCCCGACTACCGGCGGATCCGCACCCTGCTGCGGGAGCTGCCCGAGGGCGTCCCGGTGCTGGCCACCACCGCCACCGCCAACGAGCGGGTCACCCGCGACGTCGCCGAGCAGCTCGACGCGGGCGGCGACGCCCTGGTGCTGCGCGGCCCCCTGGAGCGGGAGAGCCTGCACCTGTCCGTCGTCGACCTGCCGGACGGCTCCTCCCGGTGGAGCTGGCTGGCCCAGCACCTGGCCGACCTCCCCGGGTCGGGCATCATCTACCCGCTGACCGTCTCCGCCGCCGAGGAGACCGCGGCCTTCCTCGCCGAGAGCGGCTACGAGGTCCGCTCCTACACCGGCCGCACCGAGCCCGAGGAGCGCCGCCAGGCCGAGGACGACCTGCTCGACAACAAGGTCAAGGCGCTGGTCGCCACCAGCGCCCTGGGCATGGGCTTCGACAAGCCCGACCTGGGCTTCGTGGTGCACCTGGGCGCCCCGCAGTCGCCCATCTCCTACTACCAGCAGGTGGGCCGGGCCGGCCGCGGCGTCCGGCGGGCCGAGGCGATCCTGCTCCCCGGGCGCGAGGACCGGGAGATCTGGGCCTACTTCGCCGGGCTCTCCTTCCCCCCGGAGGAGACGGTCCGCCAGACCCTCGGCGCGCTGGAGGCCGCCGACGGGCCGCTCTCGCTGCCCCGCCTGGAGACCCTGGTCGACCTGGGCCGGACCCGGCTGGAGCAGATGCTGAAGGTGCTCGACGTGGACGGCGCGGTGCGCCGGGTCCGCGGCGGCTGGACCGCCACCGGCAACCCGTGGAGCTACGACGCCGAGCGGTACCGCGCCGTCGCCGAGGCGCGGGAGCGCGAGCAGCGCGCCATGCTCGACTACATCGCGCACACCGGCTGCCGGATGGAGTTCCTCCGCCGCCAGCTGGACGACCCCGAGGCGGCGCCGTGCGGCCGCTGCGACGGCTGCACCGGCCGCCGGCCGCCCACCGAGGTGGACCCGGAGCGGCGCCGCGCCGCGGCCGCCCACCTGGACCGCCCGGGCGTCCCGGTGGCCCCCCGCCGGCAGTGGCCCACCGGGATGTCCCGGCTCGGCGTCGATGCCTCCGGGAAGATCCCCGAGTCGCTGCGCGCGGAGGAGGGCCGCGCCCTGGCCCGCTTCACCGACCTGGGCTGGGGGACCGAGCTGCGCCGGCTGCTCGCCCCGGACGCGCCGGACGCCCCGGTCGACGACCGGGTGTTCCGGGCGCTGGTGGAGGTGCTCGCCGCCTGGCCCTGGGAGCGGCGCCCGGTCGGGGTGGTGGCGATGCCCTCGTCGACCCGCCCGGTGATGGTCACCGACCTGGCCTCGCGGATCGCGCAGGTGGGCAGGCTGGCGCCGATCGGTTCGCTGGAGTACGCCGCCCCGGTCGGTCCCCGGCGGCACAACAGCGCCCAGCGGCTCGCCTCGGTCTGGCACGCGCTGACCCTCGGCGACCGGGTCCGCGCCTCGCTCGCCGAGGTGCCCGGACCGGTGCTGCTCGTCGACGACCACACCGACACCGGCTGGAGCCTCGCCGTCGCGTCCCGCCTGCTCCGCGAGGCCGGCGCCCCCGCCGTCCTCCCCCTGGTCCTGGCCTCCGCCGGCTGAGAGGCCGCCGGCCCTGCGGGCGATCACCCGGCTCGGCCCGCGAGGCGGCCGTTCCGCCTGAGGCGGCCCCCGGTCTCCGCCCGCGGTATCGTCCACCCGCCGCCGAGCCACCGGCCGCCGCGCCGGCGCGTCCCGGAGCCCTGCTCGGCGAAGGGGCGGGAGCACGCCCGCTCCGGGAGGCCCCGGGGGCGGGGAACCCCGAGCCCGCCGGGGAGGCGGCCGGTCCCGGGCGGGGCCCGGGGTCACAGCGCGGGAGGCCCGCTGCGCGGCGGGGCCGGGAGAGGCGGGTGCGGGCCGACCGGGCCGGGGCCGGTCAGCCCCCGTTGAGGTCGGGGCGGGCTCCGGGCTGGTGCAGGGCTCGCGCGGCCAGGTGCTGGGCGCGGGCCAGGGCGTCCTTGGGGTGCTTGCCGGCCAGCCAGGGCGGCAGGAAGCCGGCGATGAACGCGTCGCCGGCGCCGATGGAGCCCGGGGAGGGCTCGACCGGTTCGGCGGGCACCCGGACGATCTCCTCGCGGCCCTTGGCGGCCCACAGCGCGCCCTCGTCGCCGAGCTTCATCACCACCGCCGGGAACCAGGCGGTGAGCACCTTGGCCGCGGCCTCCGGGTCGTCCCGGCCGGTGAGAACCTCGGCCTGGTCGGGGTTGGCGAACAGCAGCCGGGCGCCGCTGGTCCACTCCAGGAAGTCCTCCGCACCGGCCCGCTTGAGCGGGGCGTGCGAGCCGCCGTCCACCGAGATGGACATGCCGGACTCGCGGGCCATCCGCAGCGCGGTCCGGGCGGCCCGCCGGGAGCTCTCGTGGATCAGGGTGTAGCCGGAGACGTGCAGGTGGCCGTCGGGGCCGAAGACGTCCCGGGGCAGGTCCTCGGGCTGCAGCCGGGCGTTGGCGCCGCGGTCGCTGAGCATGGTCCGGTCGCCCCGGTGGGTGATCATCACGACGCAGGTCCCGGTCTGGTGCTCCGGATCCATGACCAGGCGGGAGTCGACGCTGTAGCCCATCAGCTCCATCTCGCGGGTCCGGCCGGTGATGTCCGACCCGCGCCGCCCCACGAACGTCGTCTCGGTGCCCTCGTTGGCCAGCCAGGCGGCGACGTTCGCGCCGGAGCCGCCGCCATAGGTGATGACCGAGGCCGGGGTGTCGCTGCCGCGTGCGAGCGCGTAGTGCGCCCGCGCCACCGAATCGGTCATCAGGTCACCGATCACGACGACTCGTGCCATTGCGTGTGCCACCACCTTGCGGTCCCGCCATGAAGAGGACTTTTGCGCGCCTCCCGGACGCCCGCCGGCCGTCGCCCGATCCGGCCGGCCGCGTGGGAGACGGGCATGTGCACAGACGTTAACAGGTCCCGGGGAGACGGTGGGTAACGAAGCGGCACAGGGTGGGACGGGACGGACCGCCCCGGGCCGGGGCCGCCGCCGACCGGGTGCCCGTCCCCCACAGCGCGGCCGATCTCGTCTAGGCTCAAACCGTGCAGCCATACCCGAAACACTGGGAAGCCGACGTCGTTCTCACCGACGGCGGGACCGCCCACATTCGGCCGATCACCCCAGAGGACGCCGACCTGCTCCGGGCCTTCCACGCGCGGTTGTCCCCGGAGACGATCTACTTCCGGTTCTTCGCCCCCTACCCGAGGCTCTCCGACCGCGACGTGAAACGCTTCACCGAGGTCGACTACGACGAGCGGGTGGCCCTCATCGCCACCATCTCCGGGGTCATGGTGTCGGTGGTCCGCTACGACAAGATCGGCGACGACGAGGCCGAGGTCGCCTTCGTCGTCGAGGACGCGCACCAGGGCCGCGGCCTCGCCTCGGTCCTGCTGGAGCACATCGGCGCGGCCGCCCGGGAGCGCGGGGTGCGCCGGTTCATCGCCGACGTCCTCCCGGAGAACCGGCGGATGATCAACGTGTTCCGGGAGGCCGGCTACACCGCCCAGCAGACCTTCGACGAGGGCGTCATCCGGCTCACCCTGGACCTGGAGCCCACCGACCACTCCGAGGAGGTCATGCGCGCCCGCGAGCAGCGCGCCGAGTCGCGCTCGATCGCCCGGCTGCTCTTCCCGGAGTCGGTCGCGGTCATCGGCGCGAGCCGGACCGCGCACACCATCGGCCAGACCGCGCTGCGCAACCTGCTCGCCGGGGACTTCCAGGGCCCGGTCTTCCCGGTCCACCCCGAGGCGCGCGCGGTGGCCGGGGTGCGCGCCTACCCCAGCGTGCTGGACATCCCCGACCCGGTGGACCTGGCCGTGGTCGCGGTCCGCGCGGACATGGTCACCGAGGTCGTCCAGGAATGCGCGCAGAAGGGCGTGCACGGCCTGGTGGTGGTCAGCTCCGGGTTCGGCGAGATCGGCCCGGAGGGCAGGGCCCGCCAGGAGGAGCTGGTCAGCACCGCGCGCGCCGCCGGGATGCGGGTGGTGGGCCCGAACGGCCTGGGGGTGGCCAACACCGACCCGGCCGTCTCGCTCAACGCGACGCTCTCCCCGTACGTGCCGCCGCGCGGACCGATCGGCTTCTTCTCCCAGTCCGGTGCGCTGGGCCGGGCCATCCTGCAGCGGGTCAGCGAGCGCGGCATCGGCCTGTCCACCTTCGTCTCGGCCGGCAACCGGGCCGACGTCTCCGGCAACGACCTCATCCAGTACTGGCAGGAGGACCCCGCCACCGAGGTGGTGCTGCAGTACCTCGAGTCGCTGGGCAACCCGCGCAAGTTCACCCGGCTCGCCCGCCGCCTGGCCCAGCACAAGCCGGTCGTCGCGGTGCGCAGCGGCGGTTCCTCGCAGGGCATCCCCACCGGGCACGCGGCCGGCGCGCTGGCGCTGCCCGACTACGCGGTCACCTCCCTGTTCGAGCAGGCCGGCGTGGTGCGGGTGGACGACATCACCCAGATGTTCGACGTCGCCCAGCTCTTCGCCTACCAGCCGCTGCCCTCCGGCCCCCGGGTCGCCATCCTCGGCAACTCCGACTCGCTGGGCCTGCTGGTCAAGGACGCCGCGATACGCAGCGGCCTCAAGCCGCACGACCCGGTCGACCTGGGCCCCAAGGCCACCGCGGAGGACTTCGACCGGGCGCTGACCGAGGCGCTCGCCGACGAGCGGGTGCACGCCGTCATCGTGGTCTTCATCCCCGCGCTCATCCCGATCTCCGACGACGTGGCCGAGGTGATGCGCTCCAAGGCGGCCTCCTCGGCCAAGCCGATCCTCACCACCTACCTCGGCCACCAGGGGCTGCCCGAGGAGCTCCGCCAGGTCAACGAGAACGGCGAGACCGCCCGCGGCTCCGTCCCCTCCTACCTGGCCCCGGAGGACGCGGTGCGGGCGCTGGCGCACGCCACCCGGTACGCGCTGTGGCGCGGGCGGGACTCGGGCCGCCACCCCGAGCTGCCCGACGTCGACGGGGCGCGCGCCCGGCAGGTGGTCGACGCCGCGCTGGAGCGGATGGAGGCCGCCGGCGGCGGCGACGCCCAGCGCCCGGTCTGGTTCACCAGCGAGCCGGTGCACAACGAGGAGACCGCGGTGCCCGCGGAGACCACCCGCGAACTGCTGTCCTGCTACGGGATCAAGGTCTGGCCGGACATTCCGGTGTCCTCCGCGGACGAGGCGGTCGCCGCCGCCGAGGAGCTGGGCTACCCGGTCGTGGTCAAGGCCAACGCCCCCGACCTGCGGCTGCGGGCCGCCGGCAGCGGCATCCGCGCCGACCTGCGCAGCGCGGCCGACGTCAAGGGCGCCTTCGAGGCGCTGCACGGCCGCCTCGGCGACGAGGCGATGCTGGTGGTGCAGCAGATGGTGGTGCCGGGCGTGCCCACCGTGGTGCGGGCCGGCGACAACCCGTCCTTCGGCGCGGTGGTCGGCTTCGGCCTGGCCGACGTCACCGCGGAGCTCCTGGACGACCGGGCGTTCCGGCTGGCGCCGCTGAGCAACACCGACGCGGCCGACCTGGTGCACGCGGTGCGCGCCTCGCCGCTGCTGTTCGGGCTGCCCGCCGGGGCCACCAGCCTCGCCGACCAGCCCGACGTGGAGGCCCTCCAGGACCTGCTGATCCGGGTCTCCCGGCTGGCCGACGCCTTCCCCGAGGTCGGCCACCTCGACCTGGACCCGGTGACCGTCAACGCCGAGGGCGCGCACGTGCTCGGCGCCCGGATGTGGCTCCGCCGCCCGCCGGAGCTGCGCCCGGACAGCGGCCCGCGCCGGCTGCGCGGCGCCTCCTCCTTCTGACCGCACCGCCGCCCGCCGGGCCGGCACCGCCCACCCGCGTTGGCCTTGGCGCCGCAGCCTTGGCGCCGCAAGGTGTTCAGAGCGCTCCGACACCCCCGCAACGCCGAGGCCGACGGGGAAGTGGAGCGGCGCCGCCTCCGGGGGAGGGGCGGCCGCCCCGCAGAGCGCACCGGGCGGCCACCCGGATACCCGGCAGGCTCTCAGACGGGGTCGGGCTGCGGCTCCGGGTCGGGCGGCACCGGCCCAGGCCCCGGGCCCGGCCCTGGACCCGGCGGTCCGGGGACCGGGGGGTCCGGCGGGATCGGGTTCGGCACCGGGCCCGGCCCCGGCGGAACGGGGTTCGGCGGGCCGGGCGGCCCGGGCGGGCCCGGTGGTACGGGAGGCGGGTACGTCGCACGCGGCCCCACGGTCCGGGCCGCGTCCCCGGCGCTGCGGAACTCTGTTGCGTCCATGCCCACGCCCGTACCCGCAGGGAGCGCCCGCTACCCATGTCCCGGCCGGCCGCTCCGGCGCCGCCGTCCACAGGGCCGGTGCGATCCGTCGCCGGGAGGGGGCAGGATGGAGGTATGAGGAAAACGCGTGCCGTGCCCACCGACTGGCGTCTGGAGATCGAGCGGAGCGGCTACTACCCCGGCCTGGTGATCGACGCGGTCGGCACCGCCCTCGGCGGCGAGAGCGCCGAGGCCTTCGTCGTCCACCACGAGGCCACGTTCGACCCGGCCATGGAGATGCGCCGGCACATCACCGTGCTGCTGCTGACCCCGACCCGCCTCGTCGTCTGCCACACCGACGAGCACCCGGCGGGCGAGGGCGCGGAGCGCCCGCACGCCTCCACCACCACCGACGCGATCGGGCTCGGCAACATCCAGTCGGTCGCGCTCACCCGGGTCGTCGCCGACCCGGCCGAGTACACCCCGGGCACGCTGCCCAGCGAGGTGGTGCTCAGCATCAGCCTCAGCGTGAACTGGGGCGCGATCGCCCACATCGACCTGGAGCCGGCCTCCTGCGCGGACGAGTCCTGCGAGGCCGACCACGGCTACACCGGCGCCATCACCGCGGAGCCGCTCACCCTGCGGGTCAGCCAGGCCGCCGACGGCGCGGACGCCGTGGCCACCGTGATCAACTTCGCCGACGTCCTGTCCGCCGCCCCCGCCCGCTGACCGGCCGCGGGCGGCGCGGCGGGCATCCCCGATCCCGTTCAGGAGGCCGCGTTGAGCACTGCAGGTCCGAGCGGCGGCGCGGCGGGCGCCGCGGACGCCCCCTTCGAGGCCCCGCGCTACGGCGCCGGATCCCTGGCCGACCTGGCGCCGTCGGTGCTGGCCTCGCTCGGGGTCCGGGGCGAGCCGAACGTGCTCGGCCTGCCCCCGGTCCGCCGCGCCTGCGTGCTGCTCATCGACGGGATGGGCTGGGAGCTGCTGCTGGCCCACCGGGAGCACGCACCGTTCCTGTCCTCGCTGATCGACGCCCCGGCGACGCGCCCCGCGCTCACCGCGGCCTTCCCCACCACCACCGCGACCAGCCTCACCACCTTCGGCACCGGCGCGGTCCCCGGCCACCACGGCATCGTCGGCTACAAGGTCGTCGTCCCCGGTACCGACACCGTCCTCAACCAGCTCCGCTGGGGCGAGGAGAGCGGGGTCGACCCCGAGGAGTGGCAGCCGCTGACCACCGCCTACCAGCGCGCCGAACGCGCCGGGGTGACCACCGGCTACGTCGCCTCCGCCGCCTACGAGCACAGCAGGCTCACCCGGGCCACCGCGCGCGGCAGCGGCTACCTGCCGGCCGACGACCTCACCTCGGTCGCGGTGCGCACCGCGGCGGCGCTGACCCGGGGCGAGCGCTCCCTGGTCTTCGCCTACCACCCCGACCTCGACGGCTACGGGCACCGGTTCGGGATCGCCTCCGACCACTGGCGTATCCACCTGGGGCAGGTGGACCGGCTGGTCGAGCAGATCGCCGGCGCGCTGCCGCCCGACGCGGCGCTGTACATCACCGCCGACCACGGCATGGTCGACTCCGACCCCGCCCAGCGGGTCGACCTGGAGGCCGACCCCGAGCTCCGGCGCGGCGTGCGGGTCGTCGCGGGAGAGGCGCGGATGCGCCAGGTCTACACCGAGCCCGGGGCCACCGAGGACGTCCGCGCGGCCTGGGCCGAGCGGCTCGGGCCGGCCGCCCTGGTGCTCACCCGGGAGGAGGCCGTCGCCGCGGGCTACTACGGCCCGGCGACCGACGGCGCGGTCCGCGAGCGGATCGGCGACGTGCTGGCCGTCGCCCGCGGCAGCGCCACCCTGGTCCTGCCCGAGGCGGAACCGCTGGAGAGCGGCCTGGTCGGCCAGCACGGCTCGCTGACCCCCGCCGAGCTGAGCATCCCGCTGCTGGCCGCGACCACCGTGCGCTGAGCCGGCGGCGCGGCCGGGGCGCCCCTGTCGCCCCGGGCGGCGGTGGCTTAGGGTGGCGGCCGTGGACATCGGTGACCATGCCCCCGACTTCTCGCTGCCCGACCAGCACGGCGAACCGCGCGACCTGCGCGGGCTGCTGGCCGACGGCCCGCTGGCGCTCTTCTTCTACCCCGCGGCGATGACCCCGGGGTGCACCGCGGAGAGCTGCCGCTTCCGCGACCTCTCGGCGGAGTTCGCCGAGCTCGGCGCGGGCTGCGCCGGGATCAGCGCCGACCCGGTGGACCGCCAGGCCGCCTTCGACGGCCGGCACGGCCTCGGCTTCCCGCTGCTGTCCGACCCGGACGGGACCGTCGCCCGGAGCTACGGGGTGCGGCGGACGGCCCCCGGCCTGTCCGCGCTGGCGCCCACCCGCAGGCACACCTTCGTCATCGACACCGACCGCACGGTGCTGCAGGTGGTGCGGAGCGAGATCCGGATGAGCGCGCACGCCGACGGGGCCCTGGAGGCGCTGCGCGCCCGCCGCGCCCGCGGCTGAGCACCGCGGCCCGCAGCGGTCCACCACCCGAGCAGACCGGCACCGAGACGACGGAAGACGACGGAAAGGGACGACGCCAGATGGCGGAACCGGACAGCGGGCGACCGCTGGTGCGGCGCGATTCCGACCGCGGGATCGCCACCATCACCCTGGACTCCGAGCACAACCGCAACGCGCTGTCCGCGCGGCTGCGCACCGAGCTCGCCGCGGAGCTCGCCGCGGCGATGGCCGACGACGGCGTGCGCGCCGTGGTGCTCACCGGCGCGGGCCGGGTGTTCTGCGCCGGGGCCGACCTGAAGGAGGTCGGCGAGCAGCTCGCCGGGAAGGAGCCCGACCCGGCCGCGCCCGGTATGGCGGAGATCTTCTCCGCGATCATGGAGGCGCCCAAGCCCGTGGTGGCCAGGCTCAACGGCACCGCGCGGGCCGGCGGGCTCGGCCTGGTGGCGGCCGCCGACATCGCGATCGCCCCGGAGGAGACCGAGTTCGCCTTCTCCGAGGTGCGCATCGGGGTGGTCCCGGCGATGATCTCCATCCCGGTCTCGGTGCGGATGACCGACCGGGCGATGACCCGCTACTTCCTCACCGGCGAGGTGTTCGGCGCCCGCGAGGCGGCCGCCTCCGGCCTGCTCACCGAGGCCGTCCCGGCCGGGGAGCTGGACGCCGCCACCGATGCGGTGCTGGACGGCCTGCGCGCGGCCGCGCCCGGCGCGCTCACCGGCGCCAAGGCCCTGCTCGGCGCGGACGGAGCGGAGGAGCGCGGCAAGGCGTTCGCCCGGATGGCCGAGCTGTCCGCCCGCTATTTCGCCAGTGAGGAGGCGGCCGAGGGACGGGCCGCGTTCTTCGAGAAACGCAAGCCGAAGTGGGTGCTGTAATGGGAGGCGTGACCTACTCCGGAGATACGCGGGTCGGCGGACCCGCCGACACGCGCGACCTGTCCGAACTGACCATCAGCAAGCTCGCCGTCGGGGGCATGGACAACAACGTCTACCTGCTCCGCTGCAAGAGGACCGGCGAGGCGGCGCTGATCGACGCCGCGGACGAGGCCGACCGCATCCTGGACCTGATCGGTGACGACGGGCTGGCCCGGGTGATCACCACGCACCGGCACGGCGACCACTGGCAGGCCCTGGCCGAGGTGGTGGGCACCACCGGCGCCCGCACCGTGGCGCACCCGGCCGACGCCGGCGAACTCCCGGTCTCCGTCGACGACGCGGTGGAGCACGGCGACCGCATCCCGGTCGGCGAGGCCGAACTGCGGGTCATCCACCTCCGCGGCCACACCCCGGGGTCGATCGCACTCCGCTACGACGACCCCTCGGGCACCGTCCACCTGTTCACCGGGGACAGCCTGTTCCCCGGCGGCGTCGGCAAGACCTGGTCCGACGCGGACTTCCGGTCGCTGCTGAGCGACGTCGAGGAGCGCATCTTCGCCGAACTCGGCGACGACACCTGGGTCTACCCGGGGCACGGCAAGGACACCACCCTCGGGGCCGAACGCCCCCACCTGGAGGAATGGCGCGCCCGCGGCTGGTGACCCCGGGCGGCCCGCCGGCGCGCTCCGCGCGGGCCGCCCGC
>Ga0079224_100006005_pt1 | contig 16026 bp, 18 predicted proteins | sample Stecom2015_FD_80414 | JGI IMG/M metagenome (GOLD analysis project Ga0079224, IMG submission 80414) | Agricultural soil microbial communities from Utah to study Nitrogen management - Steer compost 2015 | ecosystem: Environmental > Terrestrial > Soil > Agricultural land | place: USA: Utah...
CAGGAGGAGGGAGGTGGGTGTGCTGGGGGGTGGATTGCATGATGTTGATGAGCGGAGGGCGGGAGGGGGGGGGGGGGGAGGTCGGCGCGGCGGGGGGGGGAAAGGGGGGGGGGGGGGGGGGGGGGGGGGGGGGGGAACTCCTAGCTGAGTTCTTCTGTACCCCAACATTGCGTTACGTGACGTGATCCGCGTAACGCCCCTTCCTACTTATGATTATCGCACAAGTGTCAATACAGACCTAGAAGACGAGAGCCGTACCTCTGTGATCCTGAGCCATCCGCAGGGCTAGTGACCCGATCAAGCGATCCAACTAATGCCGCTCATGTTTCACCTCCCACCGCGCGGTTGATGTGCTCACGTATTGCATCGAGCGGCGCACTATCCGATGAGCGGATTATGCACATGACAATCTCGAGCTCGGCGCGTAGGTACGTCCGGTGTTCTTTTGGCCTCGGACGGATTTGGGTAATAACGCCCGCTTCAGCCCAGCGGATCAGGGTGCCGGTCGTGACGCCGACCAACGTGCTTGCTGGCCCGCCGCGTACCCATGAGCCTTCGCATACGCCGTACAAAACGGCGATCCATCCCCAGCTCGTTCGGTCGGCGGTATCCCGTACGGGGTCGAGCGCAATCATGCGTTGACCGCCTGGTGGTTAGTGACAGCCAGCTCGCTCCAGACGACCTTGCCGCTTGGCCGCATCCAGTAGTAGCCCCACCTCAGGGAAAGAGAATCGATCAGGTAGAGGCCGCGCCCGTTCTCGCGCTCCATGCTGAAAGGGAGGATCAGCGGTGCGTCCGGGACCCTATCCCAAACCTCCACGGCGACAGTCTGCGAAAGTCCGAGCAGACGCAGGCGGATCAGCTTGGAGACGCCGTTTGGCTGCCACTGTCCGAGTGCATTGGTGGCGGCCTGTTTCTCGACGGCCCTGATCGCATTACTTACCAGTTCGGTGCCGACTGAAAGCGCGTCGTCTATCACACCACCGGCTCCCCAATCCCGGAGCGTCGTTTTAATGAACAGACGGGCCGGGGCGGCAGCGCTAGGGGTGGCCGTGATGTCGAAGTTCGCATGGAACAGGCGACGCTCGCCTAGATGCGGGGCATGCTGCTTCGGCCGCACCGGCTTGTTCGGGGCGTTCGGGAGGTCATTCATCTGCTTCGTCCATGACGATCACGATCACCCCGGCCTCCTCGGTCAGCCGCTCCACGATGGCGTCTTGAACGAGGCGGTTCTTGGAGAAGTCGTTTAGCGACGGGATGATGACGTACTCGCCACCGCTGCGCCCGATCTCTGCCACCAGTTCACCCAGCGCCGGCCTCGTCTGCCGATCCCACTCGTAGAAGACCTTGAAGACGCCGTATCGGTGTTTGGTGGCATAGTTCTCGGCCTCTACCGTGCGCCGCTCTACCTCGTGATCCGGCATGTCATTCGGCGCGTAGAGGTAGACGTACGTGAGGGGTGGGGGATTCATCGCTGTTGCCCCTTGTCCGTCTCCTGTCTCATGAACTGGCGCATGACGGCTCCCACGGCGGCAGAGGTGGAAGCAGGGCCAGCGCCGGAGCGGTGCTCTTGGGAACCTCCCCGCGCGGGGTGGGTGTGGGAGGTGGTCGACAACGCTGGCCCTGCGGCTATGCATCGGCGCGGTCCCTTCCTTCCTGCGCCGATGCGCCGAAGGGTGCACACCGATGAGACGCGCCACAGTTACTGCGGCGTGAACCGGCACGCGCGTGATGAGGTGCCCGCAAGTCCGTTACGTGCAGACGGATAGGACGCTGCTTGCGGGTGGCCAAGACCGCCGCGGCTGCTTCGGTCACGTCGACCGTGTAGCCCTGGCTGATCAGGTGGTCAGCCATCCACTTCCAGCAGTCGAGGCAGTAGAGCAGGGTGAACTGACGATCCGGGAGAGGCATCGCCAGCTCAGCCAGCTTGATGCACGGTCCGAGCCGACCGCGGCACCTATCCCCAGGGCGATCCCAGGCCACAAGCGGGTAGACGGGACGCTCCCATTTCCACTCGGTCATGCTCAAACCGCCTCACGCCTCGTTGTCGGCGAGAAGGGCGAGCAGCCGGTTGCGGATGACGCTGGCGACCTGGTCGGCGGGCCGCTTGTTGCAGTCGACGCGCAGGACGTTGAGACCGGCGTCGATGAGTCGTTCGGTGGCTTCCTGGTAAAAGCGCACTTCGGCGTGACTGCTGCCCGGCGTGACCTGGAAACGGTTGTGGGGTCCGCGCTCGGTCAGCCGCTCGGAGATGACCTCGGGATCGGCTTCGAGGATTACCGCCAGATCGGGCCGGTCGGCCGGTTCGTTGATGTTCCAGAGGAAGTCCGCGCCAACGCCGTCGAGGCGTTGGATCACCAGGCCGGAGGCAAGGTAGCGGTCGGAAATGACCAGGTGTCCGGCCATGAGCTTGGGTCGGATTTCGGCGGCCAGGTGGTGATACCTGTCGGCGGTGTACAGGCAGGCGAGCGCATGCCCGGTGACGGTCTCGGTCAGCTCTCGGCACAGGTCGCCGATCGGGCCGGCCGACGGCTCTACGGTCACGTGGACGTCGTGGCCTTCGGCGACCAGGAGCTGGGCCAGGTGGTGGACGATGGTGGTCTTCCCGGCGCCGCTTGGACCGTCGATGCTGACGAACAGGCCGTCGCGCTGGTCAGAAGAGGGGTGGCGGTTCATCCGTCCCTCCTGTTCCCAGGATGTCGCGCAGCGCTTCGACGGTGCGGGCGCGTTCGGCCAGGACCACGAACAGGCGCGCAGTCACCAGCGCGTCGTAGGGCGCTCGGTGCGGCACCAGTCCTTCGGGGAGCCCTTCGGCGAGGTTGAGGGACGCCACCAGCTCGCCGAGGCGGTAGCTCTTCTGCCCAGGAAGGAGACGTCGTGCGAGCTTGAGCGTGTCGAACACCTCCGGGTCGGGCCAGTCATCGCCGAGCTTGCGCGCCAACAGGCCTGCGTCCACGTGGGCGTTCTGGGCGACGAAGGCGGCCCCGTCCAGCGCTTGCCGCACCTGGGGCGCGATGTGGTCGAACGTCGGCGCGTCCGCCACGTCGCGGCTGCTCAGGCCGTGGATGCGGGTGGCGAAGTGCTTGATCGGCTGTTCGGGCTTGACCAGCCAGCTTGAGGGCTCGCCGATGGCACCCCCGACGATCGGCACGATGGCCAGCTCAACCAGGTCGGGCGGCTGCTGTCCGTTGCCCTCGACGTCCACGACGGCATACGTGAGCTTGGTCCAGTCGGTCACTGCTCCGGTTCCTTCCACCCGATCTCGGCCCGACCGTGCCGCCGCTTCCGGTGAGGGTGATCGGCGTCGTGCATCTGGTAGCCGAACCCGTGCTGGAGGAAGTAGCGCGGTTGCTCGCTTGGCAGCCCCGAGAGAACGGCTGCGCGGTCGGTGATGTCCTCGACCACCAGACCACGCGCCTCCGGCAGGACGCTGGCGGCCCGCCGAATCTCCTCGGCCTTCGGTCGGCGGTGCGTGGACGCGCACAACTTCACCTGGCGTACCGGGCAGATGTCGCATAGCTCCCGGATGCCGTAGTGGCCGTTGTAGTCCGGAAGCCCGTGGACGAACGCCACGGCGCATGAGGTCTTGCGGAACAAGCTCTGGCTGCCAGCGAACGCGGACAGCACCCGTGCCTCGAGCGTTTCGGGCACGATCTTGCGCCGGGCCGTCTCGTCATACGGCTCGGGCAGGCTGTTCGCACGGTAGTACTCCGCGATCTGGTCTCGGTAGAACAAGCCGGTGAACACGGTCGCGTCGGCGTGCTTGCTCAACTCGTACGCTGCGTGCAAGTGCTCGGGGGAGTCGTTGAGACCCGGTACGAGCGGACGCCAGTACAGGATCGTTCGGTACCGGCGCTGCCGCGGTGCGCTCATGAGCTTGAGCGACTCGGCCGCGACGTGCGACGGGTAGGGCTCGATGTCTCGACGGTCGATGCCCGAGTAGGTGAACAGCAGCGTCACCTTGAGGTGGCCGAGCCCGCCCAGGCGGTCAATGTCCTCCGGCTTCATCTGGTGGCGGGTAATGACCAGGACGTGGTTGGTCAGCTCGCGGGCGTCCAGATCTTCGAGTACCGCGAAGGTGTGCGGCCGGACGCTTGGCAGAAACGGGTCGGTGGCCCGATTGAACACCTGCAGCGGGGTGACGTGCGGCTGGAAGTAGCGGTGATTAACCAGCGCCTCCACGGCCTGCGCGTCCGTCATGAGCGCGCGCGGCTGGCGCTGGTCCCACAGGCCGTAGGTGTGCCGGATGCAGTATGCGCAGTCCAGCGGGCAGCCCTGGATGTGATTCAGACTCAGGCCGCTTTTGCGGTACTCCACGACCTCGCGAGCACGGCCGGGAAGCCGCTCGATCTGGTCCCTACTGAGTAGGGGAACCCCGATGGGTGCCATGTCCTTCTCTCCCATTGGCGGTACGGCCGGGCGCGAACCAGCGCCCTGCGCCGACAGTAGGGAGGGTGGGAGGACTTGACCAGAAAGTTTCTAGAGATTTCTCGAAATGCCTTCGAGGTGACTTCGCCAAGGAAATTAGGGCCTATCCTCGTTGTCTTCGTCGGCCTCCGAAGCAAGCTCCTCAATGACCCGGTGGATGATCGCTCGGGCCGATCGGCCGTAACTGGCGACTGCGGCCAGGTGCTCGAAGATGTGCCCGTACAGCTCGATCTCTTGCGGTTGGGCAAGGTTCAGCTCGGCAGAGAAGGTCTCGATCATTACGCGGTCATTGTCCAGCAGCCAGAAGCCGTGGGCAGGCGCGACCACGTACGCCGTCTCGAAGCCGATGATGCCGAGCCGCACGTTGGGTAGCGCGGAGAGTGAGATCAGACGATCAAGCTGCCCCAACATCGCCCCGGGCGGGCACAGCCGGTACCGCAGGGCCGCTTCGGTCAGCACGAAGTGGAACCGCTTGTCCGGCCGATACAGGATCTCCTGCCGCTTCACCCGTGCGGCCACCGCTTCGTTGATGTCGTTACGCACCTTGAACACGGTGATGCTCTGGGCGAAGCGGTATCGGGCGTACTCGGCCGTCTGGAGCAGGCCGGGGATGAAGGTGGACTCGAAGGCACGGAAGAGCCGGATCTTGGCGTCCAGTTCGGCGATCTCTTGCTGGTGTGGCTTGAGGCCGGTCCTTAGTTGCCGTTGCCACTCGGCGTGTTGGATCTCAAGCGTGTGCAGGGAGGCTAGGAGCGCTTCAGTCTCCTGCTCGCTGCCGGTTACCCGCGTCCAGTTTCGGATGTCGTCGTCGGTGGGGGTTTGCCGGCCGTTCTCCAGCTTGGAGACCTTGGACGGCGGCCACGACAACGACTCCGCGAGCTGCCGACCACTGAGGTTGGCCCGCTGGCGCAGCTCGCGGAGTCGTTTGCCCAACGCGTCACGTGCTTCATGAACGCTGGTGATGCCGGTGGTTCTATTCGGTAGCAAAGTCGTCCCGTCTGGTGGCGCGGTGCCAGGCGGCGTCACGCCAGTAGTTGTGCTGCACGATCACGGCTGGATCTTCGATCACCTCGCCGCCGAGGAAGTTCTCGTTGTCATCGAAGTGCATCCGCACCAGCTTGCGCGAGTCGAACAGCCAGTAGTCGTAGTCCGGCAGGTCGGCGGCGTCGTGACGGGCCAGGTAACGGATGTCCTCGCCTGCCGCGTTGGTGTACTTGGAGCAGAAGACACCGAAGCGGCTGTAGTCGGTAAGCGGCACCGTGACGACCCGCACACGCATGAAGCGCCTGCCTTCACGCGTGGCCTCCCGGATCATGTTCAGCCAGTTCTGGAACCAGCCCATGTCGACCGGCTCACCCGCGACGAACTGACGCAGCGCTTCCGCCTCGTTGGCCGACTTGTACTCGTCGCGCGTCTCCAGGCGGAAGGCCGTGTGCTCGAAGGCACGGAAGAGCTTGCCGAACTCCGGGCCGGGCGGGATGAGCTGGCTCAGGGCTGCCCCTCTCCGTCCAAGTAGCGCCGGGCGTACATCTTGAGTACGTCCTCCGGGATCTCGATCAGGGTTTCGTGCTCGGGCACCGGGCCGACGTCCGCCAGCGCCTGGGGGTCGGTCACCTTCCACCCCTGGGCGATGTAGGTGATCCGGTCGGTGCGGTCAGTGGCGAATAGGGTGGGGGACTGTCCCTCCTGGGAGTCGGGGTCCTTGCCGAGGAACCGAGCGCGCATGGTGCTCCCTTGCTAGAAACTTGGCGAATCATTCCCGGTCATCGTGGCTGACAGCCGCCCAGGCGTCAACGCCGTCAGGCGTAGGTTTCAGGCGGTGACGAGGCGAGTGAGACGGCCCAGCGGTGCTCGCGACATGCGGCCGAGTGACCCAGCGCCCGTACCCAGCCCGTCGACAGATGAGCTATTAGATGTGGCGAGTTTTTCAGTATTTATGACACTATTCAGTGCTTTTGTATATAGCAGAAAAGATAACGATTGCCTTGGGGATGCATGCTTCGATTTTGGTCATGCCGACGAGTGCTCGGTCTTGGAAAAGGGTGAGCGACGTCTCATTCGATAATCGTTTCCAATTCTCTACTTTTTGTTTTATAATTGCTGCAGATGATAAGAGTGATTTTCTCTGGAGTGTTATGGGGAGGCCCGGTCCGGCTGGATGGCGCCTTGTGGCTCATCACTGCGAAGTCTTGGCTGCAACCGTCCGCGCCGGAGAGGCTTGCCTCATGTGGTGACGGTGAGTGTGCGCCGTCACTCTCGGTAGCAGCAGTGCCTTTGCGTCTTCCCCGCGCGCTGTCAGAGGTCGCCGTTAGAGTTGGTGCTCACCAGGCGTGGCTGGCTCTAGGGCTCGCGTGTGGTGATGTCGAGGTGGGCAAGATGGCGACCCGGGGAGGGCGCGATGGAGCGTGAGGCCGTCACGCGTAAGCGCAGGATCGACCCGAAGCTCAAAGCAGCTGGCTGGACCGTCACGCCTTACCAGGCCACCTTCGCCTCTGGCCCGCCACCGACCGCAGCAGTCGAGGAGTGGCCCACCACAGCAGGTCCTGCTGACTATGCCCTGACGGACGATGACGCCATCCGGGCCGTGGTTGAGGCCAAGAAGGTCACGATCGGGCCTCAGGGGGTGCTGACACAGGCCGAGCGGTACTCCAGGGGCGTCGTTGACGGCCCGCGGATCCGCGGCGAGTTTGGCGTTCCGTTCCTGTACTCGACGAACGGCGAGCAGATCCATTTCCACGACGTGCGCCGAGAGCAGAACCGCTCGCGGCTGGTGTCTGGCTTTCATACCCCGACGGCACTCAAGGAGATGCTTAGCCGCGACTTCGACGCTGAACTCGCGGCGCTCGGACAGATCCCTGTTAACCAGCGACTGCGCCCTTACCAGGTGGAGGCCAATCAGGCGGTGGAGCAGGCCATCGCCGAGGGTAAGCGCAAGATGCTGGTCACTATGGCAACGGGGACCGGCAAGACGCTGACCACGGTCAACCAGGCCTACCGCCTGATGAAGTCGGGCGTTGCTCGCCGCGTCCTGTTCCTGGTCGATCGGCGCGCCCTGGCCGCGCAGACCGTGCGGGAGTTCGCCTCGTTCGAGGCCGAGCCCGGTCTGAAGTTCGACAAGATCTACCCTGTCTACTCCCAAGCCTTCAGGCGGGAGGACTTCGGTGACGATGGCACGTTCGACGCCACAGTCATGCCGGCGTCGCTGCTGACCAATCCTCAGCTTGGTGACGCGTTCGTGTACGTCACCACGATCCAACGCATGTCGATGAACCTCTTCGGCGGCGAGCGCGCTCTCAAGGTTGACGACGAGGAGATCGACGCCGACGTCGAGCAGCTCGACATCCCCATCCATGCCTTCGACCTGATCATCGCTGACGAGTGCCACCGCGGCTACTCGGCCAAGGAACGCGCCGTCTGGCGTGACACGCTCGACCACTTCGACGCCATCAAGGTCGGGCTCACGGCGACTCCCGCTGCCCACACTGTGGCGTACTTCGAGAACCTGGTGTTCCGCTACGAATACGAGCGCGCGGTCCGTGAGGGCTACCTCGTTGACTACGACGTGGTGAAGATCAGCTCCGACGTTCGGATCAACGGCGTCTTCCTTCGCGAGGGCGAGCAGGTTGACGAGATCGACCCCGAGACAGGCACGCGGCAGCTCGACCTGCTCGAGGACGAGCGCGCCTTTGATGCCACCGAGGTCGAGCGCAAGGTCACCGCGCCTGACTCGAACCGGAAGATCCTCACGGAGCTGAAGCAGTACACGGATCAGTTCGAGGCGGAGCACGGCCGGTTCCCTAAGACGCTGATCTTCGCCGCCAACGACCTGCCACACGTGTCGCACGCCGACCAGCTCGTCACCATGGCGCGGGAGATCTTCGGCCAGGGAGAAGACTTCGTCGCCAAGATCACTGGCAGGGTCGATCGCCCACTCCAGCGCATCCGCGAATTCCGCAACCGCCCCAAGCCACGGATCGTCGTGACCGTCGACCTGCTGACCACTGGCGTCGACATCCCTGACCTGGAGTTTCTGGTCTTCCTCCGGCCGGTGAAGTCCCGCATCCTGTTCGAGCAGATGCTTGGTCGCGGCACGCGGCGCGGTGGTGACCAGGCGCCGGACAAGGACCGCTTCGTGGTCTTCGACTGCTTCGATGGCAGCCTGATGGCCTACTTCAAGAGCGCCACAGGCATCACCGCGGAGCCGGCGGAGAGCGACAACAAGTCGAACGCCCAGATCATCGAAGAGATCTGGCAGAACAAGGATCGCGACTATAACGTCCGTCGCCTGGTGAAACGTCTCCAGCGCATCGCCAAGTCGATGACCGGCGAGGCGTACCAGCTCTTCGCGGCCTACATCCCGGAAGGTGATCTTGGAGACTGGGCCGCGAAGCTGCCAACGCTCCTTCGCACTGCCTTCATGGGCACCATGAACATCCTGCGTGATCCTGGCTTCCAGGACCTGCTGGAGAACTATCCACGCGGGACCAGGACGTTCGTCGTTGCCAGCAGCGCCGTGGATGAGGTCAGCTCCGAGTGGCTGATCCGCGGTGCGACGGGGCGGGAATACCAGCCCGACGACTATCTGACCGCATTCGCCGAGTTTGTCCGCAATCAGGCGGAACAAGTCGACGCCATATCAGTACTGCTCAACCGCCCGAAGGGCTGGAACCCCCGGGCGCTCACCGAGCTGCGGGATGTCCTCAGCCGTGCGCCCGAGCACTTCACCGAGACTAACCTGGAGAAGGCGTTTCGCGCCAAGTATGGCAAGGCGCTGGTCGATATCATCTCCATGGTCAAGCGCGCCGCCCTCGACACGGCACCGCTGCTGACCGCCCATGAGCGGGTCAGGGCGGCCGTGGCGCGGGTGATCGCCGAACGAGAGCTCACCGACGAGCAGCGGCAGTGGATGGGGTACATCGAGCAACACCTGATCGAGAACCTGTCGATCGACCGGGAGGACTTCGATCTCATCCCGATCTTGTCGTCTCGTGGCGGGTGGCGGCGAGCCAACCGCATCTTCGACGACCGCCTGCCGGACCTGATTAAGCAACTGAACGAGGAGCTAGTCGCCGCATGACCGACGTCGTAGGAAAACTCTGGGGCTACGCTCACTCCTTGCGCCATGATGGTGTCGACTACGGCGACTACATCGAGCAGCTCACATACCTGCTCTTCCTCAAGATGGCAGATGAGCAGGGCATCAGCCTCCCGGCCTACACGGATAAGGACGAGGCCGGCCGCACTATCCAGGTTCCGTGTGACTGGCCATACCTGCGCAAGCAATCCGGCACAGCGCTTGTCGAGCATTACACTAAGCTGCTGAGTTCTCTGGGCAAGCAATCCGGCATGCTTGGTGACATCTTCTCTGGCGCGCTCAATAGGCTCACCAAGCCAGCGTCGCTAAGTCGGCTGATCAAGGCCATCGATGAGACAGAGTGGATGAGCCTCGACGTCGACGTCAAGGCAGCGGCCTTTGAGGGACTCCTGGAGAAGGCCGCCGCAGAGGGCAAGAAGGGTGCTGGTCAGTACTTCACGCCGCGACCGCTCATCCGGACGATGGTGCGGCTTATCCAACCGGACCCACATGCCCACCGGCAGTTCACCATCTGTGACCCCGCCTGTGGCACTGGTGGCTTCCTTGTTGCTGCGTACGAGTGGCTCAAGGAGCAGACAGGCGGAGCACTCGATCGTGACACCGCCAAGCGCGTCCGAACCTCGACGTACTACGGGCAGGAGCTGGTCGAGCGTCCACGCCGCCTGGCGCTGATGAACATGTATCTGCACCAGGTGGAGCCACACATAAAGCTGGGTGACTCGATCTATGAGGCACCGGATCGCCAGCGCTACGATGTCGTCCTGACTAACCCGCCCTTCGGCAATAGAGGCGCTAACCAGGTACCTGTCCGCGAGGACTTCACGATCGAGACGGCAAACAAGCAGCTTAACTTCCTCCAGCACGTCCTCACCATCCTCAAGCCGGGGGGTCGCGCGGCTGTCGTCGTGCCCGACAACGTGCTTTTCGCAGACAAGGCCGGCGAGATCTTCGAGATCCTCATGCAGGACGCCGATGTCCACACGGTCCTGCGTTGCCCCCGCGGTACCTTCAACCCGTACACCCCGGGTACCAAAACCAACGTCATCTTCTTCACGAAGGGGCGTCCTACGAGCAAGGTTTGGGTGTACGACGCCCGAGCTAATGTGCCCACCATCACCAAGAAATCGCGACCGCTCACCGACGCGCACTTCGCTGATTTTGAGCGATGCTACGGCGAAGATCCCAATGGGCAAGCGATGCGGAAAGAGGCCGATTCTCCAGACGGCCGTTGGCGGGCCTTCAGCATCGAGGAGGTCAAAGCTCGCGACTACAAGATTGACAGCTTCAAGTGGCTGCGCGACGACGAGTTTGACGCTACGGAGGGGGTTGGGGATCCGGCCGAGCTCCTGGCAAAGGCGACAGTGGAGCTGCAGGTCGCGATGACCCGGTTGGCGGAGCTGCAGAAGCTGGTCGAAGGGGAAATGGACGCATGACGGACGCAGAGGACCTGTTTGTCCCCGACGGCTGGGAGCTGACGCGCGTGGGCGCGGTCGTAGAAAATGTGCAACCCGGGTTCGCCTCAGGTCGCCATAACAGCAACGGCGAAGGTGTGCCGCACCTTCGTCCGATGAACGTGTCGACGGCGGGAAAGATCGATCGGAAGGTTGTCAAATACGTAGAGCCCACTTTGGCCGAGCGCCCGGAGCGTCGTCTTCGCCGAGGTGACGTGTTGTTCAATAACACCAACAGCCTTGATCTCGTAGGTAAGACGGCGTACTTCGACGACGATGATTCGCCAGCGTTCTCAAACCACATGACACGGCTCCGCGTCAATCCTGAACGGGTACTGCCGGAATACCTTGCACGATATCTACATGCATGCTGGGTTCGAGGCGACTTTACTCAGCTAGCTAACAGTCACGTATCGCAAGCGAGTGTTGGCCGGAAGGTACTGAGTGCACTGCCGCTGCCGCTACCGCCGATAAGTCAGCAGCAGCAGATCGTTGAGCTGCTCGATCAGGTTGATCGGAGTCGTGAAGCGGCTTCGGCTAGCCTCTCGCAATCCGTCAGCGCTCTTATCGATTTCAGACGGACTGTCCTAACTGCAGCGTGCTTGGGACGGTTGACTGAGGACTGGCGGGAGAAGCGTCCGGAAGCCGAGGCCGTCGGTATTGACAAGTTGAACAGTGGTAGCCGAGGACGTCGCCGCAATACGGAGCCGGTGATCGACTTTGAGATGCCAGAGGTCCCCGATTCCTACGTAATGGCGCCGATCTCGGCGATTGCCTCCACGATCGAGTACGGCACATCTCGAAGGGCCGACGGCGACGAAAATGATGTTCCCATCCTCCGAATGGGAAACATCCAAGACGGCTCTCTTAACTTGAGCGACCTGAAATACATCACGGCCAGCAGTGAGATAGAGAGACTTCTCCTTGTCGACGGTGACCTGCTCTTCAACAGGACGAACAGTCCAGAGCTTGTTGGCAAGAGTGCTGTGTGGCGCGGATCAACACGCGCGACTTTCGCCTCGTATTTGATTCGGGTTCGATTTCATAAAGCCGTAGCTGTGCCGGAGTTTGTTAACTACTGGATCAACTCTGCATGGGGCCGCACCTGGGCTCGCCAAGTTAAGACGGACGGGGTTAGCCAGTCGAACATCAATGGCACGAAGCTTGGCGCTATGCCGGTTCCGCTTCCCCCGTTGGATGAACAGCGAGAAATCGTTCGCAGGGTGGAGGGATATCTCAAGGAAAGCGAAGAGATTCTGGCGAAGATAAACGCCACTTCATCACTACTCGAACGTACAGATCAGGCCGTTCTCTCCAGGGCTTTCCGTGGTGAGCTAATGGAGGCGGCGGGATGAGTCTCGAGGACAAGCTCAACGGCTGGACTGGGCCATCCAGTGCGACAGAGCAAGAAAAACAGCAGCGGACCGAGCGAATGATCCGCGAGGCGGTCGACGAACACGCTGCATTTGATGGCTGCGACTTGACTGTCTATGCCAAGGGCTCGTACGCCAACAACACTAACGTCAAGACTGACAGTGACGTGGACATCGCCGTTCAGTGCGGTGAATGCGTCTACTGGGACGAGGCAAACAAAGGTGTCCATCCAGCCAGCTCAAGTTATCAGGGCATCTGGACGCCAGCCAAGCTGCGCTCCGAGCTGGAGGCGGCACTAAAGAACAAATTTCCGGGCCAGGTGGATACCTCGGGATCGACGGCCTTCCGCATCCACTCAGGAACGGCCCGGGTCGATGCTGATGTTGTTCCGTGCTTCGACTACCGCTATTACCTCTCGTCTAACAACTATCGAGAGGGTGCCAAGGTCTTCAAGAAGGACGGCAGCAGTTTAATCAACTACCCGGCTCAACAGCTTGCGAACGGACGGGCGAAGAACAACCGTACCAACCAGTTCTACAAGAAGGCCGTGCGGATCATGAAGCGCGTTGAAAACGCCATGGTCGTCGCGGATGAGCATCGTGAAGTTCCGTCCTTCTTCGTGGAATGTCTGGTGTACAACTGCCCCGATGAGGTCTTTCTTGAGTCGACTTGGACGGAGACAATCCGACAGGTAATTGTCCATATCTGGAACGGGCTGGACGGGCCCGAGCCAACTGACGAGTCTGAGCGTTGGCTTGAGGTAAGCGAGTGTAAGTACCTCTTCCATAGCGCTCAAGCGTGGACTCGTGCAGACGGGCGTGACTTTGCCAAGGCGGCTTGGAACTACCTGGGGTACGCCGCATGAAGAAGACGATCACCATTCGCGTCATTGTGGCGGTGGTCGCTGTTGTCTTTGTGGTCGGGACGTGGGTGCAGGATGGGCGGCCGGATCTGGCTGCGCTCAAGTTCTTCTCCATCGCTGTCCTGGCTAGCACTGTCGTCTTCAACTTGTGGGATTTTTGGTTGTGGCGGCTTTCCCTCATCCAGCGGATTCCGGGAGTGCCGCGGAGCATCCGGGGCACCTGGAAAGGAGCCCTAAGCTCCTTCTGGGTCGATCCTGCCACGGGGAAGCAGCCGGCACCAAAGGATGTGTACCTTGTTGTGCAGCAGACCGGCTCGCTCGTTGTTGTGAAGCTGCTGACTGATGAATCTAGATCCACATCAGCTTCGGCCAATGTGTCCGAAGTCGACGGATCTTTCTTGTTGACGTACTTGTACTTGAACAAACCAGATATGCGCGTCGAGCACCGAAGCCGTATACATCATGGGTCGGCCGTACTAGACATCTCAGGATGTCCCGCTAGGCGTTTGAAGGGACGCTACTGGACCGACCGCGATAGTAAGGGTGAGCTTGAATTTGCGGAGCGAAACAAGAAGCTCGCAGACGATTTTGCTGAAGCTGCGGGTTTGTTCGGCGCGAGGGTATGAACGTGTGACTGCAACTCGAACAGCACTGGCGAGCCCATCCCGCTAACGCAGTCCTGTGTGCATCCTTAGTCAATAGCGGCCGCGGCCAGTCGACGCCCCGGGCACTTCTAAGACTCTGACGCTCGCGGATCGCGGATGAAGGCGAGGAAGTTGGCGGCGAATTCGGTCGTCACTGGCTGCCAAGCGCCATCTGCGGTCATCATGCCGCTGAGCGGACCGTTGACCAGACTAGCATCAGTTAGCGCTTTATAGAAGCGCTCGATCATTTGCTGTCCTTTCTCTGCCAATTCTGGCAACGCCGCCTGGATAAGCGCAACTCGGTTTGAAGTTATCGCGAATTGCGGTCGTTGAAGTTCGGGTCGGTGATCGAACCAGGCGGGCGGATCGTTGAGTAGCGTCAGTAGGTGCAAATGGGTCGGCGTCAGGTCGTCGACGAGGGCAAAGTAGAGTTGCTGTATATCCGGCTCTGGTGCAGACGGTAGGGCCGAGTTGAGAACCGCGTTGCGGAGTGCCTCAATTTTCTCACGTTGAGAGGAGCGGTCGACAGTACGAGTTGCTGTTACGACAGCGTCCAAGAAGGATTCATTGTCGGCAAGAGCGTCTGGATCAAAGCCTTCGAATCGGTCTTCTAGATCTTTCACTGCTTCCGCAAGTTCGCTGAACCAACGCTCTCGCCGCTCATTCAGTCGATTGTTGAGCGCACTTGTCAATAGCGTCGCCACAGCGCCACCGACGACAGGCACAAGGTTGACCAGTGTCACTACTGTCTCGTCGGCGAGCTCTCGACCCTGTGAGTGTGAAGGGGGCGTAGTCTCCATCCTCATATTATTAATGATGCAGGCGCCTTGGTAGGCCATCTTGCGGGCTTTGAGTAAGATCCTTTATTCAAGCCTTGGTGGTACCGCGTGGGCGAGTCGATCTGTGTCATCGCTCCCGTCCATGGGTATCTCGCGTCTTCACCCCTCGCTCTCGCAACCGATTTAGCACCGTCGTCGGATCGACGCTCATCCGCTCACCGATCCGCGCCACTGACCAGCCAGCCTCGTAGAGGCGCACGGCTTCGTCGACCTGCTCCGGTGATAGCCCACGCCGACGCATCGCCACGCCGTGTCGCTTCAGGATGGCGCTAACCGTCCGCCGGTTGATGCCGAATCGATCGCCCAGTTCGTAGACCGTCGAGCCCGCCTGGTAATCCTCGATGAGCTGCTTTGTCTGCTCGGCGTCGAGCTGGCGTGCTCGACCCGGCTTCGGTCGATCGGGTGATGGCTCGACCGGCTGATCCGGGCTGGGGAGCTTGCGGAGCAGGGACTCCAGCGCGCTGAGCTGCGTCTTCGTGTTGTAGTAGCGTCCCCCAAGGTCCACCGAGAAACCGCAGTTCAAGGCCCTGGTCGGAACACCGGCCAGGGCCTTGCTCGTCGCTCCCGCCCTTCACCGACACGCCCCGACGCCACCCGAGTCACGAACCACAGCGTCGGCAACCGGCACTCCGACCGCCGTGCAGACCGCCGACCACGGTGACCCGCCTCACTCGTTGAGCCGCGGACACGTCCCACGAAGCTGCCGATGCCTTCGACGCCCCAGTTATGACCGCACGCGCCATCGCTGAGGCTTCGCAAGACGTCTTGTGAAGCCTCAGTCGTGAGCCATAGCCGCGTAGGTCGCCGCTGAGCCGGGGGGCGACTCCAGTCCGCCCCACCTGGTTCCCTCATGTGGCCCACCAGGTACCGGGGAACATGCGCTGCTTCAGAACGGCGTCCACCTGATCGGCCGCCGCTTTGGCGTCGCCACAGGGTGCCGGATAGCCGCGCCTCCCGCGTTCAGCAGCGTGGTAGCCCCACGCGCCGCCGGAGACCGCCAGGACGACGACGCCGAGGCCGACATGATCGTCCGGACCGCTGGCGTAGACCCACAGCACAGGGAGGGGGAAGCCCTGTGAGCGGTACAGCCGGATCAGACGCCAGCCCCGCGGCTCAAGTGCCACGGCCAAGAGGTTCAGGTACCTCTCTGCTGTAGTGCCGCCCCGGTACGTCCTCCAGCGCAAGACGTACCGCTCGAACTGGATGTTCAAAGGGCGCACTTGGCCCATACGATCTTCCCGCCTTCCGAGATGGGCCGTGTTCCCCAGGCATGGACGAGCTGCGACAGCAGTAAGAGGCCTCGGCCCGACATGGCCGTGAAGTCCTCTGGGCC
>Ga0079224_100006007_pt1 | contig 16025 bp, 15 predicted proteins | sample Stecom2015_FD_80414 | JGI IMG/M metagenome (GOLD analysis project Ga0079224, IMG submission 80414) | Agricultural soil microbial communities from Utah to study Nitrogen management - Steer compost 2015 | ecosystem: Environmental > Terrestrial > Soil > Agricultural land | place: USA: Utah...
GACGCTGTCGGCGCTATTCAGCACCTCGCCGTGTATTGCGGTGAGAAAGCGATGGCCGGCAACGGCTTCCGTCTTCTTAAGGTCTTCAAACGAGAACGGTTGAACAGCAATGCCCTTGCTGCACATGAAGACGCCATTCTCGTTCAACTCTGCCGCGGGCAACTTAAAGTGCGCCCACTGGAGCTTTTCGCCCCGCCCCTGAACGCGCTGCCATTCAACCTTTTCAGCGCTCGGGTCCTTAATTCGATGACGAGGCACTTCGATAGTGCCAGTCTCCGGCTTTGGGATGTCGGCGGCCGAGATTTTCCGCGTTGCCTCAACCTTATCGTTTTTGAAGAACACGACCTTCATCGACGGTGCGGTGGCCTTGTCTTCGGCTCGCGCCAGATGCATTCGCAGCAGGAAGTGACTTTTGATGGCGCTTGCAGGGTCATCAATCGACAATGCATCGAACTGCGTGGTGCCATCGTTGCGCGTGTCGAATTGCGAAAGTTTGATCGTCGCGCCGACCTTGGAGCCTTCCGGCGCGTCGTCGACCTGCTCGCTTGTTATGAACGACCCGCGAGTACAGACAAACCGACGCCTCTTGAGCGTCCCCTCTTCGAGGAAGCAGCTCTCCACGTCGATCCGCTTTGCGAAATGTAGAAATTGCACGCGTCCTGAGCCGCGGTTGTTGAAGCCCTTGCTGGCGTCCAAGAGGATTTCGAAACGTGCAAAATTCGCATCATCGAATCCCATGCCGTTATCGGCAATTTCGATCAACGCGAGCGCACGCTTGTCGGCAAAAAGCCCAGTATAGTGGAACCGCACCTCCACTTTCCCAGGAAATTTTTGCTCGGTGCTTTTTTGGCGCTCAGCGATCGCTTCCAATGCGTTCGCGATGCCCTCATATACCGGCGCAAGCGACCATTTGGATTTCTTGATAAGCTTCAGCATCCCCTCGATGCTGGCTTTGGCGGAGTTCGTTGCCATGACTACAGAGAACCTCTGGCAATCAGCAATTCGACGCGCGCAAAAGCCTCGTCTAACTCCGGCAAATCCTTCTTGATCGTTCCCCACACCTCCGGGTGCGAGACGCCCTCGTCGTACTTGTGCGCGAGAAAATCGCGAAAGCGCGCCGGGTGACGCCATGGTCCGCTTGGATCGAGCGCAGCCAGGTCGTGCACCTTGCCTAAGTCTTTCACCGCCTCGCCAATGGCGATGAAATTGCGCTCGACGGCCGCCTGCCGCTCTTCGTTCGCGAGGTAGCTTGCTTCGGAGTCGTCCTTCGTCCACGCCGCGATCTGGGCGATGCGACGGCGCGCGTGTTGAATAGTCTCAAGCGGTGTAAGCTTAGAAGACATCGAGCACATCGACAGCGACGCGCTGCTTCATGGCAACGGCGTGATTGAGACCACGGCGCGAAATCACATCAACGTCGCGTCCGAGGATGCGTTCTAGCTGCTCCTTGATATCGCCTAGCGCAAACAATCCGAGCGCCTCTCCATCAACCGAATCGACGATCACATCGACGTCGCTCTCGTCGTCAGCCTGATTGCGCGCGACCGAGCCAAACAAAGAAAGGTGCGCGACGCCGAGTTTTGCCAACTCGGTGCGATGCGCTTTCAATCGAGTGACGGCTTCATTGCGATCCATGACGGGAGGATACGCTTCAAGCGCAATTCCGTCAGGGCTCGCAGCGCGAAGCCGCAAATATTCCGCAACCGACATGGCCACGATCGTTGGTTGGCCGTTTGACGTGATCGTCACAGGGCCTTGGAGGGCACGCCTCTGAAATGCAGCTGGACGGCGCTGCATCTCGAACGCCGTCAGCTGCGCTCGCGGCAACTTATCCACGTTCCTCTTGCTACGCATACTACGTAGTCTATCTGATTTCCCAAACAAAATCCATAGGTTGTAAGTGACTGAATAGCCTTGATTTGCCCTCTAGCCGGCAAGCATGTTCTTGTTATGTTCTTTTGCATGGCTGAATACAAGGGCGACAACACAACCGGCTTTCAATCACCGGCTCAGGACTACATCGAAGATGCTGTCGACTTGGCGGCCGTGCTCGATCTTCGACGCCCTGGCCGTTACCCCGTGCGCGTCAAAGGCCAAGCTCTCTCGGCACGTGGCATTCGCGATGGCGACATCCTCGTCGCCGACGCCGCCGCTGATCCGAAACCAGGCAAAGTTTGCGTGGCGATGGTCGGCGGCGATGTGGTGCTCGCGATGCTTTCTCGCCAAGGCGACGACTGGGTTTTGCAGCCAAGCTCGGGCGCCATCATCACCATCGCAGATGATGTGGAAGTCTGGGCCATCGTTGAGGCGCTGGTGCGGACAAAGCTCTGATGTTCGCGTTGATCGACGGCAATAGCTTCTATTGCTCGTGCGAGCGCGCATTCGATCCGACGCTCCGTAACAAGCCGATTGCCGTTCTCTCGAACAATGATGGGTGCGCAATCGCGCGCACGAATGAAGCTAAAGACCTCGGTCTCAAGATGGGCGAGCCTTGGCATCTGGCATCGAAGCGGCCCGAGCTGAAGCCGATGATCTGGATGTCATCGAACTACGCGCTCTACGGCGACATGAGCCGCCGTATGTATGAGGTGCTGTGCGAGTTTGCGCCGCGCGTCGATCCCTACTCCATCGACGAAATGTTCTTGGATTTCGAGGGTCTCCCTTGCGACACCGTCGCGTTCGCCGCGCGTATCCGTGATCGCGTGCGCCAAGTGGCGAAGATTCCGACCTGCGTTGGCCTCGGGCCGACGAAAACTATCGCAAAGCTCGCCAATAAACTGGCGAAGCATGACCGGTCGGGACCTGGCGTTTGCGATCTGAATGATCCTGCTGAACGCATTCGGCGCTACGCCGACATCCCGCTGAATGAAGTATGGGGGATCGGACCCGCGACCGCCGCGAAACTAGCACGTCGCGGTATTGATAGTGTCGCGGCGTTCATCCGTATGCCGCTGGATGAAACCCGCGATTTGCTCACTGTCGTGGGTGCAAGGACGCACGCCGAACTCCGTGGGATCGTCTGCTTTCCGTTCTCCGTCGCGCCTCAAACGCGCAAGAGCATTGCAGTAACGCGCAGCCTTGGTCGTCCAGTGATGACATGGGTAGAGATGGAGCAAGCCGTCGCCTCGTATGTGACGCGCGCGGCAGAAAAGCTTCGCCGACACGGCCTTCACGTCACCGCGATGCAAGTATTTATACGGACGAATGAGTTCAACGCCGATCCCAAGTATTCAAATCAGTCGACTTTCGAAATCGAACCCACCGCGGATACGATGGCGCTCATCGCTGACGCGCTCCGCGCAGCGCGCCAAATCTGGCGCGACGGATTCCGCTACGCGAAAGCCGGTGTTGTGCTGCTTGATCTCAAAGAACCCGGCGACCTTCCGGAGGAAATGTTTCCATCGCGCGATCCCGATCGCTCGGCGCGCCTGATGGCGGCGATGGACGCCGTAAACCTCCGCTATGGACGCCGAACCGTCACCCCGGCAACGGCCGGCGTGCAGCAAGGCTGGAGCATGCGCCGGCAACGCCTATCGCCGCGCTATACAACGCATTTCGATGAAATGCTGAACGTTCGCGCTTAAATGGGGCTTCGGCAAAATTGCGAATGAATGCAGACTGACTACGATGATGAGGCCTTTCGACGACATTCTCACACCAGACCCACGGCAGGCGGGCTTCGTTCGCATGCCGGACCTTCAGCAAGTGACTATACGCGATCACTACGATGAGGTTCAGGCCGCAGCGTTGTCGCCGGATGTGCCGAACGGGGTTCGCACCGTGTTCGAGCGCGCACGCGCAGCGTTCCTCTATTCCTGGTTCTCCTATGAGCTGACGACGCTCGCACAAGGGCAAGCGTGCGCGGCGCTAGAGATGGCGCTCTCTGAGATTTTGGAGGCGCGTTATCCGGGGCAGAGCTACAACACACTCAACAAATGCCTCGAAAAGGCGATCGCCGATGGCGACTTCACCGACTTCCGGCTCGACGCACGTGAGACGCCTCATACCCGCGACGATCTCGACAACCTCCGAAAGCTGCTCGTGCTCGTCCGCAACGACGTCTCGCACGGGACCGAGATGGTTATGATGCCAGTTCACGCTCTCGACATCGTCGTCCGCTGCGCGCGTTTGATCGACCATCTTTATGCGGGAAAGAGATAGCTCAGATGTGCAACCGGTATGCGTCGGACATTCGCAAAGCTGGACTGGAGCGAGAGTTTTACGGTTTCGAAGAATGGAGCGAGACGCGGATCGACCCCATCCTCGGCAACGCCGTCTTGGAGGTGTTTCCGAAAAGTCGCGCGCCCATTATTCGCAGGCGATGGCAGGATGGCAAACGAACTCAAGAGCTTGAATGGCAGAGCATGCGTTGGGGCTTGCCGGGACCTCCGAGCATGGGCAACGCACCCGTCACCAACATTCGGAACGTCAACAGCGCGCATTGGCGGAGCGTCATGTCGCTCGCGCATCGCTGCATCGTCCCCTTCACGGCTTTCAGCGAGTACGAGGATGCATCGCCCAAAGGCAAAAAGATTATACGTTGGTTCGCTCCGCGCGATCGGGGCACGCTTTTCTTCGCCGGTCTCTACAACAGTTGGTACGGCGATTACGGGACCAAGAAGGCGCCGAACGAAGGCTGGCATGCATTATTCAGCTTTCTAACGACGGAGCCGAACGATCTGGTGCGTCCGGTTCACGCCAAGGCAATGCCCGTTATCCTGACGACGCCGCTGCAGTGTGAAGAGTGGCTAGAGGCGCCGGCCGAGAACATCGCGAACATACAGTCACGCGTGCTTCCGCTCGACGCACTCGAAATCGTGTCAGCGGATGAAGCCGCGCAATACACTGGCGCCTATCTCAAGTGATCAAGCGTAGTCATCGATTGACTCATACAGCGCGGGATCAAACTCGATGCCGAGCGCCGTGAGATGCGCCTTCTGCGCGCCCTTCAGCGTGAAGAATGTGCCGCCGGATTCATGGTATAGCTTGCCGTTCTCGACATAGATCCGCGCGTGGCTCCAATCCTTGACCCCAGACTCGGTGGCGCAGATGACTGAGAGCGCGCCTGATGGTTCGCGTCCGGCCTCAACGATGGTGCTTTCGCCGTGGCGATTGCGAGCAAAGACAACGCCTGGTGTGAGTCGCGTGAGATACGCATCAAGCGAGCGCTCGTTTGCCACCGCGGGGCATGCGGGAAACTCCGTTGGCGTTCGCCAGCGACGTTGAACAGCGCCAGGCGTCAGGGATGCGATGTCGATCGGCGGCGGCGGTTGAGAAGCATCTGCTGCATCGGAGCGCTTGCTTTTAAATAGCCAATCACCGAGTGCGCCGCCTGTAGGCGCTTTGCCCTCGGCCGCCCACTGCCGCAGGCGCGCGAGGCTTTGTGCCGCTTCCTCTTTCGTGACCGTGCGCATCCAATCCCAATTGCCGATCTGATGTGCGCCCGGATTGGCGAAGAACGCTTCAAGCGATCCGTACGCGAACTCGATGCGAGCGCGCGTGATCGGATTGAGCAAAATGTTCTCAAGCCGCGTGACCCAGCGAAGATTCTCGGGGCGATTGTTGTGACGGTTCGTATCGATGTGATCGACGACGTGCCCAGGGGACGGGCACTCGCCGTGAAAGGCCGACGCCACGATCCGGTGCACCACATGATCCGAGAGGACCAAGTATCCCTTCTGCTTATCAGGAAGGCCGAAGGTCCATACTTCATCGAATTTACGTCGGCGCGCGCCGGTCCGCGCATAGCGCCAAACGCCGCCATTGTCGCGAACGCGATAGCGCTCGCCGCGATAGGTTACTTCGCGCTGCTCGTCGAAATGATCGAGCATTTCCGATACGCACGATTGCTCAGCGCTCGATGGCGATGCTGGCATCCGTGCAAACTCGTCGGTGTCGTGCATCGCACGCCTCCTTCAGCTTGCGGGGGGACGTTCATCAGCCTAATCAGCACGTCGCCGACGCTGGGTTCTTACTGCAGCCAGTCGAGGTGCCGGGCGCTGCTTTTGCTCACATGCACACATTAAGCGTGGGCATAGGTCGGCCTTTCGTCAAGACCGCCCGCACGAACCGAGATTGCGTGCGATGCCCTACTGCCCGACATTGCCGTTGAACAGCGCCGCCACCGTCAGGATAAACGACAATGCCAGCAAGATAACGCCGGTGGTGGTCATGGCGGCGGCGACGGCCCGCCCCTTGTTCATATGCACGTCCGTCCCCGTGATGATCGCAACGCCTCGGCTCGGATCGCGCAGCGTCATCACCTGCACTTCCAGAGCGCCAAGAGCGATACGGTGTGCCCGAAGCTCATCACCGGTCGCATAGGCCAGGAAAAGGCCGCCAAGAAAGCCAGCAGCTGCGCCCGCCGTGGCCATGAACTGCGCCACGGGCATGCTGGCGGCCGATGCCAAATTAAGAATCCAGTCCATTCAATACGTCTCCTGCGAAGCGGCAATGCCGCCAACCGTATTGTAGGGACTCGTCCGGGCCGTTTTCTCCGGCCGATTAGAAATTTTTTTGCCTACGAGAACAATGGATGGCGGGAACGAACGCCCGGTAGGCTCCGCGCAATGGCGTCGACCGGATTGTTGTTGTCGCTGCATTCAAGATGCTTCGCCGTCAGGAAATGATCATGGATCGTCGGCTTCTTAGAGCGATAGAACAAAAAATCCTTCGCATACACCTGCAGCACAGCGTTTTGGGCCGCCACTTCGTCAGCGTCGAGAACCAGCGTCACCAAGCGGGGCTCCGTCGCGAAAGCGATCGGACGGGTGTAGAGCACCGCGATTTTAGGCGTCAGTGGAACGAGCATGCGTGGGCTTAGCGGCGGCGCCGATACGCCGGTGGCGGTGTTGTAGAAGCCGTCACCGAAAATGAACTCGCCGTCGCCGGCATATAGCACGGCGATCTTGCCGCTTGCTTTGCAAGCGTCAGCGATCATGCGCTGACAATGACGCATATTCAGCGCTTCGAGCTGATGGCGCTTATCGGGAGATAGGTCTCCGTGAAAATAAACGGCGGGCGCTACCGCGCTAACCCGAAACATCGGGCTTCGGACGCCAAGCGACACGATGCCTTCGACAAGGCCGGCAAACTGCTCACCCGTAATCGGCTGTGGCAAGAAACGGCTGCTGTGCGGTGAACCGGGATTTGTTGGCTGACGATCGAGACCTTCCAACCATGTCACGACCTTGGGAAACGCGCTGTCTGCCTGGTCGAATACGTGCTCGAAGGATTCGTCCCACGGGGACGGTTTGCCGCCGCCGAGTTTAATGATGTGCCCGTTCCCGATGACGCCGGCATTGACGGGCTTGGTGCGGAATGGATCGCCAATGCTGCGGATCACATTGATCTGGCCGTCCGCCTCGCACCAATGCTCCGAAAGGCACTCTGGCCACCAGTGATGCCGCTCCTTCAGCTTACCCTTCTTCGTCACGTCGCGTTCCCCGTTCCAATCTCTCCGTTACGATGGCGAGCTGCGAGATTGACCAGGTGCTTCGACCACCAGCGCATGAGCTTACGGCGTCCAGGCAAATACTGGGCTGCGTTGTAGGCCGCCCGAACGGCATCTTGCTCATCATGTGCCAATTGTAGCTCCACATGGTCCGAGGGCCAGCCGTCTTCATTCGCCGCGGTCGAGAATGAGCGCCGGAAGCCGTGGATCGTCGTTCGTCCGCGAAAGCCCATTCGATATGTCGCAAACAGCATGGTATTGTTGCTCATGTGGCCCTTACGGCCATCAGCTGCGGGGTAAAGAAACTCGCCCTCACCCGTAATCTCGCGAAGGTCCGCCAGCAGCGCAGCCGATTCAGGACTGATCGGCACTAGGTGCTCTCTGCGCATCTTCATGCGCTCGGATGGTATGCGCCAGATGGCTCTTTCCTGATCGTCAAGCGCTTCAAACTCTCGCCAACGAGCCCCAATCAATTCGGTTGTGCGTACGACCGTATGGAGCGCGAGCGCCACCGCGAGGCGCGTTGTCTTCTCACCTTCGTAATTCTCCAGCGCGTGAAGAAATGGACCGATATCTTCAGTCTTCAGCGATGCGTGATGACGCGACCGAGGGGGCGACTTGAGCGCGCCGCGCAGCATCGGCGTCGGATCGCTCACGCCGTCATCGGTCGCGCCCGCGAAGCGAAAGATCGATCCGGCGTATTGCTTGAGGCGCCGTGCCGTCTCCAGCGTGCCGCGTTCTTCCACTTTGCGAAGCGCCGCCAAAACTTGACTGCGGGCGATACGATTGATCGGCAGATCGCCGAGGTCGGGAAAGAGGTCCGCCGCAATCCGCGTATAAACTTGGCGCGCATACGGCGCAGTCCATCGTGCTTCCTGTGCCGCGTGCCACTCACGCGTCACGTTAGCGAAAGTCGGCGTTGCAGCTTCCTGCGCGTCGGGATCGCAACCGTCGCGAAGTTTGTCTTTTGCGAGTTCGCGCTGCGTCCGCGCTTTCGCAAGGCTGAGGCTTGGGTGCTGGCCAAGCGTCAAGCATCGCTGCCGTCCTTCAAACCGATACGCGAGACGCCACGTCTTAGAGCCACTCGGCGCCACGAGAAGATGAAGCCCACCGCCGTCGCTGACTTTGTAGGGCGCTTCGCGCGCTTTCAACGCTCGGATTGTGGTCTCGGTAAGCGGTCGTGCCGTCATGTTGACAGAGCCTCCGCGTGTCAACAATTTGCCAACAACATGCAGGGCAACGGGGTCAATCTCGGAGCCACCGCAGAGGTCGGATGGCCAACCTCACGGCCTATAATATCGCCATAAGTTGGTGAAAATATGAGTTTCTTTGCGTTGCCGGGAGTTGTCGCCAGTAGCCCTGAGTGGGAGGGCGAAATCGGGCGCTGGCGGACAGAGAGGCCCCCAGAGTCGAAACCGCCATTGACCGCCTTTGACCGCAAAACTCAACGGCAACAGGGCGATGCGAACACCGCGACCGCGCGCGTTGACCGCCATTGACCGCTCGCGCGCGCGTGAAGCCGGATCATCGATGTGGGTAGGAGTATGGGTAGCGCATGATCTTCACGCCGTAGGTGGGGCCTAACGGCAACCTTCGAGCCCAATAAGGTCAGTCGGCGTCTGTCCATGACCGGCACCAATTCGCCGAAAACGGTCAGCCGATGATACCCTTGCGCCGAATTCGCACCGGGCCGCCCTGCTCGGAAGTTTGAACGTCAAACTGTCCAAGCGCTCGGATCAGATCCGAGAGTTTCGCATAACCATAGGTTCGCTGATCGAAGTCGGGATAGGCGTTGCGAAGGTGGCTGCCTATTGCGCCCAAGGTCACCCATCCATCTTCATCGTCCATGCCGGCAATGGCTTCCTCGATGAGCGGTGCAGCTTTTGCCGGATTGCGTTTCGGTTGCGCTTGGCTCGCCGCTGCGACTGGCCCAGCATCGATGTTGGCCGTGAGATTCTCTGTGTAAATGAATCGCGTGCACGCTTGCCTGAAACTCTCCGGCGTCTTGTGCTCCCCAAAGCCGAAGACGTCCGCACCCTGTTCTCGAATGCGCGAGGCGAGCCGCGTGAAATCGCTATCCGACGAGACCAGGCAAAAGCCATCGAACCGGCCCGAGTGGAGAAGGTCCATCGCATCGATCACCAAAGAGATGTCCCCGGCGTTCTTTCCTTTGGTGTTCGCAAAGTTCTGCTGCGGCTGTATCGCATAACGAGCTAGCACCTCGGTCCAGCTGCGCATCTGCTGACTTGAGAAGTCGCCGTAGATTCGCCGGGCGGCGGCTTCACCGATTGTGGCGATCTCTTTAAATAAGGCGTCCGCGATCTTCGCCGACGCATTCTCGGCGTCGATCAACACAGCCAAGAGCGGCGTTTTCACTTCTGCGGGCATCGCGACTCCGTAAGAATACGGCGACATTCTAGTTCACAGCGCGCCTCGTCAATCACGGTCGCTCCGGCACACCTAAATCCGCGAACGGCAGCCCAGCCCCAATTGCGTCATTGAACTCGTTAGGCTGACTACTGCACGCCGTCGCCGAAACCGGTCGTTCCTCAGCCTTTCGGAATGCGACGAACCAATACGTCTTTGAGGTTCACGAAGGATGTTAGATCGCCCTGCGCCTCTATTCGCCCCGCTTCGACCAACAGCCTCATTCGCCACGAGAAGAACGCGTCGCTGATCAAATTTTGCCCGTCACCGTCCCCCATCGCGTGGCCGATTGGACGGTACCACTTTGTCCATTCGAGCGGACAGCGTTCCAAGAGATATTCATCAAGATCGCTCTCTGGCAGCGCAACGATCGCACCCTGCTGCAACACTCTTAGTCCGCTGCTTTGACGCAACCGGTTCGAAAACGATGCCGCCCAATTGGTCGCTTCAGTTGGTCCCATCACTCGCTTGCTTTTCTCCATTTCGGCAAGCGCTTCTGGATTGTGAAATGACACACCTTCGAGCTTTCCGGATGCTGGAGCGGCTATTCGGAAGAGAGTGACGCAGTCGCCGAGCATTGACGCCGCCATGCGCTCAAAAACGTAATCACGCGCTGAGTTGGATGACCAGAGGACGAGTTCGCTTGCCCCTCCGAGGTTGTCGCGGACCGCTTGCCATTGATCGTAGAGATCTGGTTGATGCGCTACCTCGCGCCACGGACCATAGACCGTTAGCCACCATTCATTTCGAGTCTTATCGTCTTGGAGCGGACCTAAAGAAAGGTCGTCGTCGATGACACGCACTTCGCCCGGCAAGCCGAAATCGCGTACGGCTTGCCGCAACAATCCCCCAGCACTGTGTCCGTGCACAAGATTGATCCTCATGCGCTAGCAATAGCGCCGTACACGTCAGACCGCGACCGTCCAGACCTGCGCCATCGGCGAATTTTTCCGGGTGGCTGGCCCGCTCCAATCGAGCCGTTCGCGCGCTGCCCGTCAATTCGGCACGCCGTCGCCGATTGTAGTCATTGGCCCCAACTGACTGTCGTTCGGTTTAGACGGCGATATCCGACAAGGAGAGCCGCGTTGACGGGTTGTCGACGGATCGCCACTATTCTGGGTTCTATGCGCCGGGTTCTGTTTACCCTGTTTGTGGCTTTTGCCCTCGCTCTCGGCGGCGTGACGAACGCCGCCGCGGCCCAGGATTGCCCGATGCAGCAAGCGCAGTCCGCCGCCGGCGTACACGATTGCTGCGACGATGAAGGCGGCGCTCCTGTTCAAGATGACGGTGCAGGTAAGATGGTCGGCTGTGCGGTGGGCATGGCCTGCCGGACGGTCACCGCCGTGGCGCCGAGCCCGGCGCCGAACCTGCTGGCGCCAACCTTTATCTCCGCCAGCTACCGCGCACTCAGCCAGCCGCCTCCGCCCAACGGTCCGCTGCAGGAACTGTTTCGACCGCCACGATCGGCCTGACTCTGAACTGACGCACCGTGCGCGCGCCTGCGCGCCGCCGCGTCCTTCTCAGCAAGTCAGGAGCCGAACCATGCCCTTTTCCCGGGCTTCAAGAGCGTGGCTGTTCAGCTGCGCGGCCATCAGCGCCGTCGCAGGCAGCGCTCATGCCGAACCGTTAAGCTTTGCGTACGCGATCGAGCGCGCGAGCACCGAAGGTCCCACTGTGTCCGCCCAACGCGCAAGCGTCACCGCCGCCGAGCGCGAGGTGCGTTCGGCCGGCGCCCTGCCCGACCCGCAATTGGTGCTCGGCCTGCAGAATGTGCCAGCCAACGGCCCCGACGCCTACCGGCTCGACCGCGACTTCATGACGATGCAGGCGGTCGGGGTCATGCAGGAGATGCCCAACGGCGCCGAAAGGCGCGCGCTGCGCGCCATCGCCGAAGCACAGGCCGACCGCGCCAACGCCGCGCTCGACATCACGCGCCTGGAGGCAGAGCTTGGCGCCGCGCAAGCTTGGATCGACCTCTATTTCACTGAACGCCGCCTGGCGGTGCTGGAGCGCATCCGCGATGAGGCGCGCGCCCTGGCGACGGCCGCGCGCGGGCGCCTGAGCGGCGGCGGCAGTGTCGATGACGCTATCGCAGCTGAAATCGAAGCCGCGCGTATTGAGGACAGACGCACCGATCTTGTCGCCGAAGCGACTGCGGCGCGTGCACAATTGCACCGATGGATCGGCGAAGACGCGGAGACCGAACTCGCCGCTGCGCCGCCCCGGTTCTTGATCGACGAAATGCAGTTGCGCGCCAATCTGCGCGCTCATCCGAACCTGGCGGCGTACGGCGCGGAAACCAACCTAGCCGAAGCCAACCTACGTTTCGCTCGCGCTGAACGCGCGCCCGATTGGTCATGGTCGGTGATGTACCAGCGTCGCGCCCCGCAATTCTCCGACATGGCCTCGGTCGAAGTTCGCATCGGCCTCCCACTGTTTCAAGGCGGTCGGCAAGGACCGCTGATCGAGGCGCGCCGCGCCGAGATGCTAAGCGTCGAAGCTCAGCGCGCGGCGACGGAACGTGAAGTCGCGGCCGCTCTAGAACGCCAGCTCGCCGAGCATCGCTCGACGGAAGCCAACCTGCGTCGCGCGTACGAAACGCGGCTGCCATTGGCGCGCCAGCGCGCGGAAGCGGCGAGCGGCGCCTTCGCCGGCGGCGCGGCAAGCGCTGAGCAACTCATCCTCGCGCGCCGCGACGCGCTCGAAACCGAACTCGATGCGCTCGAACTTGAACAGCGCCTCGCAACCCTCGGTGCGCTGCTTACGCTGCAATACGGGCAGGCTACGCCATGATGGAACACCTCAAACAGCCGCGCATGCGCGCAGTCCTCGCGATCGTCGGCGCATTCGCCGCTGCGGCCCTCATCGGCTTCGGCGGCTACTGGCTTGGCGCCAATCAAGTTGGAGCAGACGCAACGCGGAGCGCGGGCGAACGCGAAGTGCTCTATTGGTACGACCCAATGGTCCCGGACACACACTTCGATGCGCCGGGCAAATCGCCGTTCATGGATATGGATCTTGTGCCGCGCTACGCGAACGAAGCTGGCGGTGGGGCTGGCGTGCGCATCGACCCGAGCGTCGCGCAGAATTTGGGTGTGCGCCTTGCGGCCGTTGAGCGGGCATCCTTATCGCGTTCGGTGACCGCCGCGGGCGTGCTCGCCTTCAACGATCGCCAGGTCGCCATCGTACAGGCTCGTGCCAGCGGCTTCATCGAGCGTTCGTATGGCCGGGCCGTTGGCGATGTCGTCAGCGCAGGCGCGCCGATCGTCGATATCCGCGTGCCGGAATGGACTGCGGCGCAAGCCGAATATCTTGCCTTGCGCAGCGCAGGCGGCGAATTGGCGGCCGCCGCGCGACAGCGCCTTCTGATGTTGGGCATGCCTGAATCGCTGGTGGCGCGGGTCGAACGCGATGGCGCACCGCGACCGATTACGACCGTGACCGCGCCCATCGGCGGCGCCATCACCCAGCTCGACATCCGCGCCGGCATGACCGTCATGCAGGGCGCACCGCTCGCGTCCATCAACAGCGTCTCGCCAGTGTGGCTCGTGGTTTCGCTGGCGCAGGCAGACGCTGGCGCCGCCAGGCCGGGTGGGCACGTTGTCGCGCACACCAGCGCTTATCCCGGTGAGACTTTCGCAGGCCAGATTGAAAGCGTCTTGCCCGCCGCCGATCCTGCAACGCGCACCGTCGAGGTTCGCATCGCGCTCGCCAATCGCGACGGACGTTTGCGTCCAGGCATGACCGCCGACGCCGAAATCGCCGAGCCGGGCGCCGCAACAACGCTCATCATCCCAGCCGAAGCGGCGATCCAGACCGGACGGCGCACGGTCGTGATCGTCGCCGGCGATGACGGCCGCTATGTCCCGACCGAAGTCGAGCTCGGCCGCCGCGCCGGCAATCGCATCGAAGTGCGACAGGGCTTGAGCGAAGGGCAGCGCGTGGTGGCGTCCGGTCAGTTTCTGATCGATTCCGAGGCAAGCCTCACCGGCGCGCTTGAGCGGCTGCAAAGCGCTGCAGCGCCGCAAGACACGTTGCATGACGCGACTGGACGCGTGACTGCCATCGGCGACGGCGAGATCACCATCGCGCACGCGCCCGTTGCGAGCCTGCAATGGCCCTCCATGACCATGCTCTTTCATCTTGAGCAGCCGAACATGGCCCAAGGGCTCGCCGTCGGCGACAGCGTTCGCTTTCGCTTTCGTCAGATCGAGCAAGGCTATCTCGTCGAAGAGATCGCCAAGACGGAGGCGCGGCCATGATCGCCGCGCTCATCCGCTGGTCTGTCGCCAATCGCTTCCTGGTGGTGTTGGCGACGCTCGTGCTCGCCATCGCCGGTGCCCTGGCTGTGCGCGCAACGCCGGTCGACGCCCTGCCCGACCTGTCCGACGTTCAAGTGGTGATCCGCACGACTTATCCTGGCCAAGCGCCGCAAATCGTCGAGGATCAAGTCACTTATCCGCTGACCACAACGATGCTGTCTGTGCCTGGCGCGCGCACCGTGCGCGGCTATTCCTATTTCGGCGACAGCTTCGTCTACATCATCTTCGAAGACGGCACGGACCTCTACTGGGCGCGCTCGCGCGTGCTTGAGTATCTCAACCAGGTGCAATCGCGCCTGCCGCCCACTGCGCGTTCCTCGCTGGGGCCGGACGCCACCGGCGTCGGCTGGGTGTTTCAGTACGCACTGGTGGATCGCAGTGGCCGTCACGACATCGGCCAGCTGCGCAGCCTGCAGGACTGGCTGCTCCAATTCGAATTGAAGAGCGTCCCAGGCGTGGCCGAAGTCGCGTCCGTCGGCGGCATGGTGCGCCAATATCAGATCGTGCTCGATCCCGAACGCATGGCCGCCTACGGCGTCTCGCAGCAGCGCATCGCCGACGCAGTGCGTGCGGCCAATGGCGAGACCGGCGGCGCGGTCCTCGAAATGGCGGAAGCCGAGCACATGGTCCGCGCCAGCGGCTATCTGCGCACGCTCGAAGACTTCGACGCCATTCCCTTGGGCCTTGGCGCGAACGGGGTGCCCGTCCGACTGGGAGATGTCGCCTGGGTGCAGATCGGCCCGGAAATGCGCCGAGGCATCGCCGAACTCGACGGCGAGGGCGAAGTCGCCGGCGGCGTCGTGGTCATACGCGCCGGTGAGAATGCGCGCGAGGTGATCGAGGCGGTGCGCACTCGGCTCTCAGAATTGGAGCGCAGCCTGCCTGAAGGCGTCGAAGTCGTCACGACTTATGACCGCTCGCATCTTATCGACCGCGCCATCGAGAACCTCACGCACAAGCTGGCTGAAGAATTCATCGTTGTCGCGCTGGTATGCGTGCTCTTTCTGTTCCATCTGCGCTCCGCATTTGTCGCCATCATCACACTGCCGCTCGGCGTGCTGGCCGCCTTCCTGATCATGCGCATTCAGGGCGTTGACGCCAACATCATGTCGCTCGCCGGCATCGCCATCGCGGTGGGCGCCATGGTCGACGCCGCCATCGTCATGATCGAGAACGCGCACAAGAAGCTTGAGCACTGGCGCGACTCGCATGGCGGCGCGATGCCGCAAGGCGCCGAACATTGGCGCGTCATCACACGAGCCTCTGTCGAAGTCGGCCCCGCCCTCTTCTTCAGCCTCTTGATCATCACACTCTCGTTTCTGCCTGTGTTTACGCTTCAGGCGCAGGAGGGACGTCTGTTCGCGCCGCTCGCTTTCACCAAAACCTATGCGATGGCGGCTTCCGCGGCGCTGGCGGTGACGCTCACGCCCGTCTTGATGGGCTATTGGATTCGCGGCCGCATTCCGCGTGAGGACGCAAACCCGATCAACCGCTTCCTGGCGCGCCTCTATCAGCCGGCGATCGATTTCACTTTGGCCAAACCGCATCTCATCCTCATTGGCGCGCTCATCGCCTTCGCCACCGTGGCCTGGCCGATTTCACGCATTGGCGGCGAGTTCATGCCGATGATGGACGAAGGCGATTTGCTCTATATGCCGACCGCTCTGCCCGGCCTCTCCGCGGCGGAAGCTTCCGAACTGTTGCAGCAGACCGACCGCACGATCATGAGCGTGCCCGAAGTCGAAAGCGTGTTCGGCCAAGCCGGACGCGCCGAACCCGCAAACGAGCCCGCGGCCAGCCCAATGTTCGAGACCACCAATCGC
>Ga0079224_100006008_pt1 | contig 16025 bp, 7 predicted proteins | sample Stecom2015_FD_80414 | JGI IMG/M metagenome (GOLD analysis project Ga0079224, IMG submission 80414) | Agricultural soil microbial communities from Utah to study Nitrogen management - Steer compost 2015 | ecosystem: Environmental > Terrestrial > Soil > Agricultural land | place: USA: Utah...
CTAGCATCAGGAAGAGGCCAAAACGAGTTTCCAACCCAAAGATAGCCAATGAAGGAAATAAGAGTGAGTTTGGAGCTTTTTGATCTTAAAGATGAGTGTAGAGATAACTTTTCGATAACAGGATGTCTTGTAGCTGGGTGCAGCAGGAGCAATATCTTGATTTTTCCGATGCCTGTTTTGTAGTTAATACTGGGGTTACAAATATTGCAATTTATCCGGTTGCAACTGATTTTTAGGATGTCCCTAGGTGCGGAGGTGTGGGGAAATGATTGTTAAGGGTCAATTAACGCCACTCTATCCCTAAGATTTCTAAAGCCATCCGCTGCAAGTAAATTGTGAGCTTCTATTTCGAAGCGGTCAAACTCATATCTTGTAACTTTTTTGAAGCGATGTTCCGTTTGTATTTGTTTCTGAAAACGATATTATTCTATCTAATCGTGATACTATTTTTCATAGGCAAGTTTTCGTCTTTCATGTTACAAAACTTGTTTCTATCTTATAAAAAACAAAACAATAAGATTATGAAATCGATAGAAGTAAGATTGCCCAAGGATTTTGATAAGTCTTTTGTGGTTTTTAAGGAGCAGGGACAATATTTTCCATGTCCGTGGCATTATCATCCTGAGTATGAGTTGGTATTGGTGTTGAAGAGCACGGGCAGACGGATGGTAGGTGACCATATTGGCTATTTTGAGGAAGGGGACCTGGTATGTATGGGACCTTATTTACCCCACGTTTGGGTGAATGACCCGATTTATCTCACGGGAGAAGCACCAACAGCAGCAGAGGCCATTGTTATTCATTTTAAGGAAGACTTTTTAGGGAGGGATTTTCTCAAGATTCCTGAAATGGATCAGTTGAAAAACTTTCTGAGACTCTCCAATCGGGGTATGTCCCTCCATGGAGCCACCAAAGATCAGATCAATTCTTTAATGTTGGGGATGCTAAATATGAACGGTTTGCAGCGATTATCTGCTTTGTTGTCCATCTTTGACCTCCTTAGTCACACGAACGAGTTTAGACTGCTGTCCAGTCCTGGACTGTCACAAAATCATGGTGATCCCCTTAAAAGTGATCGATTTGACAAAATCAAAGAGTATATCCTAAATAATTTTGACAAGGACATTTCTCTTCCTGAGATGGCAGCTATGGCAAATATGGCGGTTACCACGTTTTGCAACTTTTTTAAAGAGCAGTACAGGATCACCTTCGTGGAATACCTCAACTCGGTGAGAATCGGCCACGCTTGCAAGCTGCTGTCTGTCAATGATCAAAATATTGTTGATGTTGCTTTTGAATGCGGCTTCAATAACTTGGCGAATTTTAACCGACAGTTTAAAAAGTACAAAAATATGACGCCCACACAGTACAGACGGACGGTGAATATCTCCCAAGTGGCGTAGCATATAGGATATCTTTCCAAGGAAGGTGTTCCCCTTTACTTCCATGGAATATTGTATCAGCATTGTAAAAGAAAGTAGTAGATCTGAGTGTTTGAAAAGATTAGTTTTGGTAGAAGTACCAATAGCACCAGTAGCGTTACACCTAAACTGGTGCCACTGTTTTAAACCCGATGACTCCAGATAAAATCTAGTTTATTCAACTACTTCTATGAAAAAGAAATTTAAATTTCTCGTAAGCTTGTCAAACCGCAGGAGGTTATCCACGGAACAGTTTATGTTTAGTGCTTTTTTCCTGATCCTGACCTTTTCTGGGCATTTAGTGCAGGGAAGCTCTCCCAATCATCCCAAAGTCTTGTGGCTTCGCCCCGCATCATCTTTATTTGATGTTGTGGTTTCAGGAAGAGTGACCGATCAAAAAGGCGAACCCATTCCGGGGGTGACTGTTTCGAATGAAGGAAGTTCGTTAGGTACAGTAACTGATCTAGATGGAATTTTTTCCCTTGAGGTGCCGGAACAAGCTGTTTTGGTATTTTCGTTTATCGGCTACCAAACCCAACGAATTTCCGTGGGGGATCAAAGCATAATCAATGTCACCTTGATAGAGGAGGTTTCATCGATGGATGAGTTTGTAGTTGTTGGGTATGGGACACAAAGCAAACGTAACGTAACTTCCTCCATCGGTTCTGTTACATCGGAAGATATAGGGAGTTATCCGGTACAACAGGTAGGTCAGGCATTGCAGGGGAAAGTCGCCGGACTACATATTGTACAGAACTCGGGGTCGCCGGGATCTTCCCTTACTATGAGAATAAGAGGCACTGGAACGGTAAATAACAGCGACCCTTTGTACGTTATTGATGGCAACCTCGGAGCGGATCCAAGTGACCTAGATCCGTCTCATATTGAAAATATTGAGGTTCTGAAAAGTGCCTCAGCGGCTGCAATATACGGCGCACAGGGTGCCAATGGTGTTGTTTTGATCACTACTAAGGCCGGCTCCCGAGGAGCGGCAAATCTTCAAGTGGATTACTACCGAGGCTTCCAGGAAGTTCACAGGACAATGCCGATGATGAATGGAAAGCAGTTTGCCGACACCTATAACCAGGCTTTAACCAATGCTGGCCGCCCACCATTGTTTTCGGAGGTAGAAGCTCTGGGAACAGGTACGGACTGGCAAAACGAGATATTCCGTACAGCTGCTATTCAGAATATTGGATTTTCAGTTAATGGGGGGTCTGATCAAGGAACCTATTTTATCTCCGGCGGGTACTTCCAGCAACAAGGGATAGTACTGAACACGGACTACAGTAGAATCAGTTTTAGAATAAATTCGGAATATTCAGTAAACCCTATCATTTCATTTGGGGAGAATTTGTCATTGAGCTATGGGATCCGAAATATTATCCCAGAGTTTGGTTCAAGAAATCCTGTTCCAAACGCTTGGAACATGGATCCTACCACACCTGTAAAGAATGAGGACGGGTCTTGGGGATTTCCAAAGTTTTCCGACACGAAAAATCCCGTCGCTGAGGCGACTTTAAATCATAATACCACCAAAAGACCAAGTTTGAACGGCAGCGCATATGTGGTGGTGACGCCGCACGATAACTTTGTTTTTAGAAGCCAGATAAACCTGAATTTTGGATTTTCTAACGGCTATCTGTTCAATCCGACTTATGACATATTCCCGCTGCAACGCAATCTGGTGGCATCAGTGACCCGTACGGAGTACCAATGGAGCAATTGGGACTGGCAAAATACGGTCACGTATAACGCATCCAGGGGAGAACATGATATAGAAATTTTAGGTGGGATAACGGCCCTATCCCATCATGCCGAAGCTATAAGTGCTTCCGGTCAGGGTGTGCCCGAAAATGCCAATACAGATCCTGACCTCCGGTATTTGGACTTGGGTAACATAGGACAGCAAGTGACAGGTAATGCAGGGGAGTATGGGATGTTCTCTATTTTGGGAAGGATCAATTATAGTTACCGTGGGACTTACCTGCTGACCGCTAACTTTAGATCCGATGGGTCTTCGAAATTTGGCAGTAACAATAGGTACGGCGCCTTCCCCTCATTTTCCGCAGGATGGCGAATTTCCGATGAAGTCTTTCTAAAAGATGTTGGCTTCGTCAATGATATCAAAATCAGGGGAGGCTGGGGCATGCTGGGCAATCAGAATTCGCTTCCCAACTATGCATTTGCAAATAGTCTGACGTCGAATCTTATTTATGTTTTCGGACAGGACATATCACAGGGACAAGCCCTGACCAGTGAAGGAAATCCGGATCTAAAATGGGAGACCACACGAGAAACTGATCTAGGAGTTGATTTTTTAGGCTTCAACAGTCAGGTCTCTTTTTCGGCAAACTACTATTATAAAAAAACAACTGACATGCTATTACGCATTCCTGTAGCGGCTTACACGGGAGTGCAACAAGCCCCCTTTGTCAACGGCGGAGATGTTCTTAATAAAGGAGTGGAGCTGATGTTGGGATATCAGAAGAAGCCCTCCGAGCACTTGAACTATGATTTTTCCCTGAATTTTGCCCACAATATCAACGAAGTCACCCAACTCAACAATAATCAAGCTGCCATCTTTAGCGCCGGAAACTATTCCCGAACGGTAGTTGGTCAGCCGATAGCCACTTTTTATGGGTATGTCATGGATGGGATTTTTCAGTCGGAGGAAGAGGTAGCGCATCATGCAGTTCAGTCTCCGGGTACTTCTGCAGGAGATATCCGTTTTAAAGACTTAAATAATGATGGAGTGATTAACCAAGACGACCGAACCAACATTGGGAACCCATGGCCGGACTTCACTTATGGTATCAACGGCAATTTCCGGTACAGGCACTTTGATCTATCGCTGGCTTTTCAGGGAGTATATGGGAATGATATTGTGGGAGCTTGGAAATACTTTACGCAGGGAAGTAATTTTTATAATTATGACCTGGAGATGTTAAATTCCTGGAATGGGGAAGGGAGCAGCAATTCTATACCCAGACTTAACGTAAACGATCCCAATGATAACCTCAGGATATCTTCTTACTATATTGAGGACGGATCTTACCTCCGTATGAAACACCTTCAAATTGGTTATACGCTTCCCAACAGTGTGATCAAGCATATCAAAAAACTAAGGCTTTACGTCACCGGACAAAATTTGCTGACTTGGACCAACTATCCCGGATTTGATCCCGAGATAGGCTCGCCTGGTTCTAGTTTAGATATTGGTGTCGACCGGGGATACTATCCTCAACCCCGGACTATTACTGTTGGTCTGAATGTAGGGATATAGTTATTTATACTTAAATCACAGAATCAGAGATGAGACATAAAATATTATTTTTAGCTATTCTTTCTTTAAACGTAGGATGCGAAACGCTGTTGGATAAAGAGCCTTTAGCAGTCGTATCGGAAAACTCAGCCTACCAATCTGAAAGTGACGCCATGAAGGCTTTAACATCCGTATACAATACTCTGTTGAATTATCCTGGCTATGATGGCTATTCAATATATGATATAGCAGCGGATAATGCAGAAAAAGGCGGTGAGGGACCCAGTGACGGCGGCTATTTCAATGAAATCGCCTATTTTACGCTAACTTCATCTAATACCGTGGCGCTTCAGGTTTGGAGAAATGCCTATCTGGGGATACGTAGGGCGAACCTAGTTATAGAAAATGTTCCAGGTATAGAAATGGATCAATATAACAAATCCCGGATAGTAGGTGAAGCTAAATTTTTAAGGGCCTATAACTACTTTATCCTTGTTACTTTGTTTGGCGATGTACCTTTGATCACAGATGTGCTATATGATCGTGACGCCGTCATACGCACTCCAAAGGACCAGGTATACGAACAAATAGTGACAGATTTGAAGGAGGCAGCTGACGTGCTGCCTTTGAGAAGTGAGCTGGAGGCGGATGAACTGGGACGTGTCACCAAAGGTGCAGCACAGGCTTATCTGGGCAAGGTGTACCTTTATCAAAAAAACTTCCCTGAAGCAGAGACATGGTTGCGAACGGTGATAGAATCCGATCAATATGCTTTGGAGCCGGACTATTACCGGATTTTTACGGTGGCAGGTGAGTTTTCGAGAGAGAACATCTTTGAAATCAACCACATTTATAATGCGCAGTATCTCACAGCCCGCAACCTTAGCACTATCAGACAAGGCAGCGCGGGGATGTATGGCTATGGTTTCGGCAATCCCACCCAAGATTTTGTCGATGCGTTTGAACCCGGTGACCCGAGGTTGTGGCAGACGGTATATGCAGAGGGACATGTACTTCCTGACGGTAAAATAGCTGATGTGGGGAATAGCGAGACGGGCTATATGAACAAGAAAGCTTATCTTATGGAGAGCGAATTTCCACCCACCGGTGATGCTTCCCACTCTGGTAAAAACGAAATTAAGTTGCGTTACGGCATGCTGTTGTTGTGGTTTGCAGAGGCAGCAAATCAAAATGGAAACTATGTGACGGCTGTGACAGCATTAAATGAAGTAAGGCGCAGGGCTAGGCAGGGCGATCCTGATGTTTTGCCTGATGTGCAATTCATAGATAAAGATCAGTTGGAAAAGGCAATATGGCACGAGCAACGGGTGGAATACGGCATGGAAAATCACAGGTTCTTTGATCTGGTGAGGCAGGGTAGGGCAGGGGAAGTGTTAAGAAGTTATGCCGAGAAATATAACACAGTGAAAGGGAGAAACTTCAGAGACGGCATTAATGAACTTTTCCCCATTCCCCAAACGGAAATCGACCTAAGCCAGGGGAGGTTGACGCAAAATTTTGGGTATTAGTGAGGCCGGTTCCATAGATAAACTGGTTACGGTACCTGGCATCCCCACAACAGAGCGTGGCCATGACTGCCCGGTTCAGCGGTTTGAAAGCTTTTGTCAGAATTGCTTTAGTTGTAGACAGAAAAAGGCCAAGGTCTTAAACCGAAAAATAATACCAGAAATATGGAAAATAATATGGGAGTAAGAGGAGTATTAGATATATTTTTGAATAAGAGCTAGTTATCCCAAAAGGCCGCCTTGATTTGCCTGTTCAAATCGAGTTTGTTAAGGCTATTCCAAAACCACTTTCAGACCATGAAAAAAAATGTAACGCGTCATTTAGCGAGGGTGTCAAAGCCGTTGGTATATCTTATTCCGGCTCACCTGTTATTGTATACAGCCATGCTTGCACCCATGGCTGAATCGAAAGGAAAGAACCTATTCATAGGATTTGTTCAACAGGTGGAAGTATCCATCTCCGGTACCATTACGGACATCAGCGGAGCGCCCATTCCCGGCGTTACAGTTTCGCTCGAAGGATCACCTATCGGTACTGCAACAGATATAGATGGAAAATACACCCTGACGGTTCCAGAAGGCGCTGTCTTGGTGTTCTCATTTATAGGATTTGAAACCCAAAGAATACCCATAGGTAGTAGGAATGTCATTGATGTTACGCTGAAAGAAGATATGGCCGCTTTAGAAGAGGTGGTAGTGGTGGGGTACGGTGAGCAAAAGAAGATCAATTTAACTGGAGCAGTTTCTAATGTTACGTCAGAGGTATTGGAAAGCCGGCCCATTACCACGATCGGTCAAGGATTGCAAGGTACCATATCCAATCTTAATATCAGCCAGCCGAGCGGGTCCCTAGGCCAGGGTACCTCGTTTAACATCCGGGGAAATACCTCTATCAATGGGGGAGGGCCATTAATATTAGTTGATGGGGTACCGATGGATATCAATTTGTTAAATCCTAGTGATATTGATAACGTGACAGTGCTAAAAGATGCTGCTTCAGCAGCTATCTACGGCGCGAGGGCAGCATATGGTGTCATCTTGGTGACCACCAAGACTGGGAACAAAACACTTAACAAACCCACTATCTCCCTCTCCACCAATTTTTCGGTTAATTCACCTACCAATAGGATCAATTTTATTGACACCAAAGATCGGGTGGACTATATGAACGAGGCCTATATGCGGGTTAATGGACGCAACTATTATGATGACATACAAATGGAAGCCTTGTTGGCCCATTACTATGACCCGAGCCAGCCCGAGGCTATAGTCCACCCTTCCGCACCCGGTGTTTGGACTGGCGTTGCAAATACAAACTGGGAGAAGATCTTAATGAACGATAGCTATCCCATGCAACAGCATACAGCCAGTATTTCCGGTGGCTCCGACAAATTCGATTACTATTCGTCTTTTTCCTATTTTAATCAAAAAGGTCTTACCAATAGAAAGCTTTTTGATGAGCAGTATAATCGCTACAATTTTATGACGAATGTAAACTACAAAATACTGGATTGGATTTCTGTTGGTGCCAAAATTTCGATAAACAGCAGCGACAAGAGGTTTCCTCCTTTCGAAACTGCTTTTGGCGAAAACAGCACGATCTACCAGACCAATGTCTATTCCACACAACCTTATAAAAACCCCGATGGCAATTGGTCACACGAAGGATCTATTGGCAATCCCGCACAAATGTTGGTGGAGGGAGGGTATCGCACCCGTGATATCAATGATGTATGGCTGACGGGAAATGCCAGACTCACCCCGTGGGACAATGTAAGCATCAACGTAGATTACTCCACGAATGTGAAAAACCAACGTGAACTTAACTACACATCCTTGGTGCCTTTTTATAATGTCAATGGGGAGAAGATTGGATATCAGAGCAGGAGCAATCCGAACGGGGTGGCCAGAACCCACTATTATGATAACTATTATGTGTTTAACGCCTACGCAGATTATACCAATCTGTTCAACGACAAACATTATGTGAAGGCGATGGTCGGCTTCAATCAGGAAAATGCACAATACAACTGGGTCGCGGCAGAGCGAAGGAACCTTGTCATCAACAGCATACCGTTTATGACCCTCGCTTCGGGCGAAAGATTTGCTTCTGACGGTCTGGATGAATATGCCATCAGAGGAGCTTTCACCCGATTGAATTACATATTAAACGACCGGTATTTGATTGAGTTTAATGGCCGGTACGATGGTACGTCGAAGTTTGGTAAAAAGGATCGTTTTGCATTTTTCCCTTCTGTGTCCTTGGGATGGAGAATAGAAAGCGAAAAATTCTTCGGGAGCTTGGCAGATCGCGTGGATCTGCTGAAATTGAGGGTGTCCTACGGTAATTTGGGTAACCAGAACGTGGCGGGATATTATCCTTACGTAGCTACCCTAAATGCTGCCGAAGTGAACTACCTTATAAACGGTGAACGGCCCATTTCAATTTACGCTCCCGGTTTGGTAAGCCCTACGCTCACTTGGGAAACCGTTACACAGCAAAATATAGGACTTGACTTCGGATTTTTTAGGAACAGATTAAATGGCTCCTTAGATGTTTATCGTAGGGATACCAAAAACATGCTCACCAGGTCTGAGACCTTACCGGCGATCCTGGCCGTCAATGAGCCACAGTCGAACGCTGCAGACATGAGCACAACTGGATTTGATCTTACCTTGGATTGGAAAGACTCACGGGAGGATTTTCGGTATGGAGTGTCGGTAATTTTATCTGATTATTCAGCTAAAATCACCAAGTTCAGTAATCCTGCTGGAATTTTTTCCGACTACTATGTGGGGAAGGATGTGGGTGAAATCTGGGGGCTGACCACCGGCGGCATTTTCCAGTCGGACGATGAAGCCTTGGCGTTAGACCAATCCAATATCAACGGGAGAAAGCGTCAGGCTGGGGATCTGTGGATGGTGGACCTTGATGGAGATGGTAAGATTACGCGCGGTTTGCAAACGCTCGACAACCCGGGTGACATGAGTATAATAGGTAATAGTACTCCGAGATACAGCTTTGGATTTAGACCAAATTTTGGATGGAAAGGCTTTGATTTGGATATATTTTTCCAAGGGGTCGCTAAACGGGATTTATGGATGTCCACCTTATATTATCTTACCCAATACTCTAACGAATGGGTGGGAATCGCCAAAGTAGCCATGGATTACTGGTCCCCCGAAAATCCGGATGCTTTTTTTCCGAGACCGATCATTTCAGGCGCTCCTGATATCACTTCGGTTCAGAGCCGGTTCCTTCAGGACGCTGCTTATATCAGGTTAAAACAGCTCACACTAGGTTATACAATACCGTCCCGCGTCACCCAAAGAATGAAGATTGATAGGGTGAAGGTATATTTTTCGGGAAGTAATTTATGGACAGGAACCAAAATGATTAAAATTTCCGACCCGGAATTAAGCGGACCCAGTGCTTATCCGTTGTTCAGGTCACTTTCATTAGGAGCTAATATTAACTTTTAATTAGATTAATATGAAAAATATAGCTGTATTCCTATTCATTTTGCTCGTTGCTGCGACAGCTTGTAATGATGATTATTTGGAAAAGTTACCTCAAGATAAAATCAGCGACAACACGTTCTGGCAAACCGGCGCAGATGTAGAAATGTATGCCAATCAGTTTTACCCCACCTTATATGATGCCCGGTTGGCTTGGTACAATCTCGATAATTTCAGCGACAACCAAGCACCAAGTACCCGTAACGCGTACACATGGGGTGAATATCAGGTTCCTTCAACGGAAGGCGGTTGGGGAAAAAATGACTGGTTACAAATCCGAAGGTGCAACTACGCGCTGGAGAGAATCGCGGGTATGAATCGGGATGAGTCGTTGCTGAGAGCTGAAGGTGAAATACGTTTTTTTAAAACCTATTATTATTTTGAAAAGGTAAAGAAGTTTGGTGATGTTCCGTGGTTGAACACAAGTTTAACACCAGACTCCCCCGAGTTGTATGCGCCTCGCGACCCGCGGCAAACGGTCATTGATAACATGATGGCAGACATAGATTTTGCCATTGACAACCTCCCGGAAACTTCCGATACCGACCGGTTAACCAGGTATGCGGCTTTAAATTTAAAGGCCGACGTGGCCCTGTACGAGGGAACATTTAGGAAATACCATAATGTAGTAGGTGGGCACGAGGAACTATTGTCCATTGCTGCCACCACCTATGAAGAGATCATAGATTCAGGACTGTTTTCGGTATATTCTACAGGCGCTCCTGAAGAGGATTACTTTAACCTGTTTGTGCAATACGAGCTTAAAGGGAATCCCGAAGGGATATTGATACAGCGCTTCATTTCCAACAAGCGAATGCATAACAATGTCAGGCAGTTGGGGGAACCCTATACCGGCTATAATCAAGACTTCGTGCAGTCATACCTTTGTGTGGATGGTTTGCCAATTTCTCTTAGTCCGCTTTATCAAGGCGATTCAAACTTTGGCGACGAATTTATCAACAGAGACCCCCGCATGCGTCAGTCCATTTACCATACCGATCGACCTTATAATATCGCCCCCAACGGAGCAGTCTATAACAAGGTGATGCCGGAGTTTCAGAACAATTATTCCCCAACCAGTTATTTTATTATCAAGGGGTATAGCCCCTATGAGGTGGATAGGATGATCAGTCAGAGTACTACGGATGATTTTATTTATCGATATGGGAAAGTGTTGGTGTCTTACGCTGAAGCCAAAGCGGAGCTGGGGGAAGCTTCTCAGGAAGTTTTGGACAAGTCGGTAAATTTATTGAGAGACCGGGTTGGTATGCCACATCTTACCGTTGAAGTCGGTTTTGTTGATCCAGAGTGGCCCGATTGGGAAGTGCCCGTGACCCCACTTATCAATGAAATCCGTCGGGAACGCCGACTTGAGACGTGTGCAGAAGGAAATAGATGGGACGATTTGGTGCGTTGGAAAGCAGGCAAATTGCTGGAAGATATAAAGACGGTCCAGGGAGCTACAGATCCTGCGACCGATGACTACCGGGTGTTATATCCGGGGTACTCTACCAGAACATGGAATGATAAACTGTACCTCTATCCTTTGCCTACGCAGGAATTGGCACTTAATCCTCAACTGACCCAAAATCCGGGTTGGGAATAATATGGGGCGCATGAGAAAACCACATCTTGAACAAACTATAACATGTATCTAATGAAAGTTCTTATAACACTGTTTATTCTTTTTCAGATGGCGGGTCCCGCACTCGCTTCTGAACCACCGGTATCCACCTCAATATTTAAAGCTGGATTCGCGGAAAAGGACATCACCCCAGATATAGGCATGGAGGCACCGGGCGGCTATGGGAAAAGTTACCACCGTACCTTTCATGATCCCTGTAAAGTGCGGGCAGTAGTGTTTGATGATGGGAAAAAACGTGTAGCATTGGTAGGCATTGATCTATTGTTTGTCACCCGTAGTTTGGTGCAGGAAGCCCGCGCGGAGATAGAGAAGCAAACGGGAATACCGCAGGATGCGGTTATGATCGGGGCATCCCATTCGCATTCGTCGGGGCCTATTGGTATGGTGGAAGATGACTTTGATAATGCTTCTCCACTGGTACAGGACCTGGCGATCAACAAAACCATTGTATCGAATCCAGGGTACAACCAACTGCTGATAAAGCAAATCGTTGGAGCAGTGGTCACAGCGCATGAGGCTAGGATTGATGCCCAGCTAGCCGTTGGAAATGGGCATGAGGACAAGGTATCCTTCAACCGGCGCTTGCGGATGAAAAACGGTCTGACTTATTCCCACCCCGGAGCCGGTAATCCCGACATTCTTGATTACGCCGGGCCTATCGATCCCCAAGTGGGCACGGTAGGGGTGTGGGACCTAAAAGGAAATCTGCTCGGTATGGTGGTGAATTTCTCCAACCACGCTACTACTAATCCGGGAGGGATTTCGGCCAACTGGATTGGAGAGATGGAGAAGACGCTTCGCGGGGCCACAGGGAATGCCGCACTGCCCGTGGTTTTTTTACAAGGAGCCTGTGGTGACATTACCCAAGTGGATAACCTCACCGAATTTCAGAACCCGGCTCCGGAAGAATGGAATGCGGTTGTTGGCGGGCGTGTTGGGGCGGAAGCCTACAAGACCTTGTTGCTTATCCGCCGAGGTGCCAACGGTGACATCCCCCTTGACACCCGGCAAAAAGTATGGAATGTCAAGCGGCGAATCCCTTCTCCCGAGAAGGTGAGGCAGGCGCTCGTAACCGTTGAGCAAGGACCGGAAAAAGCAGGCGCAACAGAATGGACCTTTGCTAAGGAGACACTCATGTTGGATGCTCTCATAAAAGATAGGCCTGAGGTAGAGGTGGAGGTTCAGACGATTCAAGTAGGACCTGCGGTATTTGTGTCCAATCCAGCTGAATACTTTGTTCAATTTGGGCTTGATATTAAAGAAGGAAGTAAGTTTCCCTTCACTTTCGTGGTAGAACTGGCTAACGGAATCGTTGGTTATGTGCCTACTGAAGAAGCTCTGGGGCCAAACGGCGGCGGATATGAAACCCGTCTAACGTCCTATAGTAATCTTGAAGTCTCCGCAGGCCGTCAGATTGCCAACACAGGTATCGAACTCGCCAATCAAATGACTCCAGGAAAAACGCCCCTTCCACCTCCTCCGCCGCCTTTTCAAGCCCCTTGGTCATATGGGAATGTGCCTCCGGAACTTGACTAGGACGTTGGCACGGTGAAACGATAACGATAACTTGAAGATTATGACTAATGGAACGAATAGGGGTGAAATAACTCCAGAAATAAACACGAACAGGAGGAAGCACAGGCTAGGTAGATCATCGCAAGCCCGTAATACATCATGGTATCTGCTTTCACCGTCATTTTGGATAGCCCTGTGTTGTTTATCTTTGATGCCCATGGTTTCTATAGGGTTATGGGCGCAAGAGACAAAAATTTTCAGAGCGGGGGCTTCCACAAGTAATGTCACCCCTCCGTTAGGAGGGATATTGGTAGGAGGTTATGGTGCTCCGGTTGCCAACCATATCCATGATGAATTGCACGCCCGTAGCTTGGTGTTAGATGATGGACAGAGCAAGTTGGTTTTTGTATTGGTGGATAACGTCGCTATCAACCGTGAGGTTTTTGATGAAGCCAAGCGGCGGATTCAAAGAGATACCGGAATTCCTGAATCGCACATGCTGATGGCAGCTACCCATACCCATTCGGCCACAAGTGCCAGTGGCCTTGGGGAAAAGAGAAGGGGATGGAATTTTGAGCAGCCATTGGATGATTATCAAAATTTCGTCGTGAGCCGTATTGTTGATGGGGTTAAAATCGCCATCAATAACCTTGAACCTGCGCAGATTGGCTGGGGATCAGGACAGGTGCCGCAACATGTGTTCAATAGACGCTGGAAAATGAAGCCAGGCACGCCTACGCCCAATCCCCTAGGATCTCAAGATAAGGTGGTTATGAACCCGGGGGTCGGGAATCCAAATCTCTTGGAACCGGCGGGTCCTACCGATCCGGAAGTTTATTTCCTATCGCTTCGTTCCATTGCTGGAAAGCCAATCGCACTTCTGGCTAACTATTCTCTTCATTATGTGGGGGGAGTCCCTAGCGACCATGTCTCTGCAGATTATTTTGCCGTTTTTGCCGACCGCATTCAAGAATTGCTAGGAGCCGACCGTCAGGATCCTCCTTTCGTGGGCATTATGTCCAATGGTACCTCGGGAGACGTCAATAACATTAATTTTGGCGGAGCTGCGGAGAAAAATGCGCCTTACGAGAAAATGAATAAGGTAGCTGATGATGTAGCGAAAGAGGTTTACCGTGTTCAACAAACATTGGAGTATCGGGACTGGGTGTCCCTTCAGGCGGTACAATCCGAAATAACCCTTCAAGTTCGTAAGGTTTCTCCCGATTTGGTTGCGCGGTCGGAAATGGTAATGGGCAGGCCTGACTCCGTCAAGCCTGTACACAGTCTTGAGAAAATATATGCGCAAAGAATCCTACAGTTTCATAAGGAATGGCCTGACAAAATAGAAATTGTCCTCCAGACTTTCGGAATCGGTGATTTAGGGATCGCGGCTATACCCTTTGAGGTGTTTACGGAAATAGGCCTAGAAATAAAATCAAAAAGCCCCTTCGAAGACACATTTACCATCGAACTGGCAAACGGCAGTTACGCCTATCTACCTACTCCTGAGCAGCATGAACTTGGAGGTTATGAAACTTGGATTACTACCAATAGGGTGGAGACTAGGGCCGCTGAGAAAATTGTGGACGAATTGATGAATTTGTTCGGAAGCTTGAAATAGCAAGGCCGGATGGACTATACCTGGATCGGTTTGAAGAACCTCCGAGACCGTCAACTACAAGGGATAGATGGAATGGTGAAGTAAGAGGAAGCTATTACAAAACAGAATGAAATATCAGCGACTATAAAGGAAATATACATTGATCAACTTGAAGATATACCCAACATGAGAAACACAATCCACCCACTTTCGACAAAGAACTACGGATTTGGATATTTTGACAGTCTCGGTCCAGAGATATTCAAAATGACCCTCTTGATGTTTTTTTTACTTTTGACTGTAGCAGATGCTATGGCTCAAGGGAAGGTCTTCAAAGCGGGAGCTTCCATCAGTAATATCACCCCGAGCCTGGGTGGGGGAATAATAGGCAATTTTGGAAACCCGCCCCCCGCACAGCATATACACGACCAGTTACATGTCCGATCATTGGTTCTTGATGACGGATCCACCCAGTTGGTATTTGTTGTAATTGACAATTTGCATGTGGACAGAGAAGTGCTGGATGAGGCTAAAAGGATAATTCATGAGAAGACCAATATGCCCATTTCAAATATGTTAATGTCGGCCACTCATACGCATTCTGCCACCAGTGCGGGTGGAGCGGGTAGCGGCAGTACAAGTAATAAAAACCCACTGGCTGATTATCGGACTTTTATGATCTCAAGGATTGTAGACGGCGTTCAAATTGCCCTCAATAATTTGCAGCCCGCACGCATCGGATGGGGCGTTGGATCGGTACCTCAGCATGTTTTCAATAGGCGTTGGAAGATGAAAGCTCCAGTGGTCAATCCCTTTGGAGAAAAAGATTTGGTGAGGATGAATCCTGGTGTGGGAAATCCGGATATTGTAGAACCCGCCGGTCCTACCGATCCGGAGGTGTCTTTTATTTCGGTTCAATCGGTCGAGGGACGGCCTATCGCCTTATTGGCCAATTATTCGCTGCATTATGTAGGAGGGGTACCCAGGAATGATATTTCCGCTGACTATTTTGCCGTATTTGCAGATCGAATCCAAGAGCTGTTGGGTGCTGACCGTCAGGATCCTCCCTTTGTGGGTATGATGTCCAACGGTACCTCAGGTGATATCAATAACATCAACTTTCGCGGCCCGGCAGAACAAAACCAACCTTATGCCAAGATGCGGGTGGTCGCAAATGATGTAGCGACAGAAGTTGCCCGTGTTTACAACACAATCGAATATAAAGATTGGGTTCAATTAACAGCGGCTCAATCTGAGTTGAGTCTGGAGGTTCGCAAACCTACGGCTGATCTGCTTACCCATACTCGCAAAGTGTTAGCAAGGGGAGCTGACGAGGATCCGTTGCATCACCCGTTGGAGAGAACCTATGCGGAACGTGTAATGACAATACAAAAGGATTGGCCCGACAAGATAAGCATTGTCATGCAAGCGTTCCGAATCGGAGATTTGGGAATAGCGGCAATCCCGCTCGCAACATTTGCGGAAATCGGCTTGGAATTGAAGAGTAAAATCCCATTTAAGCAGAGTTTTACGA
>Ga0079224_100006009_pt1 | contig 16022 bp, 12 predicted proteins | sample Stecom2015_FD_80414 | JGI IMG/M metagenome (GOLD analysis project Ga0079224, IMG submission 80414) | Agricultural soil microbial communities from Utah to study Nitrogen management - Steer compost 2015 | ecosystem: Environmental > Terrestrial > Soil > Agricultural land | place: USA: Utah...
CAACTACAAGCCCACGGCGAAGAAGAAGATCACCGTCTCGACCAAGAAGGGCAAGGCGAAGAAGATCAAGCTCGCCGCGCTCAAGGCCAAGGACCGCGACGGCGACTCGCTGACGTACTCGCTCGCCAAGAAGCCGAAGAAGAAGGCCGGCACCGCCAAGATCAAGGGCAAGAAGATCGTCTTCAAGCCCAAGAAGAAGTTCACCGGCAAGGCCACCTTCGTCGTGAAGGTCGCCGACGGCCACGGTGGCGTCGCCAAGACCAAGGTGACGGTCAAGGTCAAGAAGAAGAAGAAGTGACCCGGCCGTCGACCTGACACCGCTCGAGAGGGGCGGGAGCCGCGGCTCCCGCCCCTCTCGCTCGTCCGCCCGGCTCGGTGTCCACGACCGGACCGGACGGCGGGCGGTCACTTGAGGAAGCGAGAGGTGCTTCGATCCTTGAGCGGCGTGCCGCCGGTCTGGCAGGTCGGGCAGTACTGCAGCGACGAGTCCGCGAAGACGACCTCGGCGATCGTGTCGCCGCACACGTCGCAGGCCTCGCCGGTGCGGCCGTGGACCCGCATCCGCTCGCGCTTGGCGTCCTTGAGGCGATCGGCCGGCTTGCCGTCGGCGGCGGCGACCGCCTCGGTGAGCACCGACCTGACCGCCTGCTCCAGCCGCGCGACCTCCTCGGCGTCCAGACTCTCGGCGATGGCGAACGGCGACAGCCGCGCGGCGTGGAGGATCTCGTCGCTGTAGGCGTTGCCGATGCCGGCGATGATCGACTGGTCACGCAGCAGGCGCTTGACCTGCATGCGTCGTGCCAGCAGCGGACGCAGCTCGAAGCCCGGGGCCAGTGGATCGGGGCCGAGGCGCGCGATGCCCGGGACCTCCTGCGGATCGCGCACCGTGTACACCGCCAGACCCTTGCGGGTTCCGGCCTCGGTGAGGTCGAAGCCCTCGTGGGGGCCGTCCCCGCGATCGACTCGGAGCCGCAGCGCGATCGGTCCGCCCATCCTGACCCGTGAGTCCTTCAGGCGGTCGGACCAGCGCAGCCAGCCGGCCTTGGCCAGGTGGATCACCAGGTGGAGCCCGTCGACCTCGATGTCGATGAACTTCCCGTGGCGGTGGACCCCGGTGACCGTCAGGCCCGAGAACGCCGCCACGGGCGGGTCGTAGGTCTTGAGCACCGCGAACGACGCCGGCTCGATCTCGGCCACGACCGCGCCGACGAGGCGGTCGCCCAGCCAGTGCACCAGCGCCTGGACCTCGGGCATCTCGGGCATGGCGTCAGACTAGGCCGATCAGCCGACGGTCAGCCAGAGCAGCACGAGGTTCAGCGCCACGATCGCCGCCGCCGCGAGCACCGCCGCCACCGTCGTCGCGGGCGCGTTGACGAACTCCCCCATGACGGAGCGCCGCGAGGTCAGCCAGACGAGCGGGATCACCGCGAACGGGATGCCCATCGAGAGCACGACCTGGGACAGCACCAGCGCCCAGGTCGGGTCGACCCCGGTGAGCAGGACGGCGACGGCCGGGACCAGGGTCACGAGCCGTCGCGTGACGGGGTGCAGGTTCCACGGCGTCAGGCTGCGCATGACCTCGGCGCCGGCGGCACTGCCGACCGAGGTCGAGGAGATCCCCGAGCCGAGCAGGGCGACGGCGAACAGCAAGGCGACGCCCGCGCCGACCTCACTGCTGATCAGCGCGTGCGCGCCGTCGATCGTGTCGGTGCCCGGCATACCGTACAGATTGGCCGCAGCGAGCAGAAGCAGCCCGAGGTTGAGCAGGCCTGCCAACAGCAGGGCCAGCACGACGTCGGTGCGCGTCGCGGCGACCAGCTCGCGCACCGACACCCCGGCGCCGCGGGTGCCGAGCCGCCCGGAGGTGAGGCCCGAGTGCAGGTAGACGGCGTGGGGCATCACGGTGGCGCCGACGATGCCGGAGGCCAGCAGGACGCTCTCGGTTCCCCGGAACGAGGGCACCAGGCCGGCCGCCACCCCGGACGCCGACGGTGGCCCGACGACGAGTCCGGCCAGGAACCCGACCGCGATCAGCAGCAGGAAGCCGACGATGACCCGCTCCAGCGCGCCCTGACCGCGACGATCGCCGACACCCAGCACGACCATCGCCACCCCGGCCGTCAGCAGCGCACCGACGGGCGGCGGGACCCCGAACAGCAGGTGGAACGCGATCGCCCCGCCGATCACCTCGGCCAGGTCGGTCGCGATCGCGATCCCCTCGGCCTGCAGCCAGTAGGCGTACCGGACCCGGGTCGGGACCCGGTCGCCGACCTGGGCCGCGAGCGACCGCTGGGTCACGAGGCCGAGCTTGGCCGAGAGGTACTGCACGAGCACTGCCATGAGGTTGGCCAGCACGATCACCCGGACCAGGGTGTACCCGAATTGGGCGCCGGCCGTCAGGTTGGTCGCGACGTTGCCCGGATCGACGTAGGCGACGGCAGCGACGAACGCCGGGCCGAGCAGGGCGACCCGGCGGCGGACCGAGACGATCACTCGACGCGCAGGTCGTGGTACTCGGGCCGCTTCTCGATGAACCGCTTCACGTACGGGCAGTGGGCGGCCACCTTCTTCCCCCCGGCCCGCACGTCGTCGAGCGCGTGACCGACGAGTCTCGCGGCCAGCCCTCGACCCTCGAACCGCTCGTCGATCTCGGTGTGGGGAAAGACCACGACGTCGCCGGACTCGCGCGCCTCGACGAATCCGGCGCGCTCACCGTCGACGGTGATCACGTACCGCTGCTCGGCGGGGATGTGGGTGATCTCGACCGTCATGGTCTGACTGTCCCACATCCCCGACCGGAGCGGTCAGTCGATCTCGCGCTTGAGGATCTTGCCGGTCGCGGTCATCGGCAGCTCGTCACGGAACTCGACGATGCGCGGGTACTTGTACTGCGCGAACTGGCCCTTGGCCCACTCGCGGATCTCGTCCTCGGTGGTCGGATCGCCGGGCTTCTTGACGATGACGGCCTTGATCTCCTCGCCGTGCGACTCGTGCGGGACGCCGATCACGGCGACCAGCGAGACCGCCGGGTGGGTCATCAGGACCTCTTCGAGCTCGCGCGGGTACACGTTGTAGCCGCCGCGGATGATCATGTCCTTCGCGCGATCGACGATGTAGTAGTAGCCGTCCTCGTCCTTGCGGGCCAGGTCGCCGGTGCGGAACCACTCGCCACGGATCGCCTCGGCGGTGGCGGCCGGACGCTTGTAGTAGCCCTTCATGATGCCGTGGCCCTTGATCGCGATCTCGCCGATCGCCTCCGGGTCGTCGGGCACGTCGCTCCAGTCGTCGTTGATCAGCTTCATCTCGACGCCCTGGACCGGCTTGCCGATCGAGCCGACACGGACCTTCTCGCCGCGCACGCCGAACGAGGCGACCGGCGAGGTCTCCGACAGGCCGTAGCCCTCCTGGATGACGATGCCGAACTTCTCCTCGAACTCGCGGTGCAGCTCGGCCGGCAGCGCGGCGCCGCCGGAGGCCGCCGTGCGCATGTTCTTGGCGATCGTCTCCACGTCGACCGAGTCGCCCGCGGCCTCGAGGGCCTGCAGCAGGCCCCAGTACATCGTCGGCACTCCGGCGAAGAACGTGATCTTCTCCTTGAGCAGGAGGTTCAGCGCGGCCTCGGGCTCGAAGCGCGGCAGGTAGACGATCGTGCCGCCGTACAGGATCGCCCCGTTCTGGATGACGGTCTGGCCGAAGATGTGGAACAGCGGCAGCACCGCGAGGTAGGTGTCCGGGTCCTCCGGGTCGGCGCCGAACAGGGACTCGCCGAGGCCGGCGTTCGCGCGCAGGTTGCGGTGCATCAGCTCGGCACCCTTGGGCTGGCCGGTCGTGCCCGAGGTGTACAGGATGACCGCGGTGTCGTCGTCGTCGCGCTCGACGGTCTCGAACTGCGGGGACTGCTCCGCCACCAGCGGCGCGTAGTACTCCGGGCCCTCGACGGGCTTCGGCGCGGCCGAGTCGAGCTTGATGAGGAAGAACTCCGTGCAGCCCTCGACCTGCTCGTAGCCGGCCCAGGCGCGCTCGCCGATCGGCAGGTCCGGGGTGCCCTCGAAGGCGAAGAACGCCTTCGCGTCGGAGTCGTCGAGGTGGTACGCGACCTCGCGCTCGCTCAGCAGCACGTTGAGCGGCACGACGCTCGCGCCGGCCTTGAGGATGCCGAAGTAGACGATCGTGAAGTACGGCAGGTTCGGGATCGAGACGGCGACCTTGTCACCGGGCTGGATTCCTCGCGACACCAGCAGGTTGGCGACCTGGTTGGCGGCGCCGGTGAGCTGGGCGTACGTCAGGCGCGTGTCGCCGAACACGATGGCCGTGCGCTCGGGGTACTTCGCGGTGGTGTCGTCGAGGATCGCGGCGAGGTTGGTCACGGTGCTCTTCTTTCCGGGGATTGTGGCCTCAATTACATCGTCACTGTAAACGATGGCCGGACCGCATTCGTTTCGCGCCGCCCCTGTAGGAAGCGCGTCGGTCCGACCCTGCCGAGCGGGGTGGCGATCGACGAGGTGAGGGGTGCCCGACCCGTCTCGGTCGGACACCCCTCATCGGCACTCGCGCTCAGTGACGTCGTGCGCGGCGGGTCAGTGCCGCACCACCGAGCAGCGCCAGCGCGCCGGCGATCAGCACGCCCAGCGCGGGTCCACCCGCGTCCGGGAGCGGACCGCCGGAGTCCTCGCGATCGGAGTCCGGCTCGTCGTCGTCCTGCGGATCGTCACCGGTCGCGGTCTGCGACGAGACCACCGGCACCTCGACCCGGTCGGCCGGGGGCGGAGTGACCGGGGAGCCCGCGGGATCCTCACCGTTGACGGTCGCCACGTTGCGCACGCGTCCACGGCGCTCGTCCGCGGCCGTGACGGTGTAGGCCTGCGAGGTGCACACGACCGACTCGCCCGGGGCGAGACGCCCCGGCGTGCACGTCACGGCGACACCGGCGTCCGCCAGCAGCGGATCGTCGATCTGGATGCCGCTGATCGTCACGTTGCCGACGTTGGCCACCTCGAACTCGAAGTGGACCTTCTCCCCGGCGTTGAGTCGCCCGTCGCCGTTGGTGTCGACGATGCGACCCAGACGCTTGTCGATCGTCATCGCGGGCTTGGGATCGCCGGTGACGTCGACGTCGTCGGTGTCGGTGACCGGACCGGACGGGGTCGAGCCGGTGACCTGTGCGGTGTTCGCGAGCGAGCCGCGATCGACGTCGGCCTGGGTGACCCGGTAGGTCGCCTCACACTCGAGCGTCTGACCCGGCAGGAGGACCGCCGGCTGGCCGGGCGTGCAGTCCAGCGCCGACATCGAGCCCGACCCGGTGAACTCGGTCTCCTCGATCCGCACGTCGGTCAGTCGGGTGTTGCCGGTGTTGGTCGCCACGAAGGTGTAGGTGACCTCCTCGCCGACCACCAGTTCGGCGGCGTCGACGCTCTTGACCAGCGCGATGCCCGGCTCGGCGTCGACCGGGGTGTCCACCGTCGACGGCGGCGTGTCGATCGGCGTCCCGTTGGGCGGGACCGACGTGCCGAAGGCGGTGTTGGTCACCTCGCCGGCGTCGAGATCGTCGAGCGTCACGAGGTACGGCCCGTCGGCGAGGCACGTGACCGACTCACCCGGCGGGATCCGGGTGGGGCAGTCGACGCCGATCCCGGCGGCCGCGAGCATCGGGTCGGTCACCACCGGATCGGTCAGCGTGACGTTGCCGGTGTTCTCGAACTCGAACTTGTACCAGATCTCGTCACCGGCGTCGAGCAGCTCGTTGCCGTTGACGTCGACCGTCTCGTTGACGGACTTGGTCAGCACCGAGGACGGTGCCACGTCGGCCGGGACGGTCGCCGCGGCCTCGTCGGTCACCGGCGTGCCGGACGGCGGCACGCCGCTGCCGCTCGCCGTGTTCTCGATGACGCTGAGGTCGACGTCGTCCTGGGTCACCCTGTAGGTGGCCGTGCAGGTCATGACCTCGCCCGGGTCGAGGACGGCCGGCGCCGCCGGCGTGCAGTCGAGCGGGCTCAGCGAGCCCGACCCGGTGAACTCGTCATCGGAGATCGACACGTCCTCGAGCGTCACGTTGCCGCTGTTGGTGGCGGTGATCGTGTAGGTCAGCTCCTCGTCGAGGACCAGCTCGGTCGCGTCGACAGACTTGCTGACGCTCAGCCCAGGGGCCTGATCGGTCGGGGTGCTCGCCTCGGCCGGCGGGATCGTCGGCACCGGCGCACCCGGCGGGGGCGTCACGGAGGCGGTCGCGGTGTTGACGATCTCGCCGCCGTTCGTGTCCGCGAGGGTCACCACGTAGGGCGCCTCGGCGGCGCAGGTGACCGAGCGGCCCGGCGCGACAGGGCCGGTCGGGCAGCTGACGGTCACGCCGGCGGCGGCCAACATCGGGTCGGTCACGACCGGATCGGTCAGGGTGACGTTGCCGTCGTTCGTGATCGTGAACCGATACCAGATCTCGTCGCCGGTGTCGGTCAGGTCGTTGTCGTTGACGTCGACGACCTCGGAGACCTCCTTGACGAGGGAGGCGGCCGGATCACGGTCCGACTCGGTCGTCGCCTCGTCGGTCACGGTCAGCGGCGGGCCCTGGGGCGGGACGCCGGTGGCCCGGACCTCGTTGTCGATGCTGCCGCGATCGACGTCGGCTTGCGTCGCGGTGTAGCTGACGGTGCACTCGAGCGTCTCACCCGGCGCCAGCGTGGCCGGCTGGGCAGGCGTGCAGTCGAGCGTGCCGAGCGACCCCGAGCCGGTGAACTCGGTCTCGACGATCGAGACGTCGGTCAGCTTGACGGTGCCGTCGTTCTCGGCCCTGATCGTGTACTCGATCACGTCGCCGAGCTCGAACGTCGTGGAGTCGACGTCCTTGGTGACGGTCAGGCTGGGCGCCTGGGCGATCGGCGTGGTCGTGGTGCTCGGCGGGCTGGGCGGCACCGTCGAGCCGGCCGGGGGCTCCATCGTGCCGGTGGCCGAGTTGGTCACCGATCCGGCGTCGACGTTCGCCTGGGTGATCTCCACCCCGGCGTCCGCGGTGCAGGTGACGCTCTCGGTCGGCGCGACGGGGCCCGTGGGGCAGGTGACGGCGATGCCGAGCAGGGTGAGCTTGGGATCGAAGACCACGGGATCGCGCAGCGTGGTGTTGCCGGTGTTGGTGAACACGAAGCGGTACCAGATCAGGTCGCCCAAGTCGTTCTCGCCGGAGGCATTCACGTCGTCGATCTGCGCGACCTCCTTGACGAAGCTGAATGCGGGCTCGAGCTCACCGGGCAGCTCGGCGTCGTCGCGGTCCTCGACGGGGGTGCCGTCACGGGTGGTGGCCTCGACGACGGCCTCATTCACGATCTGACCGGCGTCGACGTCGGCCTGGACCGGCGTGTACGAGGCGGTGCAGGTCAGCGAGGCACCGGGAGCCAGCGTCGCGGGCTGGGCCGGGGTGCAGTCCAGCGCCGACATCGTCCCGGCTCCGTCGAAGCTCTCCTCGGAGATCTCGACGTTCTCCAGTGTCACGTCGCCCGTGTTGGTCGCGGTGAAGGAGTAGGTGACCTGCTCGCCCTCGATGAGCTCGACGCTGCTGACGGTCTTGCGGAGCGTGATGCCGGGGTGCTGATCGACCGGAGTGGTCGTCGTGCTCGGCGGGGGCGTGGGCGGCGCGGGAACGCCCGGGGGCGGGTCCATCGTGCCGGTCGCGCTGTTGGCGACCTCGCCGGCGTCGACGTCCGCCGCGGTCACGGCGTATCCGGCGTCCGCGGTGCACATGACCGTGGCGCCCGGCGCCACCGGCCCGGCCGGACAGGTGATCGTGATCCCCGCCGCCGACAGCATCGGGTCGTTCACGCTCGGCGAGGAGAGCTCGACGTTGCCGGTGTTCTCGAACTCGAACTCGTACCAGATGAGGTCGCCGATGCCGCGCTCACCGTCGGAGTCGACGTCCTCGACGTTCGCGACCGACTTGGTGAACGCGAAGGACGGCTCGTTCTTGTCGGCACTCGTGTCGTCCGTGTCGTTGTCCGGGTTCGGGTCCTCCTCGTTGCCCAGCACGCGGGCCGAGTTCACCAGGGTGCCTGAGACGCCGGCCCCGACCGTGCCGGTGACGGTGATCTCCACCGAGTCCCCGGCCATGATCGGGGGAAGGTTGCAGGACAGGACGCTGCCGGACACCGAGCAAGCGCCGGCGGACGGGGTGGCGGTGATGCCGGAGATCCCGGCCGGGAGCGTGTCGGTGACGAGCGCACCGGAGGAGTACCGCTCGGAGTGGTTCGTGACGGTCAGGGTGTACTCGATGGGTCGACCGGCCGAGTAGCGCGCCGGCCCCTCCTTGACGATGCCCAGGTCGACCGGGGCGCCCGGGAAGTTGGTGCCGTCGTTCCACGAGGAGGACGGTCCGTCGAAGGTGCCGATGATGGTGAGGGTCGGGTTGGGCCCGGTGGGGTCCTGGATCGAGACCTGGTACCCGTCTCCCGCGTTCGACAGCACGCCGAGGTTGCCGTTGCCGTAGCGCCAGATCGAGCCGTAGACACCGCTCGGGAGGCCGGACGGGAACCGCTCGAGCGTGCCCTCCGCCGGGTCGATGCGGAAGAGATAGGCTCCGCCGACCCCCCACAGGTAGCCGTCGCTGAAGACGAAGTCTCCCGGGATGGTGACGCCGCCGCCGTTGAAGGCCAGGGTCACCACGTTTCCGTTGACGAGGTTGACGCGGTAGATCGCGTTCTCGACCTGGCGAGCGACGTAGTAGAAGTTCGTGCCCGGGGCGATCGCGCCGAGCAGCGGCATGGTGCCGCCGGGGATCACGGCGACCGGACCGCCGACCTGCTGCGCGTTCTGACCGAGCCGGATCACCTGCCGCCGCTGGTTGACCGCGTAGACGTAGCCGTCGTTCGGGTTGGCAGCGATGGCGTTGTAGCGCTCGGAGTACTGCGGCCCTTCCGGTGCCAGCTGCATCGAGCCGTCCGGCTGGACGTCGGCGCGGTAGAGCACCGTGTTGGTGTCGCCGGAGGAGACGAAGACCTGCGGATGGGCCGGGTCGAACGGGTCGCCGGGTGCGGCGGTCGCACTCGAGATCGACAGCGGGATCATCGCGGTGACCACGAGCGCGACAGTCGCGCCGAGCCGCAGGAGCCTGTGGCGTCCTGCGGTCCACGTCCAGCGTGTACGGTGAACCGAGTTCATTCTGTTGTGCCCCCAGGGAGTGCTCGTACCTGTCGTCGGAGTGCCCGACGGCTCTCTCGTCACGAGACCGAGGGATCAGGCACACCGGTCACACGCCTAGTCACACCAGTCACACGCGGTCCGTGATGATCGGATCATCCGATGTTTCGTGGCGTCTGTCCCAGATACTCATGGGTAGACACTGTGAGGGCGATCACACCGTGGGCTCACCAGTGCTCGCCGGTGAGTCTCTCGTACGCCTCGATGTAGCGCTCGCGCGTGCGCTCGACGATCTCCTCGGGCAGGCGCGGCGGCGGCGTGTCCGAGGCCCGGTCCCAGCCGGACTCCGGGGAGGTCAGCCAGTCGCGCACGAACTGCTTGTCGAAGCTGGGCTGGGGGCGACCGGGGACGTGGCGGTCCGCGGGCCAGAACCGCGAGGAGTCGGGGGTGAGCACCTCGTCGGCGAGCACGATCGTGCCGTCCGGCCGCGCTCCGAACTCGAGCTTCGTGTCGGCCAGGATGATCCCCCGCTCGCGCGCGATCTGCTCGGCACGGCCGTAGATCGCCAGCGTCAGCTCCCGCAGGCGCTCGGCGATCTCGGCGCCGACCGCCTCCACGACCGCCTCGAACGAGACGTTCTCGTCGTGCTCGCCCAGCTCGGCCTTCGTCGCCGGGGTGAAGATCGGCTCGTCGAGTCGAGACCCGTCGACCAGCCCGTCGGCGAGCGGAATGCCGCACACCGCCCCGGTCTGGCGGTAGTCGGCCAGCCCGGATCCGGTGAGATAGCCACGGGCGACGCACTCGACCGGGAACATGTCGAGCCGCTCCACGACGAGGGCCCGGCCGGCGACCTCGGCGGGGACGTCGGTACTGATCACGTGATTCGGGACGAGGTCGGCCAGTCGGTCGAACCACCACAGGCTCATTCGCGTGAGGATCTCGCCCTTGTCGGGGATCCCGGGTTCGAGGATGAAGTCGTAGGCACTCACCCGGTCGGACGCCACCATGAGCAGCGCGTCGCCGTAGGCGTACAGGTCACGGACCTTGCCCGAGTGCAGATGGGTGGCTCCGGGGATCTCCAGCGGCATGGCATCAGGCTAGTGGCCTGCCGTTGCGCGCGACCGGCGGCAGGCCGTGCCGCCGGGTCCGAGCGGTCGGTCCGTGCCACGATGGCGACATGGGCATCGTTCACCCCGGTTCCGAGCTGACTCCGACCAAGGCCGAGCTGCTGGCCGCCTGGCTGCCCCGGCGGTCCTGGTGGCCCGGCGGCGCCGACGTCGCGCCGTTCCAGGCGAACTTCCGCTTCGACGACCCCGAGGGCGAGGTCGGCATCGAGACCTTCCTGATCCCGGTCGGCGACGACGTCGTGCACGTCCCGGTGACCTATCGCTCAGCCCCCGTCGACGGTGGCGTGCTGGTCGGCGAGCTGGAGCACTCGGTGCTCGGTCACCGCTGGGTCTACGACGGACCGAGCGACCCGGTCTACGTCGCCGAGACCTCCGCGGTGATCCGTGAGGGACGCGGCGAGGTCACCATGCTGACCGAGGAAGGCACCGAGATCCCCCGCCGACCGTTCACCGCCTCGGTGCGCGGCAGCGGCTCGGGCCACGGCGCCCTGCAGATCGCGCGGGTGGTGGGCTCGGCGGCGCCCGCCGAGGCCACCGGCGTGCTCACGGCCACCTGGGCCGAGCACCCCACGCCCGCGGTCCTGGCCTGGCTCGCCTGAGCGGTGAGCCGTCAGAGGATCGCGCCGGGCGTGTAGGCCGCCGCCTCCGGGTGGCGTCGCGCCACCTCCTCGACGCGGGACACCACGGCGGCGACCTGGGAGGTCGCCGCGCCGGTGAACGACAGCGGCTCGGCGACGAGACGCCGCAGATCCTCCGCGGTCAGCCCCAGACGCTCGTCGGCGGCCAACCGATCGAACAGATCGTTATCGGCCGTGCCGCGCTCACGCATCTCCAACGCGACGGCGACCGCGTGCTCCTTGATGGCCTCGTGAGCCGTCTCGCGGCCGACCCCGTGCCGGACCGCGGCCATCAGCACCTTCGTGGTGGCCAGGAACGGCAGGTACCGGTCGAGCTCGCGGCCGATGACGGCCGGGAAGACCCCGAACTCGTCCAGCACGGTCAGGAAGGTCTCGAACAGTCCGTCGGCGGCGTAGAACGCGTCCGGCAACGCGACCCGACGCACGACCGAGCACGACACATCGCCCTCGTTCCACTGGTCGCCGGAGAGCTCGCCGACCATCGACGCGTAGCCGCGGAGCACGACCGCGAGCCCGTTCACCCGCTCGCACGAGCGGGTGTTCATCTTGTGCGGCATCGCCGAGGAGCCGACCTGGCCCGGCTTGAAGCCTTCGGTGACGAGCTCGTTCCCGGCCATCAGTCGGACGGTCAGAGCAAGGCTCGACGGGGCCGCCACCAGCTGGACGAGCGCACTGATCGCGTCGAAGTCCAGCGAGCGCGGGTAGACCTGACCGACGCTGGTGAAGGTCCGCTCGAACCCCAGGTGAGCGGCCACCCGCCGTTCCAGCTCAGCGAGCCTGTCCTCGTCGCCGCCCAACAGATCGAGCATGTCCTGACCCGTGCCGACCGGGCCCTTGATGCCGCGCAGCGGGTAGCGGTCGATGAGCTGCTCGATGCGCTCGATCCCGATCATCAGCTCGTCGGCGGCGGTCGCGAAGCGCTTGCCCAGCGTGGTCGCCTGCGCCGCGACGTTGTGGCTGCGACCGGCCATGACGAGGGCGGCATGCTCGGCGGCGAGCCGGCCGAGCCGCGCCAGTGCCGCTACCGCCCGATCACGCAGCAGCTCGAGGGAGGCCCGCACCTGCAGCTGCTCGACGTTCTCCGTCAGGTCGCGCGAGGTCATGCCCTTGTGGATGTGCTCGGTGCCGGCGAGCGCGGCGAACTCCTCGATCCGCGCCTTGACGTCGTGGCGGGTGACCCGCTCCCGCGCAGCGATGGACTCCAGGTCGACCTGGTCGACGGCGGCCTCGTAGGCCTCGATGACGCCGTCGGGGGTCTCGATCCCGAGGTCGCGCTGCGCCTTGAGCACGGCGATCCACAGCTGACGCTCGAGCACGATCTTGTGCTCGGGGGACCAGATGCGGGCCAGCTCGGCCGAGGCGTAGCGGGAGGCGAGGACGTTCGGTGTGGTCACCGGGCCATTGTCGCAGGACGGTGCGGTCCGCCCGAGAGCGTGTTCGGCCGCCGGACCGGCGACTCAGACGTGGGCGGCCGCGATGTCGCTGCGATGGTGCGCCCCACGGATGCGGATCCGCTCGACCCCGGCGTAGGCGCGCTCACGGGCCTGGGCGAGGTCGGCGCCCACCGCGGTGACCGTCAGGACCCGGCCGCCCGCGGTCACCAGGCGACCGTCCTCGTCGATCGCGGTGCCGGCCTGGATGACGTCGACACCCTCGATCTGCTCGGCGTCCTCGACACCTTCGATCACGTCGCCCTTGACCGGGTCGGCGGGGTAGTCCTCGGCGGCGACGACCACGGTGATCGCGGCCCCGTCGTGCCAGTGCGGCAGCCCGACCTCACCCAGCGTCCCGGTCGCCGCACCGTGCAGCAGCGTCGACAGCGGCGTCTTGAGCAGGGGCAGCAGCGCCTGGGTCTCGGGATCGCCGAAGCGAGCGTTGAACTCGACGACGCGAACCCCGCGGCCGGTCAGGGCCAGACCGGCGTAGAGCAGACCCTGGAAGGGGGTCCCCCGGGCGGCCATCTCGCGGACCGTCGGAACCAGGACGCGTCGGCTGACCTCCGCCACCAGATCGTCCGGTGCCCACGTCAACGGCGTGTAGGCGCCCATCCCGCCCGTGTTCGGACCCTCGTCGCCGTCGTGGGCCCGCTTGAAGTCCTGGGCGGGCTGCAGCGGCAGCACCGTCTCGCCGTCGGTGATCGCGAACAGCGACACCTCCGGCCCGTCCAGATACTCCTCGATGACGACGCGACCGCAGGCGGCCGCGTGCCGCATCGCCTCCTCGCGGTCGTCGGTCACCACGACGCCCTTGCCGGCGGCGAGTGCGTCGTCCTTGACCACGTAGGGGGCCCCGAACGCGTCGAGCGCCTCGGCCACCTGCTCGGGCGTCTCGCACACCCGCGCCAGCGCGGTGGGCACCTCGGCGGCGGCCATGACCTCCTTCGCGAAGGCCTTCGACCCTTCGAGCCGTGCCGCCTCGGCGCTCGGCCCGAAGCAGGCGATCCCCGCGGCGCGGACCGCATCGGCGACCCCGGCGACGAGAGGCGCCTCCGGTCCGATCACGACCAGGTCGGCACCGACCCGACCGGCCAGGTCGGCGACCGCCGCACCGTCGAGCGGGTCGACCGGGTGCAGGGACGCCACGGTCGCCATGCCGGGGTTGCCGGGGGCGGCGTGGACCTCGCTGACGTGGGGGTCGCGGGACAGGGCCAGGCTCAGGGCGTGCTCGCGGCCACCCGAGCCGATGACGAGAACCTTCACGCGCACGAGCGTAACCGGACCCGGCGGGGCCGACCCGGCGGCCTCAGGCCGCGTCCTGCCGGTGCGCGCGTACGAACGCGGCCAGGTCCGACCAGGGGCGCGGCCCGTCGGAGCGGGTCAGGAAGCTGCCCCAGGTCAGGGGCGGGTCGGCCGGCAGGGTCAGGGCGTCGAAGGCGCGGCTCCACCCGGCGAGCAGCCGCTCGTCGTAGTGTCCGGACGCCAACAGGAACGCCGTCACCGCCGAGACGGTCGCGCGGTGGTCCTCGTCCTCCTCGGCGAGAAGCTCGGCGAGATCGGCGCCGAAGCCCTCGGCGTCGAAGTGCGGTGAGCGCGCCGCGGCGTGCAGGCCGTCGCGCAGCAGCGCCGGGAGCTCGTCCCAACCCCTGACGTCCTCGCGAGACGGCCCGAACGCGATCGTCGACAACGCCGCCACGACGCCCCGGGCGCCGAGACCGGCGAAGAAGCCGGCCATCGCCTCGGGTCGGCGGTGCTGACGACGCAGCACCGCGACCAGGCGGTCGAATCGGGCCGCCTGGCGCTCGTCGACGCCACCGGGTGCCATCTCAGTCATTGCCGACCCGTGCCCGGCGGCCGGTGACGACGTCACCGAGCTGCGCCAGCACCTCGTCGAGGGTCAGCGGCACGAGCGTGACGGGCACCGGCTCGCGGCCTTCGCGTGGCGGGTGGTCGACGCGAAGCCACCCCTGAGGTCCGGCGTCGACGACGGTCAGGGACGTGTCGATCTCGCGTCGGGCCCAGTTGCCGTGGGCACGCCAGGCGAGTCGCCAGCCGGCGATGACCGCGTCGAGCCGCGGGTCACCCGTCGCCTCGACCCCGGACGCGGAGACGGCCGCGTCGATGACCGTGGTGTCGGTCAGGATCCGCTCACGGCCGGGCACGATCGGGCGATCGAGGATCGCCAGCCACTGACGCAGCTGGTCGCGGATCAGACCGAGCTCGGTCGCCGTGACGACGACGTCGCGATCGGCGTTCGGCACGCTCGTGGTGGCTCGGCCGTCGGGGAGCCAGGCGACGAACAGCGGGGTGAGCGTCGCCCCGTCGAATCGCTCCAGCACGACGCTGCGGGCCGGGCCCACCGCGACCTCGACGAGCGAGGCGGCGACGGGGTGCACCCCGGTGGGACCGACCAGTCCGGCCTCGCGCAGGCGGGCGGGCACATCGCCGGGAGCGGTGGTGCCGGCGACCACGTCGGCCAGACGCAGCAGGTCGTCGTAGCCGATGGTCAGCTGCATGAAGGTCTCGTCGAGGTGAGGCACCCGGGCTCCCGTGTTCGCGGATTCGGTCATGTCGTCAGTCCCAGAAGGTCAGCTTGTCGAGGCCCTCGGAGAGCAGGTCGCCGCCCTGGGAGGCCAGGTCGGTGACGCCGTCCCACACGTCCGAGGCGGTCTCGGCGATCTCGTCCCAGTGGTCCACCACCTCGGCGCCGACCCACACCACACCGGAGGTGACGGCGAGGGCGCCGGTGACCGGGTTCGGCGCGACGAGGAACGCGGTGGTCGAGGCGCTGAAGGCGGTCTCGGCGACGTCGGCGACGTAGCCCGCGCCCTCCCGCTCGAAGGCGTCGATCGGATTGCCCTGCTCGATGAGGTTCGCGAGGCCGACTCCGGTGTTGACGACACCGCCGGCCACACCGAGATAGCGGGTCACGCCGAGTCCGGTGAGCCGCCCCCCGGAGGTCAACGGGCCCCAGCCGGCGCTCGGGTAGTGGGTGCCCCAGCGCTGCATCCACTTGGCGTTGCTCAGCAGACTCGGCGGCGGTCCACCGTGCCGCGCCCCCGACAGCATCCACCTCGCCCACTCGGCGGTCCGGCCCGTGCCCGACGCCAGCCTCGGCAGGAGGTTCCGGCCGAGGAAGCCGGTCTGGAAGATCGGGGCCACGCCCTTGCTCATCCGGCTCATCTTGCCGATCGCGGACGCCAGGGAGATGAGCGGGAAGTCCTCGTCGTTGCCGAAGATGTTGGCGAACTCGGCGCCGAGGTACTCCCCGAGCAGATCGTTGATCGACTCGGTGATCGACGCCACCGGCAGACTGACGGTGCCTTCGCCGGACTCGTCGAGCAGCAGCGCGATGTCGGCCAGTCCGGTCAGCACATCGGCCTGCTCGTCCAGATACGTGGCCTTGGCCTCGAGGCCGGCCAGGCTGGGCAACGACACCGGACTGGCGGCGCGCGCGGCCGCGACGTTGGTGCGGATGTCGGTGGCCAGCGTCGACGCGCTCTCGGCCGCGGCGCTGAGCTTGAGGTAGTCGAGCTCGACGGTCACCGGGCCGAGCCCCCGTCGCCGCCCCGATGCGCGCTCCGCTGGATCGCCTCCGACATGACATCTCCCCCCGTGGACCGTCCTTGGAATCTTAGAACAGGTCAGGCGAGCACCGCCGACCGACCGGGGTCGACCGGCTCAGACGGGTCCGGCGCGCAGCGCCA
>Ga0079224_100006011_pt1 | contig 16020 bp, 14 predicted proteins | sample Stecom2015_FD_80414 | JGI IMG/M metagenome (GOLD analysis project Ga0079224, IMG submission 80414) | Agricultural soil microbial communities from Utah to study Nitrogen management - Steer compost 2015 | ecosystem: Environmental > Terrestrial > Soil > Agricultural land | place: USA: Utah...
CCCGACGGCCGACCCTACGAACTGGCACCCAGCAAACCCTGGACCAGCCCCGGCCGCCGCACCGGAGACGCCTAGCGCCATCACAAGGTGAGCTCTGGCTCGCCTCCGGCTGGTCGGCTACCAGGCCGGCGGAGTCCCGCGGCCCTGGCGCGCGTCGGTGCGCTGTGTTCGTCGCAGCACGGTGGGGTATGCAGGAAAGAGGGCCACAACCGTCGCAGCCGATCGCAGGAGAATATGCCGACCCGCAAGAAGCCCGAGGAGAAGCTGGCGCCCTACCGGCGCAAGCGTGACTTCACGCGTACCCCTGAACCAGCGGGGACGCCAGCGGCGGCGGCCGAGGCCGCCGAGACCCCGCAACAAGCGCCCGCCGCGGCCGACGGGGCCCGACGGTTTGTCGTGCAGCGGCATCGTGCCCGGCGCCTGCATTACGACTTTCGGCTGGAGATCGACGGTGTGCTGGTGAGCTGGGCGGTTCCGAAGGGGCCGACGCTGGATCCGAAGGTACGGCGGGCGGCGTTTCACGTGGAGGACCATCCGCTGGAGTACTTCGACTTCGAGGGGGTCATCCCCGCCGGCGAGTACGGCGGCGGCGACGTGATCGTCTGGGACGCCGGCACCTGGACGCCGTACAAGTCGGGTGACCCGGCTCGCGAACTGGAGAAGGGCGAGCTGCACCTGGACATGCGCGGCGAGAAGCTGCGTGGCCGCTTCGTCCTCGTGCGAACCCGCGCCGACCAGTCCGGGCGCGACCAGTGGCTGCTGTTGCACAAGGACGACGAGCATGCGGTGCCCGGGTGGGATCCTGAGGATCATCCTCGGTCCGTCCTCAGTGGACGGACAAACGACGAGGTCAAGGCAGAACCCGACCGGATGTGGCGCTCCGACCTGCCGGCAGCCCAGGCCTCCGTAGCGTTGCGGCCCTTCGCCGTGGCCGGCCCCAGCGCGGAGGAGCTAGCCGAGCTCGACTCGTTCCGGTCCGCTGGCCGGTGGCACATCTTCGGGCGTGAGCTCCGAGTGACCAATCTGGACAAGGTGCTGTTTCCGCCGCGTCCGGGAGAGAAGCCGGTGACCAAGCGCGACCTACTGCGCTACACCGCCCAGATCGCGCCGGTCATCCTGCCCTACCTCACCCGCCGGGCCCTCAACCTGCACCGGTTCCCGGATGGCGCGCAGACCAAGGGGTTCTGGCATAAGGCACTGCCAAAGCACGCTCCCGATTGGCTACCTCGATGGGAAAACCCGGACGCGGACCCGGGCGAGACGCGTACGTACTTGGTGGTGGACGAGCCGGCCGCGTTGGTGTGGGCCGCTAACTTTGGTGCCCTGGAGTGGCACGCTTGGACCTCGCGCGTGGACGATCCACACCGGCCAACGTACGCGCTGATCGACCTTGATCCGGGCGATGCGACGAGCTGGGAGGACCTCCTCACCCTCGCCCGCCTGCACCGCACCGCGTTCGAGCACCTCGGCGTGCTGGCGCGGGCAAAAGTGACCGGCCGGCGCGGCATCCAGATCTGGGTACCGATCGCGCCCGGCCCAAGCTTCGACGAGACCCGGGACTGGGTGGAGCGCCTGTCTCGCTCGGTTGGCGCGGTCGTGCCCGAGTTGGTGAGCTGGAAGTGGCAGGTCAGCGAGCGCGAAGGGCTGGCGCGGCTGGACTACACCCAGAACGCAATCAACAAGACACTGGTGGCGCCGTACAGCCCACGCCCGGCCGCCGGTGCCCCGGTCTCCGCGCCGATCGCCTGGGAAGAACTCGACGACCCGAACCTCGCCCCGGATCGGTTCACCATCCGGAACATTCTGGACCGGGTCGCCGAAAAGGGTGATCTCTTCGCCGACGTACTCAACCACCCCCAGCGGCTGCCCGCCATCAAGTAGCCAAAAGACAACCCGCCATCAAGTAGCCAAAGACAAGTAGCCAAAGACAAGTAGCCGATGACAGGCAGCCGACGGCTACGACTACTCGGGGGCGTGGCAGACGGCCTCGACGTTGTTTCCATCCCGATCGCGGACGAAGGCTCCGTAGTAGGTCTCGTGGTACTCCGGCCACACACGTGGCTCGTGCAGCACCTCCGCGCCGGCGGCGACGGCCTTGTCGAAGAAGGCCCGTACCGCTGCCCGGCTCGGTGCCTTGAAGGCGAGATGCACCTCTCGGGCCTCTCCGCCGGTAGTGACCGGTCCTAGCCAAAACGTCGGCTGGTCCACGCCGTACCCGATGACGTTCTCGTACTCGTGGATCCGCCGGCCGCCCAGCGGCGCCAGCACCTCGTCGTAAAACGCCGCTGCTGCCGGGACGTCCGCCACCTGAATCGAGACATGATCGATCATGGGCCTAGCCTAAGTGGCCTCGGCGGCCCGGCGGTGCCGGCGCGCGGGGCCCGAAACGACGGCCACAGGGCTGGTACATTGCCGGCCGTGACTGTCCCCTCTTCTTCGCTGACCATCGTCACGAAGGCTCCACCCCTTGGCGCCTTCTCGACCCCTCGCGCTGAGATCAACGGCCAGCCGGTCCCCCTGAACTGGGGCACCAACCCGATCGGTGCGCCGCCCGGGGTGCACACCATCAACATCCACGTGCCGTGGCTGTGGCAGTCCGGCAAGGCCCAGATCACCGTCGACAACAGCAGCGGGCCGGCGCCGACCGTCTACTACGCGATGCCGTACCTGGCGTTCATGCGCGGAGCCATCGGCCTGCAGCCAGTCAAGAACCCCGGCCTGTTGGGGTTCATCGCCATCTTCGTGGTGCCCTTGCTGGCCCTCGCTCTCTGCTGCGGCGCCCTCGCCCTCTTCGGCAACTGACCCGAGACTTGAGGGCAGCTAATCGGAGGCTGGCGTCGACCGCAGGTGCACCGCCAGCGCACTCATGTCGCGCCCGCTGTAGCCGGCCTTAAGGGCCTCTTGCACGACCCGTCGATTGGTCTTGACCTGCTCCATGCGGACGCCCACCTCGGTCGCGAGGGCGTCGATGAGGTCGAGGTCCTTGGCGACGAGGTCGAGCATGAACGCGGTCGGCGTGGTCTCCGGTTCGAGGTAGGCGGCCTTCTTGTATTGCACAAAGGGCGCCGCGATCGCGCTGGCCGCGAAGACAGCGTACGCCGCGGCGCGGTCCACCCCTGCCTTCTCGGCGAGCACCAACGACTCGGCGAGTGCCTGGTTGAGCCCGTGCACGACGGCGTTCACGGCGAGCTTCATCACGGCGCCGGTGCCGTGTTCGCCGAGGTGGAACACCCGAGCCGAGAGTTCATCCAGCACCGGCCGTACCCGTTCGATGGCCTCCGCCGGACCACCGATCATGAAAGTGAGCTCGCCCCGCTGCACCAGCGGCACACTCCCGCTGACGGGTGCGTCGAGCAGCTTGGCGCCCCGCTCTGATACCAACGGGACCAACGACCGGACGGTGCCGGGCGCGATTGTGCTGGTCTCCACGACCACCGCGCTTTCACTGAGTCCCGCCGCGAGCCCGTCCGGCCCTGCGTACGCCTCCCGGCAGGCGGCGTCATCCGCCAGCGAGACGATGACCGTGTCAACTCCCTCGACCGCTTGCCGAGCCGTGGGTGCGGCCGAGCCGCCCGTCTCCCGGGCGAGCCGTGCTGCTCGCTCGGCGGTCCGGTTGTAGATGTTGACCGGGTAGCCGGCAGCGGCGAGCCGGGTGGCCATCGCCCCGCCCATGCGGCCGGCGCCGATCACCGCGACGCGACGCTTCGACGTATCTCCACGCTCCGGTGCGTCGTGACGCTCCGATGTAGCAGCTTCGCTCACAGCAACATCCAGCCTCCGTCGATCGCGAGGTTCACCCCGTTGACGCCGGTGTTCTCGAGCAGGAACGTGACCGCGCCGACGACCTCCTGCATCGTGACGAGCCGACCAGTCGGCGTGCGTTTGGCGATCGCCTCCAGCACCTCTGGTGGTCGTGATGCCCAGTACGGACTGTCACCGACGATGCCGGGGTGTATGCCGTTGACCCGGATCGGGGCGAGTTCCGTAGCGAGGGAGTGGACCAGCCCGATGACCCCGCCGTTGACCGTCGACACGGTCGTTGATCCTGGGTACGGCCGGTTCAACGCCTGCCCGCCGAAGACCACAATGGATGATTCAGGGGACATCCGGGGCAGCAGTGCGTGAACGACCTCGGTATAACCAACCAGCTTCATCGTAACGAGCAACATGGCGCCGGCGATGTTGTATTCCTTCGCCGTGTTGTGATCTCGCGAGATAGCGGCGAGGACGAGGTGATCGACGGATCCCACATCGGCCAGGGCGCCGGCGATCTCCTCCGGCCGGGTCAGGTCCAGTTGCACACCCCGCGTCTTGCCGCCGATCTCAGCGGCGCAGGTCGCGCATCGCTCCCCGTTGGTTCCGGTCAGCACAACCTCCGCGCCCGCGTTCGCATAGTGAGCCGCCACCTCGCGGCCCAACCCGGACGTACCACCGATCACGACCACGCTTGCGGCCATCAGTCCTCCTTGCTCCGTTCAGGGTTTCCCTGCTGCGTGAGCTGTGCCCGCAGATAGTCCCAGTCACGGGCGAACCGGTACGAGTGCCGGCCGGGTGGTTGCGGTGCCTGCGTCTCCAGCCATCGCAGTTTCCCGCCTCCCGCGTTGCGGAACCCGTGCACGCACCCGGCACCCGCGAAGGCGACATCTCCGGGCCCGAGCCGGTACACCGAACCGTCGAACTCGGCCTCTGCCTCGCCCTCGAGAAACAGGTACGTCTCCTCAAACGGATGGTCGTGTGCGCCAGCGACGCCGTCCGGGTCGTACTGCACCATGAACATCGTGGCCAGGTCGGCACCGAGGTCCGAGTCGACCATCATCTTCACGGTGATGCCGCTGTAGACCAGCAGGGCCGTACGCATGCTCGCCGAGACGGCTAGGTGCTCCTGCCCCTGCTTGCTCACGTCCATGTGCTCAGGTGCCACGTGGCCGAAATCGCGGGTGCGCGGATCGCGAACGTCCACCGGGACCGCCTTCGTGCGGGGCAGCTCCGGCACCAGATAGGTGTCGCCGTCGAACCGAGACCGCGGCTGTGGCGCGAGCATCTCGGCCCACCGGGCGGGCGCGGATGAGGTGTTGTGCCAGGAGTGGGGTACGCCGATCGGCAGGAGGCCGTAGTCGCCCTCCCGCAGCCGCACGGCGCTTCCCTCGCGCTGGAGCTCGACCTCGCCGGAGAGGATGAAGAAGCTCTCTTCGTACGAGTGGAGGTGCGCCGGTATCACCCCACCGGGTTGCAGTTCGCACACGCCGAAGCCGGTGTTGACCCCCGGTGTGGTCTCGTCCACCACAGACCAGCGGGTGAAGCCAACAGCCGCCTTGGCCCAGGAGTGGTCCGGGACGGCGAAGTTGGCCTCCGCCGCCCGGGCCACAACGTGTCGAGACGGTGTGTTCATGCGCTCGCCGGCTCCGCTGGAGTAGCGGCCGCCGCAGCAGCCGCCTCGGCCTGTGCCTTGCGCCGTTGCGCCTCCTCGAGCAGGTAGTCGCGGGAGGCGTTGACCAGCCGGCGGGCACGCTCCACGTCACCCAGCAGCTTCCCGCCGCGCTTCTTCACCGAGCCGTTGACGATGACGGTATCCACATTGGATACATCTGCGGAAAGCGTGACGGCCGCCACCGGGTCGATCACCGGTGCCATGTTGAGCGACCCGGCATCGATGATGACGACGTCGGCCTTCTTGCCCGGAGTCAACGAGCCAGTGACCGACTCCAGCTTGGCCACGTGCGCTCCGTTGATCGTTGCCATGTCGAGCATCTGCTGCGCGGTGAGCAGCCCGGTCGCCGCCTCGTTGCGCTCCCAGAAGACGGCGTTGGCACGCGCGCGATCGGCCCCGAACGCGGCTCGGATCTGCGTGAACATGTCGCCGGGCACCGTGGTGACCACGTCGATGGACAGACTCGGCCGCAGCCCCGCCTCCATCGCCCGGACGGTCGGCGGCCAGCCGTGACCCATCTGTACCTCGACCTGCGGTGCGATGGAGATCGTCCCGCCGCTCTCGGCGACGAGCCGCCACTCCTCGTCACTGAAGTAGCAGCAGTGGATGTACGTGGTGTCGGGTCCGAGCAGGCCCATATCGTGCAGCTGCTTGACCATCCCGAACCGACCCGCGAGGCGGCCCATAGCGACGTGGACGGTGATCGGGATGTCGAGTTCCCGAGCGAGGTTCCATTCCGTCCGGACCACGTCCTCCTTGCAGAAGCCCGGTCCACGCGTGGCGAGGGCCATGGTGAGCAGCCCGTCCGAGGACGAGAAGTACGTGTTGCGGATCCGCCGTACGTCGTCGCTCGGGACCGCGATCGAACTCTCGAACCAGTAGTCGGCGAGCGAGGTGTTCGCGCTGCCATAGGCGTACTGGGCGCGGATCCCGACCTCCTTCAACGCGCTGATCGCGGCGTCGGGGTGCTCGGGCGTGTTGTTGATGTGCGACCAGTCCACCAGCGTGGTGATGCCGGCGTTGAGACACTCCAGCGCACCGGCCAGGTTGGACGCGTACACGTCCTCGGGCCGGTAGCAAGGGGCGAAGGTGTCGAGGATCTCGACGAAGTAGTCGTCCAGGGTCGCGTTTGGCGCGCTGCCCCGGATCGCCGCCTCCCAGGTGTGCCGGTGCGTGTCTACGAAGCCCGGGATGACGATGTTGCCGGTCGCATCGATCACCTCCGCCTCGGCGTTGATCTCCGGCTGCACGGCGACGATGCGGTCATCCTCGATCAGCACGTCCCCTTTCGGCAGGTTACCGACGGCCGGGTCCTGGCTGATTACGTGACCGCCGCGGATGAGGATGCGGTTGCTCATGTTCGGACTCCTTTGGCGCGGGACGGTGAGTCTTCTGATCGGCTTGCTGCTCTCTGCCGTGGTGGCGGTTCCTTGCTCGTTGGCCTCTTGCTGTGGCTTGTTGGTCTCTTGCTGTGGTGTTGGCTCGCCTCAGTAGGCGGCGAGCTGCCGGACGACGTCGGTGACCTTGCTGACTGTGGGAATCACCTCGTCCTCCAGCACGTCGGCGAACGGGAGCGGGACGCAGGCCGATGCCACTCGCTTGATCGGCGCATCGAGTAGCTGGAATCCCTCATCGGCCACAATGGACGCGACCGTCGCACCCCATCCGCCTTGGTACGGGTTCTCCTCGACGATGACCAGTCGCGACGTGCGCTCGACCGATTCGAGCACGGTGCGCATGTCCAGCGGGATCAGGCAGCGCAGATCGATCACCTCCGCCGAGATCTGCTCGCTGGCAAGCGCCTCGGCGGCGGCGATGGCCGTAGGGACGGTGGACGCGAGCGCCACGATGGTGAGGTCGGTTCCCGGCCGGACGATCGCCGCCTCGCCCAGCGGCACGACGTGGTCCGGTGGCGCCGCCGGTCCCTTGCTCGCGAAGAGGCCCTTGTGCTCGAAGAAGACTACGGGATCGTCGGACCGGATCGCGGAGGCCATCATGCCCACGACATCGGCCGGAGTAGACGGCGCCGCAATCTTGAGGCCGGGGACGGTGAACGCCCAGTTCTCCACCGCCTGCGAGTGCTGGGCCCCGAAGCCGAGGCCGCCACCGTTGGCGGTCCGGATCACCAGCGGCACGGTGACCTGCCCGCCGGTCATGTAGCGCACCTTCGGAATCTCGTTGGCGAGGTAATCCCAGCAACAGGCAAGGAAGTCCGAGAACATGATCTCGGCGACCGGGCGTAGTCCCGTCATCGCGGCGCCCATCGCCGCCCCGACGATCGCCTGCTCGGAGATGGGTGTGTCCCACACCCGCTCCGGGCCGAACTCGGCGAAGAGCCCGACGGTTGTCTTGAAGACCCCTTCGGCGGCGCCGATGTCCTCGCCGAGGCAGACCACGGTCGGGTCGCGCCGCATCTCCCGCGCGATGCCCTCGGCCACCGACTCCCGGTAGGTGACGACGGCCGCCTCTGCCGGGGCTGTGGTCACGTCCGCCATGCCGCACCTCCATCGGCCCACACGTCGGTCAACGCCTCTGCCGGGTCCGCGTCCGGCGCCGCCTTAGCGGCGGCGACGGCATCGGCCACGATCTGCGCCGCGCGCTCGTCTGCCGCCGCAACCGCCGAGTCATCGACCCCTCGCTCCTTGAGGTGCTCCTTCGCCACGAGCAACGGATCCCGAGCCAGCCAGCGGCGCACCTCCTCCTCCGGCCGGTACTTGGCCGGGTCGGTCCGGCTGTGTCCAAAGTGGCGGTAGGTGAGGGCCTCGATGATGCTCGGCCCCTCGCCGTCCCGAGCCCGCTGCGCCGCCTTGCCGATGGCGTCACGGACGACGAGGACGTCATTGCCGTCGATGATCTCGCCGGTCAGGCCGTACGCCGAGGCGCGGTCCGCCGCCGGGTTCGGCACCGCGGTCACGGCGGAGATCGGCGTGTACTCCATGTAGAGGTTGTTCTCGCAGATGAAGACGACCGGCAGCTTCCACACCGCAGCCAGGTTCAGCGCCTCGTGGAAGGCGCCGATGTTCGTCGCGCCGTCGCCGAAGAACGCCACTGCCACCTGCCCGGTGCCGCGCAGCTTCGCCGACCACGCCGCGCCAGCCGCCATCGGCAAGTGGGATCCCACGATGGCGTACGAACCCAGCATGTAACTGTCCGCTTTGGTCAGGTGCATCGAGCCGCCTTTGGCCTTGCACAAACCGGTCGCCTTGCTCATGAGCTCCGCCAGGCATGACTCCGGCGTGGCGCCTCGCGCGATGGCGTGGTGGTGGCCGCGATAGGTGGCGAAGACGTAGTCGTCCCGGCGCAGCGCAGCACTCGCGCCCACGGCGACCGCCTCGTGCCCGGCGGCGAGGTGGGTGGTCCCTTTCACCAGGCCGGCGAGGAACAGGTCGTGGGCCGCCTTCTCGGTCGCCCTGATGACCGCCATCTGCTCGTACATCTCGAGCAGTTCGTCGCCGGTCACCGTTTCGCCAGTCATCGTTTTCGGGTCAGTCATCATCGGATCAGTCATCTGCACCGCGCCCCGCCGCCGTGTTCAGGTGCGACTGCGACTCCCGCAACGTGTTGAGCGCGCCGCCGACGGTCCAGTACTTGCGACCGGCGACGAGCAGCTCCTCGGCGGGGAACTTGGTGATGACTTCGCAGCCATCCGCGGTGACCACGACCTCCTCCTCGATGCGAGCGGCGGACCACCCGTCGGAGGCCGGCCAGTACGTCTCCAGGGCGAAGACCATGCCCTCCTCCAGCACTTCCGGGTGTTCCAGCGAGACGAGCCGGCTGAAGATGGGCTTCTCCCAGATGGCGAGGCCGACCCCATGGCCGTACTGCAGGGCGAAGGCCGCCTCCTCGTCGGGGAAGCCGAACTCCTCGGCCCGCGGCCAGACCGAGACGATGTCGGCCGTCGTGGCACCCGGCCTGACCAGTGCGATGGCCTGGTCCATGTACTCTCGGCAGCGCACGTACGCATCCCGCTGCGCCGGTGATGCGCTGCCTACCGCGAAGCAGCGGTAGTAGCACGTCCGGTAGCCCATGTGGCTGTGCAGGATGTCGAAGAACGCCGGATCCCCGGGCCGAATGATGCGGTCGCTATACACGTGCGGGTGTGGCGAGCACCGCTCGCCAGAGATGGCGTTGACTCCTTCGACGTACTCGCTGCCGAGGTCGTACAGCACCTTGCTGACCAGGCCGACGCATTCGTTCTCCCGTACGCCCGGCCGCAGGAACTCGTAGAGCTTCTCGTACGCGGCGTCCACCATGGAGCATGCCTGGGTCAGCAGCGCGATCTCGTCGGGCGTCTTGATCCGCCGCGCCTCGAGGAATACCTGCTGGCCGTCGACAATCCGCAGTCCTGCGTTCTGCAGGGCGGTCAGCACCGGCATCTCGATCAGATCGACGCCGACCGGCTCATTGGCGAGCCCGTGCTCCATCAGAACCTCGGCCACCTTGCGGGCGACCTCCTCGGCGACGCCGGCCTGCGGCTGGAACGCCCCGCGCAGTGTCGAGATCCCCGCGCGGGCCCGCTTCGGGCCGTCCAGCCACGGGTTGTAGATCTGGTGGTGGCGTGCGGCGGAGCCAAAGTCCCACACCAGCGGCTTCCCACCGCGCGGCAGCAGGGCGAACCGGATCAGCTTGTCCATCGCCCACGTGCCGATGTGGGTGGCGGTCATGTACCGGATGTTCGCGAAGTCGAAGGTGAGCAAGGACCCGAGCTCGGATTTCTCGAGTGTGTTGCGAAGCCGGTCGAGGCGTTGCTGTCGCAGCCGCGCGAGGTCTATCCGTTCCTCCCAGTCGACTGCGTTCGGGCCGTACGTACGGATCGCCATGGGACCACCTCACTCAAGGCCGCGGTGCCCGCCCACCCGGAGGGCCTGGCTCGGCGCCCCTCGTCAGGGCCTGCCGGGCCCGGCGCCCGGCGGGGCCGACCGGGCAGGGTATGCGTCTGGTCGTCGGGAGTGTGATCGACCTCACCATAAGCACGACGAAGAAGATCCGTCAAGCGTTGCTTAACAGTCTGCTGAACACTTTGGTGGGGTACCGGGACCCAGCGTGATCGGGGCGTTTAGTCTTGCTCTACCTGTCCGAGGAGGTTCCCATGGCTGCGTCGGAAGTGCCCTGGCTCGGCGCACGGCTGCGGGAGGAGCGGCTCAAGCGCGGCATCAGCCTGCGCAGCCTCGCCCGCGAGGTGGGAGTCTCGGCCAGCATGGTGTCGCAGATTGAGACGTCCAAGAGCCAGCCATCCGTCAGCACGCTCTACGCGATCACCTCGGCACTCGGAATCTCCATTGAGGACGTCTTCGCCCCACCGCAGGAGGTGGCCGGAGAGGTCAGCGGCGATGCCGGGGCCCCCGCGTCGGTTGCGGCCGCCGGTGGCAACGGCCGTACGGTCGAAACGCTCGAGGGCCGCCGGCGGCTGCGTCGCGGGCCGGTGGTTCGCCCCGACGACCGCCAGGTACTGGTCCTGGATTCCGGGGTGACCTGGGAGCTGCTCGGTGAGCTGCCCTCCTACCCGGCGGAGTTCCTGCGGGTCACGTACCCGCCTGGGAGCACCTCGTCGAGCAACGGTGGCCTGATGCGCCACTCCGGCTCCGAGTTCGGCTTCATGCTCTCGGGTGAGCTCATCCTGACGCTTGGCTTCGAGGAGTACCGCCTCCAACCCGGGGATGCGTTCTCGTTCGAGTCGAGCACGCCGCACGCGTACCGCAACGAGGGTTCCGAACCGGCGGTGGGCGTCTGGTTCGTCATCGAAGGGAACCACTGATGACGGACCTCATCACCGCCGCCGACCTGCGGGCGGCGGCGGTGAGCATCGCTGGCGTAGCCGTACGGACGCCACTGCTGTGGTCGGCGGCGCTGCCCGGCCTCTGGCTCAAGCCCGAGAACCTGCAGCCGATGGGGGCGTTCAAGGTACGCGGTGCCATGCACGCCCTGTCGAACCGCCGCCCCGAGGACCGCGCGGCCGGCGTGGTGACCCATTCGTCCGGCAACCACGGGCAGGCGGTCGCCCTGGCGGCTCGGCACTTCGGCGTGCGCTGCGTGGTGGTGATGCCGGACGTGGCCTCGCCGCCGAAGATCGAGGCGGTGCGGGCGCTCCGTGCCGAGGTGGTGCTCGTGCCGCCGGCCGAGCGTGAGTCGCGGATGGCGGAGCTGGCCGCGGCCGACGGCCTCGCGGTCGTGCCGCCCTTCGACCATCCTGACGTCATCGCCGGGCAGGGCACGGTCGGGTTGGAGATCGTCGAGGACATCGAGGCGGGGCGGGTGCCTGAGCCGGCCGCGGTCCTGGTGCCGGTGGGCGGCGGCGGGCTCGCCTCCGGCGTGGCGAGCGCGCTCGGGCTGCTGCGTCCGTCGGTCCCAGTGATCGGGGTCGAGCCGGAGCTCGCCAGCGACGCCGCGGAGAGCCTGGCTGCCGGGCGGCTCGTCCGCTGGCCCGTGGAGCGCACCTACCGGACGGCCGCCGATGGCCTGCGTACCAACCTCTCCGACCTCACCTTTGCTCACCTGAAGGCGCGCCTGCGCGGCATCGTGACCGTGACCGAGGACGAGATCCTGTCCACAGTGGTCACGCTCGCGCGGTCGTTCCACCTCGTCGCCGAGTCGAGCGGTGCCGTCGCGTCGGCGGCCTGGCTGCACGGCGCCGAGAAGCTGCGGGCGGAGTATGACCTCGCCGACGGTCCGGTGATCGCCGTGGTCTCCGGCGGGAACATCGAGCCCGAGCTGCTCGCCCGCCTCCTCTCGGGTTAACGTCCTCGCCCTCCCGTGTTAGCCCTCCCGCGTTAGCCCTCCCGCGTTAGGAAGGGGCCCCTCTACCGCGTTAAACGTTAAGAAGGGTCCCTTGCATAACCGACGAGGGAGATGATCCAGGCGACGATGAAGGCCTCGTCGCGCCAGGCGTCGTAGCGCCCGCTCGGTCCGCCGTGGCCCGCCCCCATCTCGGTTTTGAGCAGGAAGTCGCCGTCCGGTGCCACGGCACGGAGGCGTGCGATCCACTTCGCCGGCTCGTGGTAGAGCACGCGGGTGTCGTTCCGGCTGCCCAGCGCCAGGATGGCGGGGTAGGGGTGTGGCGCGACGTTTTCGTACGGCGAGTACGCCTTGATGTACGCATACGCCTCGGCGGACTCGAGCGGATTGCCCCACTCCTCCCACTCGGTGACGGTGAGCGGCAGGGACGGGTCGAGGATCGAGTTGAGGGTGTCCACGAACGGGACGTCGGCCACGATGCCGGCGAAGGCCTCCGGGGCCTGGTTGGCGACAGCGCCCATGAGCAGCCCGCCGGCCGACCCGCCGCGGGCCACGAGGCGCTGCGGCGAGGTCCAGCCGACCTTGACGAGGTGCTGGGCGCAGGCGATGAAGTCGGTGAACGTGTTCTGCTTGGCCATCAGCCGGCCCTGGGTGTACCAGCGCCGCCCGAGCTCGCCACCGCCCCGCACGTGCGCGATCGCGAAGATGAAACCGCGGTCGAGCAGGCTGAGCCGGGCCACCGAGAACCAGGGGTCCATGCTCGCCTCGTACGCCCCGTATCCATACAGGACCGTCGGGTTGTCACCGGAGCGCGGGGTGCCGGCCCGGCACACGAGCGAGATCGGCACCAGCGTGCCGTCGGGGGCGGTGGCCCACTCCCGGTGCTGCTCGTACGCCGCCGGATCGAACCCGCCGAGCACCGGCTTGCGCTTGCGCAGCAGCAGTTCCCGCGTGGTCAGGTCGAAGTCGTAGACGCTGTCCGGCGTGATGAGTGACGCGTAGTGCAGCCGGATGAAGCCGGTCTCGTACTCCGGGTTGGCGTCCAGTCCCACGCTGTAGATCGGCTCCGGGAAGGCGATGTCGTACGGCTCGCCCTCCCGAGGAAGCACCCGCAGCCCGGTGAGGCCGTCGCGGCGCAGCGAGACCACGAGGGCTCCGGTGAACGCATCGACGCCGAGCAGGCGAACGCCAGGCTCGTGTGCGATGAGCTCGTGCCACTCACCTGGCTCGCGCTCCGGCGTCCAGGCGAGCGCGAAGTCCTCGGCGCCGTCGTTGTGCAGGATCAGGAAGCGACCATCGCCGTGCGGGTCATGCTCGACGTCGTACTCGACGCCTTGCCGGCGGGGCGCGATCAGCACCGGGTCCGACTCCGGACGCGTGGCATCGATGACCCGGACCTCGCTGGTCACCTTGCTGTGCGAATCAATGATCACGTATCGGTCCGACCGGCTGAGCCCGACGCCGACCCAGAACCGTTCGTCGGTCTCCTCGTAGACGAGTACGTCTCCCCCGCGACTGTTCCCCTCGCGGTCGTCTCCCCCGCGACCGTTCCCCTCGCGACCCTCCGCCTCGGGGCCGTTCTCCTCACGGCCGTCCGCGCTGCCGCCGCCGAGCCGGTGCCGCCACACGCGGTGCGGGCGCCAGGCATCGTCAACGGTGAGGTAGAACACCGTGGCGTTGTCGGCCGCCCACGCCGAACCGTAGAAGACGTTCGGCACCTTGTCCGGCAGCACCTCGCCGGTGCGAAGGTCCTTGAACCGCAGCGTGAAGCGCTCGTCGCCGGCGAAGTCGACCGAGTACGCGAGCAGGTTGCCGTCCGGGCTCACGTCGAAGGTGCCGAGCGCGAAGTACGGCGAGTCGCCGGCCTCGACGTTGCCGTCGAGCAGCACCTCCTCGCCCGGGAGTGGTGCACCGTCGCTTGTGGAAGGCGGGGCGACCTCGCCAGCCTCCACCCGGCGGCGGCAGTGGATCCCGTACTGCTGCCCTTCGACGGTGCGGGTGTAGTACCAGTACCCGTCCTTGCGTACGGGTACCGAGAGGTCCGTCTCCTGGGTCCGCGTCTTGATCTCGTTGAAGATCGTCTCGCGCAGGCTCTCCTGGTCCTTCGTCCGCTCCCGCGTGTAGGCGTTCTCGGCCTCGAGGTACGCGATGGTGTCCGGGTCGTCGGGGTTGGCGAGCCAGGCGAACTCGTCGACCACCCGGTCGCCGTGATACTCGCGTACCTTGGGCACTCGCTTGGCGGCCGGCGGCTTCGGCATGGTGTCCTGCGCAGTCATGGCCGCCACGCTACCGAGCGAGCTCGGTGCGGCAGGCAGCTGGCACGCCCAGACGCCGGCGGGCAGGCATGCTCGGCGCGGACGGCCAAACGGTAGGGCCTCGCCCGGGCGGAAAGCGGGGCTGACAGAATTGGCGGTGCCGTGACACTGCCGTACCCAGGCGAGGCGACCGCTTCGCAGAGCCTCTTCCACCGCGCCCAGGAAATCGTCCCGGGCGGGGTGAACTCGCCCGTCCGAGCCTTCCGGGCGGTCGGCGGCACGCCCCGGTTCATGGCCCGGGGCCAGGGCCCGTTCCTCTACGACGCCGACGGCCGGCGCTATGTCGATCTCGTCTGCTCGTGGGGGCCGCTCGTGCTCGGCCACGCCCATCCGGCGGTGGTGACGGCGCTCACCGAGGCAGCCAGCCGGGGAACCAGTTTTGGCACCCCGACGCCGGCCGAACTCGACCTCGCCGAGGAGATCGTCGCCCGTACGCCGGTGGCGCAGGTCCGGCTCGTGAACTCGGGCACCGAGGCCACGATGAGCGCGCTGCGGCTGGCGCGCGGGTTCACCGGCCGCGACAAGGTGGTGAAGTTCTCCGGCTGTTACCACGGCCACGCGGACAGCCTGCTGGTCGCGGCGGGTTCCGGTGTGGCCACGCTCGGTCTGCCCGACTCCCCCGGCGTGACCGCCGCGTCGGCGCGCGACACGATCGTGCTGCCGTACAACGACCGTGAGGCCGTGGAGGCGGCGTTCGCGGCGGAGGGGGACGACATCGCCGCCATCATCGCCGAGGCGGCACCCGGCAACATGGGCGTCGTCCCGCCGATGCCGGGCTTCAACGCCTTCCTCGCTAGCATCGCCCATGGGCACGGCTCGTTGCTGATCCTGGACGAGGTGATGACCGGGTTCCGGGTCGCCCGCGGCGGTTGGGCCGAGCACTCCGAACGCTCGGGCGAGCCGATCGACGCGGACCTGTACACGTACGGCAAGGTCATGGGCGGCGGCCTGCCGGCGGCGGCCTTCGGCGGTCGTGAGGAAATCATGTCGCATCTCGCCCCGGCCGGGCCGGTCTACCAGGCCGGAACCCTCTCCGGGAACCCGCTCGCCTGCGCGGCCGGGCTCGCCACGCTTCGCGAGTGCACCGACGAGGTGTACGCCCGCCTCGATCGCATCGCCAACGCGATCGGTGACCTTGTATCCAAGGCGCTCACCGAGGCCGGCGTGGCGCACCAGGTGCAGTACGCGGGAAACATGTTCTCGGTCTTCTTCACCGATCAACCGGTGCGGGACTACCTGGGTGCTAGCCAGCAGGATGTGGCGGCGTTCGCGGCGTTCTTCCACGAGATGCTGGCGCACGGGGTGTACGTGCCGCCCTCGGCGTACGAGACCTGGTTCGTCTCCGCGGCCATCAACGACGCGGCCATGGAGGTCATCGCAGCCGCACTGCCCCATGCCGCCCGGGCCGCAGCACGGGCAAGGCTTGAGAACGAAAGGCGTGCAGGGTGAGCACGAGGAGCGAGCTTGCGAGCCCCGCAGTTGCGAACGAAAGGCCAGCACCTGTGAGCACGAGGAGCGAGCTTGCGAGCCCCGCAGTTGCGAACG
>Ga0079224_100006012_pt1 | contig 16020 bp, 12 predicted proteins | sample Stecom2015_FD_80414 | JGI IMG/M metagenome (GOLD analysis project Ga0079224, IMG submission 80414) | Agricultural soil microbial communities from Utah to study Nitrogen management - Steer compost 2015 | ecosystem: Environmental > Terrestrial > Soil > Agricultural land | place: USA: Utah...
GGCTCCATGTTGCCGCGCAGCTTGTCGGCGGCCTTGAACAGTTCGGCCTCGAAGCCGAGGGAAGCGCCGTTGTTTTTCCTGGCGGTGTTGCGATTTGCCATCCGACTGTCCCCTGGACCGGGTTCTTCTCCGGAGTGCCCCGGTGCGGTTGAACCTGGCCGTTCCACGTATCGCCCCATCTTGAACGACGAACGGCGCCAACGGCCAGAGGCCCGGCACCGCGGGCCGCGGTCTGCCGGCACCCGTGGGCCGGGGCGATCATGACCTGTCGCGCAGGCGGGGGCCAGCCCGTCGGGGCGGGCCGTCCGCGGTCGACGGCGACCGTGCCCTCCCACCGCAGGGCCCCGGTCCCGCAAGGCGGCGACGGAGCCGTAGGCTTGCGCGTGCGGGGCGGCAGGGCGCCGTCACGGAAGGCGCAGGTCACCGGCGGCCGCACGGGCACGGCGCCGCCAGGGGCTGTCCCGGGGCCGTTACGGGTCTGTCGCAGGGGGAGGGGATTGGCGCGCCTGGAGGGATTCGAACCCCCGACCAATGGCTTCGGAAGCCACTACTCTATCCGGCTGAGCTACAGGCGCGCGTTGTCTGGACTGCTCCGCCGCGGCACCGGGCCTGGTGCCCTCGCCGCTGCGGGCCGGCTAGTTTAGCGCATCCTCCGGCGCCGGCGGCAGCCGGGCGGCTAGTCGAAGCGCAGGTCCGGCGTAGTTTCCCCGTCGTCGAAGCCGCCGGGACCGTCGTGGCGGTCCAAGCTGTCCTGGTACTCGGCGCCGTCGATGATCGTCACCGGCCGGGCCGGGCCACCCCACCGGGGCTTGCCGGTCATGCCGAGGGCTTCTTCCTGCGCCGCCAGTTCCGCCAGCAGCTGCTCGCGCCGCTCGCTGCCGAGCTGCTGCCAGTGGCAGTCCTCCAGGGCGCCGGCCAGCGCGTACAGCAGGTTCAGGCTGGGCTTGAAGCCGGCCTTCTTGACCTTGAGGAAGGCACCGACGGCGCCGTGCGCCTCCAGGTCGGCGCGGCTGCGGATCCCCACCTGCCGCAGCCAGGCGGCCGACTTGCCGCCGACGTTGCGCAGCTTGTCCGTGCTTCCCGTCATGCCAGGCTCTCCATGTACACGGCACACAGTGCCTCCATGCCGCGGCGGTCCTCGTCGTCGAAGCGGCCTGGCACGGGCGAATCCACGTCGAACACGCCGAGCAGCGCGCCGTCGCGGCCCAGCAGCGGCACGACGATCTCGGCGCGCGAGGCGGCATCGCAGGCGATGTGGCCGGGAAAGGCATCCACGTCCGGCACCACCTGCGTCTCGCGCGTGGCCGCGGCGGTGCCGCATACGCCCTTGCCCAGGGGAATGCGCACGCAGGCGGGCAGGCCCTGGAAGGGGCCGACCACAAGTTCGTCGCCGTCGAGGAAGTAGAAGCCGGCCCAGTTCAGGTCGGGCAGGGCATGGAAGACCAGGGCGGAGAAGTTGGCCGCATTGGCGATGCGGTCGCGCTCGCCGGCCAGCAGTCCGCGCGCCTGTTCGACCAGGCCCGCATACAGCTGCGGTTTGTCGCCCTCGACGCGTGTGAGCTTGAACATGCCCGGAGTTTACAATGGCCGCACACCCCGGGGGGACCGCCATGGACCGTGAACTGGTGGAAAGCCTGCCGCGCCTGCGCTCCGGATTCCGCCATCGTGGCAGTGCGACGACGCGGCTGGAGGGCTTCGTGGATGCGGCCTTCGCCTTCGCCGTCACCCTGCTGGTGATCTCCATCGACAGCATTCCCGACAGCCTGCCGGCACTGGTGGAAGCGCTGAAGGGCATACCGGCGTTCGCGGTGAGCTTCATCATGGTGGTCCTGTTCTGGGCCGCGCACGCGCGCTGGAGCCGGCACTACGGGCTGGACGATGCACCCTCCACCCTGCTGAGCCTGGCCCTGGTGTTCCTGGTGCTGGTGTACGTCTATCCGCTGAAGATGCTGTTCGGCACCTTCTTCGCCTGGATCAGCGACGGCTGGTTCCCCCTGCCGCTGCGCGAGGTGCGTGGCTACGACGACATCGCGCTGATGTTCATCATCTACGGCGTGGTGTTCGCCACCCTGTCGCTCCTGCTGGCGGGCCTGTATGCGCACGCCTGGCGCCGGCGGGATGCCCTGCACCTGGATGCGGGCGAGCGGCGGGCCACCGGGGGCGACATCGGGCTGTTCCTGTGGTTCGCCTGCGTCGGCCTGCTGTCGCTGACCGGCGTGGCCTGGACGCTGGGCGCGCGCTGGGCCGGCAGTCCGGATGGTTCCCCCTGATGCGTGCCCTGTTCATGGCCGGCACGGACACCGGCGTCGGCAAGACGCACGTCGCCGTCGCCCTGGTGCGTGCGCTGCGCGCCGCCGGCATCGATGCGGTGGGCATGAAACCGGTGGCCAGCGGCTGCGTGCCCACGCCCGGGGGCTGGCGCAATGACGATGCCCTGGCCCTGCTGGCCGCAGGCGGCCTGCCGGCGGGGGACTACGCGCTCGTCAACCCGGTGGCGCTGCCGCGGCCGCAGTCGCCGCATCTGGCCGCGTGCGCGCAGGGGGTCACGGTCGATCCCGACCCGGTCCTGCGCGGTTTCTCCCGCCTGCAGGCGCGCCACGGGTTCGTCGTCGTCGAGGGCGTGGGTGGCTGGTCGGTGCCGCTGGCGGGCCCGCGGCCACGCTGGCTGATGCAGGCCGACCTCGTGCGCATGCTCGGCCTGCCGGTGCTGCTCGTGGTGGGCCTGCGCCTGGGCTGCATCAACCATGCCCTGCTCGCCGCACGCGCGATCATCGACGACGGACTGCCGCTGGCCGGCTGGGTCGCCAACGTGCTGGAGCCGCGCGACGACCAGGATGGCGTCATCGCCACGTTGCAGGCCCTGCTGCCTGCCCCGCTGCTCGGCCTGGTGGCGCAGGGCGGCGGCGCCGATGCCGCCCTCGTCCGGGCCGTGCTGGGCGTGGTCTGAGCCGGCACCCGCCAGCGCCCGCGGCCTGCATTCAGGCGCGGGGGCTACCATGGAGGCACACCCCTGTGGAGTCTGGCCATGCCGCTGTTCCTGCTGACCCTGCCCGATCCGGAAAAGGCCCGCGGAGAGGACCCCGAGCTGTCCTTCCGCTCGTCGGGTGCCGGCGGCCTTGCGCGCGAACTGGAGGACGCCCTGCGCGGCGACCTGCTGTTCCGCCGCTGGCTGGAACGCCAGGACGACCCCGATTCGGTGCCCCCGGAACTGGGCCTGACCGACCCGGACGCCACGGTGGAGGGCGAGCAGGACGATCTCGCCATCGTGCTGCGTGCCCGCACCTCGCTGCCAGGGCAGGTGCTGAAGCACCGCCTGCGCCTGCTGGCCGGGTCGCACTGGACGCTCAACGACGTGCGCGCCTGAGCGCGCCGGCCGCGGCCGGCCTCCGGGCGCGGGGGCTCAGCCGGTGTTCTGCACGCCGGCGGCGATGCCGTTCACCGTCGCCACCAGGCTCTGGAACAGGGCCTCGTCGCGACGGCCGCCTTCGCGCCAGCGCCGCAGCAGGTCCACCTGCAGCAGGCTGATCGGATCGACATAGGGATTGCGCAGGCGGATGGACAGGCGCAGGCGGCGATCGCCGGCGAGCAGCCGGTCGGTCCCGCGCAGGCGCAGGATCAGCGCACAGGTGCGCTCGAACTCCGCGCGGATCAGCTCGTGGAAGCCCGGGTGCAGCCGGCCGGCCAGCTGCGAGTACTGTTCGAAGATGGCCATGTCGGACTTGGCCAGCACCATCTCCACATCGGCCAGCAGGGTGTCGAAGAAGGGCCAGTCGCGCGTCATCTCGCGCATGGCGTCCAGGCCATACAGTTCGATGCCGCGCTGCAGGCCGGCGCCGACGCCGTACCAGGCGGTCAGGCCACAGCGGTTCTGCGACCAGGCGAACACCCAGGGAATCGCGCGCAGCTGCGCGATGCCGTCACCGGCCCCTCCACGGCGGGCCGGCCGCGAACCCAGGCGCAGGCGTTCGATCACGTCGATGGGCGTGGCGGCACGGAAGTAGGCGGGAAAGTCCGGATGCCGGTGGACCAGGCCGCGGTAGTGCGCGGCCGAGCGCGCGGCGATGTCCTGCATCATCTCGCGCCAGCGCGCCTCGCGCGGCTCCGCCGCACGCGGGCGCAGGGTGGCGCGCAGCACGGCGCCGGTCATCTGTTCCAGATTGCGCAGCGCCAGGGCGCGGATGCCGTACTTGCGATGGATCACCTCCCCCTGTTCGGTGACGCGCAGCACGCCGTCCACCGTGCCGGGGACCGCCGCCAGGATGGCCCGCTCCGTCTTGCCGCCCCCACGGCTGATGGAACCGCCGCGGCCGTGGAAGAACTCGATGCGCAGGCACCAGGGTTGCCCCAGTTGGGCCAGCTCCGCCTGCGCCTGCTGCAGGGCCCAGCGCGAGGCGACCAGTCCCCCGTCCTTGGCGCTGTCGGAATAGCCCAGCATCACCACCTGCCGCTGCCCGCGCGCCGCCAGGTGGGCGCGATACTGCCGTTCGGCCAGCAGTCCCGTCATGATCTCGCGCGCGGCCGCAAGATCGTCCACCGTCTCGAACAGCGGCGCCACGTCGAGGGGCACCTGGCCATCCTCGCCGACACAGCCGGCGATGCGCGCCAGGGCCAGCACCGCCAGCACGTCGGCCGGCGAACGGCTCATGCTGATGATGCAGGGGCCGATGGCCCCGGGGCCGTAGCGCCGGAGGGCCATGGCGAGGGTGCGGAAGACCTCCAGGGTGGCCGCGGCTTCCGGCGCATTGGCGCGCGGTACGTGCATGCGCCCGGACAGGATGGCCAGCAGGCGCGCGCTCCGTTCCGGCGCCGGCCGTTGCGGCCACCGCGCGTCGTCCAGCAGCGCCGCCAGGGCGGCATCGTGCACCGAGGCATCCTGGCGGACATCCAGGGTGGCCAGATGGAAGCCGAAGGTGTCCAGGCGCCGCTGCAGGCGGCGCACGGCAAACAGGCCGGCCTTGTCGCCGCGGTTGCGGTGCAGGCTGTCCGCCACCAGGGCCAGGTCGGCGGCGAACGCCTGCGCGTCGCCGTAGCCGCCTTCGGCCTCCGCCGCGGTCAGCGCCAGGCGTTCGCGCATCAGCAGCAGCAGCTGCCGGTAGGGCATGTCGTCATGGCGGGGACGCAGGCCCTGCGCGGCGCTGGGCAGGGCCTGGCGGTAGGCCTGCAGGCGATCCAGCACGGCGGTGTCGATGCCGACGCGTGACGTGCTCTGGGTGAGCAGGGCAGCCAGTTCCGCGACGTCGCGCTGGTAGGCCTCAAGGACCAGCGCGCGCTGCACGGCGAGCGTGCCGGCGATGGTGGCGGCGCCGACGTTGGGATTGCCGTCCATGTCGCTACCGACCCAGGTGGCGAAGCGCAGCACCGCCGGCATGTCCGGCGGCACGCGGTAGGCGTCGTGCAGCGCCGCCTCGAAGGCCTCGTAGAACGCCGGGACCACCTCGTAGAGGACCTCGCGCAGGTACCAGCAGACGTGCTCGAGTTCGTCGCTGACCTGAGGCCGCTCCGGCGCCGCCGCCGCCGTCTGCCAGGCGGCCGCCAGGGCCATGTGGATGCGCTGGTCGTCGATCCGCCGTTCCTGCGGCGTGCGCGTGCGGTCGATGTCGTCCACCAGGCAGCGCACGATGGTGCGCTCCTTTTCCAGCAGGGCCCGGCGCACCGCCTCCGTCGGATGCGCGGTGAACACCGGTTCGATGCGCAGGCGCGGCAGCAGCGCCGCCACCTGCGGCAGGCTGACACCCTCCTCACGCAGGGCCTGCACGACCGCCTTCAGGCTGCCCGGCTGCGGGGCGGCATCCTGGCGCTGGTAGTCGCGGCGGCGGCGGATGCGGTGCACGCGCTCGGCCAGGTTGGTGGCCTGGAACCAGGTGGTGAAGGCCCGGACGACCTGGTCGGCCTGGTCTACCGGCAACGCCTGCAGCGCGTCGTGCAAGGCCGCGATGGGCGCGCCCACCTCGCGTCGGGCGATGGCACGGCGGCGGATCGCCTCCACCCGCTCGAGGAACTGCGGTGAGACCTGCTCGGCCAGCATCTGCCCGACCAGTGCGCCCAGACGCCGCACGTCCTCGCGCAATGGCTGGTCGGTGGCCACGAAGTCGCTGGCGCGGGTCGCCGCGCCGTGTTCCCCTGTCCCCTGTCGCATCGCGCCAAGCCTACAACAGCTGCGGGGGCGCCCGCAGGCGCACCCTCAGTAGGCGTATTCGTGGAAGACGCGGTCGATGTCGCCGTGCCACTCGCCGTGGAAGCGGGCCAGCTTCTGCTCGGCGGGGCAGATGCCGGCCTCGATGAATTCCACCAGCGGCTCCAGGTAGATGCGCTCGTCGGCGCCGTGGCGGTTGAGGCACGCGCGCCGCGCCAGGCCGGCGGCGGCGATGGCCACCATCTCCCGCGCCAGGTCGAGCACGCTGCCCCGGCGGAACGGGGTCTTCAGCGCCAGCCGCGGCACGGTGTCGCGCAGCGCATGGCGCTCCTCCAGGCTGAAGTCCTTCACCAGGTCCCAGGCGGCCTCCAGCGCGGCGTCGTCATAGAGCAGGCCCACCCACAGTGCCGGCAGGGCGCACAGGCGGTTCCACGGGCCGCCATCGGCGCCGCGCATTTCCAGGTAGCGCTTCAGGCGCACCTCGGGGAAGGCGGTGGTGGCATGGTCGGCCCAGTCGCGGAGTGTCGGCCGCTCGCCCGGCAGGGCGGGCAGACGGCCGTCGAGGAAGTCGCGGAAGCTCTGTCCGGCCGCGTCGATGTATTTCCCGTCGCGGTAGACGAAATACATGGGTACATCGAGCAGGTAGTCGACATAGCGCTCGAAGCCAAAGCCCTCCTCGAACACGAAGTCGAGCATGCCGGTGCGGTCCGGATCGGTGTCGGTCCAGATGTGCGAGCGCCAGCTCATGCAGCCGTTCGGCCGGCCCTCGCTGAAGGGCGAGTCGGCGAACAGCGCGGTGGCCACCGGCTGCAGCGCCAGGGCGACGCGGAACTTGCGCACCATGCCCGCCTCGTCGGCGAAATCCAGGTTCACCTGCACGGTGCAGGTGCGCGTCATCATGTCCAGGCCGAGGTTGCCGCGCGTGGGCATGTAGCGGCGCATGATGGCGTAGCGGCCCTTGGGCATCCACGGCATGTCCTCCCGCTTCCATTTCGGCTGGAAGCCCATGCCCAGGAAGCCGATGCCGAGCGGGTCGGCCACGGTCTTCACCTGCTGCAGGTGCGTGTTGACCTCGCAGCAGGTGGCGTGCAGGTGTTCGAGGGGCGCACCCGACAGTTCCAGCTGCCCGGCCGGTTCCAGGGTGATGCTGGCGCCGGCGCCGTCCTCCAGGGCGATGAGGTGTCCGCCCTCGTACACGCCCTGCCAGCCGAAGCGGTCGCGCAGGCCTTCCAGCAGGGCACGGATGGAGCGCTCCCCCTCGTAGGGGAGCGGGCGCAGATCGTCCCATGTGAAACCGAACTTCTCGTGCTCGGTGCCGATACGCCACTGCGGGCGCGGCTTGCAGCCGGCAGCCAGCCATTCGGCCAGCTGGCGGCGGTCGGTGATCTCGGGAGAGGCGTCGCTCACGCGCGGCTTCCAGTTTCGGGGGGAGGCAACAGTACGGCCTGGACCGGGCCGGAAACAATTCGGAGGCCGGGATCCGGAGAGGGGGTGCCCCGGAGGTGGACGGTTGTATGGGAAGGAGTATAGTCAAAACGCCCATCCGGTCCCGGAAGTGGCACCCACCCAGACCTCCAGGAGGCACCATGTTCCACCACCGACCCGTCGCCCTTGGGGTGACCCTCGCACTGCTTCCGGCTTCTTTGCTCCCCGCCACCGACTCCCGTGCGCTGCCCGAACTCCCTCAAGGCAAGCTCACCCTGTAGACCTTCGAAGGCCAGGGGACCGGACCGATTCCCAGCCCCGGGCAAGATGGCGCGACCTGCGGGAATTACACCGCACCGCCGCTGGACATCGCCTTCGATGTGCCGGCCCTCACCGGCCCGATCGCCTCCGTGGAAGTGGAAATCGACCTCATCCATCCCTGGGCTGGCGATGTGACAGCCATCCTGATCGCTCCCGATTCGACCGGGCATACCCTTTTCGGTCGCGTTCTTGCCTCCACCGGGCCTGCCTGCGGCTCCAGTTCCAACTTCAACGGCACCAATGCCTTCCACGACCTGGCCAATCCGCCGCACGGCGGCCTTTGGCAGGCGGCCACCGCGGTCGGTACCGGGGATATCCCGCCCGGCGAGTACCGCACCACCAACGCCGGCGGAGCGGGAGCCACCAACCCCATGCCGCCTACCAGCCTCGACGCCCCGTTTGCGGGCATGACGGCAGGTGAGGCCCAGGGGCAGTGGATCCTGCGTGTGATCGACAGCAGCCAGGGCGATCTGGGCGAGGTGAACGCCGCCCGGTTGAAATTCTGGGTGGCAGGCCCCTCGGACCGGATCTTCGACAACGGTTTCGAGAACCTGTTGCCCGTGCACTGAGGCCCGGCCCGGCGCCTGCCCACCGGCCGGGATGACGCCGGCGGCCCCGTGCCGGCGGTCCCGCGCGGCGGCCGGTGCGCCCTGTCCCCGTTCCGGGGGCAGGGCAATCGCGGCGGTCAGCCCGCGGCCGCGCCGGCCGCGACGGCGGCCACCTTTCCGCCGCGGCGGAAGCGCTGGCGCAGGTTGTACAGGCTGAGGTACAGCGTCGGGATCAGGAACAGGGTGATCACCGTCGCGAACATGATGCCGAAGGCCAGCGAGGTCGCCATCGGGATGATCAGCTGCGCCTGCAGGCTGCGCTCGGCCAGGATGGGCACCAGGCCGAAGAACGTGGTCAGCGAGGTCAGCCAGATGGCGCGGAAGCGCTGCGTGCCGGACTCGATCACCGCCTGTTCCACCGGCATGCCCTCGGCCCGCGCCCGGTTGATGAAGTGCAGCAGCAGCAGCGAGTCGTTGGTGAGCACGCCGGCAAGGGCGACCACGCCGAACATGCTCATCATCGAGAAGTTCAGGCCCATGATCCAGTGCCCGAGCACGGCACCGACGACGCCGAACGGGATCACCGACATGATGATCAGCGGCTGCGCGTAGGAGCGCAGCGGCACCGCCAGCAGGGCGTAGATCAGGAATAGGCCGATCAGCAGCGCCCGGTTCATCTGCGCCTGCGCCTTGGCACTCTCGGCCGCCGAGCCGCCGGCGGTTTCGACCACGTCCGGATACTTCGCCAGCACTTCGGCCAGGGCCGTGCGGCGGAAGTCCGGAATGACTTCCTCGGGGCTGGTGATGGCGGTGTCGATGTCGGCCAGCAGGCGCACCGACCGCTTGCGGTTGATGCGGGTGATGCGCGAGTAGCCCGTGTCGATGGTGACGTCGGCCACGGTGTTGAACGGCACCTGGGCACCGTCCGGCGTGCGCACCCGCATCTGTTCCAGGTGCGCCAGCGAACGGCGCTCCTCCAGGGGATAGCGCACCATGACGCGGACCTCGTCCTTGCCGCGCTGGATGCGCTGCGCCTCCTCGCCATAGAAGGCCTGGCGCACCTGGCGCCCCAGGTCCACCTGGGTCAGGCCCAGGGCCTGCGCTTCCGGGCGGATGAGCAGGCGCACTTCCTGGGCGCCGGTGTCGAACGTCGACTCGACGTTGTACACGCCTTCGTACTCGCGCAGCCGGGCGACCAGCTCGTCCGAGACCTTCTCCAGCGCGTCGATGTTGTCGCTGGCCAGGCGGATGTCGATCGGCCGACCACCCGGATTGGTGCTGGCGGAAATGCGCAGCTCCTTGGCCCCAGGGATCTCGCCCACATGCGCGCGCCAACGGTCGCTGATCTCGTATGCATCCCACTGCCGGGTCTCGCTCTTGGTCAGCTCCACGACCATCTGGCCGCCGGTGTCGCCGTTGGTGAAGACCAGGACGTTGTGCAGCAGCTTCCCTTCCGGGTCCACCTCACGCCGGTAGTCGGCCTCGACCTGGGCGATGGCGTCCTGCATGCGCTGCAGGGCCACGTCGCGCGCCAGCACGGACGACCCGTCGGCCAGGCGCAGGTTGGACTGGATGAAGTCGCTGGGCACGTCGGGGAAGAAGACGAAGCGGACCAGACCGCCACCCAGGATGCCGAACACGAGGATGATGGTGGACAGGAAGGTGGCCAGGGTGATGCCGCGGTTGCGCACCGCCCAGGTCACCGCCGGCCGGTAGCGGCGCTGCACGAAGCGCTCCAGCCAGTCACCGAAGCTGCGCTGCAGGCGCCCCAGCGGACCGGGTTCCGGATTGAGCGGCTTCATGCCGGCCAGGTGCGCCGGCAGGATCAGCTTGGACTCCAGCAGGGAGAAGCCCAGGCACAGGACCATCACCCAGCACACGCCGACGAGGAACACCGAGAAGCCACCCTCGACGAACAGCATCGGGATGAACACGGCCATGGTGGTCAGCACGCCGAAGGTCGCCGGCAGGGCGACGCTGCGGGCGCCGCGGATGACGTTCTCGATCCGGTAGCCACGCTTCTGCGTCTCGGTGTGCACGCTTTCACCGATGACGATCGCGTCGTCGACGATGATGCCCAGTGCCAGCAGGAAGCCGAACAGGGTGATCAGGTTGATGTTGGTGCCGAACGGTCCGACCGGCATCAGCCACAGGGCGCCCAGGAAGGAGATCGGAATGCCAAGGGCCACCCAGAACGCCAGTTTCAGGCGCAGGAACAGCGCCAGGCAGGCGAACACCAGTACCGTGCCCATCAGCATGTTCTTGACCATCATGTCCAGGCGGTCCTTCAGGTAGAAGGACGTGTCGCCCCACACGGCCAGGTTGGCACCCTCCGGCAGGCTGGCGCGCTTGCGTTCCACGTAGGCGTTGACGGCGCCGCTGATGGCGATGTCGTCGCCGTCGTCGATGGCGACGATGTTCATGCTCAGCGAGGGTTTGCCGTCGAACAGGGCGTAGTCCTCGCTCTCCACGAAATCATCACGGATGCGGGCCACGTCCGACAGGCGCACGCGCGTGCCGTCCGCGTTGGTGCGCAGGACGATGTCGCCGAATTCCGCCCCGGTGTAGGCCTGGCCCTTGGTGCGCAGCAGGATGTCGCCGGCGTCCGTCTTGACGCTGCCACCGGGCAGGTCGATGGACGAACGCCGCACCGCCGTTGCCACCTCGTCGAAGGTCAGCGAAAACTTGCGCAGGTCGGCTTCCGACACCTCGATGGCGACCTCGTAGGCGCGGTCGCCCACCAGGTTGACCTTGCGCACGCCCGGGAGGGTCTGGAGTTCATCACGCACCTGGCGCGCCAGGTTCTTGCGCGCGCGGTCGTCCAGGTCGCCGTACACCGTCACCCAGAGCACCTGTTGCTCGTACAGCACCTCGGAGATGACCGGCTTCTCCGTTTCCGCCGGAAAGTTGGGGATGGCATCGACGCGCAGCTTGACCTCGTCCAGTACCTTGGTGACGTCGTAGCCGGTCAGCACCTCGATCTGCACGATGCCGTTGCCCTCGCGGGCGACGCTGCGGATCTCCTTGATGCCCTCGATGTCGGCAACCGCCTCCTCGATCTTGACGATGACGCCTTCCTCGACCTCGGCCGGCGCGGCACCACGGTAGGGCACCATCACCTGCACCAGGTTCGGGTTGAACTCGGGGAAGGTGCGCTTCTGGATGCCCAGGTAGGACAGGAAGCCGGCCACCATGACCACCGCCATCAGCAGGTTGGCGGCCACCGGGTTGCGGGTGAACCAGCCGATGATGCCTTCGTGGTCGTCGTTGTAGCGGTTGCCCTGCATGGCTTACTCCACCGCGTTCGCGGAAGCGGTTGCGGCCGCCACGGCCTCGTGCCCGTTCACCCGCACGGCCATGCCCTCCACCGGCGCCGGCAGGCTGGAAACGATGATGCGGTCACCCTCGGCAATGCCGCCGTCGACATAGGCGAACTCCGCGTCGCTGCGCACGATGTGCACGTCGCGCAGGCGCAGGCGATCCTCCGCATCCACCAGCATGAGCTGGTTACTGCTACGCAGGGCCAGGCGCGGTACCGCCACCACGCTGTGGCCGATGCTGGCCGGCAGCTGCGCCTCGACGAAGGTGCCGAAGCTGAGCACGTGCGGGTGCGCGCTGTCCGCGCGCCGGCGGTACGGATCGTCGATGCGGGCCACCGCGTACAGCACCCGCGAGCGTTCGTCGATCACGCTTTCCGAGCGCACCAGGCGCGCCGGCCAGGTGTAGGACACGCCCGCGACGGTGGCAGTGACGGTCATGGGCACGCCCTCCCCGTCGCCCGGCTGCGGCAGGTTGACGAACATGGCGTCGTGCTCGGTCAGCGGCAGGCGGATCTCCGCCATGTCGGTGGCGTAGATCTCGGCCAGCGGCGTGCCGGTGCCGACGAACTGGCCCAGGTCGACGCGCTTGTCGCGCAGCAGACCGTCGTAGGGCGCGCGGATCACCGTGCGCTCCATGTTGATGCGCGCCTGCTGCAGTTCGGCGCGGGCGGCGCGCAGGTTGGCTTCCGCCTCCGCGACATAGGGCTTGCGCAGGACCAGGTCGGACGGCGTGCCGGGCCGGCGCAGGTTCTCCCAGTCGCGCAGGGCCTGTTCGGCGCGCGCACGTTCCTGCGCCAGCAGCGCCTCGCGGTTGGCCACCGCGGCTTCGGCACGGCGCAGGGCGGCCTCGTAGTCGCGCGGATCGATGCGCAGGAGGACATCGCCGCGGCGGAAGAAGCCGCCGGCATTGAACTGCCCGGCCACCTCCACCACGGTGCCGGACACCTCGGCGACCAGGACGGTCTGCGTGCGCGGCTGCACCGTGCCCTGGGCGCGCACGACGAAGTCGCCGGCAGCGGCCCGCGCCGGCTCGACCTCGACCAGCGGCGTGGTGACGGCGGCTTCCTGCCTGGGCGGCTCCGGACGGGCGGCGACCAGGGCCACGGTGAGCAGCACCGCGGCGACCGGAATCAGGATCGGTAGCAGTCGTTTCAGCAGGCGCATGGCGGCGGGCACTCGGTGCGGGGACGATGAGGTCGCGATTGTCCGGGCACGGACGTCCGCCGTAAGGGCCAGAAGTCAGGGGGGGACCAGCCACCGTTCAGCCGCGGGCGCGCTTCAGCCTGTGCGGGGACGCGTCCGGTGGGTGGCCGGTGCCGTCCAGGGGTCGTCCGGCCAGGGGTGCCTGGGATAGCGCCCCTTCAGCTCCTTCTTCACCTCGGGGTAGGTGCGCTGCCAGAAGCCGGACAGGTCGGCGGTCACCTGGATCGGCCGCTGGGCCGGCGACAGCAGGTGCAGCAGCACCGGTACCTTGCCACCGGCCACGCGCGGGCCCTCCGGCGCGCCGAACATCTCCTGCAGCTTCACCGCCAGCACGGGCGGCTGGCCCGGCTCATACCGCAGGCGCAGGCTGCGGCCGCTGGGCACGGTGACCGCGACCGGGGCCAGGCGCTCCAGGGCCTGCTGCTGCGCGTGGTCCAGGCGCGCACGCAGGGCCTGGCCGAGCTCGTCGGCCTGCAGGTCCGACAGCCGGGTCCGGCCGGCCAGGAAGGGTCCCAACCAGTCGTCGAGGCCCTCCAGCAGCGCCGCATCGGTGCAGTCCGGCAGGCCCAGTTCGGGACACCACTCGCGCAGGCAGGCCACCCGCGCCTGCCACTGGCGCAGCGGTTCCGTCCACGGCAGCACCTCCAGGCCGAGCTGGCGCACGCCGTCGAGCAGGCCGGCGACGCGCAGGGCCGGATCGGTGACGGCGATGCGCTCGCGTTCCAGCACCAGGTCCATGAAACGGCGCTCGCGGAAGACCGCCACCGACTGCGTGTCCGGGTCGAAGCGGCCCTGCTCCACGGTACGGAAACGGTCCGGGAACAGCGTCTGCAGGCGTTCCGGGTCGAAGGGCGCCGCCTTGAGGACCAGGCTGTCGCGCGCCTCGTGGCGCAGTTCCGCCACCACCAGCCAGCGCTCGCCGCGCAGGGCCGAGTCCCCGTGCAGGCGGGCGCCACGGCCGTTGCTCAGCGCATAGCGGGACGGATCGCGCGGATGCCGGCGGGCGATGCGGTCGGGGAAGGCGGCCAGCAGCAGGTCGCCGAGGCGGTGGCGGTCGATGTCGGCCGGCGGCTCCGGGGCGCGCAGGCGCCGCCGCCACTGCCGCGCCTGCTCGGCCAGGGCGGCCAGCGCCTCGCGGCTGGCCCGCGCCCCGGTCTCACGGCGCTGGCGGAAGGCCGCCAGCACCTGCCAACGGTGGTCCAGGCGGTCGTCGAAGCCCTCGCCACGCAGCGGATCGCGGCCTTCCAGCAGGGCGATGAGGTCGCAGGCCAGGGCGCGGTCGGCGTCGCTGCCGGCGCCGAGGGCCATGGCCGCCAGGCGCGGATGCGTGCCCAGGTCCAGCATGCGCCGGCCCAGCGGCGTCAGGCGGCCGTCGCCACCCAGGGCACCCAGGGCCCGCAGCGTGTCTTCGGCCTGGGCCAGGTGACCGGACGGCGGCGGATCCAGGAAGCGCAGGGCGTCGCTGCCCCAGGCGCGCAGCTCCAGCAGCAGCGGCGACAGCTCCACCTGGGCGATTTCCGGGCGCGTGGCCGGGTCCAGGCGCAGGCTCTCCGGCCACAGCCGCCAGCACAGGCCGGGGCCGAGGCGGCCGGCACGGCCGGCGCGCTGGGCCGCGGAAGGTGCGGTGATGCTCACCGTGGCCAGGCGGGTGAAGCCCGAATTGGGATCGAAGCGCGGCTCCCGCGCCAGCCCGGTGTCCACCACGGCGCGCACGTCGGGCAGCGTGACGCTGGATTCGGCCACGTTGGTGGCCAGCACGATGCGGCGCCGGCCGGCCGGATCCGGCGCCAGCGCCGCCGCCTGCAGCGACAGGTCGAGGTCGCCGTGCAGTTCCACCACGGCGAAGTCGCCGCCCTGCAGTCGCCGCGCCACCTGCGCGATCTCGCGCCGGCCAGGCAGGAAGACCAGCGCGTCGCCCCCGCCCTCCGCCAGGGCCTGCGGCGCCAGACGGGCCGCGGCCGCGATGGCGTCCTCGCCCGGCCGCAGCGGCGGATGGCTGATGCGCACCGGGAAGCTGCGCCCTTCCGAGCGGATGCGCGGCGCATCGAGGAAGGCGGCCAGCCGCTCGCCCTCCAGGGTGGCGGACATGACCAGGAGGCGCAGGTCCGGGCGCAGGCCGGCCTGCACGTCGAGGGCCAGCGCCAGGCCCAGGTCGGTATTGAGGTGGCGCTCGTGGAACTCGTCGAAGAGCAGGGCGCCGACGCCCTCGAGGGCCGGGTCGTCCTGCAGCATGCGCGTCAGGATGCCTTCGGTGACCACCTCGATGCGGGTGGCGGCCGACACCCGGGCCTCGAAGCGCACCCGGTAGCCGACCGTGCCGCCGGGTTCCCCGCCCAAGCTGGCGGCCATGTGGCGGGCGGCACTGCGGGCGGCCAGGCGCCGCGGCTCCAGCATGAGGATGCGCCGTTCTTCCAGCCAGGGCGCGTCGAGCAGGGCCAGCGGCACGCGTGTGGTCTTGCCGGCACCGGGCGGCGCTTCCAGCACCGCACGCGGATGCGCGGCCAGGGTGGCCAGAAGCTCAGGCAGGACGTCGTCGATGGGAAGGCGGGCGGGGCTCATGCGGGCATCAGGATGCACGATCGCGCACATGACAAGGGCGCCCGCAGGCGCCCCGTCATGCGCCACCGCGGGCGGCTCAGCGGCGGGTCTTCAGGCGTTCCACGGCCTGGCGCAGAAGGGCCTGCGTGGCCTGCGGGTCGGCACGCCCTGACTTGCCGGCCGCCTGGCTGCCGTCGACGGCGATCGTCATCGGCAGGTCGTGCCAGGGCGCGACTGCCGAACGCTTGCCGACCGGGGCATCGTCGGGCCCGGCGCTCGGGGCATTGTCATCGCCGTCCACGAAGGCGCGGCTGGCGCTGCGCCAGCCCCGGACAGGCAGGGTCGGGAAACCGGAGTTGTCCATGCAGTCGGCGACGAGGTCCTCCTCGTCGCGCCAGCAGCGCTTGGCATAGCCGCGGAAGGCATTGAGCCCCAGCCTCACCTCGTACACCAGGAACGTACCCGGATCCTGCGCATTCTGCGGCGGCTCGTCCTCGACGATGATGAAGTAGGTGCCGTCGGCCGGGCTGTA
>Ga0079224_100006013_pt1 | contig 16018 bp, 17 predicted proteins | sample Stecom2015_FD_80414 | JGI IMG/M metagenome (GOLD analysis project Ga0079224, IMG submission 80414) | Agricultural soil microbial communities from Utah to study Nitrogen management - Steer compost 2015 | ecosystem: Environmental > Terrestrial > Soil > Agricultural land | place: USA: Utah...
AACATTTTGCCTCAGCGCTGCGCGATCGTACCCGTGCGTTGATCGACAGCCTTGAAGTCAACGATATGGCTTCTGCCAGCGAACTCATTCGCCAGATCAACCAGGTGCGTGACGAAACCCTGTATCAGGAAGTAGGGCGCCTGACCCGCGCACTGCATAATGCATTGCGTGACTTCCATATGGGTATTGGCCTGCATGCCAGTGCGGAGGTTGAACATGAACTGTCAGAGATGGCAGACGCGCGCAGCCGTCTCAATTATGTGATCCGTATGACAGAAGATGCTGCCAACCAGACCATGGATAAAGTGGACGAGGCGGCGCCTCTGATCCAGTCCATGGTGGATGAAAGCCTCTCGCTGCAGGAGCAGTGGCAGGGTTTTCTGGCAGCACAGGACAGCATTCCCGAAATTTTTGCCCGTGTTGATACCTTTTTGCAGCAGGTTGCCAACGACGGCCAGGGCATTCATAAAGGTCTGACCGATATTCTGATGGCACAGGGTTTTCAGGACCTGAGTGGCCAGGTTATCAAGCGTGTGATTGAACTGGTCAGTGACGTCGAGCAGAGTCTGGTTCGCCTGGTCAAACTGGCTGCCAATGTTGAAGTTGTTGCCGGTATTCAGACACCGGTGCATAAAGCTGCAGAACAGGATGAAAACCACAGGATCAAGGCTGAGGGACCGCAGGTCAGCGGTACTGCTGGCAAGGACGTAGTGTCCGGACAGGATGATGTGGATGAGTTGTTGTCCAGCCTGGGTTTTTGACCGCAGTTAACCGTAACGAGGGTCGCGTAATGAGCTTTTTTGATGATGAGGAAATTCTTGAAGACTTTCTGGTCGAGGCCGGGGAGATTCTTGAATTGCTCTCTGAACAACTGGTTCAGCTTGAAAAGCAGCCTGATGACAGGGATCTGCTGAACGCGATCTTCCGTGGTTTCCATACCGTGAAAGGTGGCGCCGGCTTTTTGCAGCTGAGCGCGATGGTTGACTGCTGCCATGCCACCGAAAACCTTTTTGACCAGTTGCGTAATGGCAGGTGCCACGTCACTCCTGAATTGATGGATGTGGTATTGCGGGCACTGGATGCCGTCAATCTGATGTTTGACAACGTCAAACATCGCATTCCTCCAGAACCGGCTTCTCCCGAATTGCTGGCTTCATTGCAGGCTCTGGCTCGTGGTGAGACTCTGGCAAGCAGCCAGCCAGCACAAGCGGCGGTGGAAGAAACACCGCCCGTGGCTGATCCTGCACCAGTGGGTGATGATGAGTTTGACCAGCTGCTGGCAGCGCTGGATGCTGACGATATTGCTACCAGCAAACAGCTTGATGCAGCTCCAGAGGCTGCAGCGGATGATGAAATTACCGAGGAAGAATTTGAAGCCCTGCTGGACCAGCTGCAAGGCAAAACTCCCAAAACCGATGATGTGGCACCTGCTGCGGTTGCTGTGGAAAGCGCACAGCCTGCGCCTGATTCAGCTGCGGCTCAGGCTGGCGGCAGTGATGAAATCACTGATGAGGAATTTGAAGCCCTGCTGGACCAGCTGCATGGCAGCGGTCGTCACCAGGGTGTGCCTGCCGCAACCGATGTAGTGGTTGAACCGCCCAAGCCGGCAGCAAAACCTGCAGCAAAACCCGCTGCAGAAAACAAGCCGTCAGCGACTTCCCAGCCTGCGCCTGTGCAAGACAAACACGCCATCAGTGAAAAGCACGATGCAGCGGCGGAAACCACTGTCAGGGTGGATACCCGTCGCCTTGATGAAATCATGAACATGGTGGGTGAGCTGGTACTGGTTCGTAACCGTCTGGTCCGGATTGGTGCCAACAGTGCCGATGAAATGCTGGCCAAGGCTGTTGCCAACCTGGATCTGGTGACCGCTGACCTGCAGACTTCAGTTATGAAAACCCGCATGCAGCCAATCAAAAAAGTGTTTGGCCGCTTTCCGCGTGTGGTCCGTGATCTTGCGCGCAGCCTGAACAAGGAAATTGTGCTGGAATTGCACGGCGAAGAAACTGATCTGGACAAAAACCTGGTGGAGGCGCTGGCTGATCCTCTGGTGCACCTGGTGCGCAATGCCGTTGACCACGGAATCGAATTGCCGGATGTCAGGGAATCCCGTGGCAAATCCCGTGTGGGCACGATTCTGCTGACAGCAGAGCAGGAGGGAGATCACATCCTGCTGACCATCAGTGATGATGGTAACGGCATGGATCCTGAACTGCTGCGACGCAAGGCTGTTGAGAAGGGGTTGATGGACAAGGATGCGGCAGACAGACTCAGCCGCTCAGAATGTTTTGAGCTGATTTTTGCTCCAGGATTCTCTACCAAGACCCAGGTCAGTGATGTCTCCGGTCGTGGTGTGGGCATGGATGTGGTCAAGACCAAAATTGGCCAGCTCAACGGATCTGTCACAGTGGATTCCACACTGGGCAAGGGCTCTCGCATCGAAATCAAGGTCCCGTTAACGCTGGCAATCATGCCTACAATGATGATCATGGTGGGTGGTCAGACCTTTGCGTTGCCGCTGGCGAGCGTCAACGAGATTTTTAATCTTGATCTGCGCAATACTCACGTTGTTGACGGACAGCAGGTCGTGACTGTCAGGGACAAGGCTTTGCCGCTGTTTCATCTGCGCCGCTGGCTAGGAGACGGAGGGGGGGCTGTACAGACTGACAATGCCAATGTTGTGATTGTCAGCACAGGCGCCCAGCGCATCGGTTTTGTGGTGGATACGCTTATTGGACAGGAAGAGGTTGTGATCAAACCGCTGGGGCGCATGCTGCACGGGACGCCGGGCATGGCCGGTGCAACCATTACCGGTGACGGCAGAATAGCCATTATCCTGGACGTGCCAGGATTGCTTAAAAAATACGCCGCCTGAGGCAAGAAGGAACTGAATGAGTATCAAAGTACTGGTGGTAGATGACTCCGGCTTCTTCAGGCGCCGACTGACCGAGCTGATCAACGCGGATCCACGCCTTACAGTCGTCGGCACAGCTGCCAACGGTCAGGAGGCAGTCAACGAAGCCTGGCGGCTGAAGCCGGACGTAATCACAATGGATTACGAAATGCCGGTAATGGACGGTATTACTGCCTTGCGCCAGATTCACAAGGTTCAGGATACGCCTGTGCTGATGTTCTCCTCTCTGACCTATGAGGGGGCGCGTGTCACACTTGATGCGCTGGCTGCCGGTGCGGTGGATTATCTGCCGAAGAATTTTGAGGATATCTCCAGACATCCGGAAGAGCTGCAGCGTATATTGTGTGACCGCATTGTAGCTGTTGCAGGCAGTCGTCGACGTGTGACAGCGCCGGCTGCACCGGTTGCAGCAGCTGCCGAACCCGCTCCTGCACCAGCTCCCGTCAGACGCAGCGGCCTGCGTTCCTGCCAGCTGGTCATTATTGGCGCCTCCACGGGCGGTCCTATGGCGCTGCAGGAAGTGCTGACCAAAATTCCGGCCAGTTTTCCGCTGCCCATTCTGCTGGTACAACACATGCCCAGCACCTTCACCAAGGCTTTTGCCGAGCGCCTGGACCGTATCTGCCAGATCAGCATACATGAAGCAGTTGACGGTGATGTACTCAAACCCGGACATGCCTATCTGGCTCCGGGTGGCAAGCAGATGCTGGTTGATGGTCGCTCACCGCTGCGCGTACGCATCATTGATGGTGACGAGCGTCTGAACTACAAACCCTCGCTGGATGTGACATTTGGCTCTGCTGCGCGGGACATAGGTTCCCGTGTACTGGGTATTGTTTTGACCGGCATGGGGTATGACGGCCGTGAGGGTGCAAGACTGCTAAAAGCGCAGGGAGCAACAATCTGGGCTCAGGATGAAGCCAGCAGTGTCATTTATGGTATGCCCATGGCTGTGGCAAAAGCCGGGTTGACGGACGAAATCCTCAGCCTGCAGCGTGTGGCACCAAGACTTTGTGAAGAAATTCACTGACAAGGTTATCTGGACTCAACAGGAACTTCGGCATGCGTGTCTGGGCAGTGGCAAATCAGAAAGGTGGCGTTGGCAAGACCACTACAACGGTCGCGCTCGGCTGCCTGCTTGCATCCCAGGGACAGCGGGTCCTGATGCTGGATCTGGATCCCCAGGGTTCACTTGGCAGCTATTTTGGATTCAAGCCCGATGAAGTGAATGGCAGCAGTTATTACTGGTTTGCAGCCCCCGGTCAGCTTGATGAAGCCCAGCTGCAGGCCAGTATACGCAGCACTGGTACTGAGGGGCTGAGTGTGGTGCCAGGCAGCACCGCACTGGCTACACTTGAGCGCACCGCCGTCAATGTTGAAGGTATGGGGCTTGCGATCTCCAGGGCGCTGTCAAAACTGTGGGAACAGTTTGACTACGTAATCATAGATAGTCCTCCGACCCTGGGCGTGCTGCTGATCAATGCGCTGGCCGCCAGTCGCCGTCTGATAATTCCGGTACAAACCGAATTTCTGGCCATCAAGGGCGTTGAGCGCATGCTGAATACCCTGCAGATGGTCAACCGTTCCCGCCGCCAGCCGCTGCCGTATCTGATGGTCCCGACGCTGTTTGACCGCCGTACCCAGGCCAGTGTCAGCAGCTACCGTCATATGCGCAAAACCTGGCCGGATCACACCTGGCATGCAGCGATTCCAGTGGATACACGTCTGCGTGATGCCAGTGCCCGTGGTGTGACACCACTGGAGCTGGATGCAAACAGCCGTGGTATTCAGGCCTATGCCTCTTTGCTGAAAACACTGATGTTGCATGAATACCAGACAGAGACCGCGATGATGGCCAGTGCCAGCCAGTCTGCTTCAAGTAGCAAACCGATGACTACAGGAGCAGGCGGCCATGTCTGAACAGCAGGCGACCCGCCTTACCGAAAACGATCTGGTTCAGAGTTATCTGGACAGCCTGCTGCGTGAAATTGGTGAAGTCGGCGAAGACACGCCCGTTGTGGTGGAAGAGGCGGTGCCTGCGGCAGTTGTTGAACCTGCACCCGTTGATACCACACCCGCACCCGAGCCGCCGGCTGTTCCCCCTCTGGTTCTGCACAGCCCCGTTGTACCTGAAGCAGCAGAAGATACAACTTCACTCACTGAAGCCCTGAAAATTGAATCTGCATTACCCGAACATGATCCGAACCAGGAAAGGTTGGTTCCGGACTGGGGCAAACAGGGTTTTTCAGGGCTGGTGTTTGAAGTGGCCGGCCTGAAGATGGCGGCACCTCTGCATCTGCTTGGTGGCATCTGCCGGCTTGAAGACAACCTGCAGACCGTGGCGGGGCAGGCAGACTGGTTTATGGGGCTGCTGCGCTGGAATGGTAAAAACCTGCGCGTGGTGGATACCGCCCGTTTTGTGATGCCCGAGCGTCTGACCGACAACAGTCACAGACTGCACTACCAGAGTGTAGTGGTACTGGGAGATTCGCAATGGGCGCTGGCCGTGGACAGCGCTGATGAGTCCGTCCACCTGCAGTCCAGCGAGGTGCGCTGGAAAACCATAGCGGGCAAACGTGCCTGGCTGGCAGGGACGCTGCTGGAACGCCTGTGCGCGCTGATGGACGTGGAAACTCTGGTTGAGCAGCTGGATGCCTGTGACCAGAGCAAAAACAGAATGCATAACGTGTCGGAAAGCTGACACAAACAATAATCAATGTGGCATGAAATCTGCTTTGTTATCTGGCAGAAGCGTGCAACTTGTATCCGGCGATGAAATTTTGACGTTTTAAACGCCACCGATCTGTCAGGAGACCAAGATGGCCGAGCTCAAAAAAGTACAGGACAACGACCAGGTTTTGCAGTGGGTAACCTTCCAGCTGGAACAGGAAACCTACGGTATCAATGTAATGGTGGTCAAGGAAGTCCTGAAATATCAGGATATTGCGCCAGTTCCAGGTGCGCCTGACTATGTGCTCGGTATTATCAATATCCGTGGCACGGTGGTTTCGGTGATCAATATCCGTCGCCGTTTTGGTCTGCCTGACCGTGAACCTGATGACAATACCCGCATTGTTATCATCGAGATCGGGCGTCATGTAATTGGCATTCTTGTCGACGGCGTGGCGGAAGTGGTCTACCTGCGCAGTTCGCAGATCGAGCCACCGCCCCAGGTCAACAAGGATGAATCCGCCCGGTTTATTCAGGGTGTATGCCACCGTGAAAATCAGCTGCTGATTCTGGTGGAGCTGGACAAGTTGATCAGCGAGGACGAGTTGCAGGAACTGGATAACTGATGTTGCAGCAACAGACGCTGCAGCAAACGAGGATGCAGCGATGAGCATTGAACTGGTGTTATTGGGACTGTTGGTGGCATGTGTGCTGGCTCAGCTGGTTTTCAGCTGGCAGCAGGGGAAACGTCTGCAGCAACTGGAGCAGTCACTGGCCGCATCCACTGCAGCGCAGGCTGCGCAGAAAGAACTGCTGGAAAACGCCAGCAGGGCCGTTGTGTCCCTGCATCAGGGTGTGAATGCACTGGAGCAGCGTCTGGCGAGAACAGCCCAGCGTCAGCAGGATATTGAAGCCAGAAGCGCCAGCCAGCTTACCTATGAGCAGGCTGCAAAACTGGTGCAGATGGGTGCAGCACCTGAAGATCTGGTCAAGAGCTGTGGATTGTCCCAGGCTGAAGCCAAACTGGTTTCACTGATGGCTGCCCGCGGTGTCGGACAGGTGTCCTGAGCAACTGCGATTTTCCTGCAGTTTGTGGTTATAATCGCCGCTGTTTTTTCGACAGCCGGTGACCATCGCCCGGCACGTGAGTACTGATACCGTGAGCTTTGGTGCGCCAGCCCCTACTGATTTTCCCCTGTTGCAGACACGTCAGCTGTTTTGTGAGCGTGACGAGCGTGTTCTGTTTTCATCCCTGGGTTTTGAACTGAACCAGGGCGAACTGATGCAGGTTGTTGGCAGTAACGGCAGTGGCAAGACCAGCCTGCTGCGGATTCTGGCCGGCCTCAATGATCACTATGAAGGTGAAATCCTCTGGCGCGGCGAGCCGGTTGAAGAGCAGAGAGAGCAGTTTCTGTCCTCGCTGCTGTATATAGGCCACCGTGTTGGCGTCAACCGCATACTGACGCCCCGGGAGAACCTGCGCTGGAGTGCGGCTCTGCATGCCCCCTGTACTGACGAGCAGATTGAGGCGGCCCTGAACCGTGTCGGTCTGCGTGCCTACGAAGATATTCCTTGTCGCAACCTGTCCGCCGGTCAGACCCAGCGTGTGGCTTTGGCGCGGCTGCTGATCAGTCCTGCCGTGTTGTGGATTCTGGACGAACCCTTTACCACGCTGGACGTGCAGGGTGTAAAGGACCTGGAATCGCTGCTGACCTGGCATGTGGAGCGGGGCGGTGCTGTACTGCTGACCACACACCATGCACTGGCAGTTGAGTGTGAAGTCAGACGCCTGAATCTGGACGAGCTGAGGAGGGCATCATGAGTTCTTCCCCTGAAACCCAGGTCAGCACCTGGGAGGCTTTTCGCGCCACGCTCAAGCGTGATCTGCTGATTGCCTTCAAACGCCGTAATGACCTGCTCAATCCGGTCATGTTTTTTCTGATTGTGGTCAGTTTGTTTCCTCTGGGCGTCAGCCCGGATCCGGCGGAACTGACGCGCATTTCTGCAGGTGTGGTCTGGGTATCGGCGCTGCTGGCGTCAATGCTGTCCCTGGACAACCTGTACCGTGCCGACTACGAGGATGGTTCTCTGGAGCAGCTGCTGCTGTCGCCCCAGCCCCTGTATTTCCTGGTACTGGCCAAAAATATCGCACACTGGCTGATCAGCGGATTGCCGGTGGTGCTGATGTCTCCTTTGCTGGCCTATATGCTGTACCTGCCAGCTGATGCCTATCCTGTTCTGGTTCTCAGCCTGCTGATCGGCACACCGGTATTGAGCCTGTTTGGCTCCATTGGTGTAGCACTGACCGTGGGGCTTGGAAGCCGTGGCCTGATTCTCGCTGTGATCGTTTTGCCGCTGACTACGCCGGTGCTTATAATCGGCGCCAAAGCTGTCAGTGACGTGATGTTCGGTCTGCCCGTAACCAGCCATTTTGCGCTTCTGGGCGCGATTCTGGCTGTGGCCCTGAGTATTGCTCCGCTGGCATCTGCAGCTGCGCTTCGTATCAGCGTAAATTGATATTGCCGAATCCCGCTGGGGTCAGCACGGACCTCGTGGTATAGTCCGGCCTCGGATTTTTCAGTAACTGGGTACTGCCTTATGTGGTTGTGGTTTTCTAAACTGGGTTCGCCGCGCTGGTTCTACGAACTTTCCAGCAAATGGTTACCCTGGCTGTATGCCTTGATGGCAGTTCTGATGACTGTTGGCCTGTTCTGGGCCTTGCTGTTTGTACCTGAGGACTATCAGCAGGGACAAACTATCCGCATCATGTATGTCCACGTGCCCGTTGCCAGTATTTCACTGGCCTGCTTCCCGCTGATGGCCGTGGCAGGCACCATTACTCTGGTCTGGAAGATGAAATTGGCAGATATGGTCGCCAAATGCGTGGCTCCGATTGGCGCCTGGTTTACCGGTCTGGCGCTGGCATCCGGAGCGATCTGGGGTGACCAGATATGGGGAACCTGGTGGGCCTGGGATGCACGCCTGACTTCACTGCTGATCCAGTTTTTCCTGTTTATTGGTGTGATTGCACTGCGGTCTGCGATTGAAAGCCCTGACAATGCTGCCAAGGCCTGTGCGGTCCTGGCCATTGTGGGTGCGATCAACGTACCCATCATCAAATACTCGGTGGAGTGGTGGAATACCCTGCACCAGCCTGCCAGCAGTTTTTCCGTGGATCCGGTAGCGCCGAACCCGCCCGAAGTCTGGGTGCCGCTGCTGGTGATGATTGCAGCTGTTTATGTGTTTTTTGTAATTGCCCTGATTCTGCGTACCCGCAATGAGATCCTGCAGCGTGAACGGCGCTCGCAGTGGGTAATTGATCTGGTCGCGCGGGAAAAGCAGGTTTGAAATCTGGCTGGCCATGCCAATTGGCGGCCAGAGTAGAAGGAGAGAGTGCACGTGGAAATACAGTTTTCCAGTCTGTCGGAATTTCTGGCAATGGGAGGAAGTTATACCTTCCACATCTGGTCTGTTTACCTGCTGTTTGCAATTTTTATCAGCTACAATCTGCTGCAGCCCAGACTGGCCCGTCGCCAGTTTATTCGTGAGCAAAAGCGCCGTGCTGCGCGGGATGCAGAACTGGCTGCACGCGATGCAGCCGGTCCCAAGTCCTGATTTCAGCGGTCTGATTCAATTCAGAGGAGTACCATGAAACCACACCGACGCAAGAAGCTGGGTATTATTCTGTTTATTGCTGCCGGCCTGGCGACTGCCATTGGCCTGTCACTGTATGCCCTCAGCAATAACATTGACCTGTTTTTTACGCCTACCCAGATTGCGGCCGGCGAAGTAACACCGGGCCAGCGCATCCGCGTTGGTGGCATGGTCAAGGAAGGTTCTGTAGAACATAGCCAGCAGGAGCTGGAAGTCAGCTTTATCGCCACCGATTATGCACATGACGTAAGGGTGTATTACGCCGGCATCCTGCCAGATCTGTTTCGTGAAGGGCAGGGTATTGTGGCTGAAGGCATGATACAGCCTGATGGTACTTTCAAGGCATCGCGTGTGCTCGCCAAACACGATGAAAATTACATGTCTGTCGAGGTGAAGGCAGCGCTGGATGCAGCAGGACAGTCCGCTCCTGGTATGCCGGCAGGAGTAAACTGATGGTCCCGGAGCTTGGCAATTTTGCGCTGATACTGGCGCTTTGTCTCAGTGTGCTGCTGGCGTTTCTTCCGCTGCTGGGAGCTGCCCGCAACAACCAGGTATGGATGAGTCTGGCACGGCCACTGACAGCAGGGGTATTTGTTTTCCTCAGCATCGCTCTGGTTATTCTGGCGTACAGCTTTGTAACAAATGATTTTTCCGTTCAGTTCGTCGCCAACCACTCCAATACAACCCTGCCTATCTATTACAAGATCACTGCAGTCTGGGGTGGTCACGAAGGTTCCTTTCTGTTCTGGACCTGGATGCTGGGCGGCTGGATGCTTGCTGTTGCCATCTTCAGCAAATCCATGCCGGATGAGTTTGTAGCACGTGTGCTGGGCATCATGGGGGCTCTGGCCGTGGGTTACATCCTGTTTATGGTGGCAACCTCCAACCCATTTGACCGTGCGCTGCCGCTGCCGCCAACCAATGGCGCTGATCTTAATGCTGCGCTGCAGGATTTTGCTTTTATCATCCATCCGCCGTCTCTTTATATGGGATATGTGGGCTTCTCCGTGGTGTTCGCCTTTGCCATGGCCGCACTGCTGAGTGGTCGTCTGGATGCGGCCTGGGCGCGCTGGTGCCGTCCGTGGGCCAATGCTGCCTGGGCAATTCTGACCGTAGGTCTGGCGCTGGGTTCCTGGTGGGCGTATTACGAACTCGGCTGGGGCGGCTGGTGGGCCTGGGATCCGGTTGAGAACCCGCCTATGATTACCTGGCTGCTGGGTGCTGCGATGATCCATTCCCTGGCAGCTACAGAAAAACGCGGTGTATTTAAAAGCTGGACCGTGCTGCTGGCTATCATGGCTTTTGCTTCCAGTCTGCTCGGTACCTTTATTACCCGTTCCGGCCTGCTGACCTCCGAACATGCATTTGCCAGCGATCCAACCCGCGGTGTATTCATTCTGGGTTTCCTGGGGCTGATAATTGGCAGCTCGCTGGTTCTGTACGCCATCCGTGCGCCTATTCTGAAAAGTGAGTTCGGGTTTGGTTCGCTGTCCCGGGAAGTTTTCCTGCTTGCCAACAACATGATTCTGGTAGTGGCCAGCTCTGCCATTCTGCTGGGTACGCTGTATCCGATGGTCTATCAGGCTGTCTCTGGTGGCGACCTGATTTCCGTTGGACCTCCGTATTTCAACGCCATTTTTGTGCCGCTGATGGGCATTCTGGCTGTGCTGATGGGTATCGGCCCGATTGCACGCTGGAAACGCACTTCACTGGCTCACCTGCGCCAACAGCTGACCAAAGTGGTTCTGGCTTCTGTTGGGCTTGGTGTGGTGCTGCCGGTGCTGCTCACTATGGGTGTGCCATTGGCGACTATTGCCACCTCTATCCTGGCATTGTGGATCGTGTTTGCCATGCTGCGAGACATTCAGACCAAGATTGCCAACAAGCCTACCGTGCTGGCTGGTCTGCGTAGCCTGTCCGTCAGCTACTGGGGTATGACACTGGCTCACCTCGGTTTTGTGCTGACCATGGCTGGTGCCTGTCTTACCAGTATTTACAGTGTTGAACGCAGTGTGCTGTTGCAGCCGGGGCAAAGTACAGAGCTGGGTGCCTACACTTTCCGCTTTGAAGGTACCCGTCCTGTACAGGGTCCGAACTTTGTTGCGGATGAGGCAACCATTGTGATTTCCCGCGATGGCAAGACCTACAAGACGCTGTATCCACAAAAACGTCTTTATACCGCAAGTGGTACACCGACATCACATATGGGTATCGACGGCCGCGTTCTGCGTGACCTGTTTACTACATTGGGTGATCCGCGTGAAAACGGTGCCTGGTCCATGACTATTTACATCAAGCCGTTTGTACGCTGGATCTGGATTGGATCCATCTTTATTGCACTCGGTGGCATATTTGCGGTGACCGACAAGCGTTATCGCCAGTTCAAGGTGAAACGTGCTGCTGCTGTCAGCCGCAGTTCTGCCACACTGGCTGCGGAGGGTAGTCAATGAAAAACCTCAAACTGTATTTGCCGGTTCTTGTTTTTGCTGCGCTTGCAGTATTCATGTGGCGTGGCCTGTATCTGGATTCGCGCACCCTGCCATCCATGCTGATCAACAAACCGCTGCCGGAGTTCGAACTGCGTTCGCTTGAAGAGGGGGATCAGCTGCTGACGACTGCAGACCTGCCAAATGAGCCTTTTATCCTGAATATCTGGGGCAGCTACTGCCTGCCATGTTTGCAGGAAAACCCGATTTTTATGGCTGCCAAGGATCAGGGGGTGGTTCCGATCATTGGTCTGAACTACAAGGACCGTGATGACGCCGCCCGTTACTGGCTGGACATCAACGGCAACCCGTTTGATCTGGTGATTGTTGACGACTCTGGTCGTTATGGCATTGATCTGGGTGTTTATGGGGCACCGGAAACCTTCATCATCGATGCCAACGGTGTGATTCGCTACAAACACATCGGGACTATCGATTACCGCGCCTGGGAAGACGAAATCATGCCAGTGATCCGCTCACTGCGTGAAGGTGGTAATTCATGAGGTTTCTGTCACTGGCTGGCGGTTTTGTTCTGGGCCTTGCAGTACTGTTCAGCTCCGCACCTGCGACTGCTCAGGTTGATGTATTCGAGTTTGATACAGCTGAACAGGAACAGCGATTCAGGCAACTTTCCAACGAGTTCCGTTGTCCTATGTGCCAGAACGCCAATCTGACCAGTTCTACTGGCGGTGTTGCTGCTGACCTGCGTCGCGAAATCCATCGCATGATCATGGAAGGTCAAACCGACGCCCAGATCGAAGAGTTCATGCTGTCGCGCTATGGTGATTTTGTTCTGTACAACCCGCGTCTGACCGGCAAAACCATTCTGCTCTGGTTCGGTCCACTGCTGTTCCTGATCGTAGGCGGCTGGGTGACATATTCAATTATCCGTCGCAGCGCAGGAAAGGGTGACCTGGCTCTTGCTGAAGCTGATGTTAAAACTGTCGGCAAGGAAGAGGGTGCGGAAAAAACTGTTGAAATCAGTGCGGCAGAGCGCGAGCGTTTAAATCGCTTGCTGGCTGGCATAAATACTGATTCAGACGCCGATAAATCTTGAAGGTGACAATTTGTTCTGGATACTGACCCTGCTGCTGGTTGTTATTGCAGCCTCATTTGTAATCATTCCGCTCCAGCGCCAGCAGTCTGTTGGTCAGCAGATCGGAATTGCAGACCGCAATGCCGCCAACCTGATTATTTTCAAGGAACGTCTGGCCGAGCTGGAACATGATCTGGAAGAAGGGCTGTTGGAGCCGGCACAATTTGCCAGCCTCAAGGCGGAACTGGAAAAAAACATTCTGGCTGATGTGGCCGAGGATGCAGAAACGGCAACAGCAGCACCGGTAGCTAATGACTGGAAAAATCCTGTCAGACTGGTGCCTGTAGCGGCGCTGGTTGTTGTGCTGCCGTTCAGTTATCTGCTGTACAGCATGTGGGGATTCCACAAGGATCTGGAGGTTGCCGAAATTATTGAGCGTAGCCGCCAGGTAAGTGACGATCCTGTTGCCATTCGCGACATGATTTTTGAATTGGGCTCTGTTGTGGAAAAGGATCCTGAGAACGGCTGGGCGCTGTATTTTATTGCCCGCCATCTGGTCAGCCTGGGGCAAATTCCCGAAGCCGCCATGTTCTTCGAGCGCGCGGCAAACTTTATCGACAACCCGATGGACAAGGCAGCTGTGCTGGGACAATACGCTCAGGCTCAGTACATTGCCTCCAACCAGCAAATTACAGAAGAGGTCAGGGATATTATCAATCAGGCCCAGCGCCTGAATCCGGGTGAACCGACAATTCTGCAGCTGCTGGGTGCAGACGCATTTGTAAATCAGGACTACCAGGCCGCGCTGACATACTGGCAGCGTCTGCTGGCGATGAATCCGGTGGGTGAGGAAGCGGATTTCCTGCGCTCCATCATTGCCCAGGCTCAGGAAGTATTGGGCGCCAGTGCTGGCGATATGCAGACAGCTTCAGGTCCAAGGCTGGAGATTGCACTGTCACTGGCCCCCGAGGTCGTGCTGCCAGGACAGACACGTGTATTTATCTCGGCACAGAATACCGAAGCCGGTGGTCCACCGCTGGCTGCGCGGGTGATGACAGTGGCCGAGTTGCCAGCTGTGGTGACATTGTCAGATGATGACGCTGTAGGCCCATTTAATCTGTCATCGGCTGAGCAGGTTGTGATTGTTGCTACTGCATCGCTGAGCGGCAGCGCCGATGTACAGCGCGGGGATTACCAGGTACGTAGCGACGCATTGCCGCTGGACGACAGCAGTGAAGCCCCGGTTCGCCTGCAGCTGCAGATTCGAGACGCAGTTCGCTAGATGATTTTTTGACCAACACTGAAGGCAGGTAACAGGCAATGCCACAGGCGGACACACTGGTTAATGCCGGCAACGAGCAGGCTGTAACACCGCCTCAACAGGCGTTGATCGACCGCTTTGGCCGTCGTGTGGACTATGTGCGTCTGTCTGTTACCGATCGCTGTGATTTCCGCTGCGTTTACTGCATGACTGAAGAGATGCAGTTCCTGCCGCGCAAGGAAGTGCTTTCCCTGGAAGAAATTTATCTGGTAGCCAGAGCGTTTACCGAGCTTGGTGTGCGCCGTTTGCGTCTGACCGGTGGTGAGCCTCTGGTGCGCAACAATGTAATGGCATTGATTCGTGCCCTTGGGCAGTTACCAGGTCTGGATGAACTGCTGCTGACCACCAATGGTGCCCAGCTCGACAAGCTGGCAGCACCCCTGCGTGAAGCTGGCGTCAACCGCATCAATATCAGTATAGACAGCCTGGATCCCGAGCGTTTTCACCGTATTACCCGTACCGGACGTCTGGAAAAGGTGCTGTCAGGCATAGAAGCCGCCAGGGCCTGCAATTTCGACCGCATCCGTCTGAATTCAGTGATCATGCGCGGTTACAACGACGATGAGGTGCTCAAACTGACTGATTTTGCTGTCAGTCGTGGCCTGGATATCGCCTTTATTGAGGAAATGCCGCTGGGGCAGGCTTCTGACCACCAGCGTGAGGAAACTGTCTGCAGCAATGACTGGGTGCATGAGCAGATCAGCCAGCGTTATACATTGCAGAGTTCTGATGTTTCCACAGCCGGCCCTTCACGTTATTACACCATTCCGGGTGAGCGCAGCCGTATCGGTTTTATCTCTCCGATGTCCCACAACTTCTGTGCGGACTGCAACCGTGTGCGCATGACTGTGGAAGGGCGTCTGCTGCTGTGCCTGGGTAATGAACATTCTTCTGACCTGCGCGCGGTGCTGCGCAGCGTTGAGCAGTCAGCAGCGCTGACCGATGAGCTGGTCAGTCTGGAACGCGCCCAGCAGGTTGAGGTCCCTGAATCCCTTAAGCAGGCCATTATTGCCGCTATGGACCTCAAGCCTGAGCGTCACCATTTTTATGAACCCGATTACGCACAGCCTGTGCGTTTGATGAACATGACCGGAGGCTGACAGCCAACATGAGTGAAGGGCTGATTCCTGTTAATGCCGTGGTAATCACGGTCTCTGATACCCGTACACCGGAAACTGACACTTCAGGTCGCTATCTGGCCGAGCGGGTGGTGGAGGCGGGCCACAATCTGATAGAGAAACATATCATCAAGGACGACACCTACAAATTGCGTGCGCTGGTTGCCAACTGCATCGCAGATGACAGTATTCAGGCAGTGCTGGTAACAGGTGGTACCGGTTTTACTTTCCGTGACAACACTGTTCGTGCAATTACACCGCTTCTGGACGTTACCATCGATGGTTTTGGTGAAATCTTCCGTTATCTGTCTCACGCTGAAATTGGCAGTTCCACCATTCAGTCCAGAGCTTTTGCTGGCATGAGCAATGGCACCATCATTTTCTGCATGCCCGGGTCTACCGGAGCCTGCCGCACAGCCTGGGAGAACATTATTTCCAGTCAGCTGGACAGCAGACACAAGCCCTGCAACTTTGTGGACAAACTGAAGAAGGTTTGATTCAGAAAGGGGAGTTGAGTTTTTTCAGGGGCCAGAAAACAAAACACCAGCCGGAACATTATCTGTTCACAGGGCTGGTGTAAAAGAAAAACCATCCAAGCGGGTGTAGCAAGAATCCGGTTTGCGGTCAGTAGTCTGCTGACCAGGTAGCCATGATTCCGAAGAAAAATTCCAGGTTAAACGGTTCCCGATAACGGGGTGACAGGTCCTCTGTCGTGTATCTGATCAGTTGGCTGCGATAATCGTCAGCACCGGTACTGCGATAGAAGCTGTTACTACAGCTGCAGTAACCAGGGCGGCGCGGGCGCTGATAATCAGTTCA
>Ga0079224_100006014_pt1 | contig 16017 bp, 17 predicted proteins | sample Stecom2015_FD_80414 | JGI IMG/M metagenome (GOLD analysis project Ga0079224, IMG submission 80414) | Agricultural soil microbial communities from Utah to study Nitrogen management - Steer compost 2015 | ecosystem: Environmental > Terrestrial > Soil > Agricultural land | place: USA: Utah...
GCCCCGGGTGTCAGGCCCCGGGTGTCAGGCGATGAAGGCGCCGACCACCCACACACCGGTGGCCAGCAGCGCGCCCGCGAGCTCGATCAGGATGGACAGGCCGACGCCCTTGAGGGCGTGCACGGTCGAATCCCAGGCCGGCCTGCCCTCGCGCAGCCGCTCCAGCTCGCTCAGGTAGACGCCGAGGACGAAACCGGCGAACAATCCGACCACCGGGATGACGAAGAACCCGATGATGGCCAGGACGCCGCCGAGGACCAGCGCCCGCGTCGGCACCCCGGCCTCCTTCATGTTGCGGCCCGGCCAGGAGTACTTGACGATTCCCGACACCACGAGCAATACGGCGGCGACGGCGAAGACCACCCAGGCCGTCGTGCCGCCGGTGACGATGGCCCACACCAGGATCGCGCCGAAGATGGCCAGCACGCCGGGCAGCACCGGCACCACGATGCCGACCAGTCCGACCAGGATCACCAGACCGACGACGATCTCGCCCCACACACTCATTCCGAGTCCCTCTCGTCCGCCCGGCTCACCTCGAGCCCGCCCGTGCGCGCCGCTCGGATTCTCGCCCATCGCCCCGTGACGCGCACGCGGGGCCTCGGCCTGTGCGGCGCACCGTTATTGTCATATCGTCAATACAGCTCGCCGGGCCGGCTCCGGCGAGAGGCACCGGCTGCCGGTGACCAGGATCAACGACGAACCGAGGTAAGGCGTGAGCACACCATCCACCGCCACCAAGCAGGGCCCGCTCGCGGGCATCCGAGTTGTCGAGCTGGCAGGCATCGGCCCCGGCCCGCACGCGGCGTTGCTGCTGGCCGACCTGGGCGCCGATGTGGTGCGCGTCCAGCGACCCGGCCAGTTCCCCGGTCTGATGGAGCGTCCGCAGTGGCGCGGCCGCACGATCGTCGAGGCCAACCTCAAGGACCCGGCCGATGTCGAGAAGGTGCTCGGCCTCATCGACAAGGCCGATGTGCTGATCGAGGGCTTCCGCCCCGGTGTCACCGAGCGCATGGGGCTCGGCCCTGAGGAGACCCTCGCGCGCAACCCGCGCCTGGTGTACGGCCGCATGACCGGCTGGGGCCAGTACGGCCCGCTGGCCGACCGTGCGGGCCACGACATCAACTACATCTCGCTGACCGGCGTGCTGCACGCCATCGGCCGCAAGGGTGAGCGCCCGGTGCCGCCGCTGAACATGGTCGGCGACTTCGGCGGCGGCTCGATGTTCCTGGTGTTCGGCATCCTGGCGGCGCTGGTCGAGCGGCAGACCTCCGGCAAGGGCCAGGTCATCGACTCGGCGATGATCGACGGCGCGCTGGCGCTCTCGCACATGATCTGGGGCATGCGCGGCGTGGGCCTGTGGTCCGACGAGCGCGGCACCAACCTGCTCGACACCGGCATGGCGTTCTACGACACCTACGAGACCGCCGACGGCAAGTACATGGCCGTCGGCGCGATCGAGCCGCAGTTCTACGCCGAACTGCTGAAGGGCCTCGAACTGGACCCGGCCGACCTGCCCGCCCAGATCGACCCGAACGGCCAGGACGAACTGCGCAAGATCTTCACCGAGAAGTTCAAGACCAAGACCCGCGACGAGTGGGCCGAGATCTTCGCGGGCACCGACGCCTGCACCACCCCGGTGCTCACCCTGACCGAGGCCACCGAGAACGAGCACATCGTGGCCCGCACCGGGCTGGTCGAGATCGACGGCGTCGTGCAGCACGCGCCCGCCCCGCGCTTCTCGCGCACCCCGGCGGCCGTGCCGACCCCGCCGCCGAACGAGGGCACCCCGATCGAATCGGTCTGGGCGGACTGAGCTCCCTGCCCTGGAACGGCCCCGCTCGCGAACTTCGCGAGCGGGGCCGTTCGATGTCCAGGGCGAGCCGGGCCGCGGGCTCAGCGCACGGACAGGTTCAGCGGGTTCAACGGCTGCGCCGCGCGCGGGGCCAGCGCGTCGTAGGCCGAGGCGATCGACTTGACAGCCAGGCGCAATGTCGGCTCCGGGTGGATGAACGGCAGGCGGACGAACCGCTCGAACGCGCCCTGCACGCCGAAACGCGGTCCGGCGGCGAGCAGTACGCCGTGGTTGGGCGCGGTGGCGGCCAGCGCGGTGGACACCGGCGCAGGCAGTTGCGCCCAGACCGACATGCCGCCCGCGGCGGGCCGCACCGTCCAGTCCGGCAGTTCCTCGGCGATGGCGTCGAGCAGGGTCGTGCGCTGGGCGCGCAGTCGCTCGCGTCGCCTGGCCAGTGCCTCGTCGGCGTGTTCGAGCAGATGGACGGTGGCGAGCTGATCCATCACGGGGGTGCCGAGGTCGACGGTGGCGCGGCTGCCGAGCAACCGGGTGATCAGCGCAGGCCCGGTGCGAATCCAGCCCACCCGCAGCCCGCCCCAGAACGATTTCGACGCCGAGCCGATGGTGATGATCTCGCTGCCCTTGGCGAACACCGCCGCCGGCGGCGGCATGGTCTCGGTCTGCGGGTCGAGGCCGAGATCGACCATGGACTCGTCGACGATGACCGTCATCCTGGTCTCGCGGGCGATCGCGGCCAGTTCGGCGCGGCCCTCGGCGTCGAGCAGCAGGCCGGTGGGATTGTTGAAGTCGGGCACCAGATAGGCCAGGGTCGCCGCGGTCTGCCTGGCGGCGCTGCGGATGCCGTCGAGATCCCATCCGGCGGACGGGTTCTCGGGCAGCAGCGGCACCGGGATGGGGCGGGCTCCGACGTCGCGGATCGCCTCGATGGCGTTCGGGTAGGTCGGATGCTCGATGAGCACCCTGGCGGCGGGGGCGGCGAGCACGTTGAGCAGCAGTCGCAGACCGTGCTGGGCGCCGAGGGTGATGAGGATCTGGTCGGGATCGGTGGGCAGGCCGCGCGCGGTGTAGCGGCGGGCGACGGCCTCGCGCAGGGCGAGCATGCCGACCGGGTCCATGCCGTGCGTGCCCAGATACGCCGGAAACCGTTGCAGCGCTTCGGCATATGCCTCCTGGATGCCCTCGGGGGCGGTCATGGCGGCGTAGGTGAGGTCGACGGTGGTCATCTCCGCCGGCGACATGGTGGCCAGGATGCCGCGCGAGGCCTTGGTGCCGTCGTGGGGCACGCTCGGCGGCAGCGCCACCGTCGAGCGTGACCCCTGCCTGCTGATGAGGTAGCCGTGCTCGCGCAGCAGGGCGTAGGTGGAGGTGATGGTGGTCCGGCTGACGCCGAGCGTGGCAGCCAGGTCGCGCTCACTGGGCAGCGCGACGCCGAGCGGGGCGCGGCCGTCGTGGATGAGCAGCCGGATGCCCTCCGCCAGCGCGAGATAGGCGGGTCTGCCGCGCTGCGCGGGCTCGTCCGCACCCGCGGTACGCCAGTTGCCGAGATCGCGGGCCAGACCGGTCGCACTGATCACTCGAGTCGCCATAAAGTCCAGTATTCGCGGATTGGCTATTCAAAGACAAGTCCAGTGGCTGGAATCTGAATACATGACCACCCTGCTGCCGCTGCTGATCGCCCTCGCCGTCACCGTTCTCGCCTACCGCGCGCTCCGCCGCGGTCCCGTCGCCGACCGGCTCGACAGGCAACTCCGCATCCCGGGCACACCGGGGGACACCGATCCCGGATCCTATGACCACCAACGGCAATGGCGTGATCTGGAAGCCGTGCGCAGCCACGAGGACGACCGCAGCGCCGCCTGAGCCCCGCTCGGCAGCGGTGCCGCACTCCGCACCCTCGTTCGTCCGGGTCGCACCGATGCGCAATACCGGCGGCAGTCCAGTCCAGTCGCACAAAACTGGACTGGACTGGTCTCGAATTCCCTTTCTGTCGGGGTCCGGGTGCACACTGACTCCTATGAGTGCCCCCGTAGCGGCGCGCGTGCGCGCGGCGCTGTTCGACACGGTGATCGGCGCCTGCGCGATCAGCTGGCGCGCGGACGCGGTCGTCGGATTCCGGCTCCCCGACATCGACCCGGCCACCACGCGGGCGGCGCTGGAGCGGTCGGGCGCGATGGAGATCGAACCCACCGGCGTGATCCGCGACGCCGCCGACGGGGTCCGCGCCCACCTGGACGGAGCGCTCGACGACCTGCGGTGGATACCGCTCGACCTGAGCGGCGTGCCGGCTTTCCACCGCGCCGTCTACACCGTCACCCGTGCCATCGACCCGGGCCACACGCTCACCTATGGTCAGGTCGCCGAACGCGCGGGCCGGCCGGGCGCCGCGCAGGCGGTCGGCCAGGCGCTCGGCCGCAATCCGATCGCGCTCATCGTGCCCTGCCATCGGGTCCTGGCCGCCGATCACGGACTGCACGGCTTCTCCGCGCCCGGCGGAATCGACACCAAGGCGCGTCTGCTCGCCCTCGAGCAGACGCCGGGATTCGGCGAGCCGACCCTCTTCTGAGCACCTCGACCCGACGCGACCGCATGCCCCCGACAGCGGCGCGGTCGCGGCGGCGACCCCGGCGCACCAGGGGAGACAATTAGCGGTACAAACCGGTTGGTAACTTACCTTTCGGAAGAATACCGAGGCCCCTCCGGGCCCGAACTGATGGCAGGTACGCGTGCAGATCCACTTCGACGACATCGACGCCGCCGAACTCGACCGCCGGATCGCGCTGTACGGGCCGCTCACCGACGCGGTCCGCGACCTGGTGGACGCGACCATCCGCACCGAGGTCGACGAGGACACCATCCGCGAGGTGGAGGCCACGGTGCGCGCGGCGACCGCGCGGCTGCGCGCCCAGCAGATCGAGGGCTCGTTCGGGGCCAGGTTCACCGCCGACGGCACCATGATGGCCTGGGGCAACGCCGCTGTCGGCGTGCGCAACCCGATCGCCCCGCCCATGGTGGCCGAGCGCGATCCGTCCGGGTTGCTGTACGCCGAACTCACCCTCGGCGCCGCCTACGAGGGCCCGCCGGGACTGGTGCACGGCGGCGTCTCGGCGCTGCTGCTCGACCAGCTGCTCGGCATGGCCGCGGCCCGCAACGGTCAGCCCTCCTTCACCGGCACGCTCACCTTGCGTTACCGCAGGCCGACGCCGCTCGGCCACATCCGGCTCGAGGCGTGGGTGGACCGCGTCGAGGGGGCGAAGACCTTCGTCCTCGGCTCGCTGTTGGTCGGCGGCGAGGTGGCGGTCGAGGCCGAGGCGGTGTTCATCCAGCCGAGCTGGGTCCGCAACGGTTCGCGTTGAGCCCGGCCGTCCCGCGACGGCCGGGCTGCCCGCGCTCAGGACAGGCGCACCTCGGCGGTGGCGAGGCCGAAGATCTTGCGGCCCGCGGACTTCGCGGTGATGAGCACGACGGCGGTCCTGGATTCCGGGTCGACCGACTTGATCTTGCCGGTGTACTCCACGATGCCCGGCGCCTGCGCCTCGACCACGGTGTAGTTCGACAGGCGCACGGTGTATTTGGACAGCGCGCCGGGATCGCCGAGCCAGCCGGTGACGAAGCCCGCGCCACACGCCATGGTGAGCATGCCGTGCGCGATCACGTCGGGCAGACCCGCCAGCTTCGCGATGTGCTCGTTCCAGTGGATCGGGTTGGCGTCGCCGGAGACGCCCGCGTAGTTGACCAGGTCGCCACGGGTGATGGTGACCGTGCGCGGGGGAAGCGTGTCGCCGACCGCGACGTCCTCGAAGCGCGGCGCGGTGCGCGGCGGGCGCGGCGCGGCGATCCTGGTGGCCAGCGCGTCTGCGTCCGCCGATCCCCGCGCCGAACCGTCGGCCTCGGCCGAACCGCCTGCCGTGCCGCCGCTGAGGGTGGTGGCCGGGGCGGATACGTCGAGGCCGTGCATGAGCACGCTCTTCATGGCGTCGCCGATGCCCGGCTCGACCTCGTCGGCGGTGATGCCGACGACGGTGGTGTGCATCACCTGCACCACGTGACCCGCCTGGTCGGTGAAGGTGTTGGTGACGGTCAGCAGGTCCTTGCCCGCGATGCGCCGGACCGAGGACAGCTCCACGTCGCTGGTCAGCCGGTCGCCCGCGACGACCGGGCGGTACCACTCGAAGACCTGGTCGGTCTGCACGTAGACCTCGTAGCCGGTGACCACGGACTCGAAGAGCCTGCGGTTGGCCAGCATCGCCGGGATCGAGAAGAACGTGGCGGGCGTGACCAGGCCGGAATAGCCGAGTTCGGCCGCGGCCTCCTCCTGCCAGTGCGCGGGGTGGTAATCCTGCACCGCGCGGGCGTATTCGCGGATCTTCTCCCGACCGACCTCGTAATGGTCGTCGAGCCGGTAGTGATGTCCCACCAGCGACTGCGAATGCGCACCCACATCGAACGTTGCCGTCACAAGTTGCCTTCCTCCGAGTTCGGGCCATCGTAATGGGGGCGAGGCCCGGTGGGCACATATGTGATTCTGCTATCGGTTCCGGCGACACGCGCGACGCCGGGCGACCGGTTCGGGCACGGTGGACGCGGTGCCCGGCGCGGTGGCAGGGCACCGGATGATGGAAGCGGCGGAAGCGAGCGCGGGCCGGAAGCGGCCGGAGCACACACCGGAAGGAGCACACGCCCATGGAGACGGTGACCTCGGCGGACGGCACCACGATCGCGTTCGACCGGATCGAGGCCGAGCCCACAGCCACAACACCGGAAGCAGGAGGACGGGAGGCCGGGGACGAACACGTGGGCGCCGCCACCGGCACCGTGATCCTCGTCAGCGGCGCGCTGGAGGACAGGCACTCCCCCAAACTCACCGAGATCGCCCGCCTGCTCGCCGAGGAGCACGGCCTGACCGCGATCGTCTACGACCGGCGTGGGCGCGGCGACAGCGGCGACACGCCGGGGGTGCACCAGGCGGGCAACGAGATCGACGACCTGGCGGCGGTGGCGGGCGCGGCCGGCGGCCCGGTCACCGTGTTCGGCTGGTCGGCCGGGGCGATCCTGGCGCTGCGGGCGGCGGCCTCAGGGCGGCTCGGCACGCTCGCACGGGTGGTGGCCTTCGAACCGCCGTTCGTGGTGGACAAATCCGGCCACGTGCCGCCCGCCGATCTCGGCGAGAAACTGAACCGATTCGTCGCCGACGGCAAGTCCGGCCGGGCGGCGGCGTTGTACCTGCGCAAGGTGATGGGCGTGCCGCCGACGATGGTCACCGCCATGCGCCTGACACCCTACTGGCGTTCCATGAAGGCGCTGGCCGCTTCCACCCCGCACGACTGGGCGGTACTCGGCCCGTACACGCGCGGCGAGTCCCTGCGTCCGGCGGACTGGTCCGGCCTGACCGTGCCCACCCTCGTCCTGTCCGGCGCGGACAGCGCGGTGAGCATCAAGACCGCCGCCGCCGCGACCGCCGAGGCGCTGCCGCATGCCCACCACCGCGAACTGCCCCGCCTCGGCCACGATCAGAACGCCGCGCTCATCGCCGCCCCCACCGCCGAGTGGGCGAGCGGCGGCGGCGTCCTCTGATCGGCCGATATCCCATGCGAGAGTATTGGAATCACAACACGGCGTTTCATCCCGAACTGGTCGCCGCCGTGCCAGGCCCCGGCGCACGCGTGCTCGACATCGGTTGCGGAGACGGGCTGTTGCTCGAGAGACTCTCCGCGCGTGCCGGTCACGCGGTCGGTGTGGAGCCCGACGCGGCGACGGTGCGTGCCGCACAGGCGCGGCTGGCGGGCGCGCGCGATGTCGAGATCGTGCACAGCTCGTTCCTCGAAGCCGAATTCGATTCCGGCCCCTTCGATCTCGTCACCTGCGTCGCCGCGCTGCATCACATGCCGCTGCGCCCCGCCCTGGAACGCATGAAGGCGCTCACCGCGGCCGGCGGGCAGATCCGCGTGGTCGGCCTTGCCGCCGACCGGACCGTCACCGACCATCTCCTCGCGGCCGCCCTGGTGGTTCCCGTGCGTCTGGTGAGCCTGGCCCGCCGTGAGTCCGCCTATCCGGGCATGGTCACCGCGGAGCCGCGCGAATCCTTGCGCGAGATCCGCGCCGTCGCCTCGGAGATCCTGCCCGGCCATCGCTTGCGCAGGCGCTTCCACTACCGCTACACGCTCACCTGGACGAAACCGCGCAGGCAGCCGGGGGACGGAAGTCAGAGAGGGTTGCGGCGGTAGAAATCGCAGGGGTCGCCGCTGAGGTAGCCGTCCTCGCAGGCGAAGTAGGTCTGGATGCAGCTGTTGGTATCGCAGCCGAGTTCGGCGAGACGTTCGATGATGCGGAGGTTGTCGCGTTGTTCGGGGGAGAGCGGGGCGGTGGTGGTCGTGGCCGGGATGGGCGGGGTTGGCTGGGTTGGCTGGGTTGGCTGAGTTGGCTCCGGGGCGGCGGACTCGCCGCACGCGGTCAGGCCGAGGGCGGTCGAGCCGAGGACGAGGGCGGCCACCGCCGCGCCCGCCAGCAGACCGCCTCTGCCCATCTCTTCCTCCGTGCCCGCACTCGGACCGTCAGCCTAGTGGCCCGGGCGCGAACAGGGCGGTGTTCACTCGCCGCGGGGACCTTCCTCCGAATTGTCGGGGTCGTCGGCGGGCGGGACCGAGTAGGCCGTGATCTCGAGATCGGGGTCACGCTCGTCGGTCCCGGATTCGGTGGCGGGGGTGTTCGCGGTGTTCTCGTGTCGTGGTGCGGTCATATCGGTCGGCTACCCGGTCGTGCTGCCCTCACGCGGAGTCGCGGCCCGCTCACCGCGGATGAGGGCGCCGAGGGCTTCGCGGTCGGGCACGTCGACCTTGGCGTTGGCACGGTAGAGGTGGCCTTCGACGGTGCGGACGGACAGCACGAGCCGCTCGGCGATCTGCCGGTTCGACAGGCCCGCGGCCACCAGGTTCGCGATCTCGCGCTCCCGTGCGGTCAGCGGCAACGGCTGGGCGGCCGCGCGCAGGGCCGGAGTGCTCGCGCCGCCGCAGGCCGCGGCCAGACGGCTGGCGGTGGCGGCGGCCGCGGCGAGGCGACGGCGCTCGCCCGCGCGCTCGTGGGCGGCGGCGGCCTGGGCGGCGGCGTCGGCGGCCGACAGCAGGGCGCCGACCCGCTCGAACTCCGCGGCCGCGGCATCGAGGGCGGCGCCGTCGTTCGCCGCGAGGGCGCGGGCGTGGGCGGCCTGCACGGTGACCAGCCCGCCCGCCACGCGCGTGGCCAGCTCGGTCAGCCGGTCGGCCACCGAGGTCTCGCCGAAACGGGCGGCCACGTGCAGGGCGGTGGCCTCGATGGCGTACTGGTGGGTGGCGGCCGCGGCGTCGGCGGCCGCGATCGCGGTGCGCACGGCGGTGCTCACCGCGCCCTCGGCGGCAGCCAGGCAGGCCTCGGCCACGGCCAGCTGCGGCTCGTAGACGGCGCTGTGCCTGCCGCCGCGCCGGTGCGCCTCGGCGATCGACTCGGCGCACTCGGCGGTGCGGCCGAGCGCGGCGCAGGCCTCGGCCAGCCGGATGCGGGCCGGGAAGGTCCAGGCGGCGGCGCCCTCGGTGGTCAGCGCGGCCAGCGCCTGCTCGAGATGCTCGATGCCGTCGGGGAAGCGGCCCTGCGCCACGTCGACGGTGCCCTGCAGGATCTTCGACAGCCCCCAGGCCAGGTACTGGCCGGGCGCGGAGTAGGCGAATCGCGGTGCGGCACAACGGCGTGCGGCCTCGTAGTCGCCGGTGTAGAGCAGGGCGAGCATCTCGGCGTGGGTGGACATGAACCGGTTGAGTCCGTCGATGTGGTGTTCCACCTCGCGCCCGCGCGCGGCGTAACGGCGGGCCTCGTCGCCTCGGCCGGTGAGCGCCAGCGCGAGCCCGCCGCCGAAGGCCGCCCACCACACCGCCCAGGGCGGGGCTGCCGGATCGTTCATCACCGACTCCGCCTCGGCCAGCGCGTCGTCGATACGGTTCTCGTTCACCGCGCAGGCCGAGGCCAGTCCGGCGGTCATGGCCGCGATCTTCGGGTTGCCCACCCTGGCCCGCATGTCGGCGAGCACCTCGTCGGCGCGATCGGCATCGCCCATGGACCACAACAGATTCGACACCCGGGTGCCGCCCCACCTGGCCAGCTGCGGTTCGGTCAGTTCGGCGGGATCGAAAGCGGCCAGGGTGCGCTCGGCCTCGATCCGGTGGCCCTGCCACAGCAGGGCGCGGGCCAGCAGGTCGGCCGCGGCCACCCCGCCCCTCCGCTCCACCGCCGCCCTGGCGAAACGCTCCGCCAACGGCAGATCCGCCACCGCGATGGCATCGGCGGCGGCGGCCTCGAACAGTTCCAGATCGGCGGATCGGTCGCTGTCGAGCGCCAGCTCGGCCAGCCGGATGCGCTCGGCGGCGGACTGCACCGGGCGCTGCTGCAGGGCGGAGAACAGGCTGCCGCGCAGCCTGCGGGCCGAGGCGATCCCGAGTCTTCGGCGGATCACCTCGCCGAAGAGCGGGTGGTTGTAGCGGACGACGAGCCGGTGATCGTGCTCGACCACCCGGATCACCCCGCGCGCCTCGGCCGCTTCCACCGCTTCCTCACCGGCCAGCTCGGACAGCACGTCCAGGTCGATGGGCTCGCAGAAGGTCAGCAGCTCCAGCACCCGCAACACCGGCTCGGGCAGCCGCTCCACCCGGTCCTCCAGCAGCGCCGCCAGCTCCGAGGTGACCGCCGCGCGCCCGCGCAGCTGCCACACCCCGTTCACCTGCCGCAGCGCCCCCGCCTCCAGCGCGCCCTCCACCAGGTGCTTGAGGAACAGCGCGTTCCCGCCGGAGGACTCCCACATCAGGTTCGCGGTGAAGCCCTCGAGCTGGCCGCCGAGCACGGTCTCCACCAGCCGCACGCTCTGGGGTTCGGTGAACGGGCGCAGGTCCACCCGCAGCAGGTGCCCGTCCTTCCACAGCGAGGTGACCGCGTCGGGGACCGGCACGCCTGCGCGCACGGTCGCGATCACCCGCACCGCCTTGTCGATGGCCAGTTGCAGCAGCAGGGTGGCCGAGAGCTGGTCGAGCAGATGGGCGTCGTCGACACCGAGGATGTCGGCGCCGTCGGCCAGCAGCGCCTCGCGGGCGGCGGCCATGAAGGTGACCGGGTCGTGGGCGGTGTAGGCGCCGACCAGGTGCGCGAAGACGCCCAACGGGATGCCGCGGGCGGATTCGGTGCCTGCCACCCAGCGGATGCGGCCGCCGACCGCGGCCCCGACCCGGCGGGCGAGGGTGGTCTTGCCCACACCGGCGTCCCCGGTGATGACGGCCCCCACGTGGTGGGGGCCGGTGATCGCGGCGCGGATCGCTTCGAACTCGGTTTCGCGCTCGACCATCGGCCAGTTCCGAGCCATGGGCACAACTGTAGAGCGTCGGGGTGCGCCGGACGCAGAACTCCCCTGTGCCACGCGGAGATTCGGTTCCGCGCGGAACCGTCGATCAGGCCGGCGCGGTCACCGGGCGCGGCCCGATCCAGCGGCTCACGATCGAGCCGGGACGCGGCCTCAGGCCAGCACGTCGTGGCGCACGATCGTCTGATCGCGGCCGGGGCCGACGCCGATGCAGGAGATCCGCGCGCCGGAGAGCTCCTCCAGCCGCCGCACGTAGGCCTGTGCGTTGGCGGGCAGCTCCTCGAAGGTGCGGGCCTCGGAGATGTCCTCCCACCAACCCGGCATCTCCTCGTAGATCGGCTTGGCGTGGTGGAAGTCGGTCTGGGTGGTGGGCATCTGCTCCACGCGCTTTCCGTCGACCTCGTAGGCCACGCAGATCGGCACCCGGTCCAGGCTCGACAGCACGTCCAGCTTGGTGAGGAAGTAGTCGGTGATGCCGTTGACGCGGGTTGCGTAGCGGGCGATGACCGCGTCGAACCAGCCGCAGCGGCGGGCCCGGCCGGTGGTCACGCCGACCTCACCGCCCTGCTTGGCCAGGAACTCGCCGTGCTCGTCGAACAGCTCGGTCGGGAACGGGCCCGAGCCGACGCGGGTGGTGTAGCACTTGAGGATGCCGAGCACCGTGCTGATCTTGTTCGGGCCGATGCCCGAGCCGACGGCCGCGCCGCCGGAGGTCGGGTTGGACGAGGTCACGTACGGGTAGGTGCCGTGGTCGACGTCGAGCAGGGTGCCCTGCGAGCCCTCCAGCAGCACGGTCTCGCCGCGCTCGAGCGCCTCGTTGAGCTGCAGGCGGGTGTCGGCGATGCGGTGCTTGAACTTCTCGGCCTCGGCCAGCACCTCGTCGACCACCTGCTGCGGGTCGAGCGCGCGGCGGTTGTAGATCTTGACCAGCACCTGGTTCTTGAACTCCAGCGCGGCCTCGACCTTCTGGGTGAGGATCTTCTCGTCGAGCACGTCGGCGGCGCGCACCCCCACCCGGGCGACCTTGTCCTGGTAGCAGGGGCCGATGCCGCGGCCGGTGGTGCCGATCTTCTTGTTGCCGAGGAATCGCTCGGTGACCTTATCGATGGCCACGTGGTACGGCATGATCAGGTGCGCGTCGGCCGACAGCAGCAGGCCGGTGGTGTCGACGTCGCGCTTCTCCAGGCCTCCAGCTCGTCGAGCAGCACACCGGGGTCGACCACGACACCGTTGCCGATGACGTTGCGCACCCCCGGGGTGAGGATGCCGGAGGGGATCAGGTGCAGGGCGAACTTGTCGCCGTTGGGCAGCACCACGGTGTGACCGGCGTTGTTGCCGCCTTGGTAGCGGACCACCCATTGCAACCGGCCACCGAGCAGATCGGTCGCTTTGCCCTTACCCTCGTCGCCCCATTGGGCGCCGATGAGGACGATTGCCGGCATTGTGGGTCTCCTACGGATCGACGCGCAGCACGCCTGTGCTGCGGCTACCTGCCGTACTGAGGCGGTGGCCGGAAGGACAGTTTACCCATCGCCCCTCCGGGCCCCGGTAACCAGGGACCCGCGGCATGTGCCGCTCGCCCGCGCCGAGCGCGCGATCACAATGCCGACTCGGGCCGGGCGCGACCGGCCGAACGCGACTATGGTTGCTGCGGGCGAGCCGGATGGTCGGCCCGCTCGTGCGTGAGGGGTCGACCCCGGTCGGCCGGGAACCAGGAGGGTGTACGGCGGTTTGAGTACCCACGTTCTCCGCTGCGACCGGGCGCCGGTCCCGATCGCGCTGGCGGCACTGGCGACCACTCAAACGGCGGCCATCCCGGATACCGCGGTCATCGACGAACTGCTTCCGGTACTGGCCGCCGACAGCCTGCCGCGCCTGATCGTGCTCGGCGAGGACGCCGCGCTGGCCGCGGTGCTGACCCATCTGATGCGCACCGAACGTCTGCACGTCGAGATCGGCTACGTTCCCATCGACCGCACCTACGGGGCCCGCGCCTACGAGGTGGGCACCGGCAATTCCGCGGCCAAGCGCGCCATCAACGGCAAGGCCACCCAGACCCCGCTCATCCGCGACGACACCGGCACCGTGCTGGTCGGCCGGGCCACCATCACCGGCCCCGACGGCGGCAAGCTGGAGGGCGAGGCCTACGTCGACGACACCCTGTTGTTCAGCGGCAAGGTCAACGCCATGCACATCTCCCCCACCCTGCACATGCCCGGTGTGCGGGCCGCGGCGGCGCGAGGACTGCGCAAGCGGCGCTGGGTCGAGGGCAGGGCCGCCCAGCTCGGCTCGCCCGGCGCGGTGGTGACCCGCGACGGCATCCGCGGCTCGCGCACCGTGCCACGCTCGACCTTCTACCGCCATCACGAACCCTGGCTTCTGGTGCGATGACCCTGCCCTCCCCCCTCGGCCGCAGTGTCGTGCGGCCGAGCCCGATCTTCCTGCTCGTCGTCGCGATCACCCTGGTCGGCGGTGGTCTGGCCTGGTTCGCCGACGGCGTGACCGCGCGGGTCGGGGTGTTCGTGCTCGTGGTGGCGGGCTGGATCGTCACGCTGTGCCTGCACGAGTTCGCCCACGCCTACCTGGCGTGGCGGGCGGGCGACCGCGAGGTGGAGTTGCGCGGCTATCTGTCCCTCGACCCGCTGAAGTACGCGCACCCGGTGCTGTCGATCGTGCTTCCGGTGGTGTTCATCGCCCTCGGTGGCTTCGGTCTGCCCGGCGGCGCGGTCTACGTGCACGGGCACAATGTCAGCCCGCGTCAGCAGCGGATGATCAGCGGCGCCGGGCCCGCGGTGAACGCGCTCTGCGCGGTGCTGATCCTGGTGACGGTGGCGTTGTTCGGCAGCACCACCGACCACGCGACCTTCTGGTACGGGCTGGCCTTCCTGGGTTTCCTCCAGGTCACCGCCACCCTGCTCAATCTGCTGCCGATTCCCGGCCTCGACGGCTACGGCATCCTCGAGCCCTCGCTGAGCTACCGCACCCGCCGCTCACTGGACCAGCTCAAGCCACTGGGCATGCTGCTGCTGCTCGCGCTGCTGCTGACCCCGTCGATCAACCGGCCGTTCTTCGACGCCGTGTACGCCATCTGCGAACTGCTCGGCGTGCCGGACCTGTGGGTTGCCCGCGGCGCCCGGCTGGTGCGGTTCTGGCTCTGAGCCGGCGGCGGGCTCGGCCGGTGGTGTCCCCCGGCCGGGCTCACTCGGTCGTGTCCCTGGGCGGAACATAGGGGTTCGCGACGGTGGGCGGCAGCAGGGCGATCGCGGACACCCGTTGCAATCCGCAGGCCTGTAGCAGGTCCACCAGGATCGAGCGGACCTGCGCGAACACCACGTGCGCCGACAGGCCCGCGCCTTCGACCAGCTCCGGTCGCGCCTTCCTGGCCACCGAGCGCAGCACCCGCGCCGCCTCGGCCTGGTCCGGCTGTTCGCCGGGGTCGGCGAGGATGGAGCGGCGCACCACGTCGACGGCGTCGGCGAGGTCGGCGACCACCTGGATCAGGCGCGGGTCGAGGATCTCGTCGTCGCGGACCAGGGTGAGCGAGCGGCGCAGCAGCACCCTGGTGTTGCGCACCGCGTTGTCGACCGGGTCGGCGGCGGCGCGCAGCCGGTCGAGGCGGGGCCGGGAGTTCCAATACAGCGGGGAGATGCGGCTGATCTCCTTGCCGCCCTCCAGGCTGGAACGCAGCGAGTCGATGGTGGGCTGGGTGCCGCGCACCGCCCGCAGGGCCTCGGAGATCTTGGCGGCGTCCTGTTCGAGCAGGCCGTCCGCGCCTGCGGCCAGCGCTTCCTGCACCACTTTCAGCACGTTTCCGGCGTGGTCGCGGGCGCGGCGCACCGGATGCACGGGGATGGCGGCGACCACGAGTACGCCTACCAGGCCGCCGACCAGCGCGTCGATCATGCGGTCGAAACTCGCGTCACTGCCCGGCGGCATGAGGGTGGCCACCAGCACCGCCGACCCGGCCGCCTGGATGCTGATGATCGAACCGCCGTCGACGAACACCGCGAGCGCCATGGCCACGGCCACCACCAGGGTGATCTGCCAGACGCCGCTGCCGACGGCGGAGATGAACAGGTCGCCGATGCCGACACCGAAGGCCACCCCGACCACCAGCTCGGCCGAGCGGCGGATCTTCGCCCCGAACGAGACGCCGATGGAGATGACCGCGGCGGTGGGCGCGAAGAACGGGGTGATGTGCCCGAGCAGGTCGTGGGCGATCCACCAGGCCAGGCCCGCGCCGAGCGCGCACTGCACGATCGGCAGCGCGGACAGCCGCAGCCGCGCCGCGGAGGCACGCAGCCGCGCCGCGCCCCCGGACCGGGCCGCCGCGAGCCTGGAGTCCGCCCGGGTCACTCCCGGCTCAGTCGAGGCCGAGCTCGGCGGCCGCCCGGGGATCGCAGTCCTCGAGCAGGTCGAGGCAACGCGCGTACTCGTCGTTCTCGCCGATGGCCTTGGCCGCCCGCGCCAGCGCGCCGACGCTGCGCAGGAAGCCCCGGTTGGGTTCGTGGCTCCACGGCACCGGGCCGAAGCCCTTCCAGCCGTTGCGGCGCAGCAGGTCGAGGCCGCGGTGGTAGCCGGTGCGGGCGAAGGCATAGGCGGCGACGATGTCGTGGTTGACCGGCTCGTCGGCGGCCTCGCCACGCTCGAGCGCGGCCTCGGCCAGATAGGCCCACGCGATGGAGGCGGCCGGGTGCTCGGCCACCACCCGGACGGGGTCGGCCTTGTTCAGCAAGGCCTCCTCCGCCTCGGAGTTTTCGGGTAGCAACACCGGCTGAGGTCCGAGCAGGTCTCCGAACGAGGTCATGCGCTTCATTGTGCACCGGTTCGCGCA
>Ga0079224_100006015_pt1 | contig 16016 bp, 14 predicted proteins | sample Stecom2015_FD_80414 | JGI IMG/M metagenome (GOLD analysis project Ga0079224, IMG submission 80414) | Agricultural soil microbial communities from Utah to study Nitrogen management - Steer compost 2015 | ecosystem: Environmental > Terrestrial > Soil > Agricultural land | place: USA: Utah...
GTCTATTGTCATTATTCCATTTAAGGTTTTCATTTCCGTGCTACCTGAGAGTGGTTTTGGGAAGTGTGTGTGTGGTTTTTGTGGTTTTGGAGAAATTCCCATATTGCTTAAGGCTGCAGCCAGCAAAGGTTCGTCAGGATCTCCAAGTTCACCCAGATTAAAAAAATTCTCTTTTAATGCTATATGGGGTGCGAGTCCGTTTATAAAGTCTGTGTGCCCTACTTTATTTGCGGTTTTAAAAACCAATGGAAGCATGACATAGGTATGATAGGGAGAGGCTTGCGACCTAGAGAAAAAAGGAGCAGGAGCATCATACATTAAAAAAGATGCCTGAAACTTCCCTGTAGTAGTATCTCCTACTTGAACAGTGTTGATGTAAGGATTCAATCCATTTATTACCAATTCACTCGCTGATGCCGAACTTCTGGTTGTCAGAATATATACTTGGTTCAAATTAAGACTGTTGATATTGGCACCGGTACTGATTTTGTTGTCAAAAAGTCCTACTCCTCCAAATTGCTCTTGGCGGTCCGGATTCCAAATTTCAGAGTAGAAGAGTTGACCGTTGAACTGCCCGGTGATCATAGATGCCAGGTCTGTGGCCGTTTCAACCGATCCTCCTCCATTATATCGAAGATCCAGTACTAGATCTGTGATACCTTCCGCTTTAAATTGTCCAAAAACCTCATTTAATTCTGTATCGTACCGACGAATGAAAGAAGAATACATCAGGTACCCTATTTTCCTTCCTTCCAACTCAATAATTCGGGAGCGATAAATAGGATTTTCATCATACTGCACTTTATGTAAAGCCACTTCCTCACCTGTCAAATCAAAGGAGGTTCCGTTAAAAGTAGCCAATTGAATGGTATAAGAATCGGTTGAAAGGAGTTGGCTGTAATTGCTTTCATTGAGCTGGGAGCCGTTAACTCCGGTAAACAGATCTCCTCTTTTTAATCCCTTATCTGCTGCCGGAGAATTGGGAAGAACATAACGCACATATCCGAATACATTTCTGCTGTTATCAGGAAAATAAACAAGTCCAAATTCCATTCCGTTACTCATACTGACGCCGGCGAGAAGGTTTTCAATAACTACATAATCCGGAAAAAGACGACTGAACCGATCTTGTGGAGAAATTAAGTATTCAAAAAGCGACTCAGGAGAAGCAAATTGTCTGAGAAAACTTTCTTTTGCTGCAGTGTCCGGAAAATAATCATCTGCCAATTCCGGCGTATCGGTCTTGTAGAGGTAGAAGTAGTTGAGTCCGCGATGAATAAAATCCTGAATTTCATAAGTGGAGGCGGTTTGTTCTTTATCATCCATATCTTGAAAACAAGAAAGGAGGAGAAAGGAGCTTAGAAGTATAGCGATTATTCGAATGGTTTTCATTGGTCAGGGAATTGAGGTTGATGGTTATGAGTGCTTTGAGTAAAAATAGAAATAGTTTTTGAGATGTGGAGTGCGAATCAGAAAATCGAAATCCTGATGTTTTACAAAGCTTGTAGCATCGAAGCAGAAAAGTTTCTCTTACAATAGTTTTGTTTCTTTCTAACTTTGGTGAAACGCCAATTACTGAGCATTGAAAGATTCAGTGGATTTTTTGTTCAATTTGGACGTTTTTTAATGTAACAAATAGAATAGAATTTCGTCCTATCAATATAGGCCTTGTACTAAGCCGCATAAAATGAATAAAGCAGAATTTATAAACGTTGTAATGCCTTTTAAGGACAAGCTTTTCCGTCTGGCAAAGCGAATTTTGGTTTCTGATGATGAGGCCGAAGATGCCATTCAGGAAGTGTATTACAAGTTGTGGAAAGGAAGAGATAGCCTGCCGTCTTATCGCAGTCCGGAAGCTTTTGCAGTTACAATCACTAAAAATTACTGTCTGGACCGACTTAAATCCAAACAAGCCTCTAATTTGACTATTGTTCATAGTAATTACGAGTCAAAAGAAAGTATAGAAAGAAATCTGGAGGCAGAAGAGGGTGTTGCACTGGTTTTTAAAATCATGGCAAATCTACCAACACAACAGCGAATTGTTTTGCAATTGCGCGATGTAGAAAATTATGAATTTGAAGAAATCGCCAAACTTTTAGATAGTAATGAAACGGCAGTTCGCGTGGCTTTATCAAGAGCAAGAAAAGCAGTGCGCGAGGCAATGATTAAAACATACCAATATGGAGTCAAGTAAAATAGAACGATTGCTGGATGCTTATTTTGAAGGAGCGTCTACGCTGGAAGAAGAAGCAGTATTGCACAAATATTTTGCGGGAGATGAAGTGGCTTCGCATTTGCAACAATATAAACCACTTTTTCGTGCCCTTACGATAGCCAAGAAAGAAATGGCACCTAAGCCGATAGCGTTACCCAATGAAAGAAAACCATTTTTAAGCCGCACCGCCATTGCCGCAATAGCTGCAGTTTTGGTGGGAATAGGTGTTTTTTTTCTGTCTAAACCTTCGTTAACCATAGAAGAGCGGGAGGCCTTAGAGGCATTCGAAAAAAGTAGAGAATCCATGATGTTTTTGTCAGAACGGTTCAACTTTGGTGCACAGCAACTTCAGTATGTAGATGAGTTTAAGGAAGCCAAAAAAAAAGTTTTTGAAGACGAAAAAGAAGATAACCAAGATCAAAATGTAACAAAATGAAAAAGATATTTATAATTACCATAGGTCTGATACTGCCTCTTGTAACAGTGGCTCAGGGCGTGTTCGATTCTTTCGAAAATGAAAAAGATGTTACTTCGGTAGTTGTTACCAAGAACATGTTTAAGTTGTTGAGCAAGATGGACTTGAATTCTAAAGACCCTGAAGCACAAGCTTACTTGCAGATGGTGGAAAATTTGGAAAACATCAAGATATTCACCAGTGATAATCCCAACGTTCGAAAAAGAATGGATGATGCAGTAGCAAATTATGTGACATCAACCAAAAATCTTGGAGAATTGATGCGGGTGAATGATAGTGGGCAGATGATTAAATTCTATACCAAAGAGGGGAAAAGTGATAACTATGTCAGCGAATTGCTCATGCACCTCACGGGGGACGTGGATGGCAAACTTTCAACAGTGATTATGAGTATTACCGGAAATATAGATTTGCGGCAAGTTTCGAAACTTACGGCAGACCTTAGGGTGCCGGGGAGTGAGCAATTAAAGAATATTGACAAAAAGAAAAATTGAGATGAGAATCCACAGAATCCTTTTAATGTTGAGCGTTTTTGTGCTCTTTTCCTGCCAAGAAAAATCATTGCAAAAATATCTTGTAGAAAAACAGGATGATCGAAATTTTCTCAAGGCTGACATCGCTCCGGGAATGCTAGAGGGTTTTAAAGCTAATTTGAGTCCCGATGAACAGGAAACTCTGAACAGTATAAAGAAAATAAATGTTATCGCTTATAAAATTCACGACGGTAATATAGAGGAGTATCAGCAGGAGAAGGAAACATTGGAATCCATCTTGTCTCAAGACAAATACAATGATCTCACGCGGATCAGGAGTAATGAATGGAGCGTAAATTTTCTCTACACAGGAACGGAGACTGCTATTGAAGAGGTTATTATTTATGCCAGTGATGACAATAACGGTTTTGTGCTGGGTCGATTACACGGAAATAAAATGAAACCGGATCAACTACTAACATTGGTTCAAGCCTCTAATAAGGGTAATATAGATACTTCTTTTATGGAGGAGATGATGCGGTTTTTTGCTAAATAACTCGAGATTGATTTTGTTTAATAAAGCGAAAAGCTCCCGCGGAGATTTCCAAGGGAGCTTTTTAATTAATCGGCTTTTTATTCGCCCGTATAGTTAGTCGGAGATATCTTTTTTAATTCGTTCTTCAATGCTTCGGAAATCTCCAAGGTGTCGATGAAATCTGCGATCCTTTTTTGGTTTATTTTGTCATTGGTTCGTGTCAGTCCTTTCAAAGCTTCATAAGGATTTGGATATCCTTCACGCCTCAGGATAGTCTGAATTGCCTCAGCCACTACGGCCCAATTTTGCTCCAGATCCGCTTCTATTTTTTCTTGATTGAGCAATAGTTTTCCTAACCCCTTCAAGGTCGCATGAAATGCAATCAAGGTGTGGCCAAATGGGACTCCAATATTCCGCAAAACGGTACTATCTGTCAAGTCACGTTGAAGTCGGCTTACGGGAAGTTTTGCCGAAAGGTGTTCAAATATGGCATTGGCAATTCCGAGGTTTCCTTCACTATTTTCAAAGTCAATAGGATTTACTTTATGTGGCATGGCGCTGGATCCGACCTCACCTTCTTTTATTTTCTGCTTAAAATAGTCCATAGAAATGTAGGTCCATATATCTCGGTCCAGATCCAGAAGAATCGTGTTGATACGCTTCATACAATCAAACAACGCTGCCAGATGATCATAGTGTTCGATCTGAGTTGTTGGAAAGGAATAATGCAGACCGAGTTTTTGTTCTACAAAATGCTTTCCGAAGGTCTTCCATCGCATTTGCGGATATGCTACATGGTGTGCGTTGAAGTTGCCTGTGGCCCCACCAAATTTCGCCCCGAATTTAATTTTGTTTAAATATTCCATTTGCTCTTCGAGTCGCACCACAAAAACCATTATTTCTTTACCGAGCCGAGTGGGAGATGCGGGCTGCCCATGGGTGCGCGCCAGCATTGGAATGTCTTTCCATTCTTCTGCAAGGGTTTTCAATTTTTCTTTGACTTCATTAAAAAGCGGTACATAGACTTCAGTCACCGCTTCTTTGAGTGAGAGGGGAACGGCCGTATTATTTACATCCTGAGAAGTCAAGCCGAAATGGATAAATTCTTTGTATTTATGCAGGTTTAATGCATCAAAAGCGTCTTTGATAAAATATTCTACTGCTTTGACGTCATGGTTTGTAGTCTTTTCAGTTTCTTTCACTCTCAAAGCATCTTCCGATGAGAAATCTTCATAAAGCGACCTCAGTTTCGGAAAAAGCGCAGAATCAAATTCAGATAATTGAGGCACCCCTTGTTCTACAAGTGCAATAAAATACTCAATTTCAACTCGGATTCGATATTGAATTAAGGCTTCTTCAGAGAAGTAGGCCTGCAAAATTTTGGTATGGTTTCGGTATCTGCCGTCTATTGGAGAGACTGCTTTTAAGGCATGGATGCTCATAAGAGAATTTTAAAAAACGCAAAGATAATCAACAAACACAGAATGTAAAGAAGGAAACCTACTTCTTAAATATTTGGTAAAGTGTCGTTAAAGAAACATTCAAAAATTGTGCACTTTTTTTAATCCTTATAGATTTGAAAAAATAAAACGAAAATCATGTTGAAAACCTTTAAAATTAAATTATTTTTATTTATAGCATCCATAAGTTTTTTCGGTTTGTCCGCACAAAACCAAGATGTGTCTGACACTGATTTGGCACAATTTGCAGAGGCGTATATCAATTTACAAGTAAAGAATCAGGAAATTGAGCAGGATGTCATGGCGGTTATTGAGAAAGAAGGATTGGACATAGAGAAGTTTAATCAGATTCAAGAGGCCTCAATTAATCCCGAACAGAAGAATGATGCCACCCCCGACGAGATGAAGAAACACGCCAAAGTAATGACAAAGATACAGGAGATGCAACCTGAGATGGAAAAGAAAGCAATCAGCGGAATTGAGGAAACAGGATTAAGTCTTGAGAAATATCAAACCTTGGCTGCTGCTATCCAACAAGATCAGGGACTGCAACAACGACTTCAGACTATCCTGATGGAGAGACAAAAACAATAATTTGAATTCCCCCACAATTAGTGATGACTGCCTCCTTTTTTATGGAGGCAGTTTTAGTTTATGATGATTTTATGTGTGCTTGTGCCCGTTTTACTTTGAATGGCCATTAAATATAATCCGGATTGTAACCTTAGAGATTTCAATGAAATTGCTGTTTCGGGAGTTGCTGTAATGTTTACAATCTTTCGATGAAGAGTATCAAAAAAAGTAACCTCTACAGATTGTGAATTTCCGGTTTGAATAAAAATCTCATCTCGAGTTGGATTCGGATAAATAAGAACTGAAGTATATTCTAAATTCTCTATTCCCAAGGGTTGCTGAGTTTTATTGAAAAAACGGATAATTTCTTGAGCATAATCAATATCGTTTGCAGGCTTTTTTAGCCATACGTGATTCGCTCCGTTTACTTTAAATAGTTCAACATCGGCATTTCCTTCTGAGTAGAGATAATGATCTACCGTATATCCATCATTCATTGTATTGGGTAAAGCAGAATATTCGGGAATGGGGTTGACGTTGTTATTTTGAACCCAGCTTGTAATCAATTCGTCCACTGAATTACCAAAAGTATTATTATAATATCCTACAGTAGCATCATCTGTTCCATGAAAATGTGCTACGGGTATATCTCTACCGGGCCGGCAAGAAGTAATGGCACTTCCAAGTGTACCGGCAACGGAAGCAACTGCGGTTAATTTGTCGTTTGCTTCACATGCCATTCTTTGGGTCATAAATCCGCCCATAGAGTAGCCACACATGTAGATTCTTTCGGGGTTGATGCTGTAATCCAGTTGCATTTTATCAATTAGAACATTTAGAAAACCTTTGTCATCTACATTTGAATTGGGATAATATCCTAAAATTCCGGCTCCCGAATTCCATGCTGTTCCCGTAATTATATCAGCTACTGCCTGAGGAACGACCACTATATAGTTAGTGGTATCAGCCACAGGAGCAAATCCAATCTGCTTAAAATTTTCCATAGTATCACCCAGTCCGTGCAGAGTGACAATGAGCGAAGCGGGATTGGCTGCGGTGTAGTTATTGGGTAAGTACACCATATAATCTCTGTTTAACCCCGAATGTGTTATTCTTTTAGTGACCCACTGCGCCTGAAGTGGCGTGAATAAAAGCAGTGATAATAAGAAGAGCAGTAAATTTATTTTCATGAAATAATATTTGTTTATAAAGATATTACTTTCACCTGGAAACCAGAACAAAAAAATCCGCCGGGAGTCGCCCGACGGATTTTAAACTAACCAACCAAAAAAACTAAAGTCTTATGATGATTGAATTTATTCAACAAGTGTGCCATTAAATGAATTACCGCAACTTTTCGAAAAGATATTTCCCCGTAACTGAATTGGGGTTTTGCGCAAGTTCTTCCGGCTTACCTTCTCCTATAAGATATCCACCCTCTTCGCCACCTTCCGGTCCCAAATCAATAATATGATCTGCACATTTTATTAGGTCCATATTGTGTTCTACCACTACAAGCGTATGACCATTCCTCAATAACGCATAGAATGATGCAAGTAGCTTTTTGATATCATGAAAATGGAGTCCTGTTGTAGGTTCATCAAAAATAAATAGAGTTTTGCTTCGTGTGTTTCCTTTTAGAAGGAAGGAGGCAAGCTTTATTCGTTGCGCTTCACCGCCGGAAAGCGTTGAGGAACTCTGCCCCAATTGCACATATCCCAATCCTACGTCCTGCAGGGGTTTTAACTTGTTTGCAATTTTCTCTTCTTTGTGTGTGTTGAAGAAATGGATGGCATCATCCACAGTCATTCGCAAAACATCGTCAATGTTTTTATGGGCAAATGTGACTTCGAGTACCTCCCTTTTGAACCTTTTTCCATGACAAGTTTCACATTCCAGATGCACGTCTGCCATAAACTGCATTTCCACAGTGACTTCACCTTCACCTTTACAGGTTTCACACCTTCCTCCATCAACATTAAAACTGAAATGTTTGGGCTGCAGATTTCTTAGTTTGGCGACTTTTTGCTGTGCGAAAAGATTTCTGATATCATCATAAGCTTTTATGTATGTCACCGGATTGCTTCGACTGGAGCGACCGATAGGATTTTGATCGATGAATTCCACATTGCTGACTTGTTGATATTCACCTTCTATACCGGAAAACTGTCCCGGTTTTTCACCATAGCCCGCAAGTTCACGCGTTAAAGCAGGATAGAGAATTTTTTTTACGAGAGTACTTTTTCCGCTTCCGGAGACTCCGGTAACAACCGTTAAAGATTGTAGCGGAAAGGACACTGTAATATTTTTTAAATTGTTTTCTCTGGCGCCTTTGACAATAATTTTTTTTGATGATTCTCTCCTTTTTTCCGGGACCTCTATTTCATAAGTTCCATTCAGGTATTTAGCGGTGAGGGAGGAGGACGAAAGGATGTCATCAAAATTTCCTTCTGCCACTACTTCCCCGCCAAAGCTTCCTGCCTCGGGCCCGATATCAATTATATGATCTGCGGCTTTCATGATTTCCTCATCGTGTTCCACAACTATAACAGTGTTTCCGAGATCTCTCAATGATTCTAATACTCCAATAAGTTTTTCTGTATCTCCGGGATGAAGACCGATGCTTGGCTCATCCAAGATGTACATAGACCCAACCAAACTGCTCCCTAGAGAAGTTGCCAAGTTTATTCGTTGTGATTCTCCCCCGGAAAGCGTGTTGGATTTTCTGTTTAGTGTAAGGTATCCTAGCCCAACATCTTGAAGGAATTTAATACGATTATTAATTTCTATAAGTAATCTTTTTGCAATATTTTGCTCATAGTCATTGAGCTCTAGGTTCTGAAAGAAAAAAGCAGCTTTTTTCAGAGGCATCTGCACCACTTCCTGAATAGTAACCCCGTTTATCTTGACGTAAGCTGCTTCGGGTCTTAATCGTGTTCCCCGGCACACCGTACATTTTGTTTTACCGCGGTATCTAGATAACATGACTCTATTCTGGATTTTATAACTTTTAGATTCCAGAAAGGCGAAGAAATCATTCAAACCTTCAAAGTATTGATTTCCGGTCCACACCAATCGTTTTTGTTCATCGGAAAGTTCAAACCAGGGACGATGTATGGGGAAATCGAATTTGTAAGCATTTTTCACCAGCTGATCCCTATACCAGCTCATACTATCCCCGCGCCAGGGGAAAATAGCATTGTCATATACCGAAAGCTCCGTATTTGGAATAACAAGATCTTCATCTATACCTATGACATCCCCATATCCTTCACATCTTGAACACGCTCCGTAAGGATTGTTAAAGCTGAATAGATGGATATTTGGCTCCATAAACAACATGCCATCTTCCTCAAATCGATTATTGAACTCTTGATGTTTGCTGCTGCCCATCTCTTCTATGAAACAAGTGCCCTTCCCTTCAAAGAAAGCCATTTCCACTGCATCTGCAAGCCGATGGTAAAAGTCCTCGTCGTTTCGGGTGATGATACGGTCAATAACCAACAATATGTTGTTTCTATAATCTTGTTGTTCAAGTTCGTCAATGCGTTTCACTTCATTCCCCACTTTCACACGGGAGAAACCTTGTTGAGCGAGCACTTTTATTTTGTCTTCAATAGTTCTATCGTTTTCCGGCGGGATAGGGGCGAGCAGGAGCAATCTGGATCCTTCGGGAAATAATTTGACAAAGTCAATAACATCAGAAGTTGTATGTTTCTTTACCTCTTTGCCTGAAATTGGAGAATAGGTGCGGCCAATTCGGGTATAGAGCAGTTTTAGGTAATCATAAATTTCAGTGGATGTGCCTACGGTAGAACGAGGATTGGACGAGTTTACCTTTTGCTCGATAGCAATAGCCGGTGCAATTCCTTTAATCGAATCCACTTTGGGTTTGTCAAGTCTCCCTAGGAACTGTCTTGCATAACTGGAGAGGCTCTCCACATAGCGGCGTTGTCCTTCAGCATAAAGTGTATCAAATGCCAGACTTGACTTTCCACTACCGGAGAGGCCGGTGATAACAACGAGTTTATTACGAGGGATGGCAACAGTTATGTTCTTAAGATTATGGAGCTTAGCACCCTGTATAAGGATGTTTTTTTTGATGTCTATAGATTTAGTAGCCAAAGGTTTTTCATTTGTAAATAAGACTACAAAGATACTTGAAGGACCGTATTTCTTTCGTTAAGGAGAATCTAATACTTGTACTTTTTTTAACACTTAATTTGGTTTTGTTTTAATTTTGTTATTATATTTACCCATTCAACAAATACTTCTGCCTATAGGAAATAATTACTTATACACTTTTTGAACCGATTTTTCCGATTTACGTGTTTAAGAACTATAAGAATTATTACCATGGGGGCACATAATCAATCAGACGCACTTTTAGTACACGCTTACATGCAAGGTGATGAATCTGCTATTTGCGAATTGATTCATCGGCATAAGCAGAAAGTTTTCGGCTTTATTTATTCCAAAGTTTTGGATAAGGAAGTTGCCGAAGATATTTTTCAAGACACGTTTATAAAGGTTATTCACACTTTAAAGCGTAGAGTTTATAATGAAGAAGGAAAATTTCTTCCTTGGGTGATTCGAATTGCTCATAACCTTGTTATTGATTATTTCCGAAGGAATAATCGCATGCCAAAATTTGATAATCGCGAAGATTTCAATATTTTCTCGGTGTTGAGTGATTCTACTCCCAATGTTGAGACAGAGATTATTCAAGGTCAGATTGAAGAAGACCTACGGAGGCTGATTGACGAATTGCCGGAAGATCAGCAGGAAGTGGTGATGATGCGTATTTATAAAGACATGAGTTTCAAGGAGATCAGCGAATCTACAGGGGTGAGTATTAATACAGCCCTCGGCAGGATGCGGTATGCACTCATTAATCTTCGAAAAATTGTGGAGAAGCACAATATTATATTGACCAATTAGATACTATTTCAAGAATAGGAGCGTTAGACATTTTAGTTGAATCTGTAAAATAATGTCTATGCAAAAAATGTACTCAAGATCTTCACGAGCGGATCACGTGAATAAAAATAACGGTCCATCCGAGCAAACGATCAAATTTTTACTTAATTATTCGAAGGCTTTAAGTGTTATGGAGAACCCTCAGGGTAAGTTTGAACTGTTTCTCAACTAAACTTTGGTAGAAACCCCGGAATTAGCTTTTCGGGGTTTTTTTGAATAAAATGTACCTCACTCCTTGTTTAATTGTAAAAATTATCAGAAAACAATTTGTTTTGTACCTTAGGATTCTTACTTTTGAATTTGAAATAATTTTAGATAAAAACTAAACCAAATTAAACGAAACGCTCTAAATGATAATGATATAAGTTATCCCCACGAAATATCGTTGTCCTTTTAAGTTATTATCTTCGCACACAAAAATCCAAATTATGAAGAAAATTTTACTGCTATCAAGTTTATTTGCGACAACCCTTTTTTATGCACAGGATGCACAAACAGATTATAACAAATGGTCTGTTGAGTTATCAGGGGGGATGCATAAACCGGCTCGTCCTTTTGCTGCCGGATATTACACTGATTCACCTCAATTTACTCAGTTTGCAGTAGGTACTCGTTATATGTTTAACAACAAAGCGGGGGTGAAACTGGATTTCGGATACCATATGATTGAGGATGGAAAAAACAGTCAACCGTTTGAATCTACCTATTGGAGAGCATCTCTTCAAGGAGTGGTTAACGTTGGAAATGTTTTGGATTTCCATACTTGGACCAATTCATTAGGACTGTTATTTCATGCCGGAGCCGGATATGGCCAGCTAATACCTAAGAGTCCGATGGAATATGATAATCCTGACCAAACTGTTAACGTTATTGCCGGTCTTACTCCTCAATTACGCCTTGGAAATCGAGTGGCACTTTTTGGAGATCTGACGTTACTTGGAAATTTCCGTCAAGATTTTAGCTGGGACGGAACCGGAACAACACACCGTCGCGGATTTAACGCTTACATGGTAAATATATCTGCCGGTATTAATGTTTATCTTGGAAAACACGAAAAACATGCGGATTGGGTAGGAAAAGTTGCTATGGATGATGATAAACTTTCTGAACTCGAAAGAAGAATCGCCAAAATTGAGACTGACCTTATTGATTCTGATCAAGATGGAGTGCCGGATTATCTTGACAGGGAGCCAAATACTCCTTCAGGTGTAGCTGTTGACGCTAAAGGAAGAGCTATTGACAAAAACAATAACGGTATTCCTGATGAAATGGAGCGTGCTTTAGATTCTCGTTACACCAAGAAAGGAGAAGCAGTAGCTTCAGGCAGCGGAAGCTCTCTTATCAAACATTTACTGGATGAAGGTTATGTAAACGTTTACTTCCAGTTTAACAGTACTAAACCTGAGACATATTCGCTTGAAGCTATCAACTATCTTGTACGATATATGCAAGAAAATCCATCTGCAAAAGCTGAGTTAATAGGATATGCTGACGAAATTGGAAATCCTCAATACAATCAGCAATTATCTGAAAGAAGAGCGAAAGCTGTATATGATATCTTAGTTGCAGCCGGAGTTTCAGGAGATCGAATGACATATTCCGGAAATGGAGAAGATGCCTCTGTGGATAAATCAAATGCACCTGCAAGACAATTGGTGCGAAGAGTAACCTTTAAATTAAAATAATCTTCGCGCTAGTATTTTAATGTTAGACAAAAGAACCGCCTCCTGATTTAGGGGCGGTTTTTTGGTTGAAAATATCTAGAGATAGTATGGTGAAATAGGAATAATTTCATCAATCATATAAATTCCGTTTTAACTCATCTTTAACCGACTGCATCGGAAATAAGCTTGCTTTCAATTCTAATAAGGCTTATGTTTGTAGTCAGGATTTCCTTCCCCTATTGTAGTCTAATCTATTTATTTTTTGTTATTAATGAATTCAGTTCGACGAAGCGAAACGAACAAGTTTAAGCGTGTGCATTTATATTATAAATACACCGGATTTTACACTTTCGTGTGGGACAGTCTAAAAAAGGCTGCCGGGCCAATCGCTCTGGCGATTGTTGCATTGATCTTGCTGGATCTGTATGTGATTGATTTTGCAGGCGTTTTTGTACATGTAACTGAAAATTATGCTCCCGTAAATATTCTATTGGTATTCTTGGCTTCAGAGACATTACTGGGTCTGGTTCCTCCTGAAATATTCATCGCGTGGAGTAGCAAAATGCCAAATCCTATCTTATATCTTTCTCTTATTGCGACAATGTCCTATTTGGGAGGTATCTTTTCGTATTTCATAGGAAAATGGCTGTTAACCATCCCGCGTATATTTAACTATATGGAAACGAAGATGAAGAAGCATTTGCGTCATATTCGCAAATGGGGAGGTTTTCTTATTGTTGTAGGAGCACTTCTTCCAATTCCTTACTCCATGACTAGTATGGCTGCCGGAATGATTCATTATCGATTTACGAGCTTTCTTCTATTTGGATTGCTACGTTATTTGAGATTCTATCTTTATGCACTGGCTATTTTCAACTTGATGTAGAACGAGTATAGGAACCGAAATCCAAAAATTTTTAGCCGTCATTTTTTTACCTTGCCAATTAATTTTTTCGCTGTAAGTTGACGATAAGTTTTCTTTCATTCCTAACGGAAAATTTGATTTGCGAAGAACCCGGACTTAAGGAGATACCTTAATTCCACTTCATTTTTTGAAGACGAACGGCATTTAAAATTGCCAGAAAGGCAACGCCAACATCTGCAAAGACGGCCTCCCACATACTGGCTATTCCACCTGCGCCAAGAATTAGGACGACAAACTTAACTCCAAAGGCTAAGCCGATATTTTGCCATACAATAGTTCGTGTAGAGCGCCCAATTTTTATAGCCCGCGCGATTTTAGAAGGTTGATCTGTTTGAATTACCACATCGGCGGTTTCTATGGCCACATCACTGCCCAGTCCGCCCATAGCGATTCCCACATCGGCCACGGCGATAACCGGAGCATCATTTATTCCGTCACCCACAAATGCTACTACCGCTTTTGGTGCGGATTGTAATGCTTCTACTTCTTTTAATTTGTCTCCGGGAAGAAGACCGCCTTTAGAGAGATCGAGTTTAAGGTCTATCCCGACCTTCTGTGTGATGGAATCTTTGTCTCCAGAAAGCATTACTATTTTCTCCACTCCGGCTGCTCGTATCTGTGAGATGGCTTCCAACGCATCCTCTTTGGGTTTGTCGGCAATCACTACATATCCTGCAAATTCGCCTTCTATCGCCACGAGAACAATGGATTCTACAATATCATGGGTTTCGGAAGGCACTGAAACAGAATGGAGTTGTAATAGTTTTTCGTTTCCTGCGAGAATTGTTTTTCCGTTGACTTTTCCGGATAATCCGTGACCGGCTGTTTCATGAACATCTGAAGCTTTAAGCATTTCGGTGGTTTTATATTGCATTATCGCCTGTGCGATAGGATGCGTGGATTGTGCTTCAATAGCTTTCAAATAGGCCATAAATTCCTTCTCCGGAAGAAGGGGAGAAACTATTTCTTTGATATTAAATACTCCTTTTGTAAGTGTTCCGGTTTTATCCATCGCCACTACATTAACTTTTGTAATGGCATCAAGATGTGATGCACCTTTAAACAAAATTCCATTTTGTGAAGCGGCACCTAATCCACCGAAATATCCCAGTGGAATCGAAATCACCAAGGCACAAGGACAAGAGATTACCAAAAATATCAATGCACGATAGAGCCAATCCTGAAAATGGTATTCTGCCACAAATAAATAGGGAAGGAAGGTTAATGCAATGGCAGCGAACACCACGATGGGTGTATAAACACGTGCGAATTTTCTGATGAATAATTCGGTAGGAGCTTTACGCGAACTCGCTTCTTGCACCATGTAAAGAATGCGAGCAATAGAACTGTCTTCAAAAAGTTTGGTGGATTCGATTTCGATAACGCCTCCCACATTTATGGACCCGGCATAGACTTCTTCTCCCTTTTGGGTAGTAGCAGGTTTACTTTCACCTGTAATGGCAGCGGTATTTAGTGTTCCGTTATCTGATAAAAGTACGCCGTCTAGCGGAATTTTTTCTCCCGATCTTATTTGGATTCGTTCACCCACTTTTACTTCTTCGGGATGAACGGAAACAAACCCATTTTCTCTAAAAACCAGAGCGGTGTTGGGGCGCACGTCAAGGAGCGCCTTTATGTTGTTGCGGGATTTATCAACAGCGGCATGTTGCACCAGTTCGCCAACAGCATAGAAAAGCATTACAGCCACTCCTTCGTGATAATGCCCGAGAGCAAACGCGCCGATAGTCGCTATTCCCATCAAAAAGAATTCAGTAAAGAAATCTCCTTTCAATATATTATTCCATCCTTGTTTTAAAACCGGAAGACCTACGGGTATGTAAGCAATCGAATACCAAATAAGGCGCCATGGGTCGTGGAAGAAACTCACATCAAAATGATCAACTACCATCCCAATTACAAGCATTATAAAACTTACAGCAGCGGGAGCATAGGAATGGCCGTGTTCATGTTCTTCCGGATGTTTCTGCGGCTTATTGGATATACTACAGCACGCATCGGCATTGATTGAGGGATCAAGAATTTTTTCTTTCATATAAATTGATTTCTTATCCTTCCGAATCAAAAAGCCATTCCTGTGCCTGCTTAATGGCTTCCCGAATTGCTTTTTCTTCAGAATATCCTTTTTTCTTTTGTAATTTCTCCGCTATTTCCCGGGCCTTTTGCCGTACCTCAGGAGTCAAATCTTTCAGATGTGTATCTATATTCTCAAAGGTCCATTCCATCTCTTTTTGTTTTGATTTATATAAGGTTAACCGGAAAAAGCAGACTGTTGAGACAAAGCTAAATGAGAAACGGTGCAATGCAGTAGCATTAACACCGTTTTAAAAATCGTTTAAGAAAGAGATATGTTTATTGAAATGCAGCAGGCAGCGGTGCGGTTCCTGTGGTTGAACTACCCATATTCACGTTTATAGTGCCATGTCCTTTTGTAAAGAAATCTTTTCGTAATATGACCACATTCATATATAAATCAATCTGAGTATTTGTTCCGTAGTTTTGTTTAAAGTTACTTTGATTTACCAATCCCGCAATGCGCCAAGTACCGCCTTGTTCAAAAGCATAAAATTGTGGGCCTTCAATATGACTATTTGAGCTTGAAGTACTTCTGTTGCTTCGCAATTGCACGTTTGTATTAGTTCCTCCGGCTAAATAATAATAATATCCTTGAACAGCGACAATGTATTTATCAGTCGGA
>Ga0079224_100006016_pt1 | contig 16015 bp, 32 predicted proteins | sample Stecom2015_FD_80414 | JGI IMG/M metagenome (GOLD analysis project Ga0079224, IMG submission 80414) | Agricultural soil microbial communities from Utah to study Nitrogen management - Steer compost 2015 | ecosystem: Environmental > Terrestrial > Soil > Agricultural land | place: USA: Utah...
CGCTCCGAAACTAGTGTTGCACCCGACATAGATTTAAATGGGGTTTCTCATTTCAATGAAGAAGACTTTGAAGTGGACGCAAATGGATTTGTTTCTTTAAGCGGAACAGGAGTTGGGCAAACGATAACTGGAGACGACGCAATTCCGTTATCTCCGGTGGCTGGGAATTGGAATATTTTGGGTCTTAAAAATGGAGCGATACCGGTTGTAGAAACTAGTGGCGCGGTAAATACATTGTTAATTGAAGACAGAACTTCTACAACTGCTTATGTTGTAGACTCTTCTGCCGGCCCTGGACAAAGAGGAACCTTCCAAACAATTCAGGCAGCTATTGATGCTGCAATTTCTGGGGCTACTGTCTTTATCAAAGACGGAATATATATTGAGAATTTAACTCTTAAAGCGGGCGTAAACCTTGCTTCTTATGTTAATGGCAGCTTTACACCTAATGTGACAATTATAGGAAAGTGTTCTTTTAGTGAAAACGGTATCACAACTATCTCAGGGATCGCTTTTCAAACTAGTGGTGATTATGCAATTTCAGTGACCGGAAGTGTAGCCTCTAGATTGTATCTTGTTGAATGCAATGTGATATGTTCTAATTTTTCAGCTATTGAACTTGCGTCTTCAAGCAGTGGCGCATTTATACGATTAGTTAACTCTTGGTGCACTACAACTACAAATTCTACTAATTTCTTTGCAGCTAGTGGAAGCGGCGGATTAATGTTCTGGAATGTCAATGTAGTGGATACAACACCACAAACCATTCCTAGCACATTCGCATCCACAGGAACACTAAACGTAAAATATTCAATCATTAGATTTCCCATCACCACTACCGGCACCGGAAGAATTTCTGCGACAAATGGTGAATTTAACACATTTCAAACGAATTCAACTCCTCTAGTTATTTCTGCCGATGCTAGTGCTGGCAGCGGTTTTGGAAATTACTTGAGGGGTTGTGCTTTTCTGGCTGGAAACAATGTCACATTAACTATCAACGAATTAGTTCATGTGGTGGGTTGTATTTTTGTCACTACAGGAAGCACATCAATTGATGGAACAGGAACTATTAGACAGTCGGGCAGCTCGTATACAAACACAAATCCAGTCCCTTCTTCAACAGGATTGACGATATCTCGACAACCATTTGATGCAGGACTTTTGTATGGAAATTGGTCTGGGGTGGCACCATCTTCGGGTTATGTTGGTGAAATGATTAGCTCTTTTGTAGATACAACCTCAGGAGTTCCTTTAGTCACAATCACGCCTGTTAATGTGGCATCGATTATTTTAACGCCAGGGACATGGGATGTCAGTGGCTTGATTATGTATAAAGGAATAACGACCGCAGTTTATCAAATTGCATCGATCGGAACGACTAGCGCAACAATCTCAAGCTCGGATTATGGAAATAGCACAATCTCAACTAATCACACAACAACAGCAGGAGACTCTGACGGAATAGGATTAAGCATTCCGCCAGTACGCTACAACGTGCCTTTCGGCGGTGGCAATCTCACAGTCTATCTAATTGCGTGTGTTAGTTTCTCTGCATCAAGTTCGCCAGTGGCTTATGGAAGCATTAAAGCTATTCGAGCTTGCTAGTTATCTTGCAAAAACGTTGCAATCTCAAGCATATGCTTATTTAAAATTATTTCTAGCTTTTTTAAAAGCTGGTTAAAATCCTCATCCATAGGGCCGAATTTTTGAGAAAAAATGCTCATGGATGATATGATTTTATTTAATTCTTCTAGAGAGAGATGCACTGTGATATTAGAAAAACGGATTGTCGCATCTTTTATTTCTTCTTCAGACATATTAAAGCTCATTAAATCCCCATCCGATGCATAAATGCAGAGGAGGATGTCAATTTTTTTGTGCCATGATTGTATAATACTCAATTAATGTTTTTTCCACGTTTTTAGCAAACTCAATTTCCTCATCAAACTCCAAAGAAAATATTTCACTTGTTTTTATAATTGTTAAAATTAAAGCATGCACAGCCATATATGCTTTTTCATTTTCTTTAATGTTTATACCTTCAAATAATTTTTTATTTATAAAATCTATTATTATATTTGAGAGCTCAAAAGCTTCTGTAGGAACAAGTTTTTGTCTATCAATATCACTGCCTAAGTTTTCGAGTTTAAAATAATCTTTATTGTTTTTCTTCATGATGTTTTTGCTTATCCATTATTAGATATCCTCATGAATTGTTTTTGAGTTAGATCATAAGGATCAGCCTATTTTTTTTATATAAAAAAATAGCTTAACTCAACAACAATTTTCCCTTGAGCCTATACCTATTTTTTCTTTTTTCCAGCTTTGCTATATGCTATAGCTACAGCTTGTTTAACAGGTCTCCCCTCTTTAACTTCCTTGGCAATATTCTCAGAGATAATTTTTTTGCTTGAACCTTTTTTTAGAGGCATATTTCTTCCTTTTTTTTTGTAGATTTGCATGTAAAGCTGCTTTACATTAGTAAATCGTATAAAATGCAGGCTCCGATAGATGATCAAAAAAATTGTCTATCTTTTGTTCAGATCTATGGTATTTGTTTGCATAAGACACTAATACTAAATACATAAGAACTGAGAAAAACATTATCATAATGATCATAGCATTGTATTCAAAAGCATTTTTCACTCTAATCCTCTTTAGGTTCTTTTCTTTTCCAAAACAACACTTCATGGCAGCGACCAATTTCTGCGCCATACCATTTCTTTCCATTAGACCATCCAAAAGACGGCCTGTGATTTTTAAACTTTAGGTACATCAAATCAAAATCAGCAGGAATATATCTCTTAACATCAACAAATCCATTAGCATCGATAGCATCTTTTTTAATCATCTTGTATGTGACTTTCTTACCAGTTTCAGGATCATAATCTTGATTAATTTTTATCATTCTTCTCCTTCGCTTAGAATGTCTCCTAACTCAAAATCAGCATAAATTACTGGCTTTACATTCGTGCAAGAAGTTATGCATCCTATTAAAACACAATATATTAGAGAGGCGCCTGTTAAATAATATAAAAAAGTCATTTTTCCTCTTATTTTTTAAATCTATTGACCCATTTATTGAATCTTTCAAATAAAACTTTCACATCTTGTGTTAGGATTTTTATAGTCTCTATTGTTGTGTATTCAAATTGTTTTTTAACAGCATTTAAATACTCCATCGCAAGATGTCTATCCTCCTCAGAAAAAATATCTAAATATTCTTGAATCCACTTATTTTCATCCACAACATCTTCCACAACTTTGCTACTAATAACTTCGATATTTGGGTGGATCTCACAAGATTGTATCTCTCCTTCTACATAACCCATTCCAATTACATCTGAAAATAGTTGGCGTGCAAGCCGACTTAAAGCTCTAGCAAAACACATATCTTTTGGCCATTTAACCCAACCACCCCCTTGTTTTACAAGTCCTGCTTGTTGAGCTTCTGCTACTGAAAAAGAAGACTCCTGCTTTTCTCCAGTATCGCATCTTATGCCAACTAAAACACACTGACTAGCCGAACACTCCTCAACTTTGATAGTGTGGCCCGCTCTTCGAATCAAAGCAGACATCATACGAGCCGAGATCTCAACTTTTCCTTGAGTGATATTTAATCCACCATTTAAGGCTTGCATGGGGGCAATTCCCAGCTCCCGGGCCGCAAGCATAATCATCATAACACCCGCTTTATCTCCTATTCCTTTATACATCTTGCTGTCTATCGCTTGCTCAGCCATTGTATGAAATACAATCATTTCATGTTGCGATGGGGTATTAGATCTTAGATGAATAGAATTTTGTTTTTCATGTATTGCTATGTTATTTTCCATTAGCTCCCTTGCTATGATTTTTTCTCTCACATTTATGATAGAAATGGTTATAGGTTCTTAGCACAGACAAAAAAAGTTCATCATCAACTGGATATTCATATAGATGAGGAGATTTTCCGTACTTATTAAGATGAATAAAGTAAATTTTTTTTATATTATAGGCTGCTTTTTTTGCTAGATATGCATATGCAGCCCCTTGTATTGGCCAAGTTTTAGATGGATTATAGGATGTTTTAAGATCTATAACAGCTGTGCCTTCTGAAGTATTTGCAATAAAATCTATCTGTCCCGTAATCTGTAAATCGTCATCCCAAAATCTTTTTTCTATCTCAATAATATCTGCTTGGTCGTTATACCATTTTTTGAATGACTCAACATAACCCGATGTTTCGTCGTCTACTCCAATCTCACCTAAATCTAAAACAATTCCCTCGCATATTTTATGAACCTTGGTTCCTCTAGCTGCGGCATGAGCAACAATTTCGGGGTATATGTGTTTTAATCCAGAAAAAGGATACAACATATTTGTTACTCTCAAATAATTTTCTCTTGAATTTTTATTGTTATCGATGCATATTTTATTAATCACAGTTATGGCTACTTTCTGAGTAAAATTTATGATATTTTAATTTTTACTTAACAGTACCAGGTTGAAATTGTTTAGACAAGTATTTTTTTAAATATAAAGGATGATATGGAAATAGAACTTATAAATTTCCAAAAAAAGATTTTAAGAAATAAGCTTGGAATACTTTTAATAAAATACGGTGATCTGCATATCAAATGCGATTTAGTTTACTCGCCAACATATGAAAAAATATGGATAAGGATGCCAGAAGTTTGGCTAACACCTTCATATAAATTACATTATTGCTGCTGGTCTACGAAAAAAAAATCAGATGAATTTCAGAAAGAAGTTTTAAAAAAACTAATTGCAAAGTATAGTCTAGATTTTCCTGAAGTAAAAAAAATGCACGAAGAAGGCATGGAATTGCAAAAAAGAAAAAAATTAAATTTTTAGGAACAAAAGGCCTGCATAAATGCAAGCCTTTTCAAAATAAACGCAATATAAATAAGACGAAAATTATGTGTGAAAGTTTGTAAAATATTTTATTGTCCCCACAATAAAATATTGCTAACACACAAAATCGAATTGGCTCCCCGCCTATTCAACATCGATCTTATGTGAAATGCGTTTATTTTGTCCAACATAATCCAAATTATGAGGCAGAATATGAACATTTACACTATCACTACACAGGAAATTCTTGAGAGAATTTCACGGCATTGCCCGGAAGCACTATCCACATACTTCCAATGCATCAATCGAGCAAATGATGAGGGAGAAGTATTTTTCCCTATGTCAACTATTGACATCGACATGTCTGAGAGCCTTACAAAATTTCGAAATAACATAAAAAAGCTAGCAAAAGAAAATCTTTTAGAATGGCATTTAATCAATAAAGGAATTCTCGTGAAGCTCGCGAAGGATGTCAACGATGAGTAACTATTTAGTGTGCTGCGCAGAGTGTTTTAAAGAAATAGCCAAGGTTAGTGCCGGTTCTGCACGGATGTGGATGGATTTATGTGCTGTAGATTGTGCGTATAGACTCGAAAATCTTAAAATTGATGAACATCCATTTTTAAAAATTCTAGAAATGAAAAACTATATTTTAACAACAGATAGAGAAAACTATATCAACATACATATGAAAGGCCGCATGACAACCGAAGATGGCTCGCTATTTTTTTGTGTGAAAGAGGGACGACATGACTGATAAAAAAATTTGCACTAAATGTGAAGAACTAAAAAATACTGTTGAAGACTTTTACTTTCATAAAAAAAGAGGAGTGTCGTCGAATACATGTAAATCTTGTGTTTACAAAAAAAACAAAGAGTATCTTAAAAATTATTACTCTCGTAATAAAGAAAAAATGAAGAAAAGACAGAGAAAGTATTCAAAAGAAAATAAACTTAAGATAAAAGAATACTACTTAAAAAACAAAGAAAGATTAAAAGAATATTATTCGAACTATCGAAAAACGCGCTTAACTCGTGAAAAGCGCGAAGAGTATAATTTAAAATACATCTCCAAAAACAAAGAAAAAATTAAAGAATATTACAAGCTGTATTATTTAAAGAATAGAGATAGGATTTTAAATAAGCAGAAAGAGCAAAAAAAAATTCAATAGATAAATTTCTTTAGAGAAAAAAACGCCTAGTAAACGGTTTACTAGGCGAAGAGCTTAAGTGCTTTTTTAAAACACTCAAATAAGTGACCTCATTATGTCAGACGAAAAATTACAAGTCAATAGCTCAATTACAATAAAACGCGGAAAACACGGAAAAGAAAATCCATATGTAGTTATTTCTACTGAAATGCTTAGAGATAAATCCATATCTCCTAGAGCAAAAGGTGTTTTATGCTACTTACTCTCTATGAAAGACACATGGGAAACTCATCCACGCCAGTTAGCTCAAGCTTTGGCGGTAGGAAAAGATCAAATATATTCTGTATTAAATGAGCTTCTGAAACAAGGGTATGCATTCAAAACAGAAGCCCGATCCCCAATGGGCAGGTTTTCCTCTACAGTTTATGAATTTTACGAAAATAAACTACCAGAATCCGAAAGATATAAAGAAAAAAGTACCGTGTCTGGATTTCCGGATGCGGGAAATCCGGATACGGAAATCCAGACACTAAGTATTACTAACCCTAGCGATTATCAACCTAAAGGTTTATATTCTCCTCCTATACCTCCTCATTTTGATGAGCCTGCGGCTCCGCCAGCTAAAGCTGGCAAAAGAAGAGTTGATCCTCCTCCAAAAAAAGTCATGAAGAAATTGCAGGACATTTCTCCAGATATAAAAATAGCAGTCGAAAAAATGGCTATCGCTTTGAAATCAGCTAACCATGATTGGAAAATTCCTAAAAATTTCCACGCTATGATGGCGCAAGTCGATGAAATGATTGAGGAAGACGGCCGAACTTTAGAAAGAATTATAGAAGTTTTTATGTGGTGTTTAAGAGATCCTATTTGGCTTCCTTGCATAAGTAAACCTAATCCATTTAAGTACTTAAGTATGAAATTTGGAGAAATTGGGCCGCGCGTAAATTGTAAATTAATATCTAGAAAACCAGAAGAAGTAGATAGAAGACAGCGGGATAGCGATGGCAATGTTGTTGATGCTTATAAGGACGATTTATTTTAAATATGAAAAAAAAAACCAATGTTAAGCTCAGAAGTTTTAGAGGATTTAAATAGATATCCTATTGATTATAAAGGATTTGTAGTTATGTCAGGAGATAATGGAAGAGGAAAGAGCTATGTAGCTAGGAAAATATATCAGCGAGTAGCCACCTTTCAGCTGCCAGCACGAGACTACGATGAAGCTTGGTTTATAAATCAGGCTGAATTAAATATATTATTTGCTGAACATAATGAAAAATATGGAAGCTCTTCCGTATTATTCAAACAAATGTGCGATTGCAAGTTGTTCATTTTAGATGACTTGGCTACAAGAACTCCTTCGGCTGCATTTTTAGATTTGCTTTATGCTACGATTGATTGGAGGTGGGAAAACAGAGAAAATCTGTCGACAATCATAACGACTAATAAATCTTCTAGCGATTTAAGAAAGATCATGGGGGATGCGATTGTTAGTCGAATGTGCTCAGGAAGAAATTATAAAGTTGTGGGCCCAGATCACAGGACTAAAAATGAGGCTATTTAAGACGTTTATAAAGATTAGGCAGACCCCAAACACAGGCTTTCTATTATAGGCCCTCAAAAAGGCTGTAATGTGCCAAAAAACGAAAAGGAAAAGACATGTTGAATGTTGAAAATATCAAAGCTATCAATAAAGGAAATTTGTTAGCCACATGTGATGTACATATCCAGCCATGGAAAATGACTTTGAACGAGATTAAAATATTTCAAAAAGGAGCCAACCGATGGATTTCTTTGCCCGCAAAAGAGCTAATTTCTGATTCCGGCGAAAAAAAATATATCGAATTAATCACTTTTGATAACGAAAATGTAAAAAATCGCTTTAGAAATCAGATCATGGGTGCTATAGATAAATATTTAGAAAGCAATCCGGAAATGAAACCGGAGGATTTAATCAAAGAAGATGAAGAATTGCCTTTTTAAGAGGAAATAATGGAAAAAAAGCTAAAAAAATTCAGTGATATTTTAGAAAGCGCGCTAGATGAATATGTCCAAAATGACAAAGACGAGGAAATAATAGTGATGTTGACTATTATCTCTCATTTTAAAGATATTTTTGGAGATGTATAGGAGAGATATATGCTTCATGAACACGCAGTTACTTATAAAGAAAAAATTTCAATATCTGATTTAGATTATATTGTTAAAAAATCTAATAAGTTAGGAAGGAATGGGCGCGAAGTGATTCGTGTTCATGAAGAAACGGACGGAGAAGGAACCCATGTATATTTCGATATTGTAGGAACAAATGGACAAATCAGAACTTAGAAAAATATTTTATGAGAATGTTGAGTATATGCAAAAAACAGTACCCCCGGATGATATATATATATTCTCTGAGCAAACATTTATGGCAGCGATGTTCTTTATGTTAGAGCTGGGGAATGTGATAGATTTAGTTGATAAATGTAATCGTTGTCCTGTAACAAAAAAATGGGTTTCAAATATTCTGTCTTTTGAAAATGCGAAAAGAAATAAAATAGAGATTTTATTAGATTTAAAAATGGATGAGTTTGATGAGGATAATAATTGACGGCCCTCCAGTCGCGCAAACTAGAATGAAATATTCAGCAAGAAATGGAATAGGCAGAATTTATGATCCAAAGGAGAAGGAAAAGAGACTTATTAAGGCTCAAATTGCTATTAGGAATATTGATAGGCCTGTATTGGAAAATCCTCGTGTATCTTTTGTGTTTCATATGCCTATTCCTAAAACTCTTCCTAAGCGCATGTGGGGACTTTATAAGTCTGGGCTTTTTAAACACAAAAAAAAACCAGACGTGGACAATTTTATAAAATTATATCTAGATTGTATGGATGGGATTTGTTTTGATGGGGATCAAAAAGTAACGCTTGGCCCATGCGTTAAACTTTACCATCCCCATCCAAAAACTATAATAATAATTAACAGTGTGGATGAGGTTCTTTCTCCGCTCGAGGTTGACCCAATGACTTGGTTTTTTTTATTCTCGAAAGAATCCGGTGGATGCTCGACTTTAGAAATGGCTTCCCTGCCCGACTCGTATACCCCAGATTTGTTAGAGTATCAGCAATATTTTGGTACGACATACCCCTCTCAAAAAATTCCAACATGTGACTCAATACCTCTTGTTCCTCGGGTAGCGGGATGAGTATTCCTTTTTTTAAGACATATGTATCACCCATTTTAACCGCCACCATTTTAGTCTCATGCAATGTATAACCATAGGGCAATTGCCCGCTTATTCGCTCGTTCCTCTTGCGTTTAGCTTGAAAATTTTCTTGTACACGCTTTCTTAGCATGATAATTTCTTCTTCGGCCATTCCAGAATAAATCCCAAGCAAGATTTTATTTTGTGTTTGTGGTTGATCCACTAAAATAATATCGATGCCTTGTTTTTCCAACATTTGAATAAGTCGTGTGGAATCAGATTGCACACGACTAAGTCTATCAAGTCTAACAGCAACGATACAATCGCCTTTTTTCATATCAGCAAGCATTTGTTTTGAGCCTGGTCTAGTGAATACTGACTTTCTAGCTGTCATTTTATCCGTATAAACCGCATGTTCAAAATTTCTATTTCTCTCTTTTAAGTAGCTTAAACAATACTGCTCTTGGGAGCGGACATCTTGCTGGCCTTCTTTAGAAACTCTCAAGTAAATTAAATATTTCACTTTGACCTCATCATAGTTTTTTTTCGAGTCACTCGAGAGTTGTTTACGGTATGTAATAAAATATAGTGTTTATTCATCAATATTCCCCTTCAACTAGACAAATTTTTTCAGTATTTCTCCAATTATAAATATTTATCATACAATTTATATAATCTATGATTCGAGCTTTAGGAGAAAACTTGTCTACCATGATTTTCATGTTAGATATCCATTTTTCTTTTTTGAAATAAGGATGATTAATTAATTTAAGAAGAGCTGCCCAAAACCTCGCAGAAAGAGTATAGGGACTAAATCCATTCATTTTTCTAATGTAATCAATAGTTTCCCAGCAAATTTCTAAGTGCTCACTAGATATTTCATAATTAAACTTAAATTCGCCTGCTCTAAATTGTGTTCTAGATATCTTGGTTTGTCCTAACGCAATATTAAGAGCAACTTTTAAGCTCAAATTATTTGATTTAGCGAAATCTCTAAGCTTTATATATTCTTGATTTCCTTGTTGAACATAAAAATTAAGAAAGTCAGCTGGAGTCCAATTTTTATTCAAATTTAATTTAATAACATCTAATGGCATGGCATCTTGTTGAATCTGATAATAAATATCCACACCAAGTTTCTTTGCAGCTAATAAGCGATGTTGTCCATCTAAAATTTCCATATCTTGATTAACAATTAAAGGCCGAAATTCTAACATGTTTCTAGCTTTAATAGATTCTACAAGCTTGTCGACATGATGTATATCTATTTTTTCTCGATTGTCGATTCTAAATTTAAACATTTCATATTGATTTGTCTTTTTAATCATTTTTTCATTAACTCCTTTAAAGCTTCATGTAATATTTCAACTTGCATTTCTAGATTTTCAATTCTTTTTTTTATCTTAAAATTGCCGTGTTTTTTATTGTGCTCATTTATGCCTTTTTTGACCTTTTGAATGTTTTCATTTTTAATACGCTCACTTTCTTCAGCAGTGTAATTTTTACCTCCCCCTTTTTTTATTTCCTTGTAAATTCCGCTGATGCTTCTTGAAATTTCTTTAGAAATTTGGCTTGCGTTCTTTCCCAACTTCAAAAGAATCTCAATTTTCTGTTTTTCTTCAAAAGTAAAAGGGACCCAGTATCCTGTCATTTCTTGCTCTTGCTTGTTGGAATTTTTATGTCGGGCATAGTTTGCTTAAAATAGTTCAATGCAATATTCTCATCAAATCCTGTTCTGTCAATAATTTTTTCAAGTTGAACTTGATAAAGCGATATTAATCGTCTAATCTCCCAACATATTGTTTTGCTTGTCTCTTCTTCGTCTTCATCAAACAAGCCTTTTTTGTACCCTTCCATATGATACGCTTCTAACGTTTTTAGAGACGCTATGCCAGACAGCAGGCTTGCAGCGTATTGCTCTAAATCTTTAAGATCAGCTGGATCAACAAAAATAAAATCTTTCATTTTTTTTCTTTCTGCTCGTTTAAATGTTTTACATATCTTTTCATGCTTTCAATCGCTAGCCGTGAAGGTTTTGTGCGTCCATTTTCCCACTTATTTAATGTTCCACACGTCACTTTTAATTGTTGAGCAAGCTGCTCTTGAGTTAAACCCATTTCCAATCTAAATTTTTTAATATCTTCTGGTGTCATTTGTAATATCCTTAATTTGAAGGTTTTAAAATATGTTCTACATATTTTGAACGATATTCTTCATCTATTTGTAATGATTCCCCATGTTCATTATACATAGATAAAAAATTACTTAATCTCCATGTTAGTAATTCTGGAGCATAATTAATTGAACTTTTAACAACGCAAATAACCACGTCTTCGTCTTCTGGATTTGCTGCAATTAAATAGCATTCCCAGCTTGAAAGCGGATCAAAGAGTCGGATTGGTGCTTTAAAGTTATATAAACAATCATTAACATTTGCGGGCCAGTTTGATTTCAGTTTTTCTATTTGCGTTTGTTTTAACATTTTAATCCTTTTTTTTCGTGAAAATGTAAAATTCCTTGCCTCATCCCCTCATCCATAAGTTTAACCGCTTCATTATAATTGGGAGCGCAATATAAAACCCCGTCAGTAGCTGTTGAAAAAATCACAAAAAACAATGACTCTACTGCCAAAAATTCAGAATGCTTTTCAACTAAATCTACAAAATCTTTCTTCAAATTATTAACGTTGCGTTGTAGTTCCGCTTGTTCTAGTTCCATTTTACCACCCTACTCACTTCTTTAAGTTTTAATTCTTTGTTAAAAGATTTCTCTAAATTTTTATGTACTTTTTTAACTGCTTCGTTAGCATTTTCAGCTCGCGCTAGCAGGCCTGGGGAAATTTCACCCCCAATATAATAAATAACTTTATACAAGTGCGTTTCTTTTTTGATATTATTCTTCATGAAACTTCCTTTTTTCTTAAACAATCTAAAGCATTTTGCAATTCTCTTTTAACGCTCCATAGATTAATACATTTAAATTCTTGTTGTTGCACATAATTAACAAACTTTTCAAAATCTAATATTTCACTATCTAAAACATTCAATGCTTCTTCAGCTTCTCTTAATCTTTCAAGATAGTTATATCTTGCAATCTCGTTTTTAATATTTTCCCAACTAAACCCCAGTTTCTCTGTAATATCTCTATTATATATTGAAATCTCAACATAAGGTGCTCCACAATCTACATAATTCTCATCATCTATACGCTTTCTAATTACAATCTTAGAACTCCAATTATTTTTTATTATGTAGGCATGATAGCCCAACGCTTCGAATGAGTCAGTAAATGTCTTATTCACTTGTTTTCTATGCTCAAACAATTTCACTTGTTCAAGTATATCTTTTGACATTTTAATGCCAATCTTTGCCTCAATAATTCGATTTTTTAATTCTTGACTATTTGTTACTGTTATATTCATATTTAAACTCCTTAAAACACTGCCTGTCCAGCAGTAAAAATAATAATAATTGTCTTCATCATGCTGACTATTTGTCAACAAATACGTTTAATCAACATAATAGTTGTCTTCATCATCAAAATCATATTCCATGATTTCTTCTTCACTTAAACCCAACTCTTTAAGAAAAGCAATTTTATTGTCTAGAGCTTGCGATGCTAAACATTCAAAAATATTCTCAAAATAAGCTTCATCTTCTTTGCTAAGCACTTTTAGATCGTCAATTAAGTATAAATCTCTTACATAACCATTTTGCTCATTACAAAAATTAGGATACCAATTCCAAAACTGCAACTGAACTTCTCCCAACTCAAGCTCTTTTTTGTAATAACAAAATGCTGCTTCTTGCTGCTGCGTAACAAGCTTGCTTTCAATATCTTTTAAATAATCTACTAATCTAGAATGTCTAGTATAATCTACTTTTATCTTGTTCTTATTGATTTTCATTTTTCTTTAACCTTTTGTTAACTTTTAATTTACTCTTGTCTAAAACTAACAAGCAATTCTTTAATTGAATGAAATCATCCACCGCATCTTCATTTCTCTTGTCTTGCGTCCATAACAAATCCTTAAGTTAAAAACATTTAATCTATTCTACTGCTTGCTACAAACTGCTGCATTGTTAATGCAGATAACAGCGAGACTGAGCAGCACACAACATATCTTTCGATATAACGCTTAATATATCATCCTACACATTATAACGCAACATTAAAAACAGCAAAGATTTATTAAAAAAAATACTTGACATGGTTTAATGACTGCGCTAAAGTAGCGAGTATAATCAGTCTTGAACACAGCAGTGTGCTGGCTCTCAGCACAACTTGTTACTATTTAATAACTCATTGCATAAGCAACTTACTCTTCTTTCACTGCACTAGAGCGAATCTTAGTGTGCTAATCGTTTTCTCTCGCTTATACAACATAACATATCACATCACATGTTTAATTGCAATACATTCCTAAGAATAAAATAATTAAAATAAATAGTTGACAATTACTGTACTGCTTATGCTAAGATTATTAGTATGATAACTCTAACAAAGTACAAAAAATGTCCGGCTTTCCATCTCAAAAAAAAGGTAATAAAATTGGCGAAAAAGCTAAAATAGCACGCCCAGGCATTCCCCTTGATAAAACCATCATGCTTAAGCTTATAAAAGAATCTCACGGAAACCTCTCTCGTGTAGCAGATGCGATGGGAACTACTAGATATACTATAAGAAGAAGATGTGACAATGATGCTGAACTTAAGTCAGCTTTAGAAGATGCAAGAGAGCGTATTATTGATGAGCTAGAAGAATCAGTTTGGGATAGAGCACTAGAAAGCAAAGACACAACTCTTCAATTGTTCTTGCTTAAAACACAAGCAAGACATCGGGGTTATGATCAAGATGAAGCAAAGAATTCAGCTAAAGAGATAGCTACAGCAGCTTTTGATTTCATTCTAAACAAAAGCAAGAATCCCGCAGAACGTGCTGACACATAGTTGTGAAGCATGTTTTGCCGTACGCTAAGCAGCTGGTCGACTACGATAAGCGTCGACTACGCTTGTAACATGCTACAAATTACTTGATTATACATAATATACGATATCAGACGTGTAATGAAACTTCTCTAGCTGACTTTCACCTTAAAAAGACGGAGGGGTCGGCATCCTTAATAGAACCGGTACTTAAGAATATATTTATCCTACCACATTCTATCTAATAGTAAAGATTTCAACCTTATCTCTTCTTGCTTGCTTCTGTAGAAAAAAAATTTTTTTAGAATTTGAAAGATATACGCGCATTATATATCCTGTTGAAGAACAGCAGGCTACCTGCCTGCTGTAATAGAGATCATTATGAAAAGTTATGTATCTTTATTATAAGATATGTAAGGAATATTTTCAACGATAAGAATGAAAAATTTTGGAGAGAGGATGGACGAGAAAAAATATGAATTTACACAAGAAAATATTAAATATATGTTTATGCATTTTTCAACTTTGTTGACTTCAAAGATACTGCTTTCTTATGTAACAGGGGAGTTAATGGATTCTAAAAATATCTCCAAACTTGTAGATGATTTTATTGAAAATAACATAAAACCCCAAGAGTAGATATGGACGAGAAGAATGAGTGTGAAGAAGATATGGATGAGATGATTGCTATGTCTGAAGAAATGGGTGATGTATTTTTGAATCGAGAAAATCCAAAAATTGCTGTTGTTCTTGGTGCTTGCGAGATGGTTGTTGCTAGTGTGATTAAGAATTGTGCGAAAGATGAAACGCAGTTTTTAGAGATGTGTGATAGTTTTCATGAGCGCATAAAACTATTCGGCCGGATTATTGATCTTCAAAAAGAAAAGGAAGGATATGACAACAAAATGGAACGAAGATAACGTAAAAAAAGCCGTTGACATTTCACATAAGCTTAATAATGTGGTTTATCAAGAGCCTGAGTTGCCGGCTATTATTTTTCTGGCTGCTGCTGAATTTTTTGTTCATGGTTTGCTTAAAAATATATCAGAAAATGAAGAAGAGTTTTTAGGTGGATGTGATACTTTCTGTGAAAACATTAAAAGATTTAACGCGGTTGTAAATAAAATGAAAGCACAAAAAACACAAGATTAAAAAAAATTATTGCATGTGATTGTGGAATGACATATAGTGTGCAGTTTGATGGTAATTTAAAACTTGGGTTATATGGATGAGAATAAAGAAGAAATAGAGGGCCTTATAAAGACGTGTTCCATGCGCTTTTTTCCACCTCCTGTTATAAGGCATATCCCTAAAAAATACCCTAGAACTATGACTTTCAAAAGATTTGAGCCGCTTACTGTAGCGCTTACTGATACAACACCTATAGAACTTTTTAAGGAGAAATTACCTGTGAAAAACTTTGAAACAGAAATGGAAGATTTAAATAAATTTTATGAGGAGAAAGAAAAAAAGTTAAGACAATCCCACAAAGAACTTTTAAACGTTGTAGTTTTTTATATGAAAAAATTTATAGAAGTTTACGATTTAGAAAAAGAGAATAAAACAAAACTTTTAGGCCTGAAAATGAAGATTGATGGTCAATCATGTCCTAATCGTGATTGGGAGGATGAGGAATAGTTGAATGAAAAATGTTAAGTATGACAGGTTTGCTGATTTGCCTAGCGTGGCACATCTAGAGCTGCATCCAGTTGAATTTAATATAACATTTTCATAGTTTTTTTTCGAGATGGAAACCCTAGAATAAATTCTAGGGAGGAAATCTCGCCTTATGTTATACTATCTTTAGTCTGTATATCCCACGACATGACTTTAAACACATCGGGGATTGCCTAGCTCTTCAGCTTTGCAACCGGCGCGAGGACAACTA
>Ga0079224_100006017_pt1 | contig 16015 bp, 14 predicted proteins | sample Stecom2015_FD_80414 | JGI IMG/M metagenome (GOLD analysis project Ga0079224, IMG submission 80414) | Agricultural soil microbial communities from Utah to study Nitrogen management - Steer compost 2015 | ecosystem: Environmental > Terrestrial > Soil > Agricultural land | place: USA: Utah...
TAAAACTCAAAGTTTTCCAGCGGAAATAGGTGCTCTATGTTTTTCAAATCGCCTGTAATTAGATTGTCCATGCCTATAACATGAAAGCCATCCTTAATAAAGCGATCGCAAAGATGTGAGCCCAAAAAGCCAGCTGCACCAGTGATGAGTATTCGTTTCATATTATCTTCCTATAGAGCTGTAGTAAAATCCTTCGCTTTTAATCTCATTTAAATCATAAAGATTTCTACCATCAAAGATAATAGGGGATTTCATGGCTTGTTTCATCTTTTCAAAATCGGGTGTACGGAAGATACTCCATTCTGTACAAATAATCAAGGCATCGGCATTATTTAAAGCCTCGTACATACTGGTAGAAAACTTAATTGAGTTGCCCAGCCTTTTTTGCACGTTTGGCATTGCCTCTGGATCGAATGCTGATATATTAGCCCCGTTTTCTATGAATTCTTCAATAATATATAACGATGGTGCTTCTCTAATATCGTCTGTTTCTGGTTTAAATGCCAACCCCCAAATGGCAATATTTTTTCCTTTTAAATCGCCTTTAAAGTAAGCGTCTATGCGGGGAATTAGTATTTTCTTTTGAAGATCGTTCACTCGTATTACCGATTCTAGAATAGCAAAATTATAGCCAGAATCTTTACCCGACTTATGTAGGGCTTTCACATCTTTTGGAAAACAAGAACCTCCATAACCTATTCCTGGGAAAAGGAAACGTTTCCCGATTCTAGAGTCTGTCCCCATACCAACTCTCACCTTATCAACATCGGCACCTACTTTCTCGCAAAAGTTTGCTATTTCGTTCATGAAGGTGATTTTTGTTGCCAAAAATGAGTTGGCGGCATATTTAGTGAGTTCGGCCGATTTTTCGTCCATAATAATTATAGGGTTTCCTGAACGCACAAATGGCTTATAAAGTCGCTGCATTAATTCTGTTGCCCTTTCTGAACTGGAGCCAACAACAATACGCTCTGGTTTTAAAAAATCATCAACGGCAAAACCTTCTCTTAAAAATTCCGGATTTGAAACCACATCAAAAGGGATATTCGTTTCTTTAGCTATAACCTCTGTTACTTTATCGGCAGTTCCGACAGGTACCGTACTCTTGTCCACAATCACCTTGTAATCTCTTAATAGCTTGCCTATATCTTTTGCTGCACCTAAAACATAAGACAAATCTGCCGATCCATCTTCATCTTCTGGTGTTGGCAAAGCCAAAAAAATGATCTCTCCATGGTCTATCCCTTTCTTTAAAGAGGTAGAAAATGTGAGCCTGTTAGCTTTTATATTACGTTCAAAAAGTACGTCTAAATGCGGTTCGTAAATGGGAACTTGCCCATTTTGCATTTGTTTTACTTTTTCCTCATTAATGTCTATGCAGAGCACTTCGTTTCCGGTTTCGGCTAGACAAGTACCTGTTACAAGCCCTACATAGCCGGTTCCTATTACTGATATTTTCATTATCTTCTAATTAATTTAATATCCATTTTTTTATAGTATGATCTAATCCCGAAGAAAAATAAAATTCTGAATTAGGGTGTTTAATCAATCTTAGAATGGTTCTTGAATGAACTTTTTTGTTGGATATGATTTCAAATTCTTTTTTATTGAGGTTTATTACATTGCCAAACCAAGTTCCACAAACAACATGACCATTGTCAACAACGAAAGTAGTCACAAAATCGTTATCAACAAAGTGTGTTGCTTTATTGTTTTCTAACATGTTAACTTTTGCAATCTCTCCGTTTAAAGTTGAATAGTACAAATAGTTTTCTTCAACCATAAAATCGGTTATGACTGATTTTGCCTTAAAAATAAGCTCTTTTTTATAGGTATAGATATTATAGGTGTAGATTTCGCCTTTGTCTGTAGCAAAGTAAACTTTGTTATCTATATATTTTACTTTTCTACAGAATGCATCCAGTTTCAATTCGATGGTTTTTATTATCCTCTGTGGATTACTGTAGTCAAAAAAAACCAACTTTTTGGAAAGCAAACCAGCTGCTATAATTTTTGCATCATCAATAACTTCTATATCTAATATTTTTTCGTTGTTATTATAAAAGACATGGTCGAATTTTAACTTAGATTTATTAAAAAAACGTATAGAAGACTTATTTTCTACAAGTTCGTTTGCCGCAACCAGTATAGTGTTGTGATTAATTAAGCAAGAAAATTCTAATCCATAACCGCCAATAAACAAGCTAATATTTTCTTTTGATTTATCACTCAAAAAAGAGAGGTCTCTTTCTTTAATATAGAAAATGGTATCGTTTACAAACTGAAAATCTCTTACTGCAAAATCAGTTTTAAATAAAGTTTCTACATTTAATTGTCCATAAGAGTAGAACGTAAATGACAAAAACATTCCTAATGCTATTCCAAAATTAACTTTATCCCTTTTCATTTTCTATTAAAACTAAATAGTAATTTAAAAATAAAGTAAACACAACTATGCCGTGGTGTCGTGTCAAAACGTTTTCTATATAGAAAATAACTCCAAATATCAACAAGTACCCAAAGGTCTCCCTGAAGTCTTGTTTAGATGTTTTCTTGCTTATTTTTTTAAACATTAAAATTGGGAATGCCAGCAGAATTGACAACCCAACTATACCAAACCTCATTATAAAGGCTAAATATTGATTGTGAGTGTTTTTGTCTGAATCTAAAAAATAGTACTTCCCCGAAAGATAGTGGTGATAACCTAAAAGAGACTTTTCCGGCTGTGAGGTATTTCCAAAAAAAGGACTTTTATTAATATTCTGAATAGCCGCTTCCCATATTTGCACCCTAAAATCCAGTGCTCGCTCATACCCCACCCTAAGCTTATTGTTGAAAGCATATAAGATTATAATGCTGAATAAAATCACAAACAATACCTTTGGTATATTTCGTGGTGTTATTTGCGGAAATAGATGTATGCACAACAATAAAACTATAATCACCATAGAGGTTTTGCTCTCTATTGAATACATGACATAAACACCTAATAATGTAATCAACAACAATAAAACCGTCTTTTCTTTAGGTAGTTTAGCACTAAATAATTTAAGAATACACTTGTTCATTATTAAAAGTATAAATAACGATAGGTAAGTGTGGTGAATGTCAAAAACAGAGGCAAAAATCTCTCTGTTAAGAGGAATAATATTTATGACGGAGTAAAAAATCCCAAAAACAATTGCGAAAAATGTTCCTGAAGTCAAAAAATAAATTAGTAGCCTGTTTTCTGTTCTACCTTTTAAAAGTATTGGGGATAAGGGCAGCAAAATAAGTTTTGAATATTCCGTGTCATAATATTCAACAGTTGCATTAAAACCTGCCTGAGCTAAAGAGTTTAGCAAGATGTAAATAAAAAAAATCGCGCCTATTATTGCCGACTGCCTAAGCGCTTTTGTAAAAAATAGCTGTTTCTTTCTAAATATAACATCTAATATCTTTAATCCTAGAGAACAAAGCAATAAAAAGGTGCTGACATTTATAGATAGTGACAGCACAAATAATGCAAGACACAAAAAACCAAAAGAAATATCCTTTTGTAAATAGAGAAGCTTTAATTGACACTTAAGGTCTTTAAACATGTTTTTTGTGTTTTGAAAAATATTTTAACTTTATCACCTCAAATATAAACAGAGGAGTTGAATATGCATATCTTTTTGTGAGCCTCCATGCCGTAAAACTTCTATAAAACCATTCCATTTTAATATTAATGACCCACTGCGGTGCTCTTTTTTTTGTTTCAGCAACAAAATCAAAAACAGCACCTATAGAACATATTACCTTGGCATTAATTTTATTGCTGTTTTCAAAAACCCACTTTTCTTGTTTAGGTGCCGTCATACCGACAAACAAAATGTGTGGAGAGAAATCGTTAACTGCCTTAATCATTGATGTATTGTCTTCTTGAGAAAAAACAGGTTTAAATGGTGGCGAATAGGAGCCTAAGCAAATATTGGGATAACCAGTAGCAATTTTCTGTTTAATTAAATCCAACGTGCTTTCGCTTGCTCCGAGATAAAAACACTTTAGCTTATGGTTGTTGGCCAAATTTAATAAATGTTCATGTATATCAGCTCCAGCAACTTTTGTGATTTTTACACCATTCAGGGCCCTGACCATAAACACTATTCCTTCTCCATCTGGAAGTAAAATATCACTTTTTATTAGTGCTTTTTTAAATTCGCCATCCTTTTTTGCAGTTATGTAAGAATGTGCGTTTATTGTATTGATAATGGTTTGTGTGTTTTCAACTTCTATATCATCAACGCGAGAAGCATAAATATTATATTCTTTTATTTGAACGCTAGCCAAAATATTTTTTTGTCAAAAATACATTCTTTGATTGGTTTATCTAGTATCAGAATAGATTTTACTAAAATAATAATCCTGTTTTACAGGTGAATATTTTTCTATGAAAGTTTTAAAAGCCCATTCTCTCATCGCTGTCTTTTGTTGTAATTCTAGGGATTCCCACTTCTGTAAAACTGAAATTAAATCTTTTTCGTCGTTGGTTTTAAAATGAAAGCCGTTTTTACAATCTTCAATTAAAACTTCGGGAGCGCCAATATTTGTTGACAAAACAGCACACCCATTTGAAAATGCTTCAATTATTACCAATCCAAAGGGTTCTAACCAAGTGGATGGAAAAATTAATGCGTTAGCCTTTTTTAACTCTAAAGAAATATCTTCCTTATTTAAAGACCCCAAGTAAAGAATGTTGGAGAAAACCTTTGCAGAATTTAGCACATAATTTTTTAATGGTCCTTCGCCAACGATTTTTAAATTATAAGGGAGGTTTTCAAAAGCCTTAATTAATAACCTCACACCCTTTTCTTCCACGAGTCTTCCTATAAACAAAAAATGATTCTCTCTTTGAAGATGTTTGGTGTTTGTTTCTAAAGTTGAAAAATTGGGTTTGATTATAAATTTATCTTGATTGATATTGAGCCCCGAAGAAGTAAAAAGTTTAAATGAACTAGCCGTTAAGCATATATATTTGTCTATCATTTTCCACGTGCCAATCATTTTATGGAACCAAACTATAAACGCCAGCCAAAATGTGAGTGCCGTAGAGTTTTTATAGACTTTTTTTTGAACCGCTTTCCATGGAAATGTTTTATGCATGCTATCCAAAAACAAAGAATCTCTATAAAACAATGTTCCGGAAGGGCAAATTAGCCTATAATTGTGAAGTGTGTGAACTACTGAAACTCCCAGTTTTTTTGCTGTGCGTATAATAATAGGCCCTGATGCAAAATGCCAATTGTGTAGATGAATTACATCTGGGTTGAAATCCTTAATTTTTTTTTTTACAATTTTTGAACTTTTAATGTTCCAAATGGATATTAAAAATTGAAACAATCCTTTTATACCTGGATTGTTTTTAAAACAAAGAAAATCAACAACATAGTTATTTTTAAGAAGCTCCATTTCTTGTTCTACAACAGTATCTTCTCCTCCTCTTTGGGTATAGTTGGTATGTATGACTAGAATTTTTAACATCTCGATAATTAAATGTGCATGGGTTTCACCTCAATTCTCTATATAAATTCAAAATTGTATTTGCTTTTATCTTCCATGTTAAGTTATTTTTAAGTGATGTTTGATTACTACTGCCTATTTCAAACCTCATTTCTGGGCTTTTGTAAAATTTGAATATCTTTTTTGAAATCTCATTACTTATATTAGGGAAACTATCTTTTATGCCAACCAACTGGTCTTCTCTGTTTTCGAGAATAAACTGCTTGGGGCCTCCATAATCTAGGGCAACAATGGGTAATGAATAGCTCATTGCCTCCAAAGTAACAAAGCCTGCGCTTTCTAATGTTGGAAATAAAAACAGGTCGCATTTCTTAAAATCACACATCACTTCTTTTTGGGTTAAATAGCCTTTAAACCTAACATTGTCACTAATATTAAGTTCACTTGCCATTTTTTTTAGTTCGCCTTCTTGATTTCCCTTGCCTATAATTAACAGCTCAATTTTATTTCTTTCTTCGGCAGGTATTAAATTTAAAAATAGCGCAAAACTATTCAGTGTTAATCTAAAGTTTTTTATATACATTAAACGACCCACACTCATTATCTTAAAGCCCTTAGAAGCATCTGCAATGCTTTTTGTGAAATTTAATGCGCTCTCTTTTGTCGCTATTGCTGGCAACACGCTAAATCTCGAAGTTTTTCCATAATTAATCTTGTTGGCAACCTCTTTGTTTATACCAATAATCAAATCTGATTTTAATTTACACAACCAGAAAAACAAATCAAAAGTTCTAAAAAGTTTTTGAAGTAATATCCTTAAGCTTTCAGTAATTATTTCTTTCTTAGAATTAAGAAATTTAAATGGCACGCGGTCATGACTCCCTATAGGCCCCCATATAAAGTGGCTTTTTTTGTTTTTTAAAATAATAAATAAGGATGGCAACCAATCGTTTACAAACGTAATATGGTGTATTATTTGAAACTCCTTTCTTTTAGTCCAAAGTTTAATTACAGCACCCAACATCCATAAATAATAATATATTCTAGTGAAATTTCCTTTCTTTTTTAAGAACAGTAAAAAGAAATTCAGCTCATAATAAATAAAACTAAGGTTTTTTGGGCACCCTTCTTTTTCTATTACTAATTTATTGTTGGTTCTTGTTATTACAAAATATTCGGTTTCTGTGTCATTTAATGCTAGATTGACTGCGGTTTCCCAACCAACTTCAGGTTCAGACCCTTTATTGGGCTCGCAGGCATATGCGCAAAGAAGTACTTTTTTATTGTAAATCATGAAGCTGTAATAATAATTTATATTTTTCTAAAAGCTTGGAATTAGCTTTATTTTCTTCATCTTTTACTTTTAAGCTCGCAAACTGAATGAGATATTCTCGATAATTTACTTTATACCTTTCAAAATACTTGTCAATATAGGTTTTATTCTCTGAAACTATATCGTTAACCTCCTTCTTGGGATGTAACAAAAAATTAGTTTGGAAAATGTACGTGAACAAATCATAGCCCAATGGTTTATACCCAGACATTTCCCAGTCTATAAGCACTATATCTTGTTGTTTATCAATTAATATATTCCAAGGGCAGAAGTCTCCGTGCGAAAAAACTTCTATGGTCCCATTATCTTTATTTGGGTAAATACTTGGCAATACAGATAGCAACCCGAAAACTTTATTGTTGAGTTTTGTTAGCTTGAATTTTTCTCCGACTATTAATTCTGTAGTCAAACATATAAAATTAGGATCATTAACAAAGCTAATAACTTTAGCCGTTTTTATCACACTTTGCTTTTCCAGCCCAAGCAACACTTCGGCTTCATTAATCACTAGTTTTCTTGATAGAGCTCTTTCGGCAAATTTTAAGAACCTCTTATTATTGCCGTCATTTACAACTATTGTTGCTTTCTGCTCTATCCCTTTTGTTCCTAGGTTAAAAAAGGGCTCGGACTCTTCTAGCCCTGTCATTCTTTTTATTGTTGCGACTGGCAATGGTATCTTGTTCTGGTTAACTTTAAAAAACAACCTTAAATAGTTGCTGTTTCTAAACAAGAACCAAAAAAATTTAGACTCTATAGAATAGGGAGTATAGAATCCTCTATATCGCTTAAATTTGCTTCTAGGGAAAAAAAATTGAGGATTAACCGGAGGATAATAAAAATACTCTAAGTTCTTGGACATTATTAAGTTCTTTTTTTTTGTCTAGCTTCAAGATATTTGAGAATAATTTTTTCAACATCAAAAATAACCTCATCTTGTTTTTTAGAAGCATCAACAATGTAGCGATTATTGATGCCTTTAAAGAGTTTTAGGTACTCTTGTCTTTGTCTATTGATTTCTGTAACGGATAACTCTTTTTTTCTTTTATAAATTATCTCCCCTGGCGCATCTAGATAGATATAAAGTTGCGGTTTGGGAATAAACATCAGTGCTATCTTCGCAAAAAGTTTAGGCGCACCATATCTAAACCGTAAATTGTCAACTAGAATATCTTCTATATAACGGTCAAAAATCACAAAAGTTGATTTAATTAATTTTAATCTAATTTTAAAAAACCCTTTGTTGTATTGATATACTAAATAAATCAATTTTATAATTGATTTAAAAAAAGAATAGGGTCTTTCTGCCTGTGGATTAACAACCGTAATGTTATTATTGGTCTTTATGGGTTTTAAATGATAGTAATCCGTTTTTCTAAATGCTTTAGAGAGGTCTTCAGAAACTCCACTTATAATAGTACTCTTGCCGCACCCATCTGGCCCCATAAATGTAACACTCAAACCTGTTTTATTGAAAATTCTTTTAAGTTTTAAAGTGATGTCTTTTAAAATATATTTTAATTTTATTGGTGTTTTATGATGGATTTCCTTCTTAAGATTACTTATTTGATTCTCCAATAAATTGTAATCTTGTTTCTTGAAAATTTCTGTGATTGTTATAATAGTGTCATGATAAAAATATTTAGAAAGAATCTTATTTAATTTCTCTTCCGATGCTAATCTATATTGCTGGCTTAAATGCTTAAATGCAGTATGGTTTAATCTGGATTTGTCTATTTTCTTTAAAAAGTAGTATAGAAACTCATATTCAGGCACAAGAGTATTGATTTCAAAGCCGTCAATTTTGACTGAAGTTGTATTACTTATTAAATCGTTATTGTGTATTAACGACCTCTTATTCCTTATGTAGTGTGAGCATATATCTGGACAAATTATGCTATGATCACAATCATCGGAAATAATAATATATTTAGAGGTGCTTTCATGCTGAAAACTCTGTATAAAGCTCAATTTTTTGTCACTACAAAATACAGCTATTTCTTTTTCGATATTTTTAAAATCCTTTGCCGAAAGTACTATGTCAATATCCCCATCTATTATATCATGCAATGAAGAGGTTCTTCCTAAAATTGCATAGTTTATTTTATTTAACTTTAGATGATTAATGAAGTCCTTAAAATTATTAACGGTGTTTATCATTATTTTTTAGAATATCTAATTAACTGTTCTTTAAGCTATTCTCTTTTTTGATTAATTTAGCAGGAACACCTCCTATTACACTATTCTTGGGAAAATATTTAGTCACGGAAACCAGTTAATTGTTTTACTTACAGTTAATTAAAAAGCAATAATTGATAACAGATCAATACTTTTATAAAATAAAAGTTGAAATTTTTTAATTGAAAACCTAATTGCAACTGACAGTATATTTTGAAAAAAGTTAAACCCCGCATTTTTTCTTGCTATAAACCCTTCCTTCAGAACATTCTTTAAATTCATTTGGGCACTAATCCCTTCTAAGCGATAGTTAACAACGGGTTGGTTTATATAATAAAATGTGCTTTTATCTCTTAGGTAGGCTTCTAAAACAAACTGATAGTCGGCTAAAGCCCTTAGTTTTATGTTGTATAAATGCTTATTATACTCCTCTTTAGCCACAAACATTGAGGGATGATTATAAGTCATTCCGTAATATTTGAACTTAAAGGATGATTTATTAAACCTTTTAAGAGATTTTGACCCATCATCATGGACATCATACCTATCGGCATGAAAAATAGTATTCTTGGGGTTTGCTATAAATGCTTCAACCATAATATCAACAACATTGTGTTCATACCAATCATCGCTGTTTATCATCCCTATTAATGATCCTTTTGCTAGCAAAATGCCCTTGTTCATAGCATCATATAACCCTTTGTCCGGTTCTGATATCCACTTGGATATTTTATGCTCATTTGCCTTTATAATGCTCAAGGTCCCATCTGTTGAACCTCCGTCAATAATAATGTATTCTATGTTTTTATAAGTCTGGTTAAAGACGCTGTCAATGGTTTGTTGCAAAAAACGCTCTCCGTTATATACAACCGTTATTATACTAATTAATGGTGTGTTTAACATCAAAATATCATTTTGTTAATTTCTGCGTCATTCATCGCTCGATTTTTTTTGTTTAAAATGGTTCCTATTGCAACCCACAATATTATAAATGTAGGCGTAAAGGCGGGTCTAAATGATATAACACTTAAAATTGTAATAATCAACACATAAAAACTTAGTTTTCTCGTGAAACTATTTTTGGTTTTAAAAATACCAAGATAGGCTGCTCTAAGCGTTATTAAAATGTTTGTTATCAATAAAATATAACCGCCTTTTAATAACATTTGTAAATAACCCACTTCTGTTGTAATTCTAATGGGGGAATCTCCCGCCCAACCAATTTCACCAATTCTAACATAGTGTCTTCTGGTTCTTTCAAAAAAGTCACTGTAATATGTTCCTAATGAGCCTTTACCAAAAAGCTTCTCATTGGATGATAGATCGGTAAGCACCTCTTGGTACAAGAAGGTTCTTGAATCTTGAAACTCAACAATTCTTGAAACAGCAAGTGATAAATGCTCATAGCCAACAGTAAAAATTATTACCGTTACTACTATGAAAGTTAATATTGAATATTTAAAAAAATGCTTTTTAATTTTTACCTGCCTAACACGATTAATGACAGAAAATAAAAAAATGAGAAAAATAAAAATAAAATCTACCCTTTGTTCACTTAAGATAATTACAACAATATAGAGAGAGAAAGCTATTAAGGTTAAAAATTGATATTTAGGCTTAAACTTACTAAAGCCCAATAATAAAATTACGTTTACAGGCCTCAGCAGCCATATCCATTCTGTTTCCAATTTACCACCATCATCTGTAAAGGGTAGTAATATGCTTGCGAAAAGCATTAGCAAAAACGAAAAAAAAACAAATTCTTTAATAATTTTCCAATTTTCAACCTTTAAACCAACTACCATAACCGCTGGTGTAAACCATGCTAAAGCCATATATACATTACCAAAGTTTGTTACCCAGTCTTGCAGGCTTAAAGAAAAGGATTTTACAACTATAATTCCACTCCATAATAAAAGTAGATAAAATAGCACCTTAAAATATTTAGGGATGTTTTTCAGTTCATTCCATTTTAATATTACATAAGTGTATATCCCAAAAACAGAAAATATTAAAAAGGAGGATACAAAAAGCTTTTCAAAATTAATCCCGTTAGGCCTTAGAATAAAAAGCAGGAAAATATAGATGGCATTGCAGTACAGCGAATATCTTAGTAAATTATCAAGCTTTATCATTCTTTATATACCTTAGGATAAATATTTTTTTCTTTGCCATCTAAAGTTTTTATTAAACGTTAAATGTAGCCTGTTATTTCTATAGATATAGCTAAAAACAAACCCTGTAAGATCTTTAAAAACCGAAATGTTATTACTTGTTTTTAAATCATTAACCTCTTTTATCAAGACGTTTTTGTCATACCCTTGAGCTTGAAAACTAGAATCTGGTATACGCTTCAAATAGTTTATAACTATCTTTTTCCTAAACAAAGTGTTAAACGTAGTCTTCCATTTGTCTAAACCTTCGTTTGATATAGTTTTATACTTGTGTACACCCGTAGGGTCACCCAACTGTCCCTTTGTGTCTTGATTGCTAAACTTATTTATTAACTCCTTATCAAGATCAAGACTAAGGTATTTTAATATTTTGTTTACTTCTGTCTCAGGTTTATCAACAAAATCTTCATATTGAATAGCCAGACTTCTGTCTTTATGTTTTCTATAGCCCTCGCTAAGCTTTTCAAAACCATCCGTTAAATCATAATAAGTGCTAAACAATCTAGACAGTCTGCCTTTTCCCCATGTATTAATTATAGACGCATAGACATGTATGGGATTCCTAAATAGGAAAATAAACTTTGCGTTAGGAAACAAAGTTACTATTTCGTCTATTATTAAATAATACCTAGGGGTTTTATCTATAAAATACCGTTCGTTGTTTTTACATTGAAGACCATAGAGCCTAGTTAAAAACAAATTCAATTCCCGATAATAGTCCTGTGACTTATTGGGCAGGTTTTCTATAAAATCCATAAGCCCCGTATGTCCAGTTGAGCTGGAGTAAACGGACAAGGTGCCTTCTTTCTTAAGTGCATAAACTTGTGGTAAAAGCACCCAGGGTTCGGCAATGCTAAATATATCTTTATGCCCCATCAAGGTGCGCTGCAACAGGGTTGAACCAGATCTAGGTAATGAAAATATAAAAATTGGTGCCTCCATCATTTAAGTAAAAATATTGTCCAAAACCCAAGTTTCTTTTTAATAATTATAACTAGTGTAAGATTCCAAAAAATCATCGCAATTGAGCTAGCAATGGCGGCTCCGGTAAAAGAATACCTTGGTATTAATATAAAATTCAAAGTTAAATTTATAATAAATGCCAGCAATATGACGCGTTGATATACTTTTTGTTGATCTGTCATTTGCATGATATATCCAACCGAACCTGAAATTGCATTCACAAATCTTGATAGACATAAAAATATTAATGCCCAATATCCAACGGCAAACTCCTCGCCAAAAAGACTAAGAATTTGTTTAGAAAAAACCATTAAAATCAATAAAATTGGGGCAGATGTAAAGAAAACAAGTTTTGTTGACTGTTTAACAACTTTTTTAAGTCCATCCATATCGCTTGATGTATAGAATTCTACAAATTTCGGTGAAGCAATAGCGTTAATAGCTATTAGTGATATAGTGGATAGGGTTGCCAAACGCAAGGTCGAATTGTAAATGCCAATATCAAACGAAGATTTGTAAAATGAAAGCATCAAGATGTCTGACCAGCCCATCAACAGGGCGAAAGAACTGGAAAGCAACATAGGGAATGACAGAGTTGTTAAATTGTGTAGGCTGTAATGCTTTTTCTCTTTCCTTTCTTGTCCTTCGCTTTTATACTTGGTTAACAACATAAAAAGTGCAACGGCCGAAATAACAGAGCTTAAAAAAACGGCCCAACTGTATATTACAAAAGTCTGTTTTCCAAAACCCAAATAATAATCCAACAAAAGAAAAAGCATGAATGTTAGGTTTATCAAACCTGTTTGAAAAACAATAAACAACCAAGGCTTTTTAAAGGCTTGATAAACCGCTCCAACGATAGTGAGAACAACCGAAGGGATAATTGATAGGCTTATTGGCCATAACAATTGTTTTAATTCGTTATTCTTGATAAGCTCATCAATCAAATAGTTTGATGAAAATGCAATAATAACCACAACCAGTACGGTTAGAGCACATGAAAATAAAAATGCTTTTACTACTAAGTCAACTAGCGCCTTCTTGCTATAATAGGCTTTAACTTCTGCTATTATTCTAACCAAAGAATTATCGTAACCAAACTTTGGCAATAATGTAAAGATGCTCAACAATGTCAAACACAAAGAATAGACGCCCCACTCTTCGGCACCATAAACATTGGTAATGAAAAGCATCGACATATAGCCTAGACCCATGCTAAAAAGCTTGAATACCAAAGAAATTGAGCTCCCTTTAAGAAGCTCAAATAAATTTTTATCTTTTATTTTTAAATGCATTTATTTAGCAGAAGATATGCTGTCTAAGATTTTTTTTCTAACAAACAATAAGGGATTGTGGTTACCTTCTACTTTTTTAGTGGTTAAGATGCCAGACTCTGGATTGTATTCTACAAACTTGTTTAAAGTAAAATACTCTTCAACCTTATCAGGTGTAACATTAAATTCCGTTTCATTATAGGTTAAGAGTATACTTTTAACAGTAACCTTTTTTTCGTTTTTCATTCCTAATGATAACATAAGTTGGTAATCAGGAACTATATTCTCTGGAAATTCAAAGCGGATCTTTTTTTGAGTTTCGTTAGCATTTAACTTGTGAGTTACTTTCACATTCATAAACTGATTGTTATTCATGAAAACATCATTTGCAGTTATAGAGAAATCGTCTGGGACTGATGTTTCGAAATCAAAATCAAACTTAAATTTATCATCCCCTTTAGGTTCCTCAGCAATCTCAATATTGTCTTGCGAATCCAAATTTTGCTCTTTTTCTTCTTTACAGTTAAAAAGCAATAAACTGACTAATAAAAACACGCTAAATCTCATATTAAAAAAATTAAATTATTATACTATCATACCAGCCGCAACAGTTTCATTTGTGGCCTCGTCTATTAAAATAATGCTTCCTGTGGTTCTGTTCTCGCGATAAGAGTCTATCATTAACGGTTTAGTGGTTCTAATTCTTACTTTAGAAATATCGTTCATTTTTAGCTCTTTATTATCGCTATCTCGTTCCAAAGTGTTGATATCATACTTATAAACCACTTCTTGAATCATAGCTTTTTGCTCATTAGATGTATGCCTTATGCTGTACTTGGTCCTTGGTTTTGCAGGACTGTTATGCAACCAGCAAAGCATTACTTCTAAATCTTGAACAGCTTCTGGTTGGTTGTTAGAACGCACAATCATATCGCCACGACCAATATCAATATCGTCTTTCAGAGTCATTGAAACAGACATCGGCGGAAAAGCTTCCTCAACATGACCTTCAAATGTATCAATCGATTTGATTTTTGATGTAAAGCCAGATGGCAGCACGGTTATTTCGTCTCCTGGTCTAAAAATTCCACTAGCCACTCTACCAGCATAACCGCGATAATCTCTGTTGTCATCATTACTCTGTGGTCTTAATACGGTTTGAACAGGAAAACGGGCATCTACTTTGTTGTAATCGCTACTTATATGAAGCGTTTCCAAAGTGTGTAACAAAGGTGCGCCTTGATACCAATTCATATTGGTTGACCTGTTTACCACATTGTCACCATCCAATGCACTAATGGGAATAAAACGCACGTCTTTAACCAACAGTTTAGACGAAAAGTCTTCAAACTGTTCAATAACCTTATTATAAGCGTCTTCTGCATACTCCACCAAATCCATTTTGTTAACACACACAATTATGTGAGGAATTTGAAGTAAAGACGCAATAAAGGCATGTCTTCTGGTTTGCTCAATTACACCGTGTCGTGCATCTACCAAAATAATGGCGGCATTAGCGGTTGAGGCGCCCGTAACCATGTTTCTGGTATACTGAATGTGTCCCGGTGTATCGGCTATGATGAATTTTCTTTTTGGTGTCGTAAAATATCTATACGCGACATCAATTGTGATACCTTGTTCGCGTTCATCTCTTAAGCCATCTGTAAAAAGTGCCAAATCTACTCCGTCATGCCCCTTGCGTTTGCTCGTGTTTTCAATGGCTTCCAATTGGTCTTCAAAAATTGACTTGGAATCGTATAGCAACCTTCCAATAAGCGTACTTTTTCCATCGTCTACGCTTCCTGCCGTGGTGAATCGCAATAATTGGTTGTTATCTAACATAGTGCTTTTATAACACCGAATAAATTTTCGGTTTGAAATTAATTATACTTAAAAATAACCTTGACGCTTACGGTCTTCCATAGCGGTTTCCGAACGCTTATCGTCGCTTCTATTACCACGTTCAGTCTGTCTCATGGCCGATACTTCATTTGCAATCTTCTCTAGCGTGTCGGCCTCACTTTCTATACCACCGGTTATTGTGATATCACCTAAAGTTCTAAAACGGATTTTCTTGGTGAGTATTTCATCACTATCTTCCAAAATCAGATATTCTGAAAAAGGTATCCAAGAGTTGTTGCGCCAAACCACCTTTCTTTCATGGGCGAAATAAAGTGATGGTATTTGAATATTCTCACGTTTGATATAATTCCAAACATCCATTTCGGTCCAATTACTTATAGGAAATGCTCTAAAATGCTCTCCTTCAAAATGCTTACCGTTGAATAGGTTCCAAAGTTCTGGGCGTTGGTTCTTTGGATCCCACTGTCCAAAATCATCTCTGTGGGAAAAGAAACGTTCTTTGGCTCTTGCCTTTTCTTCATCGCGTCTTCCACCACCAATAGCACAATCTACTTTGTTTTCTTCTATGGCGTCTAAAAGTGTTGTGATTTGTAATGCGTTGCGCGTTGCATTTTTCCCACGTTCTTCGGCAACCCGTCCTTGGTCTATAGATTCTTGAACAGAGCCTACAATTAGGTTAACACCTAACTCTTTAATTAAATCGTCTCTAAATTGAATTGTTTCAGGAAAGTTATGGCCTGTATCTACGTGCA